>Ga0210023_1002608_pt1 | contig 11752 bp, 9 predicted proteins | sample CryGeymeta201524_FD_183987 | JGI IMG/M metagenome (GOLD analysis project Ga0210023, IMG submission 183987) | Groundwater microbial communities from Crystal Geyser aquifers in Utah, USA - Crystal Geyser metaG 2015-24 (SPAdes) (version 2) | ecosystem: Environmental > Aquatic > Deep subsurface >... | reverse complement strand
GCCGAACTTTCGTGATCAACCCAGCGGGCTACTGACCCGCATCAGCGTACATGCCTCACCTCATTCAAGACTTTATGGCGTTGAGCTTGATGGCGTGTTAATCGACAGTTTGCAAATTGACTACGACTGCGGGCTGTGGCAGAAGAATTTTATTGCCAACTGGCCAGTGGGTTCTGATGCGCACCACTCTTATTTTTCGAGGATCGTCGTGGGTGCTGACTACACGCTGGCTCAAGCAATAACAACCGACTGAAAAATGCTGACTGAAGTGATTTGCAAAATATGCAGGCGCAATTGAATTTGCAAAAGACCAGATGACGCTGTCTTAATGCTGTCTACAAGCTAGACCGACCGCCTCGTAAAGACGATTGAGCCCATCCGTTTCAAGGCTTATCAAGTCTTTAAACCAGCGCTTGCTAATAAGGGCTTGTTCACAAATAACATGCACATCTGACTCGCTAACTTTGGGCGCACTGCGTCGTTGCATCCCAAATCCGGCGGCCAAATGTACAGCTTATTCATGAACAAGCCCTAAGTTTTACAACGCCGTGGCAAGCTCAAGCTGCCACGGCCATTGCATCAACCGGATCAGAAGCGGTGACTGATACCCAAGGCGAAGCTGTTCGAATTAGTACCGGCAGACTTGGTCACACCTCCAAGATAACCGTTGCCCCCAACAGCCACTTGACCACGGTCTTTGTTGTCCACATGAACTACCGCCGCACTGATGTCTGTGCGTTTGGACAATGCATAGCTGTAAGCCACACCATACGAAGCCACATCTGCATCCGAAGGCCGCTTGTCGTTATAAGTGCTGTAAGCCACCGAAGTGGTGTGCACCCCAGATGTGTGCTTATAACCAATATGGTAAAGCATGCCATCCTGAATGAAGGCGTTAATAAACTTGGACTGAACCAGACTACCAAACGCAACCACGGGTGCAGGTGAACCCGCGGGTGCAATCAACCCGGAGATAACCGACAAACCATTGGGATGGTCATCATTGATGTCAACGACCATGACGCTCACTTTGTCAGCACCCAAATCCACTGACGCACCCAACACGGTGGAAGTCAAAGATTTTTGACCAAGCTCATTGTTTTTGGTGTTGTAACCCAGACCAACTGAAAAGTTGCCAGTTTTGTAATTTCCATTCACGCCCAGCAGACGCCCTTTGCTGTTGCCACCAGCCGTTTCACCCGGCGCATACATGAGCGCGCCAGAAATACCATTTTTGACAATTCGATAAGCCACCGAATTGGGTGTGCGGATTTCAAACACGGTTGGGAACGCAACAATATGCCCGGCTGACAAGCCAAACTGCGTGTTGGTGATGTCATACGTGGCAAAAGTTTCGTAGCCAGGTGTGTATTGGCGACCAGCAAGGAATGCACCAAAAGGGGTAATTAAACCAATGTAAGCCTGACGGTCAAACAACCGACCACCGGTGGCACCCACGTTGACACCAAATTCGTTGGCCAAAGCAGCATCAATGAGATTGACAGTACCTTGAACGGTGCCCGCTGGCAAACCCAACAATACATCAGGCGGCAAACCAAGCAATGCCGCGTTCGAGAAGCGATCTGACAATTGACTCCCCGTGATGGGACGACTGCTGACCGCACCAGTGTCCGCTTCAAAACGATTTTCGAGCGTAAAAATAGCTCTGTAGCCCCCCCCCAAATCCTCGTTGCCTTTTAGCCCCCAACGAGAGCCCTCCTTGATACCGCTGGCGACTTGGGTGACATTGCCGTTTTTTAGCCCTGACACCGATGTGACACCCACATCAACCAGGCCGTACAGCGTGAGGCTGCTGGTCGCGCCTTGGGCTTGCGCCAGGCTGGCGCAGCACAGGGCGCTGGCCAAACAAACACTACGCAGTGCATGATTTTTAAAAGTAGTCTGAAGTTGAAGGGTCATGATTGGAAAGGTATTTAAAGTTAAAAAACAAGCGAAAAAGATAGAAAAAGAACGGTCGTTTCTTTTTGTGTATTTTGCATCACCATGTACAACTTGATAGCACGGGTTTTCCCTTAAATGGTGCAAAAAACAAGCTTGTTTGGTGCATTGCAACCTATTGATTATAAAAAAGAAAGTACCTCCGACACGCATTCCATGATGACCTGTAGTTTTGGTCGATAGGTGTGGCAATCTGTTGCAGTCTGTTGCACTTGAACAACAAAAACGGTCAGTTATGCCATTATTAAATCTGTATAAATTGTATGTAGGCTTGTTTATGACCCGCCCCATGTTTAAATCTTGATCGTGAATGATTCATTCGCCAGTTCATACTCCGTTATGTCGGGGTTGTTTTGTTTTGTCTTTTTTTAACCAGGAATTTTTTTATGAAGAAAAGTCTAGTGGCTTTGGCCGTGCTTGCTGCTTCGGGCGCTACTTTCGCCGAGTCTGGCGTTACCCTGTATGGTCTTGTGGATACCTATGTTGGTCGTCTTGACGATGGCACGACTAAACAGAACGTGATCAACTCCGGTGGTATCAACACCTCTCGTTGGGGCATCAAAGGCTCTGAAGATTTGGGTGGTGGCCTGAAAGCCATCTTCAAGTTGGAGCAAGGTTTTGCGCTGGATACCGGTGCCGCTGGTGCAAATACACAAGCGTTAAACCCGCAGGTTACCGGCACGCAAACGTTTGACCGTCAGTCTTATGTTGGCCTGGCTGGCAACTTTGGCGAGTTCCAGATCGGCAAGGTCTGGACTGCTTATGACGACGTCATTGGCGCGTCTGACGGTGTGTTCAACGCCAATGCCCTGTCAGTTTTATACGCCACCTGGAAAAGTGGCAGTTATATCGACCGCCCTGCCAATGGCTTTCGCTACACCACCCCGGAAATTAGTGGTTTTACCGGTGCGGTAAGCCATTCACTTGCCGAAAAATCTGTTAACCAAAAAGCCGTCTCAGCGGCCAGTCTGTCCTATGCAGGTGGTCCTGTGGCCGTGCAGTTGGCTTACCAGGTGGAAAACCCCTATGCCACCCCTAACCCATCGTTGAAATACCTGCTGGTTGCGGGTTCTTATGACTTCGGCCCGGCCATCGCCAAATTCTCCTATGGTAATGTCAAGAACGTGGGCAATACCGCTGGTCTGGACGCAACCGAATACCAAGTGGCTGTCGATGTTCCTGTGGCAGACAATATTTTGTTGTCTGCCAGCTACGCCAGGTCTGACGACGACATTAGCGGCGGTGGTTTTGAACAAAAACGCGAAGGTTTTGCTGTGGGTGCCACCTACACCTTGTCCAAGCGCACGTTCATGTATGGAGGTTACCAATCCGTCTCCAACCAGCGAGCCGTGGACACCACCGCAGCTGTTGTTGGTATTCAACACCGTTTCTGATCTGACACTGGCTCAAGCCAGTCACTGACGATCAAACAAAAAAGCCCCACGCAACGCCTGTTGCGTGGGGCTTTTTTTGTTGACGGTCGTTCAGACCGTCAAAAAGCACCAAACCCGTCTATTCTGTATCAAAATGTTGCGCGCCTACCACGCACGCACCAGAAGCAGGCAACTTAAACCAGACATTTGCTGGCAAAAGCAGTTGAGTCTGCTCTAATGTGCAATGACTTCCTGAACAAGGGGGTTTACCCGGGGCTCTGGGGCACTTCTGTTACAGAGCACTTCGTTTAACCTTGGAGAAATTTGAAATGAAAAAATCGCTAATCGCGTTGGCCGTGCTGGCCGCCTCTGGTGCCGCCATGGCGCAATCTTCCGTGACCTTGTACGGCAAGGTGGACAACTTGGCAGTTATCTCTGATGTCAAAGGCAAACCGAGCCAGACCCTTATTCAATCGGGTGGTGGTGGCGGTAGCCGCTGGGGCATGAAGGGTTCTGAAGACCTGGGTGGCGGCTTGAAGGCCAACTTCATCCTGGAAAGTGGCTTCAGCGGGGATACCGGCGCTTCGGCTCAAGGTGGCCTGCTGTTTGGTCGCCAAGCCTGGGTGGGTGTTTCGGGTGGTTTCGGTGACGTGCAAGTCGGTCGCGTGCGCACCGTGGCGCACATCGTTTCGGGTGATTTCCAGGGTATGCTGGATTCTGCTGCCTTGGCACCGCTGAACCAGATTGGTCGTGTTCAAGACAACGGCGGCGCAGGTGCCCTTGGTCTTGGCAATGTTGCTACCTTGCGTTTGAACAACGGCATTTCCTACACTACGCCGAAGATGAGCGGCTTTAGCGCACGCGCGCAATACGCCTTGGGTGAAAACAACGCCGCAGGCACGGATGCCGATGCTGCCTACGCTTTCAGCGTGAGCTACGCCGGGGGTCCCCTGGCAGTTGGTGCTTACTACCAAGTGGAAAGCTGTGAGACTGCGGCTGCTAAACCCAACGCAACACCTGCTTGCGCTGTTGCCAACTCAGAAGACCGTCAATACGCTTTTGTGGGTGTCAAGTACAACCTGGGCATGGCCGTCCTCAAGGGCAGCTATGGCCACGCCGCAAACATCCGTGGCGTGAACAATGCAGACAGCAGCGAATACCAGATTGGTGTAGACGTGCCGGTGTCTTCGGCTTTGGTCTTGACCGCCAGCTACGCCAATGCAGGTGACAATGGCACCCAGTCTGCTACTGTCGCTGGGGCCACGGGCAAGATCGACCGTGAAGGCTACGCCGTTGGTGCTAAATACAGCTTGTCCAAGCGCACCTTCATGTACGCGGGTGTTTCTTACTATGAGCAAACGAAGGCTGGTGCGCTTAACAACGAAACCACTCTTTACGCACTTGGTCTGCAACACAACTTCTAAGCCCACGCTGGCTTAGGCCAGTTCAGCTTAGATGCCAAAACCCCGCCTGGGCAACCCGGCGGGGTTTTTTAATATCAATTACAAGGTAAAACCCAAACAATCCATTAGGGCATGAATGCATGGCGGGGTGAGTTGCGAGGCAGTTTGGCTAGCCGAGAGGCGTTCATAGCCGTAGCTAAGGACAACGAGCGAACGGGCAAAATGGCTGCAAATCGCCCCCTGAGAGGACTGTTTTTGCCAGATTTGCAGGCTCATAACCGTAGCTGTAGGCCAAAAAGACGGTAAAAATAAACTGCTGCGGTCGGATTGCAGCCGACGTACCGAAAGTCCGACAGGCTGCTAGCCCTTTCCCTAAAAGCGCTGATAGCTCTTAACTAAGGGCTTGTTCAACAAGGACACCCCAAAGCATGAAACATGCGTGCCCTGCGTAGGGCGGGTTTCAACCCGCCATGGCCGACTGAAGTCGGCCCTACGACACGCCATTCTTGTTGGCTGTGAGTTAATTGGGGTCAGACTCCAATTATTTACCAAAAAATCAGTCTCTGGCCTTTTTCAAATAAGCGCAAGAAGCTCTGTAATCAGTAGCAATCCAGGTGACCAGTGACCACATGCGAAAGTCTGTGCGGCTTGGGCTCACCTTGCGGGCACGTCTGGTTGCGTGAGGCCGTGAGGGGATTGTTTGAGTGATAGACTCAAGTTCATGTTTGGAGATTCCCATGAGCATTGATGCCGTTGTTTTTAGGACTTTTCGCAAGCTTGGCGCTGATGATGCTGATGCGGCAGCGTTTGCTGAAGAGCTCAATCAGGCGATTGACAAGCGCTATGCCATTCATGCGGATGCTCTAGCAACAAAAAAAGATTTGGCCGAATTAAAGACTGAACTAATCAAAGCCATAGCTGAGTCGCAACGCTGGACGATCACTGCTATTTTTGCCGCCGTAGGTGTCTTTGCAGCGCTGACCAAAGTGCTGAATTAATTGATAGAAATCCGGCTCTAGCGCTTGCCAGTCAAGCATAGGCTGCTCTTTAATCAATAGCAAATAATCCAAGCAAGTGCAGACTAATAGTTCCTAGCTTGTTATTCGGCACGCTGTAAAAAGCCAAGCTTGCCGCAATGTTGAGCTTTTTTGCATGACAACCATCACTTTTGACACTCGCAAGTTTGTTCGCAAGCTGCAAGAGCTGGTTTTGATGAGAAGCAGGCCGAAGGGCTGACCGAGGCGATGCGTGCGGCAATTGATGATTCGGAGTTAGTGACACGTCGTGACTTGCGCGAGTTTGAGCTCGGTTTTTAATTGGGGTCAGATTCCAATTAATTGGCAAGAAATGGGCTTGTAGCCCCTGCCCTAAAAGCTTTAACAGCTCTTAAATAAATAGCCTATAAATGACGTAAATTGTGTTGATCTCAAAACTGAAAATACCATGCTAATTTCATAGCGCATCACGCATATAAATCAAGGGCTAGAAGCCAGTTGTACATAAATTTTTGGTGCTGGGCTGGTGCTGCAGCTTTTATAAATGGGTAAAGGGTGGGGGTAAAGGGAGGTGGTAAAAGGAGGTGATAAAGGGGACGTTAACCTTTAGTCTCTAACAAGTTCAGTCTTCACATTTCCTGCGAAGAATTCTGATGTGTCAAAATGAATCTGGCGATTATTTCGCCATGGGCAAAATGCCTTTAAACCCAATGGGTTACAAACTTTCTCTTGGTCAACCCAAGAACATTTGCGGGGACGTAAATCGGCTGAACGTCCAAAAATCTTGCGCACGACCGAGGTTTTGTGTTGCCTTTTTGGTTCCGGCTCGTCCGGCTTAGGTAAACCCTTTACCTACGGCGCTCAGGCGGCAAGCGCTTAGATCACCGCATTCGGGTTGTGCGCAATGACGTTTAGCAGCACCAGCGCTGAGCCATGTGGTGTACGGCCGCTGTGTTCCCAGTGGCGCAAGATGGGTCGCAACGCTTTGACATCTACCGCCCTTGGACATGAATGTTGACCGTGTGTGCTGTATATGATGAAAATATTTAACCATGATTGGCTTGGACAAAATCACCGGTTTTGATTGGAACGATGGGAACGCGCGTAAGAATGAAAAGCATGGGGTGTCGATGGCCGAGGCGGAGCAGGTTTTCTTCAATGCACCCCTGCTGCCTCTGTAGGACGGCGCTCACAACCAAGATGAGCCACGGTTTCATGCATTGGGCAAGACCAGCGAGGGGCGAGCGCTCCATATCACCTTTACTGTTCGTAACAGTCAGGTTCATTGGTTCGTGTAATTTCAGCCAGAGACATGCACCGAAACGAGCGAGCCATTTATGAACCAGAAAATCAAAGCTAAGACCGTTCCGGCGTTTGCCAATGAGGCTCAAGAACGTGCTTTCTGGGAGTCACACGACTCGACCGAATACCTTGATTGGTCCAAAGCCAAGACGGTCACTTTGCCAAACTTGAAGCCAACCACCAAGACCATCTCACTGCGCTTACCCCAGCATTTGCTCGACTCGATCAAGACGGCTGCCAATGTGCGAGATGTGCCCTATCAGTCTCTGATCAAAGTCTGGTTGCAAGAAAAGCTGCATGGGTAGGGACTTGGTACAAAGTAATTGATTAGATATTATTTTCATAGCGCATCACGCATATAAATCAAGGGCCAGCGGCCAGTTTTCCATAAATTTTCGATGCTGGGTTGGCGCTGCAGCAGCAGGCTGTTGAACAGGGGCTCCAGCAGCGTGGCATCGGGGTTGGCCAGCAGCAGGTAACGCGCCTCGCCACCCTCGCCTTCTTCTTGCAGTTGCCCGACCCAGTCCAGTTCCACCAGGGTTTCCAGCACCAGCTCCAACTGCAAGGCATCCACTTGCAGCCGCTGCGTCAATGCGGTCATGGTCAGCCCTTTGGCCGGGCTGGCACGCAGGGGCTCCAACTGCTGCAAGGTTTCCAGCGCCAGCACAAAGTGCCAACCGTGGGCCACCGCTCGGCGCTGCACGCCGCTGAGCAGGCTGGGCAAATATGCGGCAATCACCGCGCCCAGCAACACGATCACCCAGGCGGTGTAAATCCAGATCAGCAAAATCGGCACGGTGGCAAACGCGCCATAGAGCACCGAGTAAGTGGGCACTTTGCCCAGGTACAGCACCAGCAGGCGCTTGGCCAGCTCAAACCCGGCCGAGACAAAAAAACCACCGACCCACGCATGCGCCCAGCGCACCGGGGTATTGGGCACGTAGTGGTACAGCGCGGCCATGCTCCAGGCCAGCAACAAAAATTGCAGCGTATCCAGCAGCAGTTGCACGCCGCCGGGCAGCGTGCCCACCAGGCCTTTGGAGGCCGACAAGGCGTAAGAGGTCAGCGTCAGGCTCACCGCCAGCAGCAGCGGCCCGAGCGTGACTGCCGCCCAATACACCAGCACCCGCTGGCCCAGAGGGCGCGGTTTGCGCACCCGCCAGATGCCGTTGAGCGTGCGGTCTATGGTCAAGATCAACGCCAGCGCGGTCACAAACAATACCGCCACACCCGCACCACCGAGCTTGCTGGCCTTGCCGGCAAACTGCGTCAGGTAGCCCAGCACCTGGCGCGCAATGCTGTCGGGCACCAGGCTTTCTATCAGCCACTGCTGCAGCACCCCCTGCAATTTGCCAAACATCGGGAACGCGGTAAACACCGCCAGCATCACCGTGAACAGCGGCACCAGGGCAATGGTGGTGGTAAAGGTCAGGCTGCTGGCGGTGAGCCCCAAGCGGTCTTCACGGAAACGCTCGCGCAGGGTATGGGCGGTGTTCTTCCAGGGAAAGTGCGACAGGCTGGTTAAAAATACATCCAGCCTTTGAGACAGGCTGACCGGCGTGGTTGGGGATATTGTCATGGCCGCTATGATGCCACCTCCATGACGCATTCTTCCACCCCCACACCCCCTTTTGCCGCCCACAGCGTGGCCTGGACCCGCACCCTGGCGGTTGGCAGCCTGATCGGCTTGATTGTGCTGGGCCTGGCCTGGGAACTGGCGCTGGCACCGGTGCGCCCCGGCGGCTCGTGGCTGGCTTTGAAAGTGCTGCCGCTGTGCCTGCCGCTGGCGGGTTTGCTAAAAAACCGCATGTACACCTACCGCTGGGTCAGCCTGCTGGTGTGGCTGTATTTCACCGAAGGCACCGTGCGCGCCTACAGTGACAAGGTGCCCGGCAATTATTTGGCCATGATCGAGATTTTTTTGTGCCTGACGCTGTTCACCGCCTGTGCGCTGCATGTGCGCCTGCGTTTGAAGAACGCCGCCCAATCCGCCGCCACGCCCTCCCTTCAAAACGCCGCGCCAGACCATGCAAGCGCTGCTCAGTGAACTCAGAGCCATTGTGGGCGCTGCCCATGTGCTCACCGAGGGTGATTTAAGCGCCTACACGCAAGACTGGCGCAAACGCAGCCAGGGCAAGCCGCTGGCGGTGGTGCGCCCGGCCAGCACCAACGAAGTGGCGCGCGTGGTGCGTGCATGCGCCGCGCACCGCTTGGCACATCCGCACCGTGGCATCAGCATCGTGCCGCAAGGCGGCAACACCGGGCTGGTGGTGGGCTCCACGCCTGATGATTCGGGTCAACAGGTGGTGCTGAGCCTGCAACGCCTGAACGCCGTGCGCCAGCTTGACCCCGCCAATTTGACGCTAACGGCCGAGGCCGGCTGCATTTTGCAAACCCTGCAAGAGCGCGCCCATGAAGCTGGTTTCTTGTTCCCCCTGAGCCTGGCCGCAGAAGGCTCGTGCACCCTGGGCGGCAACCTGGGCAGCAACGCTGGCGGCACGCAGGTGGTGCGCTGGGGCAACGCGCGCGAACTGTGCCTGGGGCTGGAGGTGGTCACTGCACAAGGCGACATCTGGCAAGGTTTGAGCGGCCTGCGCAAAGACAACACCGGCTACGACCTGCGCCACCTTTATATCGGCTCCGAGGGCACGCTGGGCATCATCACCGCCGCCACCATGAAGCTTGCGCCCCTGCCCGCCGCGCAGCTCACCGCCTGGGCCGCCGTGCCGTCCATGGACGCGGCGGTTGCGCTGCTGGGCCTGGCGCACCGCCACCTGGGCGCAGGCTTGACTGGCTTTGAGGTGATGGGGCAATTTGCCCTGGGGCTGGTGGACAAACACTTCAAACAACTGCGTGTTCCGCTGTGGCAAACCGCGCCGTTTTGCGTGCTGCTGGAAAACTCGGATCATGAATCCGAGGCACACGCGCGCGCGCGCTTTGAGGCCCTGCTGGAAGCCGCACTCGATGCCGGTTGCGTGACCGATGCGGTGGTGGCAGAGAACCTGGCGCAAGCGCAAGCACTGTGGCAAGTGCGCGAAAGCATTCCCCTGGCGCAGGCCCAAGAAGGCCTGAACATCAAGCACGATATTTCTGTGCCCATCTCACGCATCCCGGCGTTTGTGCAGGCCACCGACGCGCTGCTGGCCAGCGCCATCCCCGGCGTAAGGCTGGTGAACTTTGGCCACCTGGGCGACGGCAATTTGCATTACAACGTGCAAGCGCCGCTGGGCGTGGATGCCGCCATGTTTTTGCGTGAGCGCGAGCCTGAAGTGAACCGCATGGTGTTTGACTCGGTGGCGGCATTTGGCGGCTCGATTTCGGCTGAGCATGGGGTGGGCAGCCTGAAAGTGGAGCATCTTGTGCACTACAAATCACCGGTCGCGCTGGGCTTGATGCGCGCCATCAAGCAAGCGCTGGACCCGCAGAATTTGATGAACCCGGGGCGGGTGATTGAAATACTGTAATTAATAAACCGTTGGTTTAGAAATTACAGTTATGTTACCCAGACACCTGCAAACGCATTTACAAGCGCTGTTGTCACATTTTCCTTGCGTTGTGTTGACCGGCGTGCGGCAATGCGGAAAGACCACCTTGTTGGGCAGCCTGCCCGGCAAGTGGCAACACTTTGACATGGAAAACTCTGCGGACAGACAGCAAGTGCTGGCCGACCCCGATGTTTTTTTGCGCTTGCACCCAGACGGGTTGTTGATTGACGAAGCGCAGCTTGCGCCCTCCATATTTTCGGCCTTGCGGGTTGCTATAGACAGGGATCGTTCCCAAAAAGGACGCTTTTTGTTGTCTGGCTCCAGTTCCCCGGAATTGACGCGACACATGTCAGAAAGTCTGGCCGGACGGGTGGCACGTGTTGAATTGTCGCCATTGAGTCTGGCCGAAGCCTGGCAACAGCCGGCTTCCTCCCTCTACCCGTTGCTGGCACAACCTGCGCCTTTGCCTGACATTCTGGCTGCCGCAGCTGCACGGTTGACGGTGCAACAGGTTCACGACTACTGGTTTGCCGGTGGGTATCCAGAGCCCTGGCTAAGCAACAGTGAAGAATTTCGCAGCTTGTGGGCGCGACATTACATTGACTCTTATCTGCTGCGGGACATTGGGGCCTTGTTCCCCAACCTGAATCGGGATCGGTTTCGCCAATTTGTGACCCTGCTGAGCCAGCATTCGGGCAACATCCTCAACAATGCGGACATTGCGCGTACCCTGGGCGTCAGTGAGCCCACCGTGCGCGACTGGTTGGGCATCGCCCATGACACGTTTTTATGGCGACATATTCCGGCGTGGAGTCACTCCCCAGCCAAGCAACTGGTCAAACATCCCAAAGGGTATTTGCGTGATAGCGGCTTGTTGCATCGCTTGCTGCGCATTCCGGACAGCCAGATGTTGCTGACGCACCCGGTGGTGGGTAAATCGTGGGAAGGCATGGTGGTAGAGACTTTGCTGCGGGGGTTTGAAAACGCTGGCATCGAAGTACACCCCTTTCACTACCGAACCCGTGGTGGCGCCGAGATTGATCTGATTCTGGAAGGCCAGTTTGGCACGGCCGGACTCTTGCCGGTAGAAATCAAGCTCGCACCCCACGCTGACCAGCGGGCACTGCGTTCGCTCGCCGAGTTTGTTTCAAGTCACAACTGTCCACTTGGCTTGGTGATCAACAATGACGAACGTCCGCGCTGGCTCAGTGAGCGGATTCTGGCCGTTCCAGCAG
>Ga0210023_1002520_pt1 | contig 11999 bp, 9 predicted proteins | sample CryGeymeta201524_FD_183987 | JGI IMG/M metagenome (GOLD analysis project Ga0210023, IMG submission 183987) | Groundwater microbial communities from Crystal Geyser aquifers in Utah, USA - Crystal Geyser metaG 2015-24 (SPAdes) (version 2) | ecosystem: Environmental > Aquatic > Deep subsurface >... | reverse complement strand
CCATGTTGGCGCGCAGAATCTGCTTGCCCGAAATGTCCACCCAGTACAGCATTTGCTCATTGGGGTGCCAGAACGGCGATTCGCCCAGGGCGCAGACGTAGGGGGTGAAGGGTTGCCAGGTGGCTGGTGAGTAGGCAGGGCTTGGGATCATGGTGGCACAGACAGTGTGGTTCTCAGTAGTGGCTATTGTGCGTGCTTGGTCCAGCGCAATGCGTTGTTCCCGCTTTTTCCAGTTCTATGCCCACTGTTACGACAACCAAGTGCGTCCGGTCATGTGCTTGCGCTGGTGACGGGCCATGCGGGCTAAGGCAGGGGGCCTCATACGCGCTTCGCTTTGCGAAATCGGCCCCCTGCCTTAGCCCGCATGGCCTGAACAGCGCGTGAGTGACACATAGAAGTCGGGCAACAAAATGTGGCCCGGCCATGTGGGTGTTGCTGGATTAACGTGTGCCGAGGTAGATCAGGCCGTCTGATTTTGCGCTGTTGAGGCCCATGACGATGAGTTGTCGGTTCACGCTGTCATAAGTGGCAACGCCATTGACAACGGTGCCATTGCCCAATGCGCAGGAATTGCCGGTGAAGTTCAACTGGAGGTTGAAGATGTTTTTTCCTGAAGCCCGTGGGGTTGCTGTCCCCGAAGTCGTGCAGGTCAGGTTGCCTGATACGAAGCTGCTCGAAATGTTGCCATTGACATCAACGATGACTGTCGTGGCTTGAGGGGCTATGCTGCCGGTTACTGCCCAACCCGTATAGATTCCAGCGACACTTGCTACAGAGGCTGGCAGCTCGTAGGACGCGTCATAGGTACCAGCCAATATTGTGCCGTCAGACACGTTCATGCTTATGCGGTCCTTGGTTGTCACGTTGCCAGTGTACGTGCCACTTCCGCTGGTCCGCGTCACAAAGTCGAAACCATATCCAGAACCGGATAACGATGTGCCATTGGTGCTGGTCATTCCGTAAACAGCTCCCGTCAGTGAGCTTGAGTTTCCATAAAGCCCCCATGTTTCACCATTTTCAAGAATTGCCAGATTGACCGTCGTGCCTTTGTCCGTCGTGCCAACCCAAAAACCTTCTGCGGATGCTGTTGTGGTGGGTGTCGTCGTTGTCCCGTCCCCGGCTCCCCCGCCGCAAGCACTCAAAACTAAAGCTGCGGTCAGTGTTGTCAATCGTTTCATGTGTAAAGCCCCTTTGATTCCCCGGCGACATGTCGAGGTGAGGCAAATCTTACTCCTAAATAGTCGGAAATAGACTATTCCAAATCCGGGTAGAGCATCCACGATGTGTCCACATCCATCTACCACCCCCGTTACCAAGCTTTGCGCTGCGCCATGGAGCTAGCGCGTAAAAACGCTGGCCTAACGCAGGTGCAAATGGCCGAACAACTCGGCGTTGGTCAGTCGTACGTGTCGAAAATTGAGCGCGGCGAAAGCTACGTGGATCTAATGACGTTTGTGGACTGGTGTGCGGCGTGTGGATTGAAGCCAGGCCTGGCCTTGGATCAATTGCTGCAATTAACGCCTGATGACACCCAAATGACCGTGTAGGCTTGGTCATCAGAAAAAACGGCATCCAATGCGCAACCTTTGAGTTGTCAGGATCATTGCGCAAAGAAAAACCCACCGCAGCCGAAGCCGGGTGGGTTTTAAAGCGCAAGGAAAGACTTCTTTTTTGGCTGGCGGCCCTTGATGCCGCCAGCCCCCTCTCTGATTACCGGCCGTAAGCCGACTCGCCGTGTGACGTGATGTCGAGACCCTCACGCTCGTTCTCTTCGCTGACACGCAGACCGATGACCATGTCGGCAATCTTGTAGGCGATGAACGCCACCACCGCCGACCAGACGATGGTGATCAGCACGCCTTCGCCCTGGATCAGCAGCTGGCTGGCGATTGAGAAGTCTTCGGCGCCGGTGCCACCCAGGCTGGGGGCCGCAAAAACGCCGGTCAGCATGGCGCCGGTGATGCCACCGACACCGTGCACACCAAACACATCAAGCGAGTCGTCAGCACCCAGCATTTTCTTCAGACCGGTTACGCCCCACAGGCACAGGAAACCGGCAGCCAGGCCGATCGCGATGGCACCCATCGGGCCGACCACACCGCAGGCGGGTGTGATACCAACCAAACCCGCCACGGCGCCAGAGGCGGCACCCAGCATGGAGGCCTTGCCTTTGGTCAGCGCTTCACCCAAGCACCAGGCCAAAATGGCAGCGGCGGTGGCGGTGATGGTGTTGATGAAAGCCAACGTCGTGCCGCCGTTGGCTTCCAGGTTGGAGCCGGCATTGAAGCCAAACCAGCCCACCCACAGCATGCTGGCGCCCAGCATGGTCAAGGCGAGGTTGTGCGGGGCCATGGATTCCTTGCCGTAGCCAATGCGCTTGCCCACCAGGTAGGCACCCACCAAACCGGCCATGGCAGCGTTGATGTGAACCACGGTGCCACCGGCAAAGTCGAGCGCGCCCTTGGCAAGCAGATAGCCGCCGCTGCCCCACACCATGTGGGCAATCGGCAGGTAGCTGAAGGTGAACCAGATCACCGAGAACAGCAGCACCGCGCTGAACTTGATGCGCTCTGCGAACGAGCCCACGATCAGGGCGCAGGTCAGGCCGGCAAAGGTCAACTGGAAGGCGACAAAAATCAACTCGGGTATCTTTACGCCGGCACTGAAGGTGTCGGCCATCGAGTCGGTGGTGATGCCGGCGAGGAACATTTTGCTGCCGTCGGCGATGATCAGTCCTTCGCCACCAAAGGCAAAGCTGTAGCCGTAGATGACCCACAGCACGCCGATCAGCGAGAACACCACCAGCACCTGCATCAGTACCGATAACATGTTCTTGCTGCGTACCAGGCCACCGTAGAACAGTGCCAGGCCGGGCACCATCAGCATGACCAGCATGGTCGAGACCATCATCCAGGCGGTGTCGCCCTTGTTGACGGTGGGAGCGGGGTCGGCGGCAGCCGCAGCGGCTTCAGGCGCAGCCGCTACTGCTTCGGTGGTGGCTGCAACCGCAGGCGCTGCGTCTGGCGCAGCCGTGGTTTGTGCTGTGGCAATGCCGCCAAGGAGCAAACTCAAACCTAGAGTGAGGGAGGCGAGTAGTTTTTTCATGTTGGTAATCTCGTGTCGGATTGTTTAAAGCGCTTCCACCCCGGTTTCACCGGTGCGAATTCGGATGACCTGCTCAAGAGGCGTGACAAAAATTTTGCCGTCGCCGATCTTGCCGGTGCGCGCAGCGCCTTCGATGGTCTCGATCACGCGCTCCAGCAGGTCTTCGGCCACGGCGGCTTCAACCTTGACTTTGGGCAAAAAGTCCACCACGTATTCCGCGCCGCGATAGAGCTCGGTGTGGCCTTTTTGACGACCGAAGCCTTTGACTTCGGTCACGGTGATGCCCTGCACGCCGATGCCGGAGAGCGCTTCGCGCACCTCATCGAGCTTGAAGGGTTTGATGATGGCGGTAACAAGTTTCATGCAGACTCCTTGGATAGATAAACGTGGTTGATGCCGGAAGATTGAAGCTTCATATGCTCACCAACGGTTGGATGGACAGGCTTGTTAAGCAGGGTTCGTGCCAGCCATCGCTTACTTAAAAGCCAAGACCGTTGTTATGGCGCGTCGCGCAGCCATGAAGCGGGCCATGCAGCCCGGCTTCGTGGCTGGCATCAAGGTGTTTGACGAGGTGCCTCCAAGCGAACAAACCAGGTGCGCTAAGATGTCCCTGAAATAAAACGGCACGCACCATAAGAGTGCATATTCTGTTTGTCTGTTGGCGGCAAACGCACTTTATGAAGCGGGGTATCTCGATGAGTTTGTCTTTGGTGCAAAGCCGGGCCCTGCTGGGGCTGGAGGCTGCGTCAGTCACGGTCGAGGTCCATCTGGCCAACGGTTTGCCCAGCTTCACGCTGGTCGGCTTGGCCGATGTGGAGGTCAAGGAAGCGCGTGAGCGGGTGCGCTCGGCCATTCAAAACTCGGGTCTGGAATTCCCCAACAACAAAAGAATCACCGTCAATCTGGCGCCGGCCGACCTGCCCAAGGACTCCGGCCGCTTCGACCTGCCCATTGCGCTGGGCATTCTGGCGGCCAGCGGCCAGATCGATGCCGCCCGATTGGCGGGCTATGAATTTGCCGGCGAGCTGTCGCTGTCAGGTGAATTGCGCGCGGTGCGCGGTGCCCTGGCGATGAGCCTGGCACTGCACGCCAGCCATGTGGTCACCCAGCTGGTGTTGCCGCCCGGCAGCGCCGAAGAAGCCGCGCTGGTGCCCGATGCGCAGGTCTACCGGGCGCAGCATTTGCTCGATGTGGTACAGCATTTCCTGCCGCAAGCGGCCGATGTGCCTGCCGCTGAGCCCGCGAGCGGCTGGAGCCGTGTCAGCGCGGTGACGCAAATACAAGAGGCGCACTACCTCGACATGGCCGACGTCAAAGGCCAACTTGCTGCCAAACGGGCGCTCGAAATCGCCGCCGCCGGTGGCCACAGCCTGTTGCTGATGGGGCCGCCCGGGGCCGGCAAGTCGATGCTGGCGCAGCGCTTTGCCGGCTTGTTGCCACCCATGACCACAGACGAGGCGCTGCAAAGCGCGGCCATTGCCAGCCTGGGCGGGCGCTTTACGCTGTCACAGTGGGCGCAGCGCCCCACTTGCCAGCCGCACCACACCGCCAGTGCGGTGGCGCTGGTGGGCGGCGGCTCGCCCCCGCGCCCAGGTGAAATCTCTTTGGCGCACCATGGCGTGCTCTTTTTAGACGAATTCCCAGAGTTTGCCCGCGCTGCGTTAGAGGCCTTGCGCGAGCCACTGGAGACCGGGCGCATCACCATCTCGCGGGCGGCACGGCGCGCTGATTTTCCGGCGCAGTTCCAGTTGATTGCCGCCATGAACCCGTGCCCGTGCGGCTATTTGGGGTCATCGCAAAAGACCTGCCGCTGCACGCCCGACCAGGTGGCGCGCTACCAGGCCAAGCTCAGCGGACCGCTGGTGGACCGCATCGACCTGCATGTGGAGGTGCCGGCCGTTGCCAGTGCCGACCTGATGCAGGCCCCGGCGGGCGAAGCCAGCGCAGACATCCGCGCCCGCTGCGTTCTGGCCCGTGAGCGCGCCGTGGCAAGGCAAGGCGTGGCCAACCAGGCGCTGCAGGGGCAGGCGCTCGACCAGCACCTGTTGCTCGACGAGGCGGCGGCCAAATTTTTGAACGTGGCCGCCACCCGCCTGGGCTGGTCGGCACGCAGCACCCACCGCGCCCTCAAAGTGGCGCGCACCATTGCCGACCTGGCTGGCGCGCACAGCACCCAGGTCAGCCATGTGGCCGAAGCGATGCAGTACCGGCGGACTTTGCGCACCGGCTAGCAAGGAGGAGCAACGTCAACGCGAGCGAAGGCAGCTAGTCCATGAGATCGGAAGGCGTGGATGCAAGCCATTGCGAACCATCCTCGCGCTCACCTGCAGGTTGATTTTGCCCGGAGTCTCACAGGCCCGGGCTTACAAATTGGGCGCTAGCAGGCGCTGCAGTTCGCGCTCGTTCATGCCGCGCCGGGTAGCCAGGTCCTTGAGCTGGTCGTCGCCGATCTTGCCCACGTTGAAGTACACGCTATCGGGGTGGCCAAGGTAGAAGCCGCTAACGCTCGCCGCCGGGCTCATGGCCAGGCTTTCGGTTAGCGTCATACCGATGTCGGGGCACTGCAACAGTTCAAACATGTCTTTCTTGACGCTATGGTCCGGGCAAGCCGGGTAGCCCGGCGCCGGGCGGATACCCGTGTACTTTTCTGCAATCAAATCGCTTTCCTCCAGGGCTTCATCGCTCGCATAACCCCAAAGGTCGGTGCGCACTTTTTTGTGCAGGCACTCGGCAAACGCCTCAGCCAGCCGGTCCGCCAGCGACTTGAGCAGGATGGCACTGTAGTCGTCATGAGCGGCCAGAAATTGCGCTTCTTTCTTGTCGATGCCGAGGCCGGCGGTGACGGCAAAGACGCCGACGTAGTCCTTGATTTGCGCATCCGTTGAGTCTGCGGCAAGCTTGGGCGCGACAAAATCCGCCAGGCAGCGACTGGGGCGCATGACGCCGTCGATATCTTCCTTGGCGGCTTGTTGACGCAGGCCGTACCAGGTCATGGCGACGGTGCTGCGGCTCTCGTCAGTGTAGAGCGCGATGTCATCGTCGTTGACTGCGTTGGCCGGATACAAGCCGACGATGCCGTTGGCGCTGAGCCAGCGCCCATCGATGATTTTCTTCAGCATCGCCTGGCCGTCGGCATACACTTTTTTGGCCTCCACGCCGACCACTTCATCGTCCAAAATAGCGGGAAACGGACCGGCCAGGTCCCAGGTCTGAAAGAACGGGCCCCAGTCGATGTACTGGGCAAGCTCATTCAAGTCAAAATTTTTGAAAACGCGCTTGCCGATGAATTTCGGCGTGGTTGGCCGGTAGCTGGTCCAGTCGACGGGTGTTTTGTTGGCGCGAGCCTTGGCCAGCGGCCACAGTGGCGTGACCTTCTTGTTGGCATGCTGCTGGCGAACTCGCTCATAGTCGCTACCAACTTCCGCAACAAATGCGTTCACACCGTCGCCGAGCAGGTTTTGCGCCACGCCCACGCTGCGCGAAGCGTCGGGCACATAGACCACCGGGCCGTCGTAATGCGGCGAAATTTTGACCGCAGTGTGCACCCGGCTGGTGGTCGCGCCGCCAATGAGCAGCGGGATTTTCTTGATGCGAAAGTAGTCGTCCTTTTGCATCTCGCCGGCCACATAGGCCATTTCTTCAAGGCTCGGTGTGATCAGGCCTGAGAGGCCGATGATGTCGGCGCGCTCGGCTTTGGCACGCGCCAGAATCTCGTGGCAGGGCACCATCACGCCCATGTTGACCACGTCAAAATTGTTGCACTGCAAGACCACGGTGACGATGTTTTTGCCGATGTCATGCACGTCGCCCTTGACTGTGGCGATGATGATCTTGCCCTTGGTCTGCACGTCGCGGCCGGCCGCCTCATCGCGCAGTTTTTCTTCTTCAATGTAGGGGATGAGGTGCGCCACGGCCGACTTCATGACCCGGGCGCTTTTGACCACCTGCGGCAGGAACATCTTGCCCTGGCCAAACAGGTCGCCAACGATGCTCATGCCGGCCATCAGCGGGCCTTCGATCACGTGCAGCGGGCGACCGCCCTTGGCGATGATGCCTTGATAAGCCTCTTCGGTGTCTTCAACGATGAAGTCGGTGATGCCGTGCACCATGGCGTGGCTCAGGCGCTGCTCCACGGTGACTGGTTGCTCGGCGCTGCCGCGCCATTCGAGTTTTTTTGACTCGTCCTTGGCGCCACTTTTGGCCGTTTCGGCAATCTCGACCAGGCGCTCGCCGGCGTCGGGGCGCCGGTTCAGCACCACGTCTTCCACGCGCTCGCGCAACTCGATTTCGAGCTCGTCATAGACGCCGACCATGCCGGCGTTGACAATGCCCATGTCCATGCCTGCTTTGATTGCGTGGTACAGAAACACCGTGTGGATGGCTTCGCGCACTGGGTCGTTGCCACGGAAGCTGAACGATACGTTAGACACGCCACCGCTGACCTTGGCGCCCGGCAAATTGGCTTTGATCCAGCGCGTGGCGTTGATGAAATCGACCGCGTAGTTGTTGTGCTCTTCAATGCCGGTGGCAATGGCGAAGATGTTGGGGTCAAAAATGATGTCTTCCGGCGGGAAACCCACCTCGTCGACCAGGATGCGATAGGCGCGCTGGCAAATGCCGATCTTGCGCTCGTAGGTGTCGGCCTGGCCCTGCTCGTCAAAGGCCATCACGACGGCGGCGGCGCCATAACGGCGCAACAGTTTGGCCTGGTGCTTGAACTGCGCCACGCCTTCCTTCATGCTGATGGAGTTGACCACCGCCTTGCCCTGCACACAGCGCAGGCCGGCCTCGATCACACTCCATTTGCTTGAATCAATCATCACCGGCACACGCGAGATGTCGGGCTCGGAGGCAATCAGGTTCAAAAAGCGCACCATGGCAGCCTGGCTGTCGAGCATGGCCTCATCCATGTTGATGTCGATGATCTGGGCGCCGTTTTCGACCTGCTGGCGCGCCACCGAGAGGGCCTGGTCAAAGTCGCCGTTCAGGATCATGCGGGCAAAGGCTTTGGAGCCCGTCACGTTGGTGCGCTCGCCAATGTTGACAAAAGTCGCTACCTGAAACTTTGACGTCAGATCTTTGGCGCTGTCACCAGCACTTTGTAAATCATCGGCAGACGGTGCAATACCGATCGTCAACGGCTCCAGGCCGGACAATTTCATGGGGGGAACTTTGACGTGGGTATCTTTGACGTGGGGCATACAACTCACCTGTGAACAGAATTTCGAAAATCAGGTGAGCGTCGTTGAAAGGTATCCAAGCCTGGCTGGCCGTGCGGCCCGCTGCAACGCTCCTTGGAAGCGCACGATTTTAAGGGCTGCTTGAGTCGCTTGGGGTTGGCTTGCGCAGTGCCAACACGACCAGGGTGATGACGGTCAGCGGCAGCACAAAGCTCAGCATGGCGTTGGAGTACGCACCCAGCGCCGCATGCTTTTGCGCCGCCAGTACCAGATAGCCCACATAAGCCAGGTAGTAGGCGAAAAACATGCCGCCCTCCCAGCGGGCAATTTCGCGCCCGGTCATGAACACCGGCAGGCAAGCCAGCGCCACAGCGGTCATGACCCAGAGGTCAAAATTGAGCAGCGCCGCCGGCACCACCAGCCCCTCACTGCCGATGGCGCCAGACACCACGCCAGCAATGCCCAAACTGCCCAGAATATTGAAGGTGTTGCTGCCCACCACGTTGCCCACCGCAATGTCACGCTCACCCTTGATGGCCGCCATGATCGAAGTGGCGACCTCGGGCATCGAGGTGCCAGCCGAGACAATGGTCAGGCCAATGATTAAATCGCTCACGCCCAGCGCCTTGGCAAACACTACCGATGCCTGCACCAGCCAGTCTGAGCCCAGCACCAGCAATCCCAGGCCCACGGCAATCAGTGCCAACTGCACAGACAGGCGGTCGAGCCACGGCGCGGGCTTGTCTGACGCAAACTCGGCGGCGTACTCGTCTTGCGCCGCCTGGCCCTGGCTGCGTGATTGCCACACCAGAAAAACGGTGTAAGCAATCATCAGGCTCATCAGAATGATGCCGTCAACAAAGCCCAGGTTGCCGTCCAGCGCCAGCAAAAACAGCAGCAAACTGGCCCCCAGCATGATCGGCACCTCTTGCCGAATGAGCTGAATGTTGACCACCAGCGGCGTGATCAGCGCCGACAGCCCCAGCACGAACAACACATTGAAAATATTGCTACCCACCGCGTTGCCCAGCGCCAGGTCGGCATTGCCCGCCAGCACGGCGCCCACGCCCACTGCCACTTCGGGCGCGCTGGTGCCAAACGAGACCACAGTAAGGCCCACCACCAGCGGCGATATGCCCAGCGTCAATGCCAGCCGCGAGGCGCCGCGCACCAACAAGTCGGCACCCACAATCAAGGCGAACAGGCCGCCAGCAAACATCAATAGTGTCATGGTCAATTTGTCGGCGCAATGAGTCGTTCAGGGCAGCCCAAGCTGACTGACCGTTTCAAGCCCTTGTGGGTGAACAGCCTCTTGGGCTTACTTGGCAACTACGCGCACCATTTCCAGGCACTTGTTGGAGTAGCCCCACTCGTTGTCGTACCAGGCGACCAGTTTGACGAAAGTGCCGTCCAGCGCAATGCTGGCGTCGGAATCGAACACGCTGGTGCGGGTTTCGCCACGGAAGTCGGTGGCCACCACTTTTTCGTCGGTGTAGCCCAGCACGCCTTTCAGGGCGCCTTCGGATTGCGCCTTGATCTCGGCGCAGATTTCAGCCATGGTGGCGCTGGTGTTGAGTTCCACGGTCAGGTCAACCACGCTCACGTCGCTGGTTGGCACGCGGAAAGACATGCCGGTGAGTTTTTTGTTGAGATCGGGGATCACCACACCCACGGCCTTGGCTGCGCCGGTGCTGGACGGGATGATGTTTTCCAGAATGCCGCGGCCACCGCGCCAGTCTTTGTTGCTCGGGCCGTCCACCGTTTTTTGTGTGGCAGTGGCGGCGTGCACGGTGGTCATCAGGCCGCGCTTGATGCCGAACTTGTCATGAATCACCTTGGCCAGCGGTGCCAGGCAGTTGGTGGTGCAGGAAGCGTTGGAAATGATGGCCTGGCCGGCATAGGTTTTGTCGTTCACGCCGAACACGAACATTGGCGTGTCGTCCTTGGAGGGTGCCGACAAAATGACTTTTTTGGCACCGGCGTCGATGTGCTTTTGCGCGCCAGCCTTGTCCAAAAAGATGCCGGTGGATTCGATCACCACGTCGGCGCCGACCTCGTTCCACTTCAGGTTGGCCGGGTCGCGCTCTTGCGTCAGGCGAATCTTTTTGCCATTCACGATCAAAGTGTTGCCTTCGACCGAAACGTCGCCCTTGAAGCGGCCATGGACGCTGTCGAATCGCAGCATGTAGGCCAGGTACGCGGGCTCCAGCAGGTCGTTGATGGCAACCACTTCAATGTCGCTGAAATTCTGGATGGCAGAGCGCAACACGTTGCGGCCGATGCGGCCAAAGCCGTTGATACCAATCTTGATTGTCATGATTCTTTCCTCGGGTTAAACAAAAAAACTTACCTTGCTATTTTCGCAGCACTTTTTCCACCGTGTCCGCGACATTTTCTGGCGTGAAGCCAAAGTGCTTGAGCAGCACCGGCGCCGGCGCCGATTCGCCAAAGCTGTCGATGCCGACCACCGCTGCACAGCCGTATTGCCACCAGCCGGCGCTGACACCCATTTCGACCGCAATGCGCGGCACGCCCTTGGGCAGCACGGCGGTCTTGTAGGCCACCTCCTGCTGGTCAAACGTGGTGGTGCTGGGCATGGAGACCACGCGCACGGCAATTTTGCGCGCCGCCAGCAGTTCTTGTGCCTTGAGCGCCAACTGAACCTCGGAGCCAGTGGCGATGATGACCGCCTGCGCCTTTTTCTTCAGGCCCACTTCGGTCGGCTCGGCCAGCACATAGGCGCCCTTGCTGATGTCGCCCAGGCTGGCCTTGGGGGCGTAAATGATGTTCTGGCGGCTCAGCAGCAGGGCGGTGGGCTTGGCTTTGTTTTGCAGCGCCACGGCCCAAGCCACGGCGGTCTCGGCGGTGTCACCGGGGCGCCAGACGTCGAGGTTAGGAATCAGGCGCAGAGAAGCCGCATGCTCGATCGACTGGTGCGTTGGGCCGTCTTCGCCCAGGCCAATGCTGTCGTGGGTGAACACATGCACTACGCGCAGCTTCATCAGCGCGGCCATGCGGATGGCGTTGCGGCTGTAGTCGCTGAACGTGAGAAAGGTGCCACCGTAAGGAATGAACCCGCCATGCAGCGCCACGCCGTTCATGATGGCGGCCATGCCGAATTCGCGCACGCCGTAGCTGATGTGGCGCCCGCCGTTGCCGATGCCGCTCAGCGAATCAAAGCGCAACGCTGGCGTGCTCTTGGTGTTGGTCAGGTTGGAGCCGGTCAAATCGGCCGAGCCACCGAGCATTTCGGGCAACGCGGCGGTGAAGGCTTCGAGCGCGAGCTGGCTGGCCTTGCGGCTGGCCACGTTTTCGGCTTTGGTGTGTGCGGCCACGGCGGTGTCCACCGCCACCTGCGCAAAATTCTTGGGCAGCTCGCCCTTCATGCGGCGCACCAGTTCTTTGGCCAGCGCCGGGTGGGTGGCCTTGTAAGCGGCAAATTTGTCGTTCCAGGCTGCCTCGGCTGCGCTGCCTGCGGCTTTGGCATCCCAGGCCGCGTAGATGTCCTTGGGGATCACAAATGGCGCCGGTGTCCAGCCGATGGCTTCGCGCGTGAGTTTGATTTCTTCGGCACCCAGCGGTTCGCCGTGGGCTTTGGCGGTACCGGCGCGGTTCGGCGAGCCCGCACCAATGGCGGTTTTGCAAATGATCAGCGTCGGCTTGTCGGCAGATTGCTTGGCCTCTGCAATGGTGTCGGCGACCAGCGCGGCGTTC
>Ga0210023_1002519_pt1 | contig 12000 bp, 16 predicted proteins | sample CryGeymeta201524_FD_183987 | JGI IMG/M metagenome (GOLD analysis project Ga0210023, IMG submission 183987) | Groundwater microbial communities from Crystal Geyser aquifers in Utah, USA - Crystal Geyser metaG 2015-24 (SPAdes) (version 2) | ecosystem: Environmental > Aquatic > Deep subsurface >... | reverse complement strand
AGATATTTTAGTTAATTCTTAAATAATTGTTTTCTTGGTGTTCATTCGTGTTAATTCGTGGATGAAAGTTAAAAAAATTCATATGGTATTGAATTTGTATTTAAGCACTGACTTTATTTCTCCCTCTTTGCATTCTCTGGGCGGTCCTTGTATTTTCCGCTTCCTTTTTAAAAATTTCTCCCTGATAGACCCAGACTTTAACTCCTACCGTGCCATATTTTGTATGACTTGTAGATGCCCCGTAACTAATCACTGCCCGAAGAGTATGGAGAGGAATTTTCCCTTCTTTATACTGTTCTGACCTTGAAATTTCGGTCCCGGCTAATCGACCCGAAGCTCTAACCTTTATCCCTTTTGCTCCCGAAGCCATCGCTGATGCTATCGCTTGTTTAATCACATAGCGATAGGAGGTATTCTTGGCAATTTGATAGACAATGGCATCGGCAACAAATTGAGCATCAAGATTTGGTTTTCTCACTTCTTTAACATCAATAACTATCTGTTTTTTAAGAAGATTATGCAAGTCATCGCCTAGACGATTAATTTCGGCTCCTTTTCTCCCAATTACAATTCCCGGTCTGGTCGTATGAAGGATAACTCTCACCTTATCACCTATTCTTTCAAGATCAACCCGGGTAATCCCTCCCCTAATGAATTTCTTAGCAACAAAATTTCTAATTAAAAGGTCATCCCTAATAAACTCACCATATCCCCTTTTGGCGAACCAGTTTGATCTCCAGTCTTCTATTATTCCTAATCTTAAACTTATAGGATTAACTTTTTGACCCATTTTTTTTGTTCGCTAAAACAACGGTGATATGCGATGTTCTCTTTTTAATACTCGTTGACCTCCCCATAGCCGCGGCTCGAGATCTCTTAGCAACCGGTCCCCCATCAACAACCACCGTTTTTAAATAGAAATCCTCAGGAGTAGTTTTTGGATTCTTGCTTTTGGCATTAGATAAAGCTGATTTAATCAGTTTTGCAAGAATAAAAGCTCCTCTTCTCTGAAGATTGGCAAGAAGCCCTAAAGCGATTTTTGCTTCTTTGCCTAAAATTAAAACGCCGATATCCCTTACCTTCTGCGGGCCAATCCGGCCATAACGAAGAGTCGCTTTTGTTTCCATCATAAATTTTAACCGTAACCACGAATTAACACGAATGAAAAAATTTAACCACAAAGCCACAGAGACTCAAAGAAACAAAATACTTTAACCACGAATTATACGAATTTCTCTAATTAAGAACTTTAGAATATTGTTTTTTAATTCGCGTAATTAGAGAAATTCGTGGTTGCTATTTTAGTCTTTTCTTTGTGTCTTCGTGCCTCTGTGGTGAGAGAGTTGTTTTTTAATTTGTGTATATTCGTGTGCATTCGTGGCTGAATAATATTATATTTTTTATGTTTTGTCTAATGACCTTTCACTATGGGTGCCATGATGGCGAAAGACCCTCGTCGGAGAAAACTCGCCTAATTTATGACCCACCATATTTTCCGTGATATAAACCGGGATAAACGTTTTTCCGTTATGAACATTAAAAGTATAGCCAACAAAATCCGGAGGAATAGTAGAACGTCGTGCCCATGTTTTAATGGGATCCCTTTTTCTCAACTCCTTTAATTTTCTAACTTTCTTTAAAAGTTTTTCGTCCAGATAAGGACCTTTTTTCAGAGAACGACCCATTTTTATCTCCGTTTCAAAATAGATTTATCAGAATATTTATGTTTTTTTCTGGTCTTATACCCCTTAGTTGGTTTCCCCCAGGGGGTAACCGGATGCCTGCCGCCGGAACTTTTCCCTTCCCCTCCACCTAACGGATGATCAACTGGATTCATTGCTACACCTCTTACTTTTGGTCTTTTTCCTTTCCACCGGTTCCGGCCAGCTTTTCCTAAAGAGATATATTTGTGTTCAGGATTGCTAACCTGACCAATGGTAGCCAAAGAGCGGATATTAATCAATCTAATTTCTCCGGAAGGAAGTTTCACCTGAGCAGAGTGAGCATCTTTAGACATAATGGTAGCATTCGTTCCTGCTGACCTTACCAATTTCCCTCCCATCCCCGGCTGGAGCTCAATATTATAGATTGAGGTTCCTTCGGGAATAAGAGAAAGAGGAAGCTGATTTCCGGATTTTATCTCTGCTTTCTCCCCACTAATAACTTTCTCACCGATAAGAAGACCGGAAGGTGCTAAAATATATCGTTTCTTACCATCAGGATATTGAATTAGAGCAATTCTTGCTGAGCGGTTGGGGTCATATTCAACGCTCATAACTTTACCAGGAATCACCTCTTTTCTTTGAAAGTCAACAATTCTATATTTTCGCTTGTGCCCGCCACCATGATGCCTTACCGTAATTCTTCCTTGTTCATTGCGCCCTCCCTTCTTCCTAAGAGACAAAAGTAACGATTTTTCCGGAGACCTCTTAGAAATTTCTTTGAAATCAGGAAGGACGAGAAACCTGGTGCCTGGTGTTTTTGGCTTGTACTTACGCAAAGTCAATTTTATCTCCTTCTTTTAGGGTAACAATCGCTTTTTTCCAATCAGGGGTTTTCCCTAGCTGGTAACGCACCTTTTTCTTCTTTCCTGCCATTTTCACAACATTAACCTTAAGAACCGTTACTTTATAGATAAATTCTATTGCTTTTTCGATCTCTTTCTTATTGGCTTTTTTATCTACGGCAAAGCAATACTTATTTTCTGGCCCAAAAACAGCAGTGCTTTTCTCGGTAATTACCGGATGCCGGATAATATCATATTCTTCCATAATAAAGCAAACTCTTTCTCACTTATTATAATATGATCACTATTTATAAGTTGATAGGTATTTAAATCTTTCCAGGGAAGAAACGTAATGTCTTTGATATTTTTTAAACTTCTTTCCAAACTTTTATTCAAATGCTCAAGCAGAAAAAGAATTTTCCCTTCTGCTTTTAAGTTTTTTAATAAGTTTACGATCTCTTTAGTTTTCGGTTTCTCCACCTTTATCTGATCAACAACAAGAACGGATCCTTCTTTAATTTTAGCGGCAAAGGCACTTCTTCTTGCAATCTTCTTCATCTTCTTGGGAAGGGAATAATGGTAATCACGCGGTTTGGGGCCAAAAATGACTCCTCCGCCTCTCCAAAGAGGAGAACGAATTGAACTAGCTCTGGCCCGACCAGTCCCCTTCTGGCGCCAAGGTCGCTTTCCTCCGCCGGAAACCTCAGACCTTGTCTTGGTGGAAGCAGTGCCTAATCTCTGGTTAGAAAGATAGGAAACTACCTCCTGGTGAATCAGGGAAAGAAAGGGATTATTCAGAATCTTATCCTCAATGCTAATTTCCTTAACTATTTTTCCTTCCCTATTATAAACATTAATTTTCATTTACTTTTTTTAATGATCAGATAACTATTTTTCTTACCCGGAACCGCTCCTTTCACCATCAAAAGATTATTATCCGGATCAATTTTTATAATCTCTAAATTGGAAATAGTTATCCTTCTTGCTCCCATATGACCACTCATTCTCGTTCCTTTTAAAACGCGGGCAGGATCGGTATGGCCAATGGAACCGGGAGCTCGATGTCCCATCGAGCCATGAGTTGCCGGTCCGCCTTTAAATTTCCAGCGTTTGACAACTCCCTGAAACCCCTTTCCAATTGAAGTGCCCACAACATTCACTTTATCTCCTACCTTAAAAAGGTCAACTTTTATCTCAGTCCCCGGAATAAATTTTTTCAGTTCATCATTCTCTGCACGAAATTCTTTCACAAATTTTAAAGGAGGTAATTTTGCTTTTTTAAAGTGAGCGATAAGAGGTTTCGTAGTAACCCTCTCTTTTTTTTCTTCAAAAGCTATTTGAATACTATTGTACCCCTCCTTACCTACGGTTTTCTGCTGAATAACATAGCAAGGGCCTGTTTTAATCGTAGTTATCCCAATAACTTTACCTTCCTCGGTAAAGAATCTATCCATTCCTACTTTCTTACCCAATAAACCTATAGCCATATTATTATTTCCTTTTACTCTTTCCCCAAAAAAAAGACAAGGAAGTTTACTTTAAGTGTGCCTTCGTGACGACTCGCGCCCCTCTGTATCTCCCTACCCTTTTATTTCCACGTCAACGCCCGCAGGTAAATTCAATTTGGAGAGAGCGTCAACAATCCTGACCGAGCAATCCACAAGATCAATTAATCTCTTGTGAATACAAAGCTCAAACTGCTCTCTACTTTTCTTATCGATATGAGGACTACGCAACACCGTGAAAATTTCCTTTTTAGTAGGCAAGGGAATAGGACCGGAAACTTTCGCTCCACTCTTTTTAGCAATTTCAATAATCTCTTTTACCGACTGGTCCAAAAGCCGATGGTCATAAGACTTCAATTTAATCCGAATCCTTCCTTTTTCCGCTACCATAATTAAACTAAATCTTTATCCACGAATACACACGAATAAGAACTTTGTTTTTCGTGTTCATTAGTGTTCATTCGTGGTTGCTATCATTCAATTATCTCGCTGATTGCTCCTGCCCCTACTGTTTTTCCACCTTCCCGAATCGCAAAGCGAAGACCTTTCTCCATCGCCACTGGGGCAACCAGAGTAATCTCCAGGTTAACATTATCTCCGGGCATTACCATCTCGGTGCCTTTAGGCAATTTCACACTTCCGGTAACATCGGTAGTACGGAAGTAAAACTGGGGGCGGTATCCGGAAAAAATAGGGGTGTGTCTGCCGCCTTCATCTTTGCTGAGACAATAGGCCGAGGCGCGAAAATGCTTATGGGGAGTGATACTGCCGGGAGCGGCAATTACTTGCCCGCGCACTAAATTCTCCTTCTCAACACCGCGAAGAAGTAATCCTACATTGTCTCCTGCTTCCCCGGAGTCCAAGATCTTCCTGAACATCTCTACGCCGGTAACCACACTCTTCTTTATTTCCGGAGAGATTCCGACAATTTCTACATTATCCCCTACTTTAACTTTTCCTCGCTCGATTCTTCCGGTAGCCACGGTGCCTCTTCCAGTAATCGAGAAAACGTCTTCAACGGAAAGAAGGAAGGGTTTCTCCACCTCTCTTTTGGGGGTAGGGATAAAAGTGTCCACCGCATCCAGCAATTGCAGAATAGGTCCGCATTTGGGACATTCCTTTTTTGCGCAGCCACAGGAAAGAGCAGCCGTTGCGCTCCCTTTGACAATCGGGGTTTTCTCCCCGGGAAAATCATACTTGGAGAGAAGGTCTTTTACTTCCAGTTCCACTAAATCCAGGAGTTCCGGGTCGGATACAGCATCGGTCTTATTAAGAAAAACGACAATGCTGGGCACCCCTACCTGACGTGCAAGGAGGATATGCTCCCGGGTCTGGGGCATAGTTCCGTCAGCTGCAGAAACCACCAGGATCGCTCCATCCATCTGGGCGGCTCCGGTAATCATATTCTTGACATAATCAGCGTGCCCGGGACAATCAATGTGGGCGTAGTGACGAGCGTCCGTTTCATACTCAACGTGACAGATGGAAATAGTTAAACCGCGTTCCTTTTCTTCGGGAGCTTTATCGATGTCTTCAAATTTTAAAAAGGTTGCCTTTTTATGCTGGGAAAGAAGATAAGTAATCGCGCTGGTAAGAGTAGTTTTGCCATGATCCACGTGACCGATGGTTCCGATATTAACATGAGGTTTTTTCCTCTCAAATTTCTCTTTAGCCATTTTCTCTCCTTTTTTTTGTTTTTAACCACGAATTAACACGAATAAAAACCTAACCACAAAGACTCAAAGTCTCAAAGAATAACCAAGAAAAAATTTAGCTATAATTCTTGGTGGACTCTGTGTCTTTGTGTCTCTGTGGTGAATATTATTTTTTAATTCGTGAAATTCGAACAATTCGTGGTTGCTTTCATTTTACAATTAATTTTTCCCTAATTTTCTGTGATTTTATTTTTTCAGCTGCTGATGGGGATCGAACCCATGACCCCGTCCTTACCAAGGACGTGCTCTACCACTGAGCCACAGCAGCAAGTTTTATTTACCGGCTGAAATAAGTTCTTATATATTAACTTACATTGAAAAAATTGTCAACAACTTTAACAGCATCTCTAATCAGGGTAAAGAAGCACTTTAATAGAATCTTTTTTCTTGGCCTTTAGAAAACCTTCCTTCCAATGAGTAAGAGGCAATTCATCAGTTACTAGGGCTTTGAGATTAATCTTCTTCTGGAATAAAAGGTTTAAAGCCTTTTTCCAGGAAGAAGGTTTTTGCGTATGAGAGCCAAGAAGTATAATCTCTTTAGTAAAAAGAACTTCTTCAAGATTCACCCTGACTGATTGCCGCAAAATCCCTGCCTGAATATATCTTCCTTTCTTTCTTATTAACTTTAATCCTGAGTAGAGAGCAGAAGAGGTGCCTGAACATTCAAAAACTACATCTACCCCATAGCCGGAAGTCAATTCATCAATCCTCTCCTTGATTCCCCCTTTCTTTAAGTTGATGACAACTTCTGCCCCTAAAATTTCTGCCAATTTTAGTCGTTTTTCATCCCCTTCTTTCCCACAGATAATAACTCTTGCCCCCAGTACTTTGGACACCTGACCAATAAGGAGACCAAAAGGACCGGGACCGAAAATTAGAACAACTTCCCCTGACAAAACTCTTGCTTGTTCAACTACCGCATGGACAGCACAGGCAAGGGGCTCACAAATAGCACCAGAGGCAAAATCTACATTGGGTGGAAGTTTATGAATACTCTCGGCGCGAATACAAAAGTACTCAGCAAAAGCACCGTCAGAAGATGAACCCAAGCCCTTTCTTTTCGAACATAGATTATAGTCTTTACTCTGGCAAAATTTGCAACTCCCACAGATAAAGGTAGTTGTCTCAGTGGTAACTGAATCTCCTATTCTTATTCCCGCAACCTTCTTGCCTTTTGCTACTACCACGCCGGAGGTCTCATGCCCTAAAATAACTGGAGGCTTCACAGCTTGATAACCATAAAGATCAGTCCCACAAATTCCTGTTCTTTTTACTTTTATTTTAACCTGGTCTGAAGCAGGAACAGGCTCAGGAACCTCCAATAATTTAAGGTCATCTTTCTTATGAGAAAGTTTAACCAAGGCCTTCACGGAATTATAGCAAATTTTAAACCTTCTCGGGTAATTATTTTTTTAAGAACTTTCTTGATTTCACCAAGAGAATATTGGGCAGTAATCAAAGAATTAGTATCAATTACTTTTTGACCAATAAGATTAAATGCTTTCCTGGTATAATCCGGAGTATGATGAAAAATTCCTTTAATGGTTAGTTCGCCATAATGGAAATCTTCCGTATCAATCTTAATTGCAGTCTTCGGGGGACAACCTCCAAAAAGGATTGCCTTCCCTCCTCTTCTCACCATAGCTATTGTGCTTTCCCATACTTTTGGAATTCCCGCCGCTTCTATTGCTATATCAACACCTCTTTTCCCGAGAGTCAAGTTTTTTACTGTTTTTACTTCATCTTTTAATTGATTGATATTTAAGATTTCATCGGCACCTAACTTATGCGCTAAAGAAAGCCTTTCTTTTGATAAATCAACAATAATAACTCTTGCTCCCTGTAATTTTGCCAATTGCAAAAATAAAAGTCCAATGGGACCAGCTCCATTAATTACTACCGTATCCCCTAATTTTATCTCTGATTCCTCTATCCCATGAATGACGCAAGCCAAAGGTTCTAAAAAGGCTGCCTCTTGATAAGAAATGCCTTCAGGAATTTCAAAAAGATTATCCTTTATAATTGGCTTAGGGATGTTAATATATTCGGCAAAAGCTCCGCTTAATCGGATAAAAAAGTTTTCGCAAAGTTCCTCCTTTCCTATCTTGCAGTAAAAGCAATGGTGACAAGGAGCGGAATTTGCCGCCACTACCCTCATCCTCTTCTTGAACTTTTTTACCTTTTCCCCGACCTTCACAATTTCTCCGGCAAACTCATGTCCTAAAATAAACGGAGGAGAGAAAAGAGGATGTCCGCGAAGATACAATTTTCTATCCGTTCCACAGGTAAGTGCTACTTTTACTCTTACCAACACCTCTTCTTCTTTAATTTTGGGAATAGGTATTTTCTCTAATTTTACTTTTTCCGGAGCATAATAAACTGCTGCTTTCATTTAATCTTTGATAATTTCCAGAACCTCTTTTGCAGTGCGGTAAGATTTGGTAATAATTCTGATGGGGAGAGACTTGATAAAGTTAGTAAGGTCAACCCTGATCTCTTTAGTCAGGCGAACAGGCTTGGTAAGAAGCCTTTTTACGATCTGCTTACCATAAAGTTCTAAAATTTTAATCCTATCCAGTTCAATTACCGTCTTGCAATCTTCGCATCTAATCTTCCTCAAGTAAGATTCCCCGGATAAAGGGTGCCCGGCATAGGTTAAAGTATGCGAGGTTTCCTTCTGGCAATAAAGACAATAAAGTTTCCCTTTTAGAATTATACCCATTTCTCTTTTATTATATCATAAAAAATAAAAACAATCCCAATATTGTTTTTTTGGCAATAGTTTAGTTTCTCTAAAACTATTACTGATTACACAGATTAGAAAAGATGTAAATATTGGAGTAAATTACACATCTATGTTGTCATTGCGAGCGAACAAAGTGAGCGTGGCAATCTCTTACTTCTTGAGATTGCGGAGCCTGTTCCGAGCCTGTCATTGAGATTGCTTCGTCCGCGTAGGCGGACTCGCAATGACAGGTGAAGAATCCCACTCCTCGCAATGACATAGTTAACTGAATATTTACGTGTAATCTGTGGATAAATATTTCCAACGATAACTTAACTCTTACGTTTTTTGGATAGTCTTACTGAACTAAAGAGGGAGGAAATTTATCCCGGGCCGCTATAGCAGTTGGACAAGAACTAAGGGTGCCGCATCACCAGAGCGAGGAGCAATTTTATAGGTTCGGATGTATCCGCCCTTTCTCTCTTTATTTCTAGGCCCAATTATTTTGAAGAGTTTGGTTACGATGCCTTTATCCTGAAGATAAGAAAAAGCATAGTGTCGGCTGGAGAGATTATCTTCTTTAGCAAGAGAAATTAAGTGTTCCGCAATTTTCAGTAATTCCCTTGCTCTTGGTGGGGTAGTTTTTATTCGCTCATATTGAAAAAGGCTCTTCAAAAGATTGCATACCAACGCTTTTCGCGAACCCTTTGGCCGATTAAGACGGTTTTTTTTCTTTCTATGTCGCATAATTTTAGATTTTTATTTTTAAATTTTATTATAAAGGAGAATTCAATTTTGCCCTAATTTCCTTTATCTCTTCCAAAGATTTTTTGCCCAGCCCATCTATTTTCTGTAATTTTTCTTGGGAGATACCGATAAAATCGGATAGGGTTTGAATCTTGGCAGAGAGAAGAAGATTATAAGAGCGGGCAGACAGATTCAATTCTCTGATTGGATGAGAAAGATTTTGTTGTTCTTCAACAATAGAGAAATGTTTAGCGAGAAGATGAGCGGAGTAATTCATTGCTTCCCGCGGTTGAATCCCTCCGTTTGTCCAAATTTCTATAATTAGTTTTTCGTAATCAACTCTTTGACCAACTCTTGTATTTTCAATATGGTAAGTAACCTTTGTCACCGGGGAAAAAAGAGCATCAATAGGAATAACTCCGATTTTATCTCGTTTCTGTTTTTCTGCCGATTGATAACCATAACCTGTCGATATTCCAATCTCAAAATTCAAGACAACATTTTCATTTAAAGTAGCAATATGCAAATATGGATTTAAAATTGTAAAATTAGATTGAGAGAAAAGGTCAGAAGCCAAAATCTCTTCTTTCCCGGTGATTTTTGTTCTGACGATCTGGGGAAAATTATCAGTTGCACTCTTTAATACTACCTGTTTGAGATTAAGAATTACTTGAAGCACATCTTCCTTTACTCCGGAAATAGTACTAAATTCATGGTTTACTTCATTTATCTTTGCTGAAATTATCGCTACTCCCGGTATGGAAGAAAGAAGAACTCTACGAAAAGCATTACCGACAGTAATTCCATAACTACGTTCCAAAGGTTCGACAATTAATTTCCCATAATACGGCTGATAAGTAGATTCCTCCCAGACAATTTTCTTGGGCAATTCAAAATCCAATTTCTTTGGCTTCATTCCATCTCCTTATCATTTATCCACCAATAACACACGAATAAGAACTATAGAATTAAGAATTCAGAATTAAGGATTAAGTCACCTGCTCTTTGTATTGCTTATTTCTTACTACTTAATTCTTATTAATTCTTATTTCTGTTCTTTTGTCTTTATTCGTGTCCATTCGTGGTTACTGTTTACTTTGATTACTTTGAATAAAAATCCATTAAGAGTCCTTCATTAACCGGAACAGTAACATCAGATCGCGCCGGTAATCTGATTATCTTTGCAGACAATTTTTCAGGACTAAATTCCAACCAGGTTAGCCTTTCATCCTTTTTCCCTTTTTCTGCCATCTCTTTTAATTTTGAATAAAATTTACTTTTACACTTTAGGAAAATAACATCATTCATTTTAACTTGATAAGAAGGACGATTAGTACGACGATCATTCACGAAAATATCGCCATGGTTAATAATTTGTCGTGCCATTCTTCGGCTCGGAACAATTCGCAATCCATAGATAACGTTATCCAATCTTCTTTCTAAAAACAAGAGGAGTTCCTCTCCAATGATACCTTTCTTTTTCCCGGCAGCCTCAAAATAGCGTTGCAATTCCCGTTCGGTAACTCCATAAAAAACTTGCACCTTTTTCTTTTCTTTCAATTGAAATCCGTATTCGGAACTTTTTCTAAATTTGAACTTTTTTGAAAAAGAACGAGTTTTCTTCTTTTCTTGGTCCAGAGGACATTTTGTTTTGCACCTTTCTCCTTTAAGAAAAAGTTTTACTTGCTGCTTACGGCATAATTTACATACGGGCAATCTCAGTTTCATATTTTTTAAACCCTTCTTTGTTTTGGCGGACGACAACCATTATGTGGTATAGGAGTAATATCTTTGATAAAAGTAATCGATAATCCGGCAGACTGTAAAGACCTGATTGCTGTTTCCCTCCCAGGACCGGGACCTTTTACGTAAACCTCAATTTCCTTCATTTGCATATCCAGAGCTTTTTTGGCAACCGACTGAGCAATTTTGCTGGCCGCAAAAGGCGTACCTTTACGCGCGCCCTTAAATCCCAACTGTCCTGCGCTCCCCCAAACCAAAACATTTCCTTTGTGATCAGCAATAGTGACGATTGTATTATTGAAGGTCGCTTTAATATGGGCAACTCCTTTGGGAATAGAAAGACTTTTCCTTCTTTTTTGAGCCATTGGTTATTCTACTTCCTCTCTTCTTTAAACTCTTTTCGTTTCTCTTTGCTTCTAACAACCCCTACTGTTTTTCGAGGACCTTTTCGTGTTCTTGCATTAGTGCGGGTTCTTTGGCCGCGAACCGGCAAATTTTTTCTATGCCTGGTCCCTCGGTAAGAACCGATTTCAATCAACCTTTTGATATTAGCGGTTATGTCGCGACGAAGACTGCCTTCAATCTTAGAAGTCTTTTGTATTACACCGGTAATATTAGAAATTTCTTCCTCGCTTAAATCCTTGACACGTTTCTCAGGGTCCACATTAGATGCCTTTAGAATATTACCCGATAATTTGCTCCCTATTCCATAGATATAGGTTAAAGCAACTTTTATCTTCTTTTTATTGGGGATTTCTACTCCGGCAATTCTTGCCATATATCCTCTTTAGAGAAATAGTCCTCTCATTATTAGTGTTTAAACCAGAGGCGAGGGAGTTTCTGTAGCGGCATTTGGCGACGGATGAATGCCCAGACAGAGAAGTCGCCTATAGCGAGCATCTCTGTGAGCGTGCCGCATAAGAAACTGCCCGAGCCTCACCCGGCCCGCCTCACATCTCGGCGGGCATGCCTAGCTCGTTGCTCCTTATTCGTCGCAACAGTCCCCCGGCCCGCCTCACATCTCGGCGGGCATGCCTAGCTCGTTGCTCCTTATTCGTC
>Ga0210023_1002508_pt1 | contig 12039 bp, 8 predicted proteins | sample CryGeymeta201524_FD_183987 | JGI IMG/M metagenome (GOLD analysis project Ga0210023, IMG submission 183987) | Groundwater microbial communities from Crystal Geyser aquifers in Utah, USA - Crystal Geyser metaG 2015-24 (SPAdes) (version 2) | ecosystem: Environmental > Aquatic > Deep subsurface >... | reverse complement strand
ATACTGACGGAAAATTTAACTGGCAGAAGTGACAATGCCACCATAAAGGCTGAGTACAATGAGGGCGAACCATTTGCTGTTAATGATATCAGTTTAGGACATAACCCAGGCAGCAGTGTAAATATTAACATTTTAGCCAATGACAGATTAAGCGACAATACCCAGGCTTTTATATCATTTATTACTGTTGATATTAATCCAGTGTTACCGGGAATCCAGAATGAAATTATTGTTGATGGCGTTGGAAGCTGGGTTTATATTCCGGAAACCGGAATAATTACTTTCACTCCTGAACCAGGATTCACTACTGATCCTGATCCCATTAAATATTTATTGAAAGAAAATCTTACGGGTTTAAGTGATGAAGGTACGGTTACAATCGAATATATTGAAGAACCGCCATCTGCTTCTGATGACAATAGCATTGATAATAACCCAGGTAATCATGCAACCTTTAACATTTTGGCAAACGATAAACTTAGCGATGGAACTCCCGCAATATCAGGAAAAATCACAGTTGATATCGACCTGGAAATGGAAGGTAACCAAACCGAATTGATTGCTGAGGACGAAGGCGTCTGGAGCTATAATCCTGAAACAGGAACTATAACTTTCACACCTAAAACAGGCTTTACAAAATCACCTTCGCCAATAATTTACACGTTAACTGAAAACCTTACTGGTTTGCCCGATGAAGGCACCATTACAATTACTTACAAAGAATTTCCACCACTTGCTTCCGATGACAGCAGCACGGGTAACAAACCCGGGACTGCTGCAACTGTAAACATTCTGGTCAACGACAGGTTAAGTGATGGCACACTTGCACTGCAAGGGTTAGTTACGATTGACCTAAATCCTGAGTTGCAAGGTGTCCAGACTGAACTGGTTGTGCCTGAACAAGGTACCTGGAGATATAATCGGTTAACAGGCCTGGTAATTTTTACGCCTTTAGCTGGTTTTACCTCTGATCCGGCTCCGATTACTTACAACCTTACAGAAAACATAACTGGTTTAAGTGAAAACGCCATAATTACAATAGATTACACAGAAGAACCGCCGTCAGCATTTAATGACAGTAGTTATGATAATATTCCCGGCAGAAGTGTCACCATCAATATTTTAGAGAATGACCATTTAAGCGATGGTTCTTCAGCGTTGCCTCAATTGGTAACCATTGACCTTGAACCACTTATGGATGGCTTGCAAGTTGAAAAGGAAGTTCAGAATGAAGGTGTCTGGACATTAAATGCGGAAACAGGTATAATTACTTTTACTCCAGTGCCGGCTTTCTTTTCAAATCCTTCACCCATAAATTACCAAATATGTAGTAAAATTAGCCCTGAATTGTGTGATGAAGCTTCGGTGTTTGTTTATTATGATCTGACATTAATGACAACTTCCGTAGGGTTGGTTAAAAAAGATGTTTTTAATTCTAACAACGGAACAATAAATTACACATTCGAAGTTACCAATACAGGCCAATTAACAATTAAGAGTTTAACAATTACCGACGAAAGAATTGGTGTAACAAATCTAAATGTGGTACCCGATACATTAGGTCCGGGTAAAAAAGGAACTGCAAGCGCTTCTTACATAATTTCACAGGAGGATATTGATGTGGGAGGAGTAACGAACACTGCAAGGGTGAATGGAATTAATTTGAAAGGGGAACCTGTGGCAGATATTTCAGGCAATGATGTTGTAAACGACGACCCAACGTTAACGGTTATTGCACAAAACCCATTTGTTTTTATTCAAAAAGAAGCAGTGCTTTTTGCGAATGAAGTGGCATTGTACGAAGAAGTCAGTTTCAATATACTTGTCACCAATACTGGCAACGTAACTTTATATAATGTTTTGGTTGAAGACCCGTTAACCGGTTTTATGCAGGAAACAACCCAATTGCCTCCTGGAGGATCGTTGAATTACACAACAAGCTACATAGTACAAACATCTGATGCGGCATTAGGGCAATTTGACAATAAAGCATTTGTAACCGCAAAAACATTTAACGGTTCACTCGTGGAATCTTCATCCTCGGTTATTATTCAGGTTGAACGATGTGAATTGACGATTCCGACAGGTTTTTCGCCCAATGATGATGGAATTCAGGATAAATGGAGAATAAAATGTTTGGAAAGATATCCGGATGCAAGGGTTGAGATATATAACCGTTCGGGAAACAGGGTGTTTGAAAAGGAACATTTTGGGAATTCAGATGTTCATGGCGAATCCGATGCCTGGTGGGATGGATATTCCACCCAAAAAGGGGCATTTGGAAATGACAAATTGCCAAATGGAACTTACTATTACATTCTGCATTTAAATGATGGCAATAAACCACTAAACGGTTATTTATACCTGAACAAATAACAAGGGATTAAAATGAAAACAGAAATTATGGTTTACAAATTAAAAATAGCGTTGGGCATTTTTGTGCTTTTTTTACTTTCGGTAACGAAAAGTAAGGCACAGCAAGACCCAACATTCACACAATATTATTTCAATACCCAAGCCATAAATCCTGCTTATGCCGGAACCTGGGACAATACCGGATTCCTGGTAATAGGCCGTCACCAGTGGGTTGGTATGGCAGGCGCTCCTACATCTTATACATTTTCTTTTCAGACACCTGCAAAATCTCAAAATGTTGCTGTTGGACTAAATTTGATTGCAGATATTGTTGGCTATGAAAAACGGTTTAGCTTAAATTTTGACTATTCATACCGGGTAAAAATAACAAAGGAAACAGTTCTTCGGTTGGGAATAAAAGGTGGACTTACAAGTTATTCCAATAACCTGACTAAATATACAGGTTACCCCGGAGATCCTGCCGATCCAGTGTTTATGACCGACATCAACAATAAATTGATGCCTAATTTTGGGATTGGCGGTTTCCTATATAATAAGGAATTTTATTTAGGCCTTTCTTCTACCCAAATTTTTAAAGTCGATTTTAAGGACAATTATAGCAATTACTCATCATGGGGAGAATTACAACATTTTTATCTCATGGGTGGTTATGTGTTTGAGCTTTCTGAAAAACTCAGGTTTAAACCAACAATTCTTGTCAGGTCCATCTTTGGATCTTCAATGGTGGCTGATTTAACTGCAAATTTTTTATTAGGCGAAAAGGTTTGGTTAGGAGCTAATTACCGCACTGGCGATTCATTTGGTTTTATCGCTCAATGGTTATTTGATAGTAAGCTTAGGATAGGATACGCAATAGATTATTCTGTAACACCACTGCGTTCATTCAACTATGCTACGCACGAAGTTATGGTTTCTTATGAATTGCCTGCCTGGAGCAATTTTAGTACACCCAGGATGTTTTAACCCGGTAAATGAAATGATTTTATAAAATGATGAGAATTTTTGTAACAATAGTGTTGATTTTTATTGGATTTCCAAGCGCTTTAAAAGGTCAATCTTCAGGGTTTTTCGATTATATCAATTTCCGGATTACACCTATGACTTCAATAAATTCTGTTGAAAGCGATATTTCGCCTTTTTTTGTTGAAAACAAATTGTATTTTTCTTCTGTACGGGAAGAATTTTTCGGAGATGAAAAGCGTCAGAAACAAAATACCGTGTTTTATGATATTTATCGGACAGAAATTGATGAAAAGGGAAATCCGGTAACTGAACGTGAGTTGGTTCCCGGATTTGGCAATCTGTTCCATGAAGGGCCTGCTGCGTGGTGTAAAAAAACCAAGGAGTTATTTGTTTCCGTAAACAACAATCCTGAAGGATCTCGTTTGTCGGAGAAACGAAATGTGAACTTACGGTTGGTTATAATGACAGAGTTTAATGGAGAATGGGTGGTTACGTATTTCCGGCGCAGAGCCACAATCGAAGAAGAGAAAAAGAATAAAGAAGAATGGGTAGTTAGCCGGGATTTCCCTTTTAAAAATCCTAAATTTAATTTTGCGCATCCTGCTATAAGCATTACAGGCGATACTCTTATTTTTTCGAGCGATATGGAAGGAGGCTTTGGAAAATCTGATTTGTATATGTCAATTCGGGAAGAAGACCAGTGGAATGAACCGATAAATTTGGGTGAAGAAATAAACACGGCTGGTAATGAAATGTTTCCGACCTTTGGTCCCGGTGGAATGTTGCTTTTCTCTTCAGATGGACACCAGCCGAATTACGGTCAGTTGGATATTTATTATACTACTTTAACAGATAAAAAACCAAATCACCTGGGCGATAAAATTAATTCTGAATTCGACGATTTCGGACTTGTTATTCATCCATCCGGAAAATTTGGTTATTTTACATCTAACCGGAATATCTCGGGAAAGGATGATATTTTTCATGTGGAATTTAATCAATAATTATGGAATATAGAAAATTAGGGAAATCGGATTTGGAATTATCTGTCGTAACTTTTGGCGCCTGGGCAGCCGGTGGCTGGATGTGGGGCGGAACTGATCGCATGGATGCCATTCGCGCAATCAGGGAATCGTTCAAACTCGGCGTTACATCTATTGATACCGCCCCGATTTACGGACAAGGTGAAAGCGAAGAAATTGTTGGCGAGGCAATTAAAGGAATTCCCCGCGACAAATTACAAATACTTACCAAATACGGACTTCGCTGGGATTTAATACAGGGCGAATTCTATTTCAACAGTAAAAATAACCAGGGTAAAGAAATTGATATTTACCGATATGCCGGGAAAGAGAGTATTATAAAAGAATGTGAAGATAGTTTACGCCGGTTGGGGACAGATTACATCGATCTTTACCAAATTCACTGGGCCGACCCAACAACCCCGATTGGTGAATCAATGGAAGCGGTTAAACAGCTTATTAAAGATGGAAAAATTCGGTATGCCGGTGTTTGTAATTACAATGCGGAACAAATGAAAGAAGCATCAAAATATATCGACCTTGTTTCCGACCAGGTGCCATACAGCATGGTAAAACGCGGCATTGAAAATGAATTGGTGCCATATATTTTGAACAATAACCAGTCGATTTTGGCTTACAGTCCGCTGGAACGTGGCTTACTTACCGGAAAAATAAAACCGGGTCATCATTTCGAAGAAGGCGATCACCGGGCCGGACTGCCATATTATAAAGACACAAACATTAGAAAAACCAACGTATTCCTTGAAAAAATAAAACCGCTGGCCGATGAAAAAAATGCAACTTTGGCGCAGCTCGTTATCCGCTGGACATTGGATCAAACGGGAATTACAATTACGTTGGTGGGTGCGCGAAATGCAGCGCAGGCTATTCAAAATGCCAAAGCCGCTGATATAAAACTGAACAGGGAAGAACTTGCTTTTATTACTGAAGAGTTGGATAAACTGAAACTGGATTTGTGATTTGGTGTGGTATTCGTTTCGGAAAAAACATTGTTAAGTATAGCTTTCAAAATTATATGTTCAATTTGCCCGTGCTGCATCTCACAAGCACTTTATGTCTGGCAGATTTAGCGCATTTTGGGTAACAGGTTTTACTTGTGTCTGCAAATTTAACTACATGCCTGCAATGTCAGGTGCCGAACCAAAAAATATAGTGGCTTCAATGGCATAATGGTCTGATAAATCGGTAATAATATCTTTATTGTAACCGTAAAAAACCGAAACCCGGCGACTGATGCTTTGAATTAACTGGCTATTGCGTACCAGGATATAATCGATCAAATGCTTCTTGCCATTCGGCCTTTTTGCGAGTTGATTGTCAATTTCGTTATACGATGTATGTATATTTCCTTCCAGAATCCCGTTTTCGGCATTCAGTGTTTTCAACATATAATTGTAATTCGTGCTGTCGTCCATCTTAATGTTGAAATCACCACAAACAAATTGGGGAATGTCGCTATTGTAATAATTTTGAAGAAGTTTTTGAAAAATTTCTTCACATTGCTTGTGCTTTACCTCATCAGTGTTATCATTCTGAAGATGAGTCCCTATCAGTTGAAACTCTTTTCCATTAAATTCACCCTGAAACATTACAGCCCCCTTTCGTGCCAAAGCATCGATTCCACATCTGTTACTGTATTCTATCTCTTTAATTTTTTTTAAAGGTATTTTACTGATAACCCAAATGCCGCTGCTGGTGCGTAATGAAAAAATATTCTTATTGGCAGGGCCATACATAAATGGAAATGAGTTTTCCAATTGTTTACGGAGGATTTTGCGTGCACTGTAATCGAAAACTTCCTGAAAAACAATGATATCATAATTAGATGATTCCAGTCTTTTGGCAATCTCTACAGCACGTTTATTATTTCCTTTTAGCCAGGTACAATAAGGTAACATATAAATGTTCCAGGATAAAATTCTTAGTTCGTTACTGCTTTTTTTAGAATACGTGAAGCTTGCGGAATTTTCGGAATTAAGTTGAAGAGGTAGAAAAAAGTAAAATAAAAAAATAAAAAATACGGCTCGAATACTTAATACTATCATGAAGTAGCTTTTTTATTCGAAAGCCAAAATAGATTGCAGAAATTACAGGAGAGTTAAGCATGAATGAATAGTACATTAAATTAAATTAACAGATTTGAAACAATTATTATTTTAAGAAGGACTGAAACCATAACCCTGAATCCTTTACAATTCTTTTTTGATTTTCAAAATTGTTGTAAACAATACCATAGCGCATTTTATAACCTTCAGCCCATTCAAAATTATCAATAAAAGTCCAGGCAAAATATCCGTTAACCGGAATCCCTTTATTTTTTGCTTTTAAAATTTGTAACAAATACTGCTGAAAAAATTGTTTCCTCAACGGATCATGAATTCCTGACTCTGTAACCTGATCTTTAAAAGCAGCTCCGTTTTCTGAAATCAGAAATTCCTTTACAGGATATTTTGCAAAACGTTCAAGTATTTTATAAATACCTTCAGGATAAACTTCCCATCCCATGTCGGTTAACAGGGATTCGTACTCATTGGGCTTATCGTTAACAGCCCATATAAATGGTATTAATGAAGGTTTTCCAATAACCCTGAAATAATTCTGCAATCCGATAAAATCAAAGTCAAATTTAAGTTTTTGAAGGTCCCCGGATTGAACATATTTTTCAATTTTATAAAGAAAGGGAAGTTCATCGGTGGGATAACCCATGCCAAGTGCAGGTTCAATAAATAACCGGTTCATTAAAGCATCAAGTCTTTGGGATGCCCTGTAAAACCGTGGTTTCGATTTTTTCGGGTCGATCCATGAACAAGAAAAGGTGGTGCCTACTTTTGCGTGTTTTACATTTTGCCGTATTATTTCACCCCCTGTTGCCTGGCAAAGAGCAGCATGATGAACCGAAGCCAGAAATTTATTAATGCTTTTATGTCCCGGGGCGTGTATTCCCGCTAAATATCCCAGGCTTGTGAATGAAAGGGGTTCATTTAATACCATCCAGTTTTTAACCCGGTCACCAAATTGATCAGCACATAACCTGGTGTATTCATTAAACCAAAGTACCACATCCCTGTTTGCCCAGCCGCCCTTTTCTTCCAATACCTGCGGAAGATCCCAGTGATAAAGACATATCCACGGTTCAATGCCAAGTTCCAGACAGGTATCGATAACCCGATTATAAAAATCAATTCCTTTTATATTTACATTTCCCACACCATTTGGAAGTATTCTTGGCCACGAAACTGAAAACCTAAAAGCGCCGAAATTCAAACTTTTCAGAAGTTGCAAATCTTCATTGTATTTATAATAGAAATCGCACGATATATCGCCGTTGGAGTGGTCGCGAATTTTTCCTTTTTTATGAGAAAAAACATCCCAAACGGAATGACCTTTTCCATCCTTATTATTAGCACCTTCAATCTGATAAGCTCCTGTAGCCACTCCCCAGGTAAAGTTATTCCCAAACAGATTTTTCGAAAATTCATCTGCCTGAGAAATGGCCTTAATTCTTCCCGGAAAGAGGAATAAACCGGAAGCTGAGGTTCCCATAATGCTCAAAAACTGCGCGCGTGTAAACATCGTTATTCAATGGGGCTAAGATAAGAATTCTTGTTTTTGTACTGAGCTACAGACACAAAAAAAGGATTAAACTGTATTTCAACAATTTAACCCTTTTAAAAGTCGGCCTGCAGGGATTCGAACCCTGGGCCCGCTGATTAAGAGTCAGCTGCTCTACCAACTGAGCTACAGGCCGAAAAATTACGTGGCAAAAATAAGTTTTATTTCTTAATAAGGAATACAGAATAAGAAATTAGGAATAAGAAATTTGAAATGATTAAATACTGAATGCATCCCGTTAACCTGTTTTACAATTTCACTTTCATCGGCTTACTGGGAACACTTTCATTATTCAGCCTGTCGAGCACCGAAATACGTACTTCGTATTTTTTCTTTTTCTTATTGAATTTGGCAAATTTCAGTTCGTCGGCTTTTACAATTCCCCAAAAGTGGTTGTAATTGTTAGTGTTGAACTCAGTTCCCACTTCGTTCCCGTAAACCACAAAAAGATTGGGCTTGTCCATTACCCGTTCCGAATTTTCGGTTTTCCACTTCACTTTTTTACCTCTTTTGCTGATTTTCTTTACTGCTTGCGGAGGTGTGTTGTCAATCCATTTCATTGGCGGAACTATCGCCGGTTTCCGATAAATTGAATTTTTCAAACTATCCTGCAATCCAAACAAATCGCGGTTAAAATGTTTGGCGCTGTAAAAAGCTGATCCTTCAATACCGGGAGTTGTCCGCAACATCCTGATTTGATGTGGCATTTCGCCAGGCTTTGTCCAGGCTGGTGTTGCTGAACCGGCCTCAATTTTATAAACCGCGAGTCCGATGTACATTCCCCTGCTGTAGGCATGGTCTTTCCACCAGTTGGCCAGCATTGTAAAGTCGGCCTGCGGATGCCCAATCTGCCAGTAAATCTGTGGAAGCAAATAATCTATCCAGCCATTTTGCTGCCACTTAATTACGTCGGCGTACAAATGGTCGTAGTTGGTGGCGCCGGCTTTGGTATCGGAACCACGTGGATCATCAATTTTGTTGCGCCAGACACCAAACGGGCTGATGCCAAACTTCACCCACGGTTTTGTTGCTTTTATGGTGTCGTTTAACATTTTTATGATGATATCTACGTTTTCGCGACGCCAATCGGCCTTGTCTTCAGCACGAAAACTGCGATTGTATAACGCAAATGAAACTGTATCGGGATATTCCTCGGCTAACGGATACGGATAAAAATAGTCATCGAAATGAATGGCATCAACCTCATACCGCGAAACAATATCTTTTACAACTTTCGTCACAAATTCGCGGGTTTGAGGCAGGCCGGGATCAAAATACAACAGGTTGCCATATTTCAAAATCCATTCAGGATGTTGAAATGCAATGTGATTACCTCCCAGCGGTTCATTGCTGTTTTGCGCCACACGAAACGGATTGAGCCATGCATGAAATTCCATTCCCTGGCGGTGGCACTCATCAATCCAAAACTGAAGCGGGTCGTAAAAAGGCTCGGGCGCTTTGCCGGGAGTTCCGGTTAAATAACGCGACCACGGTTCCAAATCGGATGGATAAAAAGCATCGGCAGCCGGGCGAATCTGGAAAATAATGACATTCATGTTCAGGTTACGGCAGTCGGTTATAATTTTTATTGCTTCATTTTGCTGCTGTTCAGTTGAAAGCCCGGGTTTTGAGGGCCAGTCGATGTTGTTAACCGTGGCTACCCAAACTGCACGGAATTCGTGTTTTGACTGGGCTAACAGAACAAATTGAGAGATAAGTAAAATAGTCAGTACAAGAGTTTTTCCCATTTTAAAAAGTTCCTGAAACATTAAGTTTGCAAAAGTAACTAATCCGATTTCAGGAAAAAACGAATCATTAAGAATCGAAAGATATTTTTTAACTTTCCTATTTTTGCACCATGATTTTAATTGCAGACAGCGGCTCAACAAAAACCAGTTGGTGTTTAACGGGTAACTCTGGATTACCGGAGATTTTTTCGATCGGTGGAATGAATCCATTTTTCAGAAATACTGAAGATATTGCCAGCGAAATCAAGATGAAACTTCTGCCTGAAACTGGCAGTGAAGTGAATGAAATCCATTTTTACGGTGCCGGAGTCATCAACCAGGAGAAAGGAAATATTGTAAAAAACGCATTACAGGTTTTGTATCCCACAGCAGTAATTGAAGTACAAAGCGATTTGCTTGCAGCAACCCGGGCAACTTTGGGTAAAGAAGCCGGGATTGCCTGTATTTTGGGAACCGGCTCAAATTCATGCTTTTACAATGGAAGTGAAATTATTGAACACATTCCACCACTGGGTTTTATTTTGGGTGATGAAGGCAGCGGAGCAGTAATGGGGCGAAAATTAATTGGAGATTTTCTGAAAGGAATTACGCCTGAAAATATTTCAAAAATATTTCAAAACCAGTTTCAGATCACTTACGCCGAATTCATGGAGGGTGTATATAAAAAAGAAATAAAATGGTGAATATGCAACTTACCAACCAAAAACTGGTTGAGCGCGGCACACGAATGATTATGGACGAATTGGGTTATTCCGGGGAAAAGGCAAGGAGACTTCTTCTTCTTCACGGATCAGTGCAAAAAGTTCTCGAACAGGCCACTGATATTAACAATTGATTTAATCTTTATTCAAAGTTGATTTACATTATTAAAAAATAATATCTTTGCAGCAGAAAATTCATTGAAACATGAGTTGTTTATAAAACATCATTCAACACTAAGATATTTAAGACAAATCATTTGATTTACCGTTCTGGTAAGTTTTTGGTTTATTAGGTTTAGTTGGTTTAGGTTAAAAAGGCTGTCAGTAGGGCAGCCTTTTGTTTTTTCTTACACTTCATCAGGAACAAAATACGGCTTTCGATAATTTCGGGTGAGCATCATGTCGGCTTCAGGGTCGTTGGCAAATTTTTCGTAAGCTCCAACAAACGTGAGTTCCCTTTTTAAACGGTAAGAAATGTTGGCCAGCGCCGGTAAAGCCGCAGAATAAAATCCTTCATTAATATCACAGTGCAAATCGTAGTCGCTACCCGAACGAATTGCATCGACAAAATTGGCATAATGTTCAGTTCCTCCCGGGGCAGCGCGAAAAGTGGGATCGGTTGGAGTTTCGGAGGTTTCGCGTGAAGATTTTGCAAAGGGTAAATTTTCCCGCTGTCTGAAAGCCTGCCAGGAGCTACCGTTAATTTCGAGATAACCTTCGGTACCATAAAACATATTTCCGATTTTTATTCCAAGTCCTGCTTCAGCATTTGTAAAACGTCCGCGGGTTTCAAATTCAAGAACTTTTCCATCGGCATAATTAAAAACTGAAGTCTGCGTATTTGGCGTTTCCTGCGAACACTCTTTTGGATCAATTCCGAAAAGACCACCTGTGGAATAAACCGAAACCGGATGTTCGTTTTTATTCAGTCCCCAGCGTGCAATATCAAACTGGTGAGGCCCCTGGTTTGCCGTGTCGCCACCGCCTGTAGCCCAGTGCCAGTGCCAGTTGTAATGTCCGCGTTTTTCGTTGTAAGGTTGCCAGGTAGCCGGGCCGAGCCACATGTCGTAATGCAAGGTTTCGGGCGGCATACTGTCGGGCGAAATACCAAACGAATCGCGCGGTTTGTAACAAAGTCCGCGGGCCATGTAAACTTCGCCAATTCCACCAAAATGAAGAAATTCTATGGCTTCCCTAACATTTGCAATGGAACGGTTTTGAGTGCCCACCTGAACCCTAACATTGTATTTCCGGGCTGCTTCAACCATTTTCCGGCCTTCGAAAACATTGTGAGTTGCCGGTTTTTCAACATAAACATGCTTTCCGGCCTGACAAGCCCAAATTGTTGCAAGCGCGTGCCAGTGGTTTGGCGTTGCAATCGAAACGGCATGAATTTCCTTATCATCGAACACTTTGCGCATATCCCATTCTGATTTTGGCGCTGTGCCAAAAACTTCCTGAACTTTTTTTGCTCTTTCGGGGAAAAGCTCATCATCCACATCGCAAAGGGTTTTCAAAAAAACATTTCGGTTATCTTTCAAAGCACACCAGCTATTGATGTGGGAGTTTCCCTGTCCCCGAATCCCAATTACTGCA
>Ga0210023_1002507_pt1 | contig 12040 bp, 10 predicted proteins | sample CryGeymeta201524_FD_183987 | JGI IMG/M metagenome (GOLD analysis project Ga0210023, IMG submission 183987) | Groundwater microbial communities from Crystal Geyser aquifers in Utah, USA - Crystal Geyser metaG 2015-24 (SPAdes) (version 2) | ecosystem: Environmental > Aquatic > Deep subsurface >... | reverse complement strand
TTGGTCACCTCTGAGGGTGTCGCCGTGACCGTGATTGCCGGGCAAAGCCATGGCGTGACCGGGGCCGTTACACGCGAGACCACCGAGCCGCTGTACCTGGATGTGCATTTGCCCCAGGGCGCGCGTTTTGAGCAGGCTTTGCCCGCAGGCCACAACGCGTTTGTCTACGTCTACCGGGGCGAAGTAAGCATTGCCGGCAAACCCGTGCCGATGCAGCGCATGGCGATTCTGGCCAGTGATGTGCAGTCTGACGGCGTGGTGATGCAAGCCAGCGCCGATGCCAAGGTGTTGCTCATTGCCGGGCGGCCCTTAAAAGAGCCGATCGTGCAGTACGGCCCGTTTGTGATGAACACCCAGGAAGAGATTTACCAGGCGCTGCGCGACCACCGGGACGGACGATTGGGTGAATCTGCTGCCTGAAAGCAACTGCTGCGTCAGTTGGATGCTGACGCAGGTGCGGGGTAGCTCACCCGCAGCACCTCAATCTCGTCCACCCGGTCGGGCATGACCAGCTTGTGTGTCCATCGTTGGAATTAACAGACACGCGCACGTCGAGGACAAGATGCGTCACTTCCAAGCTTACTTCAGCAGGGACTGAACTTTTGCACGTATATTTTCAGGCGGCGCTGTGGCCAACGCCCGCTTCAAATAGCTGCGGCCTTCGTCTTGCTTTCCGGTCTGCACCAAAGCTGCTCCCAAGTGATAGAGCACAGCAGGGTCGTTTGGCAACGCGGCGAGGGCTTGTTGCAAAAGGGGAAGTCCTTTGCCAGTTTCTTTGTTGAGTACCAGAATCCAACCGTAGATATCTTGAGTAGTCGAATTGTGTTGATCAATCGCATACGCCCTTTCCGCATAGGTTTTGGCCTGAGCAACATCGCCACTTTCTGCCAGATTTAAAGCCAAACCATTCAGGGCGGGAACATAGTTGGTATAGGTCGTCAGGACGGTTTTATAAAGTGGATTTGCATCGCTTGCCTTACCAATGGAATCGTAAAGGTTGGCTAACTCATACTGCAGTAATGGCTGACCAGGATTTGCCGCCAACCCTTGCTTAAGTATGCTCACCGCCTTGTCAGGCTCTTTTCGGTCGACATAAACACCTGCCAAATTGACCCAGGAGGTGGCTAGGTTTTTGTCCAAGGCAACCGCCTTGCGCAGATGTTCCTCTGCCAAAGACAATGCATTGCGGTGGCGTTCAATTTGACCGAGCAGCGCATAGGCACGCCCATAGTTTGGTGCGTTCAACACAATTTGCTTTAGCAACGTTTCGGCATTACCAAGATCACCGCTCTGAAAACGAACCTCTGCGAGCAAATAGCTGATTTCCACGATATCTGGATGCTTACGCGCGTACAGGTCCAGAACACTGATGCCTTTCGCAGACTGCCCTGAACTCACATACAACGCCGCCAACGCCGTCAAAACCTCTGGTAAATCACCTTTTTGAACTTTGGCGGCGAGTGCTTCAAGCTCTGTTGCCGCCTGGGCAGTTTTGCCTTCCATCGCGTAACTACGGGCAATCAAAAAATTCGTCCTGCCTGCATAGGCCGGGGCTGATTTAACCAATGACTGAAGTTTCTGACGGGCACCTGAGGGGTCAGTTCCCAGTTGGGCATAGGCAACAAGTAGCCGCCACTCAGGGTGATCTGCTTTGACTGTTTTTTCGAGGCTATGCATCACCGCATCAGCTTCATTTCGGTTCAGATTGATATAGGCATAGGCAAGCTGAAAACGCGCAGACTGTGCAGCCTCGGATGTATCGGCCTTATCCACAAGCGGAGCAAGCAGGTGCACAAGCTCTTCATTTCTACCCTGCGCACTGTAAATACGGCCCAACGCCAGATGGAGTTCCGTCAGTCTGTCACCCGGCAACTCGCCCCCTTTGAGGGCTGCCGTGTAATGTTGCGCGGCTCCAGGAAGATTACCGCGCCCTTCATCCAGCCAACCAAGGTAACGTCGCGCAAGCGGTTCGCCTGGGCGCAGCGCAATGGCCTTCTCAAGCGCTTGCTGCCCCTCTTTTTTCATATCCTGGAGTAACAGTGCTACACCGAGCTTGGCCAACACCCCTGGGTTATTGGGTTTTAACTTAAGCGCCTGCGCAAACGAAACCGCTGCAACCCGGTAATTTTTATCTTCCAGCAAAATGATGCCAGCCAGTTCGGGACCTCTCGGATCGTTCGGATACTGTTTCAAAAACTCGGCCAGTTTGGCTTTGGCTTTGGCCCGCTCGCCGTGGTTCAGGCGTTCCAGGGCTTCATTCAACAACACCGACTGCCCAGCGGGGTCGGTTGCAAGACCCAGCCCCAACTGTGGCATCTGACCCACCCCCAATGGAATGCCTTGCGCAATAGGTACTGTAGCCATCAACAGTGATGTGATCAAACCAGAAACAAATAGACGCGACATGAATTGCCTTCCAAGTTCTCAAAAAGAATTTACCGACATGACGCTACCCAACCGCACGGGCATGTTGGGGCAGACTTTTACAACGGGTCTAACGATACATCAATGTCGTACCCCGCCTCCTCGATTACTGGACGCAAATTCGCCAAGGTCTGTGCATCTATGTCGCCCAGGAATTGACGATACCTGTTTTTTGAAGTTTGGTACAACGGGCGAGCCACCTGCGCGTAGCTCGCGGTGCGAGCTACGCGCTTGTTACGGTGAAAATCCAGGCACGATGCGTCCCACGGCAAATCAAGAAACGCCAAGACCCCCCTCAAGGTCGCTTCAGGTTCGGCAATCAAGTCTTCGTAGCGGACACTGGAAAAATGCGCCCCGGCAAGTGGTCGCATTACCTGCGCATGGTGCCAGGACTGAACGAACATCTGCGCAGTATCTGGCAGCCGGTGCGACCATTCATTTCCAAACAAAAACGGCGTGAAATAAGCTGACAGCACAGCATCCAGCGGATGGCGCACAACGTGAATAATGCGCGCTTCTGGAAACAGCAAACGAATAAGCCCGATCCGCATTAAATTAAGTGGTAACTTGTCAGTCGCATATTGCGATTGACGGGCCGGATCAATGTGCTGACTCAATTGCGCCAAATAGTCAGCGTGCCAAAGCGACAGCGTAACTTGGCGCTCCAGGTCCAAACAACTGGCAATATTTTCCGGATAGTCAGGGCGACCGGTCTCTCGTCCGAGAACCGTTTCCAGTTCACCACACGTTGTGACCTTTGGGTGACAGCCCAGCATCTGCTCCAACAGCGTCGTGCCGGACCTTGGAAAGCCCACAATAAACAGTGGGCTTGGCATGGTAGGACTTTGCTTTAACGCCCAATCCGCCACCGTCTGCGCAGTCAAAACTTTCTGCTCATGTGCAAGCGTCCGCGCCAGCACCTGCCCGTCATATGGTTGACTTCGGGTTTGCGAAAGCAATGCCTTGCTGGTTGCATATGCTTGGAATGCTTCACGGAAACGACCGAGCGATTCAAGAATCTGACCCCGCTCCGACCAATAGGCAATAGCACCGCGAGGCATGCCTGTTTTGAGATCAGCGCGATCAAGTGTAGCCAGCGCGTGTTCAGTTTGTTGGTGGCGGCGCAGAACCCTGGACAAAGCGACGGCAGCCGTCACATTGTGCGGTTCAACCGTCAACGCCATCTGGGCAGAATTTGCAGCGGCATCCAGTTGGTTATTTGCTTCCTGCATGGTTGCCAGACTAGCGCGAAATTCTGCAACATTGGGTGCCTCATTGGCTGCGCGCTGAAAATAGAGAATTGCATCTGCCACATGTTGGGTCAGATAAAAAATTTGCGCCAGATTATGAATCGCCGCGACATTGTGCGGCTCCTTGTCCAGGACCTGTCGATAAAGTCGATCTGCATGGTCAAATTCGCGCAGTTCAAAAAGACAATTTGCCCAGCTGGTGCGTGCGGGCAAAAAATCTTGTTTCAACACCACTGCCTTTTCAAAAGCTGCTGCCGCTTCCGAAAAACGCCCTAGCGCTACGAGTGCGCCACCATAGTGATACAGAGCTGCCGGATCTGACAACCCCAGTTGCATGGCCCGACCCATGTGCAGCTCAGCCTGGACATATTGCCCAGTTTGCAGCGCCGCAAAGCCAAACAAGTAATGCAGCGTGGCATGCAACGGGTTAACCTGAACCAGTGGCTCCAGCAGCGTTTGCGCCCGCTGCCACTCACCTCGCTCAAGGAAATTCATTGCTTGCGCAATGCTCTCATTCAATGAAGGTGGAGCCTGGGTGCGCTCTGCGCCGCAACAGCGTTTGAATTTTTTTCCGCTGCCGCAGCTGCAAAGTGAATTTCGACCTGGGAGAGCGTTACCCATGGTGACGACCAGCAAGTGTTAAGTGTGACGAAATGCCAAAGTGCCAGCCAAAAAAATCCCCCAACGATGGGGGATTCTTCTTGACTGAAGAGTTGCTTGGATCCTACGACTTGCCCGACATTTTGCGCCGGCGTGACATGACTCCCAAGCCCAGCACACCAAATCCCAGCAAATACAGCGTGGCAGGCTCCGGCACGTTGCCCCCACCATTGCCCGCAGCCAGGTTGACGGTGATGATGCCCACATCGGTTAACGACGAGTCAGAGACCTGCACCTGATAGATGTAACTGCCAATGGCACAGCCGGTCGTATTCCACGTCAACGCCTGCGTCGTTGTATTGAATGATGGCAAGAATGAGCAACTGCCTTGTGGACTGATCAAGCCAATGTCGGTCCAGGTCAGTGCGCCGGGGGGGGTGGGCAGGCCATCATCGGCAGCAGTTAACGTGGTATTGACCGAACTACCAACCAATGCATTGATGATCACGTCGTTGACAGCAGGCGCGTTATTGGATGCCGTGCTGACAGCATCAAACAACCAGTCAAACTCCACGCTGCTGCCGTCACTGGCCAAGATATTCCCGCTGAAGGCGTAGTCTGCACCCGGGTTGCCGGCGGAGTTGTCCAGATAGGCAGCCGTATTCGCCGCCGAAATGCTTAATGCCCCAGTTGCTGCGTTCACCGTGAAGCCGGGTGGCTGTGCCGGAATACCATTCAAGACCTGGTTGTAACTGAGGGTAATGCCAGCCCCGCCGACCGCACCCAAGTTCCCGCTATACGCAACACCACGCACAACCTCGGGTTGGACGGCGCTGAAATTGAACAGGATAGGCGTTTTGGCACTCACACCATCCCACACAATCGTGGAATTCATCGTCCAGGAAACTGAGCTGCTACCTGACCAATTGTTGATGCCCTCGACGCGGCAACAACTCGAACCTGTAATGTTGTAAGTACCAGCGCCATTAAGCCGGTATGTCTGAACGTTGGTGGATTTGGTAAAACGGCTGTCAGCCGTGCTATCGATTCGCGGCGCAGTACTTACGTTAGTGGCTCCGCCACCGCCAGAAACAAAGGCACTGACCCCGGTGGCGGCACCATTACGCCAAAAACTGGTGGTAGTCACGGTCAGCAAACCCGACGCATCTACCGTTGGAATCATGGCCGCACCTCTGAAGTGCGATGCCTGGGCTGCAGTACCGACAATCGCCAGCGCAACTCCTGCGGCGATGCTTGCCAATTTAAATCGACGACTTGACATGGTTTTCTCCTCAAAAATTAAATGCACCACCATACGGGGCTGACGCGCTGTCGTGAGGTCGTTGCTGAAATATTCAAATGAGAATTTTCTCAAACAACTCACCCGCCCGAAGCCATAAGCAATTCTTGTGCCTACAACGGCGAAAAAATGAATAATTGTTGATATTCAACAGGTTAGCGATTAATTAAATTAATGCGAATGTAAAAAAATAGCGACATCCTGCAGATGTGTGTAAATTTTTCCGACACATGAATATGGGAAAATGTTGCTTGATCATGCCGCCCGGCGCACCACCAGACATTCAGAGCAATCGTCTCAAAACGGCATCCACCAATGAAGCTGGCAAGAAACTGTCCGTCTTTAAATGTATTTCCGGCGCAGATGGGGTCTCATAGGGGCTGTCAACCCCTGTAAAGTTTGTCAATTCGCCTCGTCGTGCTTTGAAGTACAGCCCTTTATGGTCACGTTGCTCGCAAACAGATAGCGGCGCATCCACAAATACTTCAACAAATTCTCCCGCCTCGAACAGACTACGCGCCAACGCTCGGTCTTTTCGGTAGGGCGAGATCAATGACACCAAAACCAGTAGGCCAGCGTCGACCATCAGTTTCGCAACTTCTGCCACCCGTCGAATGTTTTCAACGCGGTCGACCTCCGAAAATGCCAGATCGCGGTTTAGCCCGTGACGCACGTTGTCCCCATCAAGTAAGTAGGTGTGGCGACCGAGCTCATAGAGTTTCTTTTCAAGCAAATTGGCGATAGTAGTTTTGCCAGAGCCAGACAAACCGGTAAACCAAATACACCGAGGAACTTGTCCTTTCAACATAGCGCGCCTGCGCTTGTCGATTGCAAGTGTTTGCCAATGAATGTTTTGTTGTTGAGACATGTTTATGTGTGTATCAATCGTCTTGTGGGATATCTTGGTGGATCGGGCAAGGTTGCATCATCCAGCAGCGGAGTAGCTCACCCGCAGCACCTCAATCTCGTCCACCCGGTCGGGCATGACCAGCTTCAGCACGTCGCTCTCATGTGCCTTGAGCAAGGTGCGGGCGATGGGCGACACCCAGCTGACCTCGCCCACTGCGCTATTGGCCTCGTCAATGCCGACAATCGTCACGGTGCGCTGCACACTTTGGTCATCGACATAGGTCACGGTGGCACCAAAGAAGATTTGCGTGTTGCCATGGTGCAGCGCGGGGGCGGCCACCACGGCCACTTCCAGATGCTTGATCAAAAAGCGCACACGCCGATCGATTTCGCGCAGACGCTTTTTACCGTAGATGTAGTCACCGTTTTCCGATCGGTCGCCGTTGCTGGCAGCCCAGTGCACGGCCTCAACCACTTTCGGGCGCTCTACTTCCACCAGCTGTTTCAACTCGGCACGTAACGTGGCAAAGCCTTGCGGCGTGATGTAGTTTTTGCCATCTGCAGGCAAGGCCGGCAACTGCAACTCGTCGTCATCGTCGTCATCGTCGTTGCTGGATTCTTTGGTGAAGGCTTTGCTCATGGCTTTGGGGACTTGGGTAAATGCTGATGCGATCAGCACCGGGTCTGATTCACAATTCATGCATGACCGCCGCACTGATTTTCGACACTTTAGCCTCTGTTGCACATTGGCGCGCGATTGACGATCAGGTCATGGGTGGTATGTCGGCCAGCCGCATGCGTTTTGACCCGGCGAGTTTTGCTGTGTTTGAAGGAGTCGTCTCGCTGGAAAACAACGGCGGCTTTGCCTCGGTGCGCGCCGCTTGTTCCGCTCTGGCTGGTGAGCACATCAGCGGCTACCAGCTGACTGTGCGTGGTGATGGCAAACGCTACAAGCTCAATTTGCGTACCGACGATGCGTTTGACGGTGTCAATTACCAGGCGGTCTTTGTGCCGCCCGCTGGTGTCTGGGTAACGTTGACACTGCATGTGGCCGACTTTCAGCCCACCTGGCGCGGCCGCCCGGTGCCAGAGGCGGGACCCTTGCATCCGGCGCGTGTCTGTCAGCTCGGCTGGATGGTGGCCGACCGACAAGCGGGCCCTTTTGCGCTGGCCATTGCGTCGATTGTTTGTTTGCAGGAGCCAGCAGGCGCGCGTTGAACCCGGGAGCCGAACGCCTTGGCCTGCGCCACGGTGCCCAAGCCATCAGCTCGACTGAGATGGCGCGTCTGTTGGCTGAAAACGCGTTGTGATGCGCACCGCCGTAGTTTCTAAACCAGTTTTTTCAGCAACTCTGCTTTCTTCGTCTCAAACTCCTGTTGCGTCAGGATGCCTTTGGCGGCGAGTTCACCGAGCTTTTCCAGCGTGGCCATCACCTCCTCTGGATTGACGCCTGCGGCTTGCGCCACAGCCGCTGCACTGGGCGGCGCTTGCAGACCAGCGGCCAGGTTCTGCGCCAGCACCTGGCCCAGTGCCACGCCGGCACCCAGGCCCATGGCGTCACCGGCCAGGCCACCGCCGCCAGCACCACCCTCGGTAAACTTGGGAATCGCCTGCGCGGTCTGGTACTGCATGAACCTGGCCATGTCGTCACCCACCATGCCCATGCCGATTTTCTGATCAAGCACTTTTTGCAACTCGTCGGGCAACGAGACGTTTTGCACCGTGAGTTTCTCCAACGCCAGACCGATCTTTGCGAACTCCGGCGCCAGCTGTTGGGTCAGGGCTTGGGCAAACATCAGCTGGTTGGCGGCCAGATCCAGAAAGGCAATGCCACTGCTGGCCACCGCGGTACTGATGTGTTGCAGCACCAGGGCGCGCAGCTGGCCGTCGATATCGATGGTTTCATAACGTTCACGCGTGCCGGAGATTTCGGTGTGAAACAGCGCAGGCGAGGCCACGCGAAAGCTGTAGTTGCCAAAGGCGCGCAGGCGCACTGCGCCAAAGTCCTTGTCGCGGATGGTGATGGGCTGCGGCGTGCCCCACTTTTGGTCGAGCTGCTGGCGGGTGCTGAAAAAGTACACGTCGCTTTTGAAGGGCGACTCAAACAGCTTGTCCCAGTGCTTCAGGTAGGTCAGCACGGGCAATGTCTGCGTGGTCAGTGTGTGGGTGCCGGGGCCAAACACGTCGGCGGCTTTGCCTTCGTTGACAAACAACGTCATTTGCGATTCGCGCACCACCAGTTGCGCGCCATTCTGGATTTCCATGCCCGCCATCGGAAAACGCCAGGCCAGCGTGCCGTCGGCATCTTCGGCCCATTGAATAACGTCAATGAACTGCTTTTTGATGAAATCCATCAGTGCCATGTGCTGCTCCAGAAAGTGTGAGGGCGTGCGGATGATACACACGGCCCCAAACAAAAACACCCGCCGCGGCAAAGTTGCCGCGGCGGGTGTCCTGGTTTAAAAAGATTGGCGCGCCACGCTACTTATTGAGCCAGGCTGACGCGCAGTGATTGGTCACCTTCCATGGGGGCGGCGGTCTCGGCCAGCATGACCGGGGCAGCCTGGGTGACACGGCCAAAACCACGGCTGGCAAGCTCGCGGCGCACCGCCTCGACACGGGCCAGGTCTTGCGGCTGACCGCTGCGACGGTATTGCGCCTGCGCCTTTTGCATGGCCTGCATCAGCGACGCGACTTCGTGTGACATGACCGGCTTTTCGGGGTTGATTGCGGCGACCTGAACGATCTTGGTCGCTGGTGCAGCTGCGTTGCCTTGGGCCATGGCGGCGCCAGCGGTTGCGACAGAAACGAGTGCCAGCAGCAGGGTGGATACAGATTTGTTCATGACATAACTCCTTGAAGGTAAAAAATGGACCCGTTGCAACGGGGCCTTGTGCATCGATGTGGCTCTACGTTAACCGGCGTTTGTGGCAGTTTCAAGGCAAACGTAACGGCCAGCACCGTGGCGTGACACTGCTTACAAGTGCTTGCACTTGCCGCTTCATTTGTTTCACTGTGACAACGTTTTTGTGGTGTTTGGGCTATGCTCGCCGCTCGTTTTGAAGCTACACGATGCCACCAAAATCACCGCTTGATCCAGTTGCTCGCCCCGTGTCAGCCATGCTGCTGGCCGCAGGCCGGGGCGAGCGCATGCGCCCGCTGACCGACACTTGCCCGAAGCCGCTGTTGCCGGTGCGCGGCAAGGCGCTGATGCAATGGCACCTTGAGGCGCTGCTGCGCGCTGGTGTGGCCCGTGTTGTCATCAACACCGCCTGGCTGGAAGACCAGATTGTTCAATCATTTAATGATCATTTTGGCCTCCAGCCCTTATCGAATAAGCGCAAGCAGCTATCAAAACAGGATTTGTTGCAACTGCTTTACTCACGCGAAGGGCGCGACTTTGGCGCTGCGCTGGAAACTGCTGGTGGCATTTGCCGGGCCTTGCCGCAGTTGTGCCCGCAGTCAGACGCGCGTGGGGGTGACATGTTTTGGGTGCTGGCCGGGGACGTGTTCACACCCGATTTTGCTTTTACCGCGCAGGCGGTGGCGCGTTTTGTCGCTAGCGGCAAGCTCGCGCACCTCTGGCTGGTGCCCAACCCGGCGCACAACCCGCACGGCGACTTCGGCCTGGACGCCGCGACCGGCTTGGCGCTGAACCTGCCGTCAGACGATACCCGCCCGCGCTACACCTATTCCACCATCGGCTTGTACCGGCGTGCGCTGTTCGTGACGCCCTGGTGTGACGTTGCCCCTGGCAACCCGCAGGGCCAAGCGCTCAAGCTGGCCCCGCTGCTGCGTGCCGCGATGGATCACGGGCTGGTTTCTGCAGAGCTGTACCACGGGCCCTGGACGGACGTGGGCACGCCGCAGCGCTTGACCGAACTGAACGCTGTTTGAGGAAACTTGCTACCCTTCACCCCTTTTTCTGTTGCGCACAGCACTGCGCTTTTCTTCCATTGATCTGCTGATGAACACTGCCAACACCACCATTTACGCGCAACGTCGCGCTGCGCTGGCCCGCCAGTTAGGCCCCCGTGGCGTCGCCATTTTGCCCACCGCGCCCGAGCAACCGCGCAACCGCGATAGCGACTTTCTGTTCCGCCATGACAGCTATTTTTATTACCTCTGCGGCTTTACCGAGCCGCACGCCTGGCTGGTCATCACCGGCGATGGGCGCAGCGCGCTGTTTTGCCAGCCCAAAGACCTGGAACGCGAAATCTGGGACGGCCTGCGCCTGGGCCCCGAGGCAGCGCCGCGACAGCTGGGTGTGGACGTGGCTTTTTCCGTGGCGGAGCTTGACGCCAAGCTGCCCGCCATGTTCGATGGGCGCGATGCCGTCTGGTATCCGTTTGCCACGCACAAAGGGTTAGAGGCGCGTATCGACGGCTGGCTGGGTGCCTTGCGCGCGCGGGTGCGCTACGGCACGCTCTGCCCGCAGCAGCAATGCGACCTGTGCGGCGTGCTCGACGAGATGCGGCTGGTGAAAGATGCGCATGAGCAAGCGGTGATGCGCCGCGCCGGACAAATCAGCGCCGGTGCGCACATCCGCGCCATGCAGCGCAGCAGCCAGATGCTGCGCGCCGGCCAGGAGGTGCGTGAATACCACCTGGATGCCGAGCTGTTGCACGAGTTTCGCCGCCACGGATCGCAGTACCCGGCCTACGGCTCGATCGTCGCCGCCGGGGCCAACGCCTGCGTGCTGCACTACCGCGCCGACGCCGGCTTGGTACGCAGTGGCGAGCTGGTGCTGATCGATGCCGCCTGCGAATTGGACGGCTATGCCAGCGACATTACCCGCACCTTTCCGGCCAACGGCACGTTCAGCGGGCCACAGCGCACGCTCTACGAGATCGTGCTGGCTTCGCAAGAGGCGGCGGTGGCTGCCACCCAAGCCGGGGCGCGTTTCACCGATCCGCACGACGCGGCGGTGAAAGTGCTCGCGCAAGGCATGCTGGACGTCGGTCTGCTCGACAAAAACAAGGTGGGCAACCTGCAAGACGTGATCGAGAAGCGCGCCTACTTTGCGTTTTACATGCACCGCACCGGCCACTGGATCGGCATGGACGTGCACGATTGCGGCGCCTACACCGAGCCCTCAGAGCTGGGCCAGGTCAGCACGCGCCAGGACGCGCTTACGGGCGAGACCATCAAGGACCGCCCGGCGCGCATTTTGCGACCCGGCATGGCGCTGACCATTGAGCCCGGCATCTATGTACGCCCAACCGAAGGCGTGCCCGAGCACTTTCATAACATCGGCATCCGCATCGAAGACGATGCCATCGTCACCGCCAGTGGTTGCGAGCTGATCACGCGCGACGTGCCGGTGACGGTGGCCGGGATTGAAGCGCTGATGCGGCCGTGATGGAAGGAGTGGATGCGTATGCCTGGTCAGAATGATTTACCTGCGGTGCGCGACATCGATGGAAAAAATGGCGTTCAATCGCTTGAAATTGGCATGGCGATCCTGCGTGCCATCAGCGGTGGCCACCGCGCCATGATGCTCAAGGACATCGCTGCCGCCGCCGACATGCCCCCCAGCAAAGTGCATCGCTATATTGTCAGTCTGGTGCGTTCTGGCCTGGTTGAGCAAGACCCGATGACCTCGCGTTACGACCTG
>Ga0210023_1002504_pt1 | contig 12069 bp, 8 predicted proteins | sample CryGeymeta201524_FD_183987 | JGI IMG/M metagenome (GOLD analysis project Ga0210023, IMG submission 183987) | Groundwater microbial communities from Crystal Geyser aquifers in Utah, USA - Crystal Geyser metaG 2015-24 (SPAdes) (version 2) | ecosystem: Environmental > Aquatic > Deep subsurface >... | reverse complement strand
TCCTCCCCCTTAAAAACAGGGGTAAAAAGGAGAAAAATTAGAGATGAGCATTCAGAAACATAGACAGGATAAGGGTTCCGGGACAGGAGGGCAAATCAAAAAGATAGGTCTTCGGAAACGCAATAGTAACGCGGGTTTCAGAGTTTCGTGAAGGGCACGAGAAGAAAGAAAAGGGGGAACAAAAAAAGGGAAATTCTCTTTGGCATTTTCAGAGGTTAGAAATCCTGATGGGAATAGGGCCAAAGGTCTTTTCCCTTCCGTCAATTTTGGCGTAGATTAAAGCGAGAATCCCGGTGGAGGAGGTAGGTGAAATAGAAATTGTATCCGAAAATTCTTGTTGAGTTCCGCTGAAAGTCTTTCCTTTATTACGATATTGAGTGTGGTCGCTGAATTCATCAGAATCGGAAAAGTCGGAAAGATAGGACCAGTAAAGATTGGTCTCCGACCCTTCAGCGGCTGAGGTAACTTTCCAGGAGATGGAGGTAGTTCTTCCTCCTTCTCCAATAGTATAGGGGAAGATGGACAACCCCAATTCCCCTTCGCCCTGGGTAGTTATACCGGTGGTTTTTGAGGTAGGAGAAGAGAGGGTCTCTTTGCTCGGGAGGAGTTGACTGCCAGATACGGCGCTAGATTCGCTTGATGAGTAGGCCTTTTCTGGGAGAGTTTTATCCCATCCACCGGACGAGAACTCTCCCTTAACTTCTTTCTGGGAAAAAAGAGGAGTTTGTTGAGGAGGGCCACTTTCTCTGAGAAGGGGAGAGAAGATAAATTGGTTAGAGGCTGTCTTTCTTTGGGCAATCCTTCCTGTTTCTGGCAATGTCTCTATTGCGAGAAGCAATCTCTCCTCTTTGCCTTCCTCATTAAGAAGGACAACACTCTCCTTCAATATCTCAAGAATTTTGCCATTCTCTACTAAGTTCCCTACCCGGTAAATTTCTTGTTTACCCCCTCCCAGGATTTCAATGACGGCCAGGCTCTCCAAAGGATTCTCTTTCGTAATTATTCCTTTCAGTCTTAACCTCTGGGCAAGGGGGATAAAAAGCGGTTTTATTACTACTGGCTTTCCTTTTTTCTTTGGGGCAAGGTTGAAAAGGTCACGTTCATAAATGATGCTGTAGTCATCTGGCGAGTTTTCCTCTGTTTTAGCTTGGAGGAAGGCTAAAGGAAGATTGAGGATAAAGAGCATCAGTAAGAGAGATTTTATCTTCATTGCCAAAATCATACCAAAAAATCTCTTTGATGTCAACTTCAAAACTTCTTTCAGGCTATTATTGATCGAGTAAGGGAGTATTGGATTAGCAATAACTTGATTAAAACGGTCGTATATGTTATAAAGTTGCTGTGAGAAATATCAAGGAAGCTAACCTCTCCGCATATTGCTACTGAAAACAGCGTATAGTATAGTGGCGCAATTTATCTAAGGGATATTAAGATAGAGAAATGGCTAAGAGGGTTAGGGTAAATATTAACGGTATCGTTCAGGGGGTTGGGTTTCGGCCTCTGGTCTATCGCTACGCTAAAAGAGGAAATCTTGCCGGCTGGGTTTCCAATACCTCTGAAGGGGTGGTTATTGAAGTAGAGGGCAATTCAGAAAAGGTAGATGATTTTCTTAAGAGTCTAAAGTCCTTTCCTCCACCTCAGGCGAAAATAACCAGGCTCTCTACTTCTTTAATACCCCCGCAAAATGATAAACAATTCGAGATTCTACCCAGTATTGTCCATTCCCAGGTAAAAACGCAAATTTCACCTGATATAGCTACCTGTCCAGAATGTCTTGAAGAACTCTCTTCTCCAGGCGATCGGCGATATCTTTATCCTTTCCTCAATTGTACCAATTGTGGACCACGGTTTACGATCATTAAAGACATTCCTTACGATCGGAATAAAACCACGATGGAGAAATTTATGATGTGTTCCCAATGTCAGGAGGAATACCAGGACCCCCTTAACCGGCGTTTCCATGCCCAGCCCAATGCCTGCCCTGAATGTGGACCACAGGTTACATTAGTTCAAAGCGATGAAGTCGTTGCGAGCGAGGTCTCTCGCTTGTCATTGCGAGCGAAGCGAAGCAATCTCGAGATTGCCACGTCGTCCGCCCTAGGCGGACTCCTCGCAATGACACCAAATCCCAAAACGCAAAGTTCAGGTGTAAGAGCAATAAAGGAAACTGTTAAGTTGCTTAAAAAAGGAAAAATTGTGGCCATAAAAGGGTTGGGTGGTTTTCATTTAGCCTGTGATGCCCTCAATGAAGAAGCAGTAAGAAACTTACGGCAGAGAAAATATCGGGAAAACAAACCCTTCGCCTTAATGGCCAGGGATTTGGAGATAGCCAAGAAATTCTGTCAGGTTTCACCTGAGGAAGAGGAGCTACTGCTTTCGGTAAAAAGGCCAGTTGTTTTGTTAAAGAAAAAGACGCAGATTGTCGCAGATAGTAGACGCAGATTGTCGCAGATAGTAGAGCAGGTTGCCCCTAATAACAAATATCTTGGATTTATGCTCCCTTATACTCCTCTTCATTATCTTTTATTCTATGAACTACGAACTACGAACTACGAATCCCTTTCCGTTCTGGTAATGACCTCGGGTAATATTTGCGAAGAACCCATTGCTTATGAAAATGAGGAAGCGGTTTCTCGATTGAGCACTATTGCCGATTATTTTTTGTTTCACAATCGGGATATTTATACCCGCTGTGATGATTCGGTAACAAGAATATTTTTACCTATGAAGAGAGAGATGCTTATTCGCCGTTCCCGGGGATATGCACCTTCTCCTCTGACGGTTCCGCTTATCTTTAAAAATGAAATTTTAGCCTGTGGGGCACACCTTAAAAATACCTTCTGTCTTGCTAAAGGAAATGAGGTTTTTATAAGTCATCATATCGGGGACTTGGAAAATTTGGAGACCCTTGTTGCCTTAGAGAAGAGCGTGAAGCATTTTAAAAAATTGTTTGCTATCGAACCGGCGATTATCGCTCATGACCTTCATCCCGAATATCTCTCCACCAAATATGCTCACCGTCTCCGAACGATGAACTCCAGACTGCGAACTATCCCTATCCAGCATCACCATGCCCATATTGTCTCCTGTCTGGCGGACAATGGAGTAGATAACCATAAGGTTATCGGGGTGGCCTTTGATGGAACTGGCTATGGCGAGGATGGAAATATTTGGGGTGGAGAATTTTTAATCGCTGATTACGCAGATTTTGAACGCAAAGCCCATCTTAAATATCTTCCTCTTCCCGGAGCCGAACAAGCGATTAAGGAACCCTGGCGAATGGCCGCTACTTACCTCTATGAGACCTATGGAGAAGGATTCCTTCGGCTAAATCTGGATTTCACCTCGCGATTGAATAAAAGCAGATGGGCGGTTTTAGAGAAGATGATTAAGCGGAGGATAAATTCTCCTCTTACTTCCAGTATGGGACGGCTTTTCGATGCAGTTTCCTCGCTTCTTGGTTTAAGAGACGAAATAACTTATGAGGGGCAAGCGGCAATGGAGTTGGAGATGGCAATAAAATCAGTTCAAAGTTCAAAGTTTAAAGTAAAAAGTTATAAATACGGAATAGAGCAAGAAAAAAAATTTTTTATTATCAAACCGAAGGAGATTATTATGGGAATAGTAGAAGATCTTAAGCACTCTGTTCCTGTTGGGGCGATCTCCTTTAAGTTTCACAATACCATTGTTGAAATGATAGTAGAAACCTGTATGAAAATTCGCTCCGATTTTAACCAAAACTATAAACTACGAACTATGAACTCTGAACTCAATGAGGTTGCTCTTTCCGGAGGGGTTTTTCAGAACATTTTCTTATTGGATAGAACCTTTAATCGGCTAATTAAGGAAGGATTTAAGGTTTATCTTCATCGTCAAGTTCCCACAAATGACGGCGGTATCTCTTTAGGTCAGGCCGTTATCGCCAATGCTAAATTTAAGGAGTAAATAATATGTGTTTAGCTTTACCGATGAAGGTTGTCAAAATTAAGGATAAAGAAGGGACGGTTGAATTAGGCGGGGTGAAACGCAGAGCAAATCTGCAGTTATTGAAAGATGTAAATATCGGTGATTATCTGTTAATTCATGCCGGCTTTGCCATCCAAAAATTAAATGAAAAAGAGGCTGAGAAAACTTTGAGATTATTAAAGATTCTTTAGTGTACTGTAGTTGAAAAGATATGTTTGATTTTTTCAGAGACGAGAAAATAGCTCAAAAATTAGCGGAAAGAATAAAAAGATTAAGTGATGGCAAACATTTCAAATTGATGCATGTTTGTGGCACTCATGAACAGGTTATTGCTCAATCAGGCTTGAGAGATTTACTGCCACAAAATTTAGAGGTAATCTCGGGCCCTGGATGCCCGGTTTGTTGTACACCCAATTCAGAGATTGACTTAGCGATAGAGTTAGCTTTAAAAGGACATCTCATAACAACTTTTGGAGATATGCTTCGAGTTCCTGGTTCAAAAAGCTCTCTAACCAAGGTTAGGGTTCTTGGTGGAAAAGTAAAGGTTGTTTATTCTATTCAGGATGCCATAGAATTGTCTAAAGAAAAGAAAGATTTGGAAATTGTCCATTGTGCCATCGGATTTGAAACAACCGCTCCTTCCACGGCAGTGGTGATTTTGAACGATGCGCCTTCAAATTTTTCTATTATTTGCTCTCACCGATTAATTCCGCCAGCGATGGAAGCCTTATTAATCAGTGGTGAATGTAAAATCGATGGATTTATTGCTCCCGGACATGTATCTACGATAATAGGGTCTGAACCCTATAGAAAAATGGCTAAAGAATATAACCGGCCAATCGTCATTACAGGTTTTGAGCCCATCGATATTCTTTATGGAATTTTTCTGCTCTTAAAACAGATAAAAGAAAAAAGGAATAATGTAGAAATTGAATATACCAGAGCGGTCAAGCCGGAAGGGAATTTAATGGCGATAAAAAAAATGGAAGAAGTTTTTGAAATTTGCGATTCTAATTGGAGGGGTTTAGGAAATATACCAAAATCCGGGTTGAGGCTGAAGAAAAAATTTGAGAACCACGATGCAGAAAGAAAATTCAATCTCCGCATAGAAAAATCCTCAGATATCTTGCCCGGATGCATCTGCGATAAAATTCTTAAAGGCCTGAATTATCCTCCCGATTGTCCTTCCTTTGGAACTCGTTGCACTCCCGAGGACCCTTTAGGTGCCTGCATGGTTTCTTCCGAGGGAACCTGTTCGACCTATTTTAAATACGCAGATGAAAAAAAATAGCGGTAGTCAGCGTATTTCATTAGCCCATGGCGGCGGTGGTAAATTGATGCATCGGCTTATTAAGGAACTCTTTCAAGAGAAATTTGCCAATGAAATTCTAAATGAACTTTCCGATTCCGCCGTTGTCGAATTCCTACCCAAAAATAATTCCTCGCTTTGTTTCACTACCGATTCCTATGTGGTCAATCCTCTTTTCTTCCCCGGAGGAGATATCGGGAAATTGGCAATTTGCGGGACAATTAATGACCTTGCGGTAGTTGGTGCCAAACCCCGCTATATCTCCTGTGCACTTATCATTGAAGAGGGTTTAGAGTACGAAGTTCTAAAAAGAATAACCGAATCTATGGCGAAGATTGCTCGGGATGAAGACGTGAAGATTGTTACCGGTGATACTAAAGTGGTGGAAAAGGGAAACCTTGATAAACTTTTTATTAATACCGCGGGCTTGGGGTTACGAAAGAAGATTAATCTCAGCAAAGAGACCATCATCCCCGGGGATAAAATCATTGTCAATGGCTCTATCGGTGAACATGGTCTGGCTATTTTAGCCGCAAGAGGAGAGTTTAATTTTCAAGCCAAAATCAGCAGTGATTGCGCGCCATTAACTAATTTAATCCAGAGAATTATTAATCTGCGGCGCTCTGCGGCGCTCTGCGGAATCAAATTTATGCGTGATCCCACGCGGGGAGGATTGGCCGCCACCTTAAATGAGATTGCGGGTGGAATGAATTTTGGCATTTTAATTAATGAGAAGGATATTCCTGTAAAAAAGGAAGTAAGAGCGGCCTGCGAACTCCTGGGCTTTGATCCCCTTTATATTGCTAACGAAGGAAAGGTAGTAGTAATTGTATCCGGAAAGGATGCCGAGGTTGTCCTCAAAGCAATGCGTCAAGACCCTTTGGGAAAAGAAAGCCGGATTATCGGGGAGGTAACCAAAGCTCCAGGCGGAAAGGTTATCATGAAAACAAAGATCAGAGGCAGTCGTATCATTGATATGTTAGTAGGTGACCAATTGCCCCGGATCTGCTAAGAGTTCAAAATCTTAAGCGAGGATATCAAGAAGTTCTTTGGCACAATAAATTCGACTGCGCTTACGGCCAGAGACTTCTTTAAGAATTCTCAATTTTAGAAGTTTGTCAACCGATGCTTTGGCAGTAGGCCAGGTTATCTTCAAGTAATCACTTATTCCAGGCAAACTGACAAATGGATTCAAAAATAGCATATCTAACAACTGAAAAACTGGCGTAGAGACCGATTCTTTCTGAAGTTCTTGGCGATATTTCTTTTGCAGATCTAAAATCTTATGTCCTGCTTCTTCGGCAATTTTTGATTGTTTTGCAACTCCACGAATGAAATATTTTAACCATGCATCCCAATTACCTATTTGGCTAACCCCAAGAAGCAGATCGTAGTACTCATTCCTGTATCTTTCAAAGAAATATCAAATATATTTTGATAACAAGTAAGCTTATATAAGTTACCTTTGATAAGCCCTTATTTATCAAAGTAAATTGCTATTTATTTTGATAACAATCGTCTTTAGCTAATCTAATACTAAAGCACCCTTTTTATTATTCTATCCTTTCCTCAGAAGGTAACCGATACACTCCCTACAACCTGCATCGCATCGGTACTGTCGGCAACCGCATCCTTGATGGCACTGCCTCTAACGAAGTAACCGAAGGTAAGAGCAAACTCCACGTCCTCACTGTAAGCATAACCAAGATTGATGTCAATTTCGTTTCCCAGTTCTTTCTTCGCTCCAGCGGCAGTTTTTATCAACCGGTCATTAAACCAGTCTAAACTGAGGCTAATTTTCTCTGTAGGCTGAATCGAGCCGGAAAGTTTAATCACCTGCATGTTGGACTGTTGACCAAACCCAGCTAACCCTGAAGCATCAACGATTGTTCCGATTCTGTCTCCTGCTGCATCGGGAAAGAGGGGATTCCAGGCGTTATCAGTGTTATCGGTAGCATCATTGTCACCAGAGAAGTGGTAGTAGGTAAGACCAACCTTGGGTTCCCAGGCAACATTCTGGAAGCCATACTCATCACCTAAATAGCCGGCATAGCCCTTGTTGTCCAGGCCAGCAGTTTTGCCCCACTGACCGGCAATTTCTCCTTTCCAGGAGAATCCAGGAACGGCTGCTACATTGTGGACACAGTGAAGACCGAAGGTGGGAATGCTGAGTTCGTTGGCACTATTCTTTGTTGCATGGGCGTTGTTTAAGGATACAAAGTAACCTTCGACTTCCACCTCAGCGGTTGGCACCTGATAATTGGCATTGATGCCATAGAGGTCTTGGTCAAGACCAACATCTCCATCGGTAATGGTTGCATAAGTTTCGGCAATCTTGGCAACAAATCCGATTAAGGTTAAAGGAACTGTTGCCAACTTATAGTCAAATCTGAGAGCATCGGTGGAGAGTCGAGAACTTAAATCGCCGGCATTAACTGCTCCCGGAGCAAAGCCGTTGAGGTCACCAACAACAAATCCTTCACCAAGAATAATTTCCTGGCGACCAATGGTTGCTGAAAGCCCAGGAAAAAACATATCACTAAGTTTAATATAGGCTAAATCCAGGTCAATGTCAGTATCATCAGCAACAGCACCTTCAACATCCCAGTCTCTTTCGTCGTATTGAATCATCTAAAATGTAACCCTACAGTAATCGTTAAATCATATATAATGTAACCCTAAAAAGGGAGGGTTACATTATGGATATAGGTGCAAGGATGCAGTACTTAAAGAGTATTTATCAGAGATACCAAAGATCAACGCGCAGAGAAAAAAGAGAAATTCTTAATGAATTCTCTAAGGTCTGTAAATATAACCGGAAATATGCCATACGAATATTAAATGGGCCAGCCCCTGATACAAGAAAAAATAAACCAAAAAGAGAGCGAGAAAAGATCTATGGCCATAGGGTTATATCTATCTTAGAAGCCATCTGGTCTGCATCGGATTATCTCTGCTCTCAAAGACTTAAAGCTGCTCTCCCTTTGTGGATTCCTCGGGTAAAAGAGCGCTTTGCTATAACTGCTAAACTGAAGCGGCAACTTCTTTCTATCAGCCCGGCTACTATTGACCGTAGATTAAGTCTTAAGAGAGGTAGAATCAAGAAGAAGATTTATGGTACCACCCGACCCGGAACCCTTCTTAAACATCAAATACCGATTAAAACAGACAACTGGGATGTCCATACTCCGGGATTCTTAGAGGTTGACCTGGTCAGTCACAGTGGTGCATCGGCCGAAGGTAACTTTATCCATTCGCTCAATTGCACAGATATACATACAACCTGGACCGAAACAAGAGCGGTGATGGGTAGAGGCCAGACGATGACTCTCAAAGCATTTGAAGATATCAAAGAGCAACTTCCCTTCCCTTTAAAAGGGATTGATTCTGATAATGATGGGGCATTTATAAATTATCATCTCAAAGCATTCTGCGATAGACATAAGATCCAATTTACCCGTGGCAGACCTTACAAAAAGGACGATAATGCACACATAGAACAGAAAAACTGGACCCATGTAAGAAGAATATTCGGCTACTTTAGATACGATACAGAAGAGGTTCTGGAGTTAATAAATGACCTCTATTCTAATGAACTCAAATGGTTTACGAACTTCTTTCAGCCATCTGTAAAACTGGTTAAGAAAATTCGTATCGGCTCTAAACTCAAAAGGATTTATAATGAACCTAAAACACCTTTCCAGAGAGTTTGCGAGTGTAAAGAGGCCGATTCTGAGAAGATTGCACAACTCAAAAAACTTTTCCGCTCTTTAGATCCCTTTGAGTTAAGTCAGACAATAGAGAAAAAATTAACCAAGATACAGAGTCTGGCAACTAAAATAACAAAATTTCAAAGAACTTATTTACCTAAATATTCTGAAGAAAAAACTGCTCTTTATCCACTTAACTCATGGTTACATTCTTAAATGATTTGACAGGTTTAATTATACCGTTTCTCTTTACAATGTTTAGAAAAGTAGTTAAAATAGGAAAGGGATTTTAAGTTATAGTATTGGAGGCAAGAGTATAAATGTTTAAGCTACCTGAAGATACCTACAAAAGATATACGAAGTTTTTAAGGAAAAAAGAGTATAAGAGGGCATATCGATGCCTTGAAAGTCTCCTCCACCAGTTTCCTGATGACATTACCTTGCTTTGCAATATCGTTGAGCTTTCAGTTATTCTATGGAATCATCCAGAAAAGGGCAGAAAGTGGCTTATTAAGCTGGCGAATATTCGCTCCCTGTGGCCTGACTACCTGACACTCAGTAAAGTAGAAGCACAACTCGGTAATATCACTCGGGCAAAGAAATATTTGAATAAAGCCAAAGAGTTACAGAAAACACAAAGATCTGTTAATCTACCCGGGGTAACTCCTAAAAAGTTATTTGATGAAACTGAACACTTAATACAATACAAGGAATGGGATAAGGAATGGAATGCCGTTGCAAAACCTGAAGCTCCGACTAAAATTGAGAGTTCTGCAACCAGGGTACCGAAAGAAAAGAAAGATGTAAGTCAGGTTTCGAAAGACCGGGATAAAAAAATAGAAATCAAAAGTAAACCAGAAATTAAAATCCCAACCCAAAAGATTCAGTTCCCTACTTACAGTATCCCTGTAAAAATAGAGTCTGTTAAGGATGAAGCCCTTTCATCCTTTGTTAAGTCTGGAATCTCCCCTTTAAAAGAAATTCAGATGTTGATTGATTATACTCATCTCACAATTCAAAGCGGTTTTGATGAACTTCTCTGTTTGAATACATTAAGTGGCGTGGAAAAATACTGGTATCAGATTGAGACCGTAAAAAAGGTACTCAAACGTTTTTATGGAAGGACGTTATTATGCGATGAGGTAGGGCTTGGTAAAACCATAGAGACGGGAATGCTGATCAAGGAATATCTCATGCGGGGTATGGTCAGAAATATCCTCATTCTCACTCCTGCATCCCTCGTTTCTCAGTGGAAAGAGGAAATGCTGACAAAATTTGGCATTGAATTCACAACTACCGACGACTTTGAATTTACTAAAAACCCGGCAAATTTCTGGAAACAGCGATTTATTATTGCATCCCTTAATACCGCTAAGAGCAACAGGAATATGCCTATCGTGACCGAACGTTTTTATGACCTTGTGGTAATTGACGAGGCACATCATCTCATAAACAGGAGAACCCTCTCCTGGAAACTGGTTAACCGGATAAAGAAAAGATTTATCTTCCTTCTTACCGCAACACCAGTTCAAAACAACCTTATCGAACTATTTAATCTGATTACCCTTTTGAAGCCCGGACAGTTTAAAACTGAGAAAAACTTTAGACAGGAGTACGTAACCAAGGGAAACCTCAAGAAACCGGTAAACAAGGAGCGGATGCAGGAGCTTTTACGGGATGTATTGATACGTAATACAAGGAGCGCAATCGATCTCAAATTACCTAAAAGGTATGCCACTACAGTGAGACTTGAGCCTACAGAGCTTGAGCAAGAGGTTTATACCAGAGTTACCGAATACTTAAAGAGCCTTAATCTCAAAAAGCCCATAATTAATCTGATTTTAAGAGAAGCTGAGAGCAGTCCCTTTGCTCTTAAGAGCAGCCTCCTTACCCTGAGTCCAGGAGATGAGGTAAAAGATATTATCAATACAATTGATAACCTTGGTGATATTAGCAAAGGTAGAGCGTTGATCGATATCCTCTTGAAAAACCCAGACGAAAAGAAAATCATTTTCACGCAGTTTACCAAGAGTATGAACTATGTTATAGACCTCCTCGGAAGGCACAGAATACCCCATTCTACCTTCAGGGGAAATATGTCTACACGGGAAAAGGATATTGCCATTGCACGGTTCAAAAACGAAGTCCCTGTCCTTGTCTCAACAGAATTAGGTGGTGAAGGGAAAAATCTACAGTTTTGCAATACCATTATAAACTTTGATTTGCCCTGGAACCCCATGAGAATTGAGCAGAGGATAGGCAGGCTCCATAGAATTGGGCAAACCAGAGATGTATTTATTTTCAACCTCTCGGTAAAGGATACCATTGAAGATTATATCATTGACATCCTTGACAATAAGATAAATATGTTCGAGATGGTTATCGGAGAGATAGAACCCATCCTTGGATATTTAGGGGAGGATGTGGAGTTTGATGATATCATCATGGGAATCTGGCTTAAGAGTGGTGACAGGAAGCGTCTGAAACAGAGTTTTGAGCAATTAGGAGATGAACTTATCACCGCAAAACAGAAATACCTTGAATCTAAAACCTTTGATAATGAATTATTCGGAGAGGATTATGAGATATAGAGAACTCATGGTACTGTCAAAAATAAAATGAAAGATAAATGATGTGGGAAATATCTCCTCCTTGTCATGTAGCGGTGCAATTCATTGCACAATTGTAGCGGTGCAATTCATTGCACAAATAAATACAGTGGCATAAATGCCACCGCTACAATGAATCGTGGCATAAATGCCACCGCTACAATATGAGTGTATTTTTAGCAAAAAATTGAAGGGAAGTTTTTGACAATACTCAAGTAATGAATAGGATATTACATGAGGTAATTGCTGACATCTTGGCTTACCATGGAGCCATTGTTGAGAAAGCAGAGGACGGTTGCCTTGATGTTATTGCACCGCCTGAGGTCTCTAAAATTTTAAATACCCCTGAATATACACGGCTCTGTTTTTCCCATAAGGAGCCTCTTCCTCTTGAGAAGATAATCTATGCATCCTACGACTCTGAGCTTTTTAATTCCATTGGGAAACTCCTTGAAGACAAAGGGAAATTTGCCAT
>Ga0210023_1002503_pt1 | contig 12075 bp, 11 predicted proteins | sample CryGeymeta201524_FD_183987 | JGI IMG/M metagenome (GOLD analysis project Ga0210023, IMG submission 183987) | Groundwater microbial communities from Crystal Geyser aquifers in Utah, USA - Crystal Geyser metaG 2015-24 (SPAdes) (version 2) | ecosystem: Environmental > Aquatic > Deep subsurface >... | reverse complement strand
TTAGCAAGCCGAGGGAAGGAGGGAGTTGTAGAGGAAAAGTCCTTAATTGCACCTTTGGACAAATTGCCCTTTCCGTCCAGAGATATCTTTCCCGAAAATAAGTCCCCAAATGTGCAGATATACTGGGATAGTTTCTGTCAGAACAGACCGGCAGTCCAGATGCATACCAGCCGGGGTTGTCCCTATCACTGTTATTTCTGTGTCTGGAACCAAATTATGTATAGAAATGGGAAATACCGTCTTTCCAGCCCTAAAAGGGTAGTGGATGAAATGGAAGAGGTAATCAATAAATATGGAGCGCGTGAGATATATTTTGATGATGATGATTTTACGATTAGCAGAAAACATGTTTTAGATATCTGCCAGGAGATAAAAAGGCGAAACCTTAAAGTAAAATGGAGCTGTATGGGAGACGCCATTAATCTGGATGAAGAGGAGATCTATGAGATGGCATCTAGTGGCTGCATTGGCATGAAGTTTGGGGTAGAAAGCGGAAGTCCTAAGGTTTTAAGGGAGATCGGTAAACCAATAAATCTAAAACGGGTAAAGCAGATAACTTATTGGTGCAATAAATATAGAATAAAGACCCATGCCGCATTTTCTGTAGGGCTTTTGCATGAAACGGAAAAGGATATGGAAAAGAGTTTAAAATTCGCTAATGGTCTTAATGTTGACACCATTCAGGTAAGTATTTGTACCCCCTTTCCAGGAACAATCTTTTATGAAGAAGCTCTAAAAGAAGGTCATCTTTTCTATTCTTCCTGGAATGAATTTGATGGCAAAAGTAAAAGCATTATTCAATCTCCAGATTTAAAGGCTGAGCGAATAGAAAAATTTCGTAGAAAGTTCTTCCAATCCTGGTTATTGCACAGCCTATTTAGACCCTCCTGGATTATGAGAAACCTTTATTATCTCTTTCGCTCGATAAGGGGAATTGGATTAAAGTTCCTCTTGGCCAGGGTTTATGATGAACTCAAGGATGAACTAAAGATTAAATGAAGCTGGTATTATTGGCTACAATCGATTCTCTTTCCCCCATCTATGGTGGAGGAGCATTAAGGGTATTAAAGGTAGCAGAGAAATTTAAGGAAAGAGGTTATCAGGTTATATTCGCTGCTCCTTCAGATAAAAAAAGATTAAATAACGTAAGGGCTTATTCGATCCCTGCCCCTACCAAGAAGTCTGCACTTTTAAGTACAATGATATTTAATATTCGCCTTTGCTTAAAGATCATTTCCATTTTAGGAAAGATAGATATCTTCTTCGTTCATAACACAACAGCAGCCATTGCCATCTTTTTTATGACACGAATTTTCAGAAGAAGGTTTATTATGGATGTTACGGATTTACATACCGAATATCTTTTGTGTAGAAAAAGGAATTTTATGGAGAAGTTCTTAACCCCGTTTTTAATATTTGGGGAATACCTGATTATTAAGTCTGCTGACCATATTATTGCCGTTAGCTATGCCATGAAAAAGCATCTTGTAAGCCATAGATGTCCAGAGGAGAAGATAAGCGTTGTCTATGATGGAGCAGAAGTGATAAGGTTTCCTCAGAAGAAAGAGAAAGGTGCTAATTTTGGTATCATCCACTTTGGAAGAATGGATCTTCAGCATGGGGTAGTAACTTTTGTCAAAGCAATTCCTTTTATTCTTCAGGAATTTCCTGCAACAAAATTTTATTTTGTGGGAGAAGGTACAGAATTCGGCAGGGTAAAACAATTGATCAAAAATCTTCATATTAATTCTTCCTGTGTCATTACTGGCTATAAACCATATCAGGAGGCAACCAAATATCTGCAAAAAGTCTCTATTGGGGTAATCTCGAGGCCAGATATTCTTGCCAACCATTTAGTAGTTACGGTAAAACTATTTGAATATTGGGCAGCTACTCTGGCGGTTGTCTCCTCTCATTTAAAAAGTATTGGTGAAATTGCCAAAGATAGATATGATATTTTATTTTTTCAACCGGGTAACTTTAAGGATTTAGCAGAAAAGATTCTTTTATTGCTTCAAAAACCCGATCTTTTAAAAAGATTACAGCAGAATGGTCAAGAAACGGTAAAGAAATTTGATTGGAATTTTTTAGCATCTCAAATTGTGGAGGTATCGGTAAAAAATGGGTAAGGATTTTTCCTGCTCAGTAATCATTCCCTGTCATAATGAAGAGGAAAATATTGCTGAATGTATTGAGAGAATCCCTAAGATGGGAAACTTTACAGAAATTATTGTCGTGGATGATGGCTCAACAGACAAGACAAAAGATGTTGTCCAAAAAATGCTTGCTAACCCTAATAATTTAAAATTAATTTCCTATTCTCCCAATAAAGGCAAAGGATTTGCTGTCCGAAAAGGATTTGATGAAGCGAAAGGTGATGTATTGATGATTCTTGATGCCGATATGTCCGTTCCACCGGAAGAGTTACCTTTATTCTTTTCTCCCATTGCTAAAGGAGAAGCAGAAGCGGTAAATGGTACCCGACTCATCTATCCAATGGAAAAAGGGGCAATGAGCCACTTTCGGCACTTTGGTAATAAAATCTTTGCCCTTATCTTCGCCTGGTTGATGAAGAGAAGGATTACCGACACTCTCTGCGGAACAAAGGCTATTTTAAAGAAGCATTACGAAAGGATTCAGATGGGTAGATGTCCCTGGGGAGACTTTGACATTCTTATTGGCATCGCAAAATTGAACTTAAAAATGAAGGAGATACCTATTCATTATAAAAGGAGAAGAAAGGGGAAATCCAAAATGAGAATTTTCAAAGATGGAGGCGTCTTTTTAAGGATGTGCTGGTACGGAGTTAAAGAGTTAAAATTAAGGATAAGTATGATTTAAACCTTAAGGTCTGTTCCGCCTATGGCCTTATTAGAAAAGTATAGAGTCAAGAGAAGGTACTTTGGTAAAGAGTATGGAACCCAGATACCGTTGTCCTCATTGTCACCAGCCTCTCCAGTTTGAGAGGAGAGAGGAGGAAATAGTTTGCGAGAATTGCCATTCTACCTATTGTAGATATAAATTTGATGATATTTTGCTTTTCGACTTTCTTCAGCTGACCACTAACAAGAAATGTAGTTGCAATATAGATGGATTTACAGAATGCAGTATCGATTTGAAAAGGAGATTGGTAGATAGAAAGAAAACCTCTCATCATGAAGAAAGATTAAATCCCCCTGTTGCTAAGTTACTAAAAAAATTAAAAAATCGTTCTCTGAAGATCTTGGAGTTGGGATGTGCAGAAGGATATTATGGGCACTCTTTTTCGGAAGGTAACAAAGGCTATGGTCTGGATAGTTGTGTTAAAAGGTTATTATCGGATGGGAGCAAAGTCTTAAACGGTGACTATCAAGCATTAATCCTGGCAGACGCTTTAAAGATCCCATTTACAGATAAGGAATTTGATATCGTCATCGCTACCGAACTTATTGAACATATTTTAGAGACAAGACTCTTTCTCAAGGAGATTAATCGGGTGCTCAAGGTTGGCGGAGAACTAATCTTAAGTACCCCTAATCTTGCCAGTCTCTGGAATAGAATAAGCCTCCTCTTTGGTTCAGGAAGGGGATTTGCCCCCTGGAGAATATTTAAGGGGAAAAGTGCCTACAATCCTCCCAGTAGCCTCGCCTATCCCTATCAAAATATTCATATTAGATTCTTTACCTTTGGTAGTTTAAAGGAAATATTGGAAAAATCTGGATTTAGAGTCATCTACATCGGAGGAGCAGATCCGGTATTTTCCAGGATTCCTTTAGGCGATAAGATCTTCAGGAATTTTTGCAAAACGATCGTTATAAAATGTAGCAGAACTTAGCCCCCTCACCTCCATCCTCTCCCCTTGGGGAGAGGAAATTAGGTGAGGGGGAACTTTGAAATTTCATACAATAAAATAACGCAGGATAAATCCTGCGACTACCAGGTAGCCGCAACCTTTAGGTTGCGAAGAAATAAGTTTGAAATTCCATACAACAAGTTGACATTATTCCTATGTCCTGTATAAAATTATCCAATAGAGAAAATAGGATGGCAAAATGAAGATACTAATCACAGGTGGGGCAGGGTTTATCGGGACCAATTTGGTGGCGTATCTTGTTAAAAAAGGGAAAAAGGTTAGGATCCTTGATAATCTTTCTCGGGAGGGAACAGAGAAGAATCTTAAATGGCTAAAAAATCTTCGCGGAGATTTAGAGGTGATTATTGGCGATATCCAGGATGAAAAAAAAATAAGAAAAGCGGTTAAGAATGTTGATATTATCTATCATCTTGCGGCTCAGGTGGCGGTAACTAGTTCGGTAGCCAATCCAAAAGAAGATTTCCAGGTTAATGCTTTGGGAACTTTAAATGTTTTAGAAGCAATGAGAAAATTTTCCCCGGAAAGCGTTTTGATTTTTAGTTCTACCAATAAGGTTTATGGAGAAACAAGCAACATCAAGGTTATTAAAAGTAAAAAACGTTATCAATATAAAGATTCTGAATTTGCTGTTACTGAAGACCAACCTTTGGATTTTTATTCCCCTTATGGATGTTCTAAAGGAGCTGCCGACCAGTATGTTCGGGACTATTCCCGGATTTACGGGTTAAAGACGATTGTTTTTCGTCAATCCTGCATTTATGGGCCACACCAATTTGGCAATGAGGACCAGGGCTGGGTAGCACATTTTGCTATATCCGCTCTGAAAAAAAGGAAAATAACTATTTATGGGGACGGCAAGCAGGTAAGAGATATTCTCTATATTGATGATTTGGCAGAAGCATTTTGGCAAGCCGAAAAAAATATTGCCAAAACCAAGGGGAAAGTCTATAATATTGGTGGAGGAAGGGAAAACAGTATCTCCCTTTTAGAATTTATTTCTAAATTGGAAAAACTTACTGGCAAGAAAATTTCTTATAGTTTTGCCGATTGGCGTCCCGGAGACCAGAAAATTTATATTAGCGGTATCAAAAGAGCAAAGACGGGTTTTGGCTGGGAACCTGTGATTAAGGTGGATGAAGGATTAAAGAGATTGCTAAATTGGGTTAAAAAGATACTATGAATAAAATTGCGGTGATTGGAGCTGGACACGTTGGTTTGGTAACCGCGGCCTGCTTGGCTAAACTGGGAAATAAGGTTGTCTGTGTAGATAATGACAGAAAAAAAATAACCAACCTTAAGAAAGGACTTATTCCCTTCTTTGAACCCGGTCTAATAGATTTGGTGAAAGATGGAGTGCAAAAAAAGAGGCTGGCTTTTAGTTTTAGTATTGAGAAAAGCACCAGGATTTCCCGGATTATTTTTATCTGTGTTGGGACCCCGTCCAAACCAGATGGAGAAGCAGATCTCTCGGCGATAGAGGCGGTTACTGCAGAGGTAGCCAAGGCAATGAACGGCTATAAACTATTAGTGGAGAAAAGTACCGTTCCGGTTATGACCGGGGAATGGATGAAGAGAACAATCAACCTGATTAGAAAGAAAAACGCTGATTTTGATGTTGCGGCTAATCCGGAATTTTTAAAGGAAGGTTCGGCAATATCAGATTTTATGAAACCGGAACGTATTGTCATCGGTACCGAATCAGAAAGAGCAAAAAAAATATTAGAAGAAATTTATCAACCGATAAAGGCACCGATTATCTTCACCGATGTGAAAAGTGCTGAATTGATTAAGCATGCCTCCAATTCCTTTTTAGCTGTCAAAATTTCCTATATCAATGCGATCTCCCAGATTTGCGAGAAAGTCGGGGCGGATGTTGAAAGCATTGCTAAGGGAATGGGGTATGATTCCCGGATTGGTAAAGCGTTCCTTTCTCCCGGCGTTGGCTACGGAGGCAGTTGCTTCCCCAAAGATGTGGCTGCTTTTATTCATCTGGCGAAAGAGGTGGGCTATGACTTCAGTCTGCTAAAAGCGGTGCAAAAAATTAATCAAGAACAAATAAGTCTTATTTTTAAGAAGATAAAAAAATATCTCTGGACATTAAAAAATAAGAAGATTGGTATCCTGGGACTTTCCTTTAAACCGGACACCGATGATATCCGGGAAGCTCCTTCCCTTAAGATTATGGAAAGATTACTTTCTGAAGAAGCAATTCTTTCTGTTTATGACCCTAAAGCGATGGAAGAAACCAAGAAAATCTTTCCAAGAAGGACTATCTATTGTAAAAATCCTTATCAAGTATGTAAAGGCGCTGAATTATTGCTTGTTCTCACTGAATGGGAGGAGTTTAAAAAGTTGGACTTAAAAAGAGTAAAGAAGTTGCTTGGTAAACCACATCTTATTGATGGCCGTAATATCTATGAACCGGAAAAAATGAAGAAATTGGGATTTGTCTACGAAGGGGTGGGGAGATGAGGGAATTTTCTTCGGCGGCACGCTTGATTTTCCCGGCGAGGAAATCTTCGCTCTCGTTCCGTCCGGCCCGCCTCACATCTCGGCGGGCGTGACCAGCGCATTGCTCCTTATTCGTCGCAATGGTCACCCTCGCTCGTCCTTCGGACACCGTGCCCGCTCGTCGGTAACAAGGCACTTTTCAGGAAGATTCATTTTCTTAGGAGGAAAAATAAAAAAGAGGAATTCTTTATGAAGATATTAGTTACGGGTGGGGCGGGGTTTATCGGAAGTTTTCTGGTTGATGGATTGGTCAAAGAAGGCCATCAAGTAACCGTTTTTGATGATTTAGAATCCCAGGTTCATCCCGAGAAAAAATTACCCGCTTATTTTAATAGGAGAGCAAAGTTCATTAAAGGAGATGTTAGAAGACCAAAGGGTTTAAAGGAAGCGATACGAGATATCGAGGTAATTTTTCATTTTGCTGCGGCGGTAGGCATTGGCCAGAGCGAATATAAAATAAAAAGATATGTGGAAACCAATATTGGCGGGACCGCCAATTTACTGGATATCCTGGTCAATAGTAAAAACAGGGTCAAGAAAATTATTTTAGCCGCTTCTATGAGTGAATACGGTGAGGGAGAATATGAATGTCCTTCCTGTGGGATTATCCAGCCAGCGTTACGAACTCTGCAACAATTGAAGAAGAATGCCTGGGAACTTTATTGCCCTTTCTGCAAAAGACCTTTAAAGCCGGTAGCCACCAGGGAACAAGCCAGGTTAAATATAAATTCAATCTATGCTATTAGTAAAAAAACCCAGGAGGAAATGGTTTTGAATATTGGCAAAACCTATGGAATTCCGGCAGTTGTTTTTCGCTTCTTTAACGTTTATGGTCCTCGCCAAAGCCTTTCTAATCCTTATACCGGGGTGATGGCAATTTTCTTATCAAGAATTAAAAATAACCAATCTCCAATTATCTATGAGGACGGAAAACAATCCCGGGATTTCATTTCGGTTCATGATATAGTGAGGGCAAATATCTTAGCGCTGGAGAAAAAAGAAGCAGATTACCAAGTCTTTAATCTTGGCTCCGGGAAAGCAATAAGCATTAAAAGAATAGCCGAAATATTAGCCGGAGCAACCGGTAAATTAATAGCCCCGGAAATTACGCATAAATTTCGCAAAGGTGATGTCAGGCATTGTTTTGCCGCTCTGGACAAAATAAAAAAGGTTTTAGGATTTTACCCGAAGATAACTCTGAAGGATGGAGTGGCAGAATTGGTTGACTGGTCAAAAACTGTGGAGGCAAAGGATTTCTTTGGGAAAGCAGCCGGAGAACTAAAACAAAAAGGGTTGATTTGAATATGGCTGAACCAAAATTTTCTGTTATCATCCCGGCACATAATGAGGAAAATTCTCTAAAAGAGACAATTGTCTCTTTGGAGAAGACTCTTTCTGATTACCGGTTTGAAATCATCGTTGTTAATGACCATTCCCTTGATAAAACTGTAATTATTGCACAAGAATTAGCAGGGAGATATCCCAACGTTAGGTTAGTTAATAATATTGGCGAGAAAGGTTTTGCTCCTACCTTAATTACCGGGTTTGGACAAGCCAAGGGGGAATTTCTCGTCCCGGTAATGGCTGACGGTTGTGACGACCTAACTACGATTAAGGAAATGTACGAAATAACCAAAGAGGGCTATGATCTTGTTTCTGCTTCGCGCTATCGAGAAAAAGGAAAAAGAATTGGCGGTCCAAAACTAAAAGCTTTCTTCTCCGAATTTGTAGGGAAAAGCATTCATCGCTTAACCAAAATTCCTACCACCGATGTTGCTAATGCCTTCAAATTATACCGCAAAAGCACTCTACAAAAAATCAAAATTAAAGAAAATAGCGGTTTTGCTCTCTCAATGGAGATTACCTTAAAGATGTATTATCAGGGATATAGAATTGCTGAGGTGTCAACCATCTGGAAAGAAAGAAAGCAGGGTAAATCCAAATTTATAATTTTAAAAATTGCGCCTTTTTACCTTAAATGGTATTTCTGGGCAATTACGAAGATGCTTCAATTACACATGAATTTGCTTTTTGGACGCAGATAACATCAGGATAAAACAGGATTCTGATGAAGTCATTGCGAGGAATAAGACCCCTTCGCAATGACCCTTCGGGTCAATTATTGATATTTATCTGCGTGTATCTGCGTAAATTCCGCTACTGGACTATCAGCTCTCTTCAGTAGGAATATGCGGGAAGATTAACTTCCCTGAAATTACTGACAGCAACTCTGCGTCCTATTAATTTATAGTTAAAAGATGGAAACGATAATTCTGGCCGGGGGATATGGCACCAGACTACGACCAATAACCAGAGAAAGACCAAAATCTCTTCTCCCGGTAGCAGGCAAACCCATTATTGAGTATTTCCTGGAACGTTACCCTTTTCGTAAACCGCCGCTTATTTCAACCAACAAAGAGTTCCTTCCGGTCTTCAGAAGATGGCAAAAGAAAATTCCCTATCCGGTCAGGATTATTGCCGAGAAAACGATGTTTGAAAAACAGAAATTAGGAACGGTAGGAGCCTTAAACTTTTTGGTAAAAAACAAGAAAATAAAAGACGACCTTTTGGTAATTGCCGGGGATAATATTTTTGAATTCAACTTAAAAGATTTTGTTGATTCTTTTCACGGAGAACTGCTGGTTGCTATTTGCGATATTAAGGATAAGAAAAAAATTAAAAAAAGATTTGGTAATGTAGAAATAGATGAAAGAGGCAAAATTATAAATTTTATTGAGAAGCCTTCTTTTCCCAAAACAACTTTAGTGAGCACTGCCTGCTATATTTTCCCTCAAAAGGTGTTAGAGGCAATACCGGAATTTTTAAGCCGGGCCGAGAGGAAGAAAGATGCGATGGGATATTTTTGCAGCTGGCTTTTGAAAAAGAATAATTTTCCCATTCAGAGTTTTTTGTTTAAAGAAGCCTGGTTTGACATTGGAAGCAGAATTTCGTATTTAGCGGCGAATCGGTATTACCTGAAAGGAGAAAATTATTTAGGAAAAAACAGCAGGATTATTAATTCAAAAGTAACTGACACCATTATTTTTGAGGAAGTTAAAATTGAGAATTGTGAACTTAAATCTTGTGTTGTTGATGACTATTGCCGAATTTCCAATTTAAAGTTAAAAAATTGCCTTATTGGCAAAAAGACAATTATCCGAGGCAGCCTAAAAATTTGATTACATAGGAATTTTCTTTTAAAAAACACTCTACCACGAAAGCACGAAATAAAGAAGACACGAAAGAAATAGCAACCACGAATTACTCGAATTACACGAATTAAAAAACAGCATTCACCACAGAGGCACAGAGACACAAAGTTCACCAAGAATTATAAATAAATTTTTCTTGGTTATTCTTTGAGACTTTGAGTCTTTGTGGTTAAAGTATTTTGTAGTTTTTCGTGTTCTTGTTGGTAATCTTTATAAGTTCATTGCATAGGAATTTCCTTTTTCTAACCACGAATTAACGCGAATTACTCTAATTCGTAAAATTCGATAAATTCGTGGTTTTATAACTTGATTTTATAGTTTTTATTCGTGTGCATTCGTGGCCAAAAAAACTGTAGTTAATTAGTGGTCAAAATGTGGGGTGAAAAATGTTAAACCATAAAGAGAAAGAGAGATTAGGTTCAATAAAAATTCAGAATGAGGTGTTGGGCACAATTGTGGCGATAGCGGCCTCTAAAGTTCCCGGCATCTACAAAATTACCTCCAATTTCGTGAGCGGGATTGCCGAACTTTTCGGCCGGGAGCATCCGGAGCGGAAAGTAAAGGTAAAATTATTAGAAGAAAGCGCCAGTTTTGAATTAGCCATCATTGTTAATTACGGAATGAACATCCCCGAGGTAACCTGGCAGATTCAAAAAGCGGTCAAGGAAGCCGTAGAGAAGCAAACCGGAATTAAGGTGAAAGGGATAGATATTAACGTTCGCGGGGTGCATCTGGCAGAGGAGCAAAAAGTGAATACCCTGTCTGCTAACGCAGACACCCCTTTAGGAAAGGGGGATTAAAGAATTGACGGGATATTGGACAAACATTTGACGTAAAAGCTCAGTTAACCCCGTGTCATCTGATAGATGTAGTGCGAGGCCTTTAGCCTCGCCAACAAGCGAACCTGAAAGGTTCGCACTACTGTAGTTGCAGAGCTTGCTCTGCGGCAAAGCAAGCTTTGCCACTACAGACAATGACGTGGTTTGGTGAATATTTACCATTTGACATTTGAGTTTTGGTATGATATAGTAACTTGAATGCATAGGAATTTCCTTTTTCTAACCACGAATTAACGCGAATTACTCTAATTCGTAAAATTCGATAAATTCGTGGTTTTATAACTTGAAAGTGTAGCGGTGCGATTCATCGCACTCGACAATGTAGCGGTGCGATTCATCGCACGAAAAAAAGGAGGAATTATGGGAAAGGTGAAGTTGAGTTTTGTGATGGGGTTGTTGGGAGTAGTTTTCCTTTCTACCCAGGCCTTGGCAGAAGAGCAGAGATGGGCAATAGATGTGCATGGCGGAGTTTTCAGCTTAACGGCCATCACCAATCAGGTAATAGAGACCTGCCCGAATATAGACGGCACAACCGGAGGAGTTGCGCTCCATTATTTTGGAAGCGAAGGTCCGAACCGGATTTTAAGACATGTTTTTTCTTTTGACTATGCTTCCGCAGATGGCAGAGGAGCATGGGAGACGAAAGGAGTGACAGGAACTGGGGCGGTGGATTTCACATTGATGTCTTTTTGCTACACTCCCACCTGGCATTTCTTGCCTGATGGTCCGGTCAATCCCTATCTTGGATTCGGTCTGGGAGTAGGATACCTGGAAGGGAAATTTAAAGCAGCAGGCCAAGCCGAAGAAAAGTATAAGGGAACCGTGCCGGTGCTCCATATTCCTTTAGGAGTTAACTTCAAGGCCTCAGAGAATATCTGGCTGAAAGCCGAAGCAGGATTTCGCAATGGGGTATACTACACCGGTGCAGTAGAAATACTTTTCTAAAACTTGACAACAAAGATATCCTTAGGGTATAATAAATAATGGTAAGGTTGAAAACTCAGCTACGTCATTGCGAGGGATTTATCCCGAAGCAATCCGCGAAGCGTTGCAATACGTTTTAGTGTAGTGTCCCATAAATAACTTAACAATGATATCTTCTTACATGCTATAATTTAATCATTGTGTAACCTATTAGCGTCAGAAAGATTTATTTCCTTCTCCCCTTGTGGGAGAAGGCAGAGGTTGAGGGGTGTTAGTTTTTCAGAAACCCACCCTCACCCTTGACCCTCTCCCCTCAAGGGAGAGGGAGAGAGGCAAGAATTTCTTTTTGAAGCTAATATATTACATCATTGTAAAGAAGCGTTAGGGACACTACATTAGTATAGAAAGTAAATGGGATACGCAATAGCAGGACTTTATGTAGTATTAGCTGCGGTCTTATCGCAACTTTTTGCCCTAACCAGTAGAGTAGCAAAGTTAGAGGAGCGCTTCGTTAGGATAGAAGATAAAATAGATAATCTTACTATTGACGTAAAGAAAATAGCGGGTATTGTTGACATTCGTTCTTTGATATGATAGAATTTGACGATGTCATTCTGAGCGAAGCGAAGAATCTCTCTTTTCAAAGAAGCGAGAGATTGCCACAGCCTTCGGCTTCGCAATGACCGTACCAACACTTGACAAATAGGAGTTTTTGAGGTATAAGTATATATAATCA
>Ga0210023_1002487_pt1 | contig 12116 bp, 9 predicted proteins | sample CryGeymeta201524_FD_183987 | JGI IMG/M metagenome (GOLD analysis project Ga0210023, IMG submission 183987) | Groundwater microbial communities from Crystal Geyser aquifers in Utah, USA - Crystal Geyser metaG 2015-24 (SPAdes) (version 2) | ecosystem: Environmental > Aquatic > Deep subsurface >... | reverse complement strand
CTTCACGATGCCATCCTGGCTCAGCGTGCGAAATGTACCACCCTTGAACCTACACTCCTTAGGGCACGTAAAGTAATGAGTTGTTCATTTTGACAGCCAGATTTGAGATGCAGTGCTAGGCGCAAAACGTGCGGCTAAGGGCTTGTTCATGAACAAGCCCTTAGCTCTGCTAACGTCCATGTTCCACAAGGACACCCCAAAGCATGAATCACGCGTGCCCTGCGTAGGGAAGGGTTTCAACCCGCCATGGCCGACTGAAGTCGGCCCTACGACATGCCATTCTTGTCGGCTGTGGGCGTTGTTTCACGTTAACGTCCATGTTCCACAAGGACACCCCAAAGCATGAATCACGCGTGCCCTGTGTAGGGAAGGGTTTCAACCCGCCATGGCCGACTGAAGTCGGCCCTACGACACGCCATTCTTGTCGGCTGCGGGCGTTGTTTCACGTTAACGTCCATGTTCCACAAGGACACCCCAAAGTATGAAACACGCGTGCCCTGCGTAGGGAAGGGTTTCAACCCACCATGGCCGACTGAAGTCGGCCCTACGACACGCCATTCTTGTCGGCTGCGGGCGTTGTTTCACGTTAAACAAGCGATTTGCAACAACGCAATGCGCTCAAAGATGGCCAGGCAAAGGGACAAGTTATTGCTTTGCGAGTTCTTTCCGTCACTTTGCCACGAAGTGAGGCTTTTGAATAATACAAATTTTTCCTGGGCAAGTGCCTCTACATCGGTATTGTTTTTTACGTTAACGTGCCGTAGACATGTATTTTTTATTTGTGTTGTTCCCCGGAGACTTTCATGTTTGACTACATCATCATCGGCGGCGGCTCAGCCGGCTGCGTCTTGGCCGCGCGGCTGTCTGAAGACCCCCAAATCAACGTCGCTTTGCTCGAAGCAGGCCCCAAAGACAGCAGCGTGCTAATCCATTGCCCGGCAGGCCTGGCGGTGATGGCCAACCTGGGTCTGAATGGCTGGAACATCAACACCGTGCCGCAGCCCGGCTTGAACGGCCGCCAGGGTTACCAACCGCGTGGCAAGGTGATGGGTGGCTCCAGCTCGCTGAACGCCATGATTTACACCCGTGGTCATCCGTCTGATTACGACCGGTGGGCCGCCATGGGCAATGCCGGTTGGTCGTACGCCGATGTGCTGCCGTACTTTAAAAAAGCCGAGCACAACGAGCGTGGTGCAGATGCCTTTCATGGCACCAGTGGCCCGCTCAATGTGATGGATTTGCGCAGCCCCAACCGCTTTGGCGAGTTGTTTGTGCAGGCCGCCGAGCAAGCTGGTTACAAGCGTAACAAAGATTTCAATGGTGCCGACTTGGAAGGCATGGGGTACTACCAGGTGACCCACAAAAACGGGGAACGCTTCAGCGCCGCCAAGGCCTATGTCACCCCCAATTTGTCGCGTCCCAATTTACAGGTCTTCACCGGCGCTTTGACAACCCGCATCCTGATCGACAAAAAGCGCGCGGTGGGTGTGGAGTTTGAGCACCAGGGGCAAACCAAGCAACTCCATTGCCAGCGCGAAGTCTTGCTGTGCGCTGGTGCGTTTCAGTCGCCGCAGTTGTTGATGTTGTCTGGCATTGGTCCAAAGGCGCACCTGCTAGAACATCACATTGTGCCGATTCACGACCTGCCAGGCGTTGGGCAGCATCTGCATGACCATATTGACGTGGTTCAAGTGGTGGACTTGCCCAGTGCCAAAGATTTGTTTGGGGTCTCCTTGACAGGGAGTTGGCGCATCTTGAAGGGCATTTTTGAGTGGCGCAAGTACCGTAAAGGCATGTTGACCACCAACTTTGCTGAAGCGGGTGGTTTTCTGAAGAGTCATCCCCAAGAAACCGTGCCCGACTTGCAATTGCATTTTGTGATTGGCAAGCTCATCAACCACGGCCGCACTGTCACCTTGGGTCATGGCTACTCGTGCCACGTCTGTCTGTTGCGCCCAAAAAGTTTTGGCAGCTTGACCCTGGCCAGCAAAGACCCGCGTGCACTGCCGCTGGTAGACCCTGGCTTCTTGTCGTCACGCGACGACATGGATCGCATCATCCGGGGCTTCAAGCTGATGCGCCAAATTCTTGGTCAACCGGCTTTGGCAAAGTTGGGCGGGCGCGAACTTCAAGCCACCTCCAAGGCGCAGACAGACGAAGAAATTGAACGCGTCATCCGCGACCGGGCCGACACCATTTACCACCCGGTGGGAACCTGCCGCATGGGCAACGGCGACATGGATGTGGTCGATGCAGAGCTGCGGGTGCATGGCCTGCAAGGCCTGCGGGTGGTGGATGCGTCCATCATGCCGCAGGTGGTCAGTGGCAACACCAATGCGCCGGTGATCATGATTGCCGAGAAAGCCGCCGACCTGATCAAGGCGGCACAGCATCAGGCGTGATCAGCCCCGAAAGCGCTTGCGTGTCAGTGCCAGAGCCAGCCAGAACCCCAGCATCGCGTAGGCGCTCAGCACCACCACCGGGCGCAGCCACTCGGTCGGCCATTGATCCATGAACAGGGGGCGCACCAGAGCCACGGCGTTGGTCAGCGGTAGCCAGTTGGAAATCACGCGCACCACTTCGGGCAACTGCTCCAGCGGAAAGAAGATGCCGCTCAGGAACATCATCGGGGTCAGAAACAGCGTGAAGTAATAGGTAAAAAAGTCATAGCCCTTGGCCAGCGCATTGAAGATCAAGGCCAAACAGCTAAAGGTGATGCCCACGCCCAGCAGCACCGGCCAGGCCAGCAGCAGTTTCGGGCTGTAGCTGATGCCCAAGGCCAGCATCACGCCCAAAATGGCGGTCACGGTGAACAGTGCTTTGAAGGCCGCCCAGAGCATCTCGGCCAGCACAATGTCGTCCAGAGTTACCGGTGCGTTCATGATGCCGTCCCAGGTTTTCTGCACATGCATGCGCGAAAAGGCGGAATAAAGTGCCTCAAAACTGGCAGCTTGCATGGCACTCATACAGATGGAACCGCTGGCCAGAAACAGAATGTAAGGCACCTGCACGCCATCCACCGTGATTTGGCCCACCAGCGCGCCCATGCCGTAGCCAAACGCCACCAGCCACATCAACGGCTCGGCAATGTTGCCCACCAGGCTGGGGATGGCCAGTTTTTTCCACACCAGCCAGTTGCGCCGGAACACCGGCCACCAACGCATGGAGAGTTGGGGTGTGCGCCAAATTGAGGTGCTATTTTGGCCTGCAGCCCTTGTATTATCTGTGTGTATAGCTTCTGTTTTCATAGCGCTAAGCCTCTTCCCTTATCTGGCGACCGGTGAGTTTCAGGAACAAATCCTCTAGATTGGCGGGGCGGTGCAGGGTACGCAGTTGTGTGTGGGCCGCCAGAGCCGCCATCAAAGGGGCGGCATCTGAGGTGTAGAAAAACACGGTTTCGCCGCTCACTTCCACCCGTGTGGCCAGCGTTTTCAGGGGCGCGTCCACCAGGGTCTGTGCACCGTTGCCAAACACCTCGACCACTTCGGGCTCCAGGTACTGTTTGATCAGGTCGCGCGGTGCGCCTTCGGCAATTTTTTTACCATGATCCACCACCAGCAGGCGGTGGCACAGGCGCTCGGCTTCGTCCATGAAGTGTGTGGTGAGCAAGATGGATTTGCCTTGCTGCAGCAGCAGCTGCAACCGCTCCCACATCAGGTGCCGGGCCTGTGGGTCCAGGCCGGTGGTGGGTTCGTCCAGCAGCAACAGGCGTGGGTTGTTGACTAGGGCGCGCGCCAGGCTCAGGCGGCGCTTCATGCCGCCCGACAGTTCACCCGGTTTGGCGTTGGCTTTGGCGGTAAGCGATGCAAATTCCAGCAGCGATGGAATGCGTGCGCGGATTTGCGCGTCTTGCATGCCGAAATAACGGCCATAGACCAACAGATTTTCAGCACAGCTGAAGTCGGGATCCAGGGTGTCCATCTGGCTCACCACACCCAGTTGTGCCTTGATGGCCAGCGCCGATGCGGGCATGGGCAGCCCAAAGGCGGTGACGCTGCCGCTGTCGGGCACAGTCAGCCCCAGGCACATGCGGATGGTGGTGGTTTTGCCCGCCCCGTTGGGGCCGATCACGCCCAGGCATTCGCCGGGGGCGATGTGGAAAGACAAGTCATTCACCACGGTGGCATGGCCGTAGTGTTTGCATAGGTTTTGTACCGATAAAATTGGTTCATTCATAGGCCAAATTGTCACCCGGCAGCTGACAAAAATTCTGAGCTTTTTTATAAACCCCCAAACGGACGCTTCTTGAGCGCACATGTTATGACCACCCTCGGCACCCCCTTGTCCCACCACGCCACCAAAGTCATGTTGCTCGGCAGCGGCGAACTTGGCAAAGAAGTGTTGATTGCCCTGCAGCGCCTGGGCGTGGAAACCATTGCGGTTGACCGTTATAACCATGCCCCGGGACAACAAGTGGCGCACCATGCCCGCACCATCATCATGAGCGACCCGGCTCTGCTCAAGGAGCTGATCGAAAAAGAAAAACCCGACCTGGTGGTTCCTGAGATTGAAGCCATTGCCACACCCATGCTCGAAGTGCTAGAAGCTACTGGCGTGGTGCGCGTGATTCCCACCGCCCGTGCCGCACGCCTGACCATGGATCGCGAAGGCATCCGCCGCCTGGCCGCCGAAACCCTGGGCCTGCCCACCAGTCCCTACAAGTTTTGTGATTCGCTGGCCGAGCTGCAAGCCGCCATCGATGCCGGCATTGGCTACCCTTGCATTGTCAAACCGGTGATGAGTTCCAGCGGCAAAGGCCAAAGCAAGATCACTGGTCCGGCGGATGTGCAAAAAGCCTGGGACTACGCCATGGCCGGTGGCCGCGTCAGCCACGGCCGCGTGATTGTCGAAGGCTTCATCAACTTTGACTATGAAATCACCCAGCTCACCGTGCGTGCCAAAAATGCCGAAGGTGGCATCGACACCCATTTTTGCGACCCGGTCGGCCATGTGCAGGTGAACGGCGACTACGTGGAGAGCTGGCAACCGCACCCGATGAGCCCCAAAGCCCTGGAACAAGCGCGTTTTATTGCCAAAACCGTCACTGACAACCTGGGCATTGGCCTGGATGGCCAGCCCAGCGGCCTGGGGATTTTTGGCGTGGAGCTGTTCATCAAAGACGACATGGTCTGGTTCAGCGAAGTGTCCCCGCGCCCACACGACACCGGCCTGGTGACGCTCACCACCCAATGGCAGAGCGAATTTGAGCTACACGCCCGCGCCATTCTGGGTCTGCCGGTGAACACCGCGCTGCGCAACCCCGGTGCCAGCGCCGTGATTTACGGCGGCGTGGATGCCAAAGGCATTGTGTTTGACGGTGTGGACGAAGCCCTGCGCGTGCCCGGCACCGACATCCGACTGTTTGGCAAGCCCGAGAGTTTTGTCAAACGCCGCATGGGCGTGGTGCTGGCCGCGCACGCTGACGTGGCGCAGGCCCGAGTCAACGCCAAGCTGGCCGCCAGCAAGGTCAAACCCCGGGTGGCTTGAGCTTTTTGCGGCCTGCCGCTGGCGCGGTCAGCGTTTGCGTCGGGCCAGCACGGACTGAGACAGCACCTCCAGGCATTGCAGCGAATCGTCCCAGCCCAGGCAGGCATCGGTGATGCTTTTGCCGTATTCCAGCTTGTCGATTTTGTCTTTGCCGGGGGTGAACTTTTGCGCCCCCGCATACAGGTGACTTTCCACCATCACGCCGAACACCTGGCGTGAGCCGCGGCTGATTTGACCGGCAATGTCGCGTGCCACATCCAGCTGCTTCTCATGTTGCTTGCTGCTGTTGGCGTGGCTGCAGTCCACCATCAAGGTCGCTGGCAACTTGGCTTTGACCAGGTCTTCACAGGCGGCGGCGACGCTGGCGGCATCAAAGTTGGGCGCTTTGCCGCCGCGCAAAATCACGTGGCAGTCGTGGTTGCCGTTGGTTTGCACAATCGCCACCCGGCCGCTTTTGTGCACTGACAAAAAGTGGTGACCACCCGCCGCAGCCTGAATCGCATCGGTGGCGATCTTGATGTTGCCGTCGGTGCCGTTCTTGAAACCAATGGGGGCCGACAAGCCAGAGGCCAGCTCGCGGTGCACCTGGCTCTCGGTGGTGCGCGCACCAATCGCCCCCCAGCTGATCAAGTCGCCCAGGTATTGGGGCGAGATCACGTCCAAAAACTCGCTGCCTGCAGGCAAACCCAGGCGGTTGATCTCAATCAGCAGCTGGCGCGCCATGCGCAGGCCCTCGTCAATGCGAAACGACTCGTCCAGGTAGGGGTCGTTGATCAGTCCTTTCCAGCCCACCGTGGTACGCGGTTTTTCAAAATACACGCGCATCACAATCTCCAGCGTATCGGCGTATTGCTCGCGTTGCGCCTTGAGTTTGCGGGCGTACTCCATGGCGGCTGCCGGGTCGTGGATTGAGCACGGGCCAATGATCACCAGCAGGCGGTCGTCTTTGCCGGCCATGATCTGGTGGATGTTGCGCCGGGTGCTGCTGATCATTTTTTCAACCGGGGTGCCAGCAATCGGAAAGAAGCGGATCAAATGCTCTGGAGGGGGTAGCACGGTGATGTCCTTGATGCGTTCGTTGTCAGTCTGGCCGGTGCGGTCAGTCGCGGGGGTGGACAAGTTGGCGCCCCAGGCATCTTTGTCAGCAGTCACTTTGGCAGTCATGGATCGAATCCTCACAGAGTTGAAATCAAGCACACATAAAAAAACCGCCTGGAGGGGCGGTTTTTGGAAGATCAGGACGTTTTGCTAGGGAACGTTCAGAACTCTCAACCGCCGGTGGCGCTTGAGAACCAAAAATAACCAAAGAAAAACGAAACTGATTTCATGAGCCGTGACTTTAGCACAGTCGCCCAGCCATGGTGTTGGCCACCGCTTGCAGCGCCTGGCTAACCCCTGGCTCCACAGACAAGCGTTGCCAAAAGTCTTGCGCCATGGCGCGCGTGCTGGCATCTGCACGGCTGAGGTCAATCTCGAAAGGCGCGTAATCGGGCATGCCCAGCATCAGGTCAGGCTTCCAGCGCATCGGCAGCATGTCGTACACCGGAGCCAGACTGAGCCTGCCATGTGCAATTTCTTTGAGGGATGTGCCAGCTACAAACAAACTGGCGTTGCCGCTGTGCATGTCGGTATTGCCAATCAAACGACCAAACTGCAACAGCGCGTGCAGTTGCTTGGCCTCTGGTGCTCCCAATTTGTCACGCCGCACCAGCGCATCTGCCGTCGTTGCCCAGTTGACATAGGGCTCTTTGACAAACCCAGCATGCGCCGCACCCATCGCCACCACGTGCCTGCGGCCTTGCGCACCTACACGGTCAAAACGCTTGCTGATCAAGTAGGTTCGGCTGTCAGACTGCAAGATGTGGCTCTGCGCAGCGGCAAAGCCATGCGCTTGCAGCACCTGGGCGCACAAAACTTCGGCACACAGCAAGTCATGCCAACGGTCGCCATAAGGTGTACCGACCGGTGGCGAAAATTTGACCAAAACGGGTTCTTGCCGGCTGTTCAGTGCAAGAAACTTGGGCTGTTCACCTGCGGCCGATGACCCAACAGGCAGCGTTTGCGCGACGTTGGCCGCCAGCGCATCAAGCACCGACGCTGGGTTGTCTGCGGGCAGGCGTGATGGCAATGGGGGCGTGGCTGCGCTGTCAGTCCCCAATAAGAGTGCGCCGGGCGCATCATGGGTATGCAGCGCCGCCATCAAGGCAAATTGGGTATCCCAGGTATCTGGATTGGCTGGCATACCCAGCGCATTGAGCTGCTGTGCCAACACCCTTCCCAAAAAGCCCTGCGCACGCAACGGTGACAAATACCAGGGCAACAGGGCTTGCGAACGGGCCTGAAAAAACGCGTCAAAGCCTTCAGCCTGCACATGGAGTTGCGAATGGGCTAGCCAGCTCAGCGTGCCGACGCGCTTGGACGCACCGCTTTCATCGGTAAGCCAAATGGGTTGTTGTGCGGATGCATGGCCAATGGGGGCGGCCAGTGCGTAACGGGTGCGCTTGCCCTGGCCGCACACAACCACTTCGTTGTCAAGCTGCTTGAGCAGGCGTGACGCCGTGGGCTGGCTGATGCCCAGCGCGGCCTGAATTTGGGTCGACGAGGCAGCGCCTTGCGACTGCAAAAGCGCAATCAGAACGGTGCTGGAGGCCATGTAATCTAAAGTAATATTGAATAGAATGATTTTTAAAATATTCTATTAAATTCAATGCGTTAGATCAATAGTGAATAGAAATTGAATAGAAATTGAATAGAAAATACAAGTGGGTCAAGCCGTGCCGCCCACCGTCAGCCCATCGATCCGCAGCGTGGGCTGGCCCACACCCACTGGCACGCTCTGGCCTTCTTTGCCACAAGTGCCCACACCGCTGTCGAGTTGCATGTCGTTGCCGATCATGCTGACACGCTTAAGCACCTCCGGCCCGCTGCCCACCAAGGTGGCGCCCTTGACCGGGTATTGAATCTTGCCGTTTTCTACCCAGTAGGCCACGCTGGCCGAAAACACAAACTTGCCGCTGGTGATGTCCACCTGACCACCGCCAAAGTTGGTGGCGTACAGGCCTTTTTTGATGCTGGCCACAATTTCTTCAGGGGCTTTGTCGCCACCGAGCATGTAGGTGTTGGTCATGCGCGGAATCGGCACATGGGCGTAGCTCTCGCGCCGGCCGTTGCCGGTGGGTTGGACACCCATCAGGCGGGCATTCATGCTGTCCTGGATGTAGCCTTTGAGGATGCCGTCTTCAATCAGCACGTTGCGCTGGCTGGCGTTGCCTTCGTCGTCCACATTGAGGGAGCCTCGCCGGTCGGCAATGGTGCCGTCGTCCAGCACGGTGACACCTTTGGCGGCTACGCGCTGACCCATGCGGCCACTGAAGGCGCTGGAGCCTTTGCGGTTGAAGTCGCCTTCCAGCCCGTGACCAATGGCCTCGTGCAACAAGATGCCTGGCCAGCCCGAGCCCAGCACCACCGTCATTTCACCGGCCGGCGCGGGGCGCGCCTCTAAGTTGGTGAGTGCAGAAGACACGGCTTCATTCACATATTGGTCAATCAGCGCGTCGTCAAAATAGGCAAAACCAAAACGGCCACCGCCACCGGCTGAGCCCATCTCACGGCGCCCCTTTTGCTCGACAAACACCGTCACGCTCAGGCGTACCAAGGGGCGCACATCGGCCGCCAGTGTGCCGTCCGCGCGCGCCACCAAAACCACGTCGTATTCCGCCGCCAGTCCAGCCATGACCTGCGCCACCCGCGGGTCTTTGGCGCGAGCGAGTTGTTCCACCTTTTCAAGCAGCTTCACTTTGGCCGTGCTGTCCAGACTGGCAATGGGGTCTTGGCCGTGGTAGAGGGAACGCGAATTTGCTATTTTCTTAGTAGCTACTCGCACTTTATTCGTCTGGGCTACAGCCCCAATGGACCTCACGGTTTTGGCCGCGTCCAGCAACGATTCCCAGGAGATGTCGTCAGAATAGGCAAAGGCCGTTTTTTCGCCACTGACGGCGCGCACGCCCACGCCCTGGTCGATGGAGAACGAGCCGGTTTTGACAATGCCTTCTTCCAGGCTCCAGCCCTCGGAGCGGGTGTACTGAAAATACAGGTCGGCCTCGTCGACTTGGTGCGCCTTGATCTCGGCCAGGGCGCGGCTCAGGTGGGATTCATCCAGCCCAAAAGGGGTGAGCAACAGGGACTTGGCAACGCCTAAGCGTTCTAGGGTGGGTTCGCGTGAAATCATCGCGCGATTCTATGGGTTACGACTGCATCAAGCGCTTGGCCTTGGCAATAGACATCAAAATGCCCAGCCCCAGACCCAGGGTGACCATGGCGGTGCCGCCGTAGCTGATGAAGGGCAGCGGCACCCCCACCACCGGCAAAATGCCGCTGACCATGCCCATGTTCACAAACGCGTAGCAAAAGAAAATCATGGCCATTGCGCCACCCAGCAAGCGGGTAAACACATTCGGAGCCTCAAGTGCAATCACCAGCGCGCGCAGCACCAGAAAGGCAAACGCCAGGATCAGCAGCAGGTTGCCAGCCAAGCCAAATTCTTCTGAAAACGCGGCAAAAATGAAGTCGGTGGTGCGCTCGGGGATGAATTCCAGATGGGTTTGCGTGCCCTGCATGAAACCCTTGCCCCAAAAGCCGCCCGAGCCAATGGCAATCATGCCCTGGATGATGTGAAAACCCTTGCCCAAGGGGTCTCGCCCGGGGTCGAGCAGGGTGCAAATGCGCTGCTGTTGGTAGTCGTGCAGCAGCGGCCAGCGCACGCCGTCGGCACACAGCTCGGGCTCAAACACCACCAGCAGGGTGATGCCCACCAGCCCCAGCAGCAGGGGTGGGGCGACCAGCTTCCAGCTTAAACCGGCAAAAAAGATCACTGACAGACCGGCGGCCAGCACCAGCAACGCGGTGCCCAGATCGGGCTGCTTCATGATCAGGCCCACAGGCAGTGCCAGCAGCAGCAGCGCCACCAAAAAGTCGAATGGCCGCAGTTGCCCTTCGCGCTTTTGAAACCACCAGGCCAGCATCAACGGCATGGCGATCTTGAGAACTTCACTGGGCTGGATGATCACCCCCAAGTTGAGCCAGCGTTTGGCGCCTTTCTTGGTGACCCCAAACACAGCCACCGCAATCAGCAGCGTAACCCCACAAACATAGAGCGGTAGCGCCAGCACCATCAAGCGCTGTGGCGGGATTTGAGCCACCACAAACATGATGAAGCCGGCAATCAGCATGTTGCGGGCATGGTCTTCAAAACGCGTGCCGTGGTCATAGCCAGAGGAGTACATGGTCAGCAAGCCCGCGCAGGCCAGCATGAACACCGCAAACGCCAGCGGCCCGTCAAACCCGGAAAACCAGGGCGTGAGGCGGCGCAGCAGGGAAGGGCGATGAAATACCAAAGACATGGGTCGGGATTATCGCGGTGCGCATCAGGACTGATTGGGCGCGGGTGCGATGCGCAAGGGGATAGTGACTGGGCCGTCGTTGACCAGGCTCACCTGCATGTCGGCCGCAAACACGCCGGTTTGCACCAGCGGGTGCGCCAGCCGGGCTTGGGCTACAAAGTGGTCATACAAGCGCCGTCCCTCCTCGGGCAGCGCGGCGTTGGTAAAGCTGGGGCGGTTGCCATGCGCGGCATCGGCGGCCAGCGTGAACTGGCTCACCACCAACAGGCCGCCGCAACTGGCCGGCAGCCCCAAGCCATCCATGTTCTGTACGCTGTTATTCATCTTGCCGGCTGCGTCACTGAAGATGCGCAGCTTCAATAGCTTGGCCAGCAGCTTGTCGCTCTCTGCTACCGTGTCACCCCCTTCGGCGCACAGCAGCACCAGCAGCCCAGCGCCAATGTGTCCAACCTGCTGGTGGTTCACCGTCACACTGGCCTGACTCACCCTTTGCAACAAGGCCATCATGCGTGGCTCCTTGGGTGGCTGCAAGCCCAGGGACACTGCAGGGCAGACCTGGCGATACCTTGACGTATGATGGATTTATAAAAATTGTTCATCGTTTTATGCATCTGAATTCATGAAATTTTGGTTCAAGCGCCGCCCCAGCGTGGCTTTTTGGTTGTCGTTGGCCGTGTTTGCAGCGGGTACAAGCTTGGCTGTGGCCAGCGCATTTTGGCTGAACCAGCGCCTGATCGCGCAAGCCCAAAAGGATTACCAGCAGAACGTTGACAGCGCGGTGGAGGAAATCACCAACCATTTGATGCAGCCTGTCCGCGGCTTGAACGGCTTGCGTGCCATGTACGCCGCCAGATACGACGTGACCCGCAGCGAATTCACCGCGCACGTGTTCTCGCGTGATTTGCCGGTGGAGTTTCCTGGCGTGCGCGGCTTTGGGTTTATTGAGCGGGTTGACCGAGACGCGGTTGACGCTTTTCTGGAGCGGGTGCACGCCGATGAAGCGCCCGAATTTGCCTTGCGCTTGCTTGATGCGCCTTCAGATCCGCACTATGTGATCACCTACATTGAACCCTTGATCGACAACGCCGGTGCGCAGGGGCTGGATGTGGGCTCTGAGGCGCGCCGGCGCAGCGCCATCGAGCAAGCCATCGACGCTGCAGAGCCTGTCATGACCGCCCCCATCACACTGGTGCAAGACCAGCAGAAAACCCCCGGCGTGTTGATGTATGT
>Ga0210023_1002473_pt1 | contig 12169 bp, 10 predicted proteins | sample CryGeymeta201524_FD_183987 | JGI IMG/M metagenome (GOLD analysis project Ga0210023, IMG submission 183987) | Groundwater microbial communities from Crystal Geyser aquifers in Utah, USA - Crystal Geyser metaG 2015-24 (SPAdes) (version 2) | ecosystem: Environmental > Aquatic > Deep subsurface >... | reverse complement strand
ATTTTATAAATTAGACATTAGAAATATGAAAAAAGTTTTAATCTTTGGAACTTTCGATGGTCTTCATCCCGGTCACCTTAATTTTTTCGAACAAGCCAAAAAATATGGCGATTACTTAATAGCGGTAGTAGCTAGAGATAAGACTGTAAAAAGGATAAAAAACCGCTTCCCTTCAAAAAATGAAGTAGAAAGATTAAGAATCCTTCAAAGATGTAAGTTAATAGATGAGGCAAGATTAGGTTATGAAGCTCATCCTTATGGAATTATTGAAGAAATAAACCCCGATGTTATTTGTCTTGGCTACGATCAGAAAGCTTTTACCGAGAATTTAGCAAAAGAATTGGAAAAAATGAAATTGGCAACAAAAATTTATAAAATGAAACCTTTTCAGCCAGAAAAATATCATTCATTAATTAGGCGAGCGAGCGAAGCCTAAAGATAAAGTTTTAGCTTCATCGCCTAGCAAAAATGCTTGATATTAAATTTATAAGAAATCACCCAGATAAGGTAAAGGAAAGCTGTAAACAAAAACATATCAAAGTTGATGTTGATTTGCTTTTGGAAGTCGATAAAAAAAGGCGCCAAACCCTCCAGGCTTTAGAAGATATGCTGGCTCAGAAAAATCAAGCTTCAAAAATTATCTCTCGGACAAAAGATGAGAAAGAAAAACGAAAACTGATTTTAGAGATGCGCGAGCTCGATGAAAATAGCGATAGATTGACTAAAGTCTTAAAAGAATCAGAAGGAGAATTTAATAATTTAATGCTTCAAATTCCTAATTTGCCTTTTGATGATGTACCAGTGGGCAAAGATGGAAAAGAAAACATTGTTTTAAAGAAATGGGGAGAGCCGACGAAATTTGATTTCCAGCCAAAAAATTACTTAGAACTCGCCGAGAATTTAGATTTAATTGATGTCAAAAGAGCGGCTAAAATTTCCGGGACTCGTTTTGGTATTTTAAAAAAGGAAGCAGTTTTACTTGAATTTTCTTTAATAAATTTCACTTTCGAAACCTTAATAAAGGACGGCTTTATTCCCGTTATTCCGCCAATAATGCTGAAACCCGAAATGTTGGAAAAGTCAGGCCATCTTTCAGAAAAAGATAAGCCGGAAAGATATTTTATTGAAAAAGATAATGCCTATTTAGCGGGAACCGCCGAACAGCCAATTGCGGCCATGCATGCAGATGAAATTTTTGATGAGAAAGACTTACCAAGAAGATATCTTGGCTTCTCCACTTGTTTTCGTCGAGAAGCTGGAGCTTATGGTAAAGATACCAAGGGGATTTTCCGGGTCCATCAATTTGATAAAATTGAGATGTTTAGCATCTGTCATCCAGAAAAATCCAGCCGAGAGCATCAATTTTTATTATCCTGCCAGGAAAAATTAATGCAATCTTTAAAAATTCCCTACAGAGTCATTCAAATATGTACTGGCGACCTTGGTTTTCCAGCAGCTGCTGCCTATGATATTGAAGCCTGGATGCCCTCCGAGAATCGTTATCGAGAAACCCATACCACCTTTAATGATACCGATTTTCAGACAAGAAGATTAAACATTCGCTATCGAGATTTTAAAACCAAGAAACTTGCGATTACTCACGCCCTAAATGGTACCGCTTTTGCCATTGGAAGAACCTTAATTGCCATTATTGAAAATTATCAACAACGAGATGGGAGTATAAAGGTGCCAGAGGTTTTGGAAAAATATTTGAAGTTTAAGAAAATTGGAAAATGATGAGTTCTCCTCTCTTAATTTTGCATGGCTGGGGTTCAAATTCTGGGAGATGGCACAAAGTCAAGGAATTACTTGAAAAGCGGGGAGTAGAAGTTTTTGTGCTTGACCTTCCCGGGTTTGGGAAGACCATTCCTCCTCCAAAACCTTGGGGAAGAGATGATTATCTAAGCTGGATTTTTCAAAAAGTAAAAGAAAGAAATTGGGAAAAATTTAATCTTTTGGGCCATTCTTTCGGCGGAGGACTGGCGGTAAAGCTCGCCACTAATTTTTCTGAGAAGATTGATAAGCTTATTTTAGTTTCCCCGGCTATAATCCAAAGAAAGAGTATCAAAACCTACCTTTTTTATTATATTAGCTATCTTGGTAAAAAAGTTTTTTCTTTACCCGGTTTTAAAATACTTTATCCTCTGGCTGAAAAATTAATATATAAACTGGCTGGAACGAAAGATTATTACGTTGCCGACGGAATGATGAAAGAAACGATGAAAAAAATAGGGAAAGAAGAACCCTTAGAGATGATTTTAGAAAAAATCAAAATCCCAACCTTAATTTTATGGGGGAAAAAAGATGATGTTTTGCCAGTAAAAGATGCCTATTATATCAAAGAAAAAATTAAAGGTTCAGAACTCAAAATCATTCCAAAAGCAAGACATAGCCCCCATCGAGAGGCTCCGGAAGAATTAGCCGAAATTATAGTTCAATTTATTAAACCCGCCTAACCATGCTTTTTCTTCTATCTACTTTCTGGTTCATTCGGGAAACCAAAGCCATTTTATTTTGGCTTTATCTTTGGCAATTAAAAGAATACCACATTGGCCGTTTTTTAGACCATTTTCGGACCGAAAAAGGGGAAAAGCTTTTGATAAATAAGCTTATTTTTTTAAAAATCCTTCTTTTTTTAGCATTCTTACTTACTCTTTTTGTCTGGAGCCCGGTTGTATTTAGAGTTTCTGTCCAATATCATCCTCTCTTACCTTACGTTTTTCAGGAAGCCGGTGGTCTAATATTTGGGCTTTCATTAATCTTCTTATTTGTTCTATATCTTCTTGAGACTGGAAAATTCTTAACGGATTATTTCCAAAAAAAATTAATAAAGCCAGTTTTAACTAAAAAAACTGCTTTTTTAATTTCAGTAGCTTTAGTTCTCGAAATTTTATTTCTTTTTATTCTCTTTCAATATATCGAAGAAATTATTTGGTATGCTTTAGGAATTCTCGTTTTCGATATTTTAACTCCGCTAATTGTCTCAGCAATTGTTCTTATTTTCCAACCCTTAGCAGTTTTAGGAAGAAATCAAATTATTAGAATGGCCAAAGAAAAACGGGCTCAATTTAAAGAACTTTTAGTGATTGGAATTGCCGGTTCTTATGGGAAAACCGCAACTAAAGAATTTTTGGCTACCATTTTATCTGAGAGATTTAAAGTTTTAAAAACCGCCGAGCATCAAAATTCAGAAGTGGGAGTATCACTTTGCATTTTAAATGATTTAAAACCTGAGCATGAAATTTTTATTGTTGAGATGGGAGCTTATAATAGAGGAGGAATAAAATTACTTTGTGACATTGCCAAACCAAAAATTGGAGTCATCACCGGGATAAATGAACAACATATGGCAACTTTTGGGAGCCAAGAAAATATTATAAAAGGAAAGTATGAACTAATTAAATCGTTGCCCGAAGATGGTTTGGCAATTTTTAATGGCGATAATGAATACTGTTTTGAGCTTTACAAAAGAACATTGATTAAAAAAAGAGTTTATGGTCTCCAATCTTCAATCTCAGGATTGCCATTAGATATTTTGGCTTATAACGTTCGAGCCGAAAAAGATTTTATAACTTTTAGGGTCGCCCTTCGGGATGAGCTCGCCGATTTCAAAGTTAATTTAATGGGCTTCCAGAATATTTCAAATGTCTTAGCGGTAGTTATTTGCGCTAGGGAATTAGGAATGACTCTTGAAGAAATCTCAAAAGCCTGTGTTGATATTAAACCTCAACAAAGCGGGATGCAGCTGAAAAAGGGCATAGATGGATTAAATATTATTGATGCTACATATTCAGCGAATCCCGATGGAGTTCTCAGTCATTTGGAATATTTGAAAATCTGGCCACAAAAGAAAGTTATTGTTATGCCTTGCTTGATTGAATTAGGTAAGGCCTCAAAAAAAGTTCATAAAAGAATCGGCCAAAAAATCGGCGAAGTTTGCGCTTTAGCTATTATCACGACCAAAGATAGATTTGAAGAAATTCAAGAAGGGGTAGGCTCCAAAGCTTTGTTTATTGAAAACCCAAAAGAAATTTTTGAAAAATTAAAAAGTTTTTGTAATCCCGGCGATCTAATTCTTTTGGAAAACAGGGTACCCAGTCAGTTAGTTAGTTTATTAGTTGAATAGTTCTAATCATGAGTTTATTTCGCCCAATTTCAATATCTTTGTCGCCAAATACTGAAAAAGATGATATTCGATTGGCTTTAAAATTGCTTTTCCAACCCTGGAATTGGAAAATCAATCACTACGCGACCCGGCCGCGTAGTGTTGGGTTGGAGGAAGAATTTAAGAGATATTTAGGAGTGAAATATGCGATTTCTTTTAACAGTGGGAGAAGTGGATTGATGGCAATTTTAGATTCTTTGGATATTAAAAAAGATGATGAAGTCTTACTTCAGAGTTTTACTTGTAATTCGGCAGTCAATCCGATTTTGAAAAGAAAAGCAAAACCAATTTTTGTAGATATTGATGATACAATAAATCTTGACCCAGTTGATTTAAAAAAGAAAATCACTCCTAAATCAAAAGCAGTAATGATTCAACATACCTTTGGTTGGCCGGCTCAAATTGAGGAAATTTTAAAATTTGTGCGACAAAATAACCTCTTTTTAATTGAGGATTGCGCCCATTCTCTAGGAGCTAAATACCAAGGAAAATTTTGCGGCACTTTTGGAGACGTAGCTTTTTTCTCTTTTGGGAGAGATAAGATAATTTCTTCGGTATTTGGCGGAATGATTATAACTAATAATGAAAAAATGGGGGAGAGGATAAAGGAATTTAGAGATAAATTAGATTACCCTTCGAATTTCTGGATTTTTCAGCAACTTTTACATCCAATTTTAATCAATTGCTTAATTTTGCCAGCTTATGGTTTAAATCAATATTTAGGAAGACTTCTTTTAGGTCTTTTTCACAAACTTTCAATTTTATCAAAATCGGTTTATAAAAAAGAAAAAAGGGGAAAGATTCCTAAATATTTCCCAAAACGTTTTCCAAATGCTCTGGCCACCTTAGCTCTTAATCAATTTAAAAAATTAGAAAAATTCAATAACCATCGACGGAAAACGGCAAGTTTCTATGAAAAGGAATTAAAAAATACTGGTTTTAATTTACCATTAGCCAAAAGTCAGGAAGGGAGAGAACCTGCTTTTATGCGCTATCCAATTTTAGTAAATTTCGATATCGATGAAATTTTACAAAAGCTTAGGAGGAAAAAGATTTTTTTAGATGATGGCTGGAGAAAAAGTCCAGTGGTTCCACCGGATACTGATATCGATAAGATGGGTTATCTTTTCGGTAGTTGTCCCCAAGTAGAAAAAGTAGCTCAAAATATTGTGAATCTTCCTACCCACATTAATATTTCAGAAAAAGAAGCTAAAAAAATCGTAGCTTTTCTTAAATCTTATGGAAGTTAGAGAAATAACAGATAAAAATATTTGGGAGAATTTTCTTCTGGAATGTACGGAAAAGACTTTTTTGAGTTCTTGGAATTGGGGAGAGTTTAATAGAATAATGGGATCCGCCTCGGGCGGAAAAATTTGGAGAATGGGAATTTTTGAAAATAATGAATTAGTTTCGGCTGCTTTAGTGGTGAAAACGGTTGCCAGAAGGGGAACGTTTCTGCTTGTCTCTCACGGGCCCGCCTTCGCCAAGGCTCAGGCTTGCAAGCCAAATTTCAAATATGAAATACTAAAAATACTATTAGAAGAGTTAAAAAAGATTGCCAAGGAAGAAAAAGTAGATTTTATTAGGATAAGTCCAATTTTAGAAAGAAGCAATGAAAATGAGGAAATTTTCAAAAAATTAGGATTTAGATTAGCGCCAATTCACATGCACCCCGAAGCAAGCTGGAAATTAGACATCACTCCTTCTGAAGAAGAACTTCTAATCCAAATGCGGAAAACCACTCGCTATTTAATTCGCCAGGCAGAAAAAAACAAAGCTATTGAAATTTTTCAGAGCCAAAAAAGCGAAGATATTGATATTTTTGATAAACTTCAGCAAGAAGTTGTTAAATTGCAGCATTTCATTCCCTTTTCTTTAAAATATTTAAAAAACGAATTTTTAGCTTTCCAGCCTGATAATCAGATTTCCTTATTTTTTGGTAAGTACAAAGGAGAGGTTGTAGCGGGAGCTTTTGTTCTTTTTTGGTCAAATATCGGTTTTTATCACCATGCTGCTTTATTGCCTCAATATCATAAAATTCCAATAGCTTATTATCTCTTGTGGGAAGCAATAAAAGAAGCCAAAAAAAGAGGCTGTATTTTGTATGATTTTTGGGGATACGTTAATCCAGAAGAAAATCCCAAACATCCTTGGGCAGGACCGACTCTTTTTAAGATGGGCTTTGGTGGAAAACCATATGAATATGTTAAAACTCAGGATTTCCCGCTTTTCAAAAAATATTGGCTGACTTTTCTTTTTGAAAAACTCAGGAGAACAAAAAGAGGGCTATGAAGAAGTATCGAAAGCCATATCGAGTTAAAAAGAAAAAACCGATTTTTCGCAATCGATTTTTTGGGCTCGGAATTTTAATTTTTGTAGTAATTGTTGGAATTTTCTATTTAATTTATTTTTCCTCTTTCTTCCAGATTAAAGAAATTAAAATTTCCGGGAATCAAAAAGTTCTAACCGAGAACCTTCAAAAGGTTATTCAAAATCAAATTGAGAAAAAAATATTATCCCACCCTTCAAAAAGTATTTTCTTAATTAATTTAAAGGAAATAAATGAAATGGTTTTAGAAAGATTTCCTCAGCTGGCTAAAGTAAATTTGAAAAGGAGTTTTCCCGATACGATGTTAATTGAAATTGAAGAGAGAAAGCCGGTAGCAATTTTTCTTCAAAATGAAAACATCTTTTTTATTGACCGAGAGGGAATAATTTTTGAACAAGTTGTTGATGTTAAACCTCAACAAATAATCATTCGAAATTTAGATGCGACGAAAGAATTAAAATTAGGAGAAAAAGTAATTGAAAAAGAATTATTATCTAAAATTTTAGAAATTGAATTTAAACTAAAAACGGACTTAAAGATTGAGTCTCCAGAAATTTTAGTTGTTTCGGAAGAGAGACTAAATGTTAAAACCTCTGAAGGTTGGGAGATTTATTTTAATTTAGAAGGAGATATCAACTGGCAATTAACAAAGCTCGGGGCGGTTTTAGAAAAAGAAATTCCTCTTGAGAGAAGAAAGGATTTAGAATATATTGATTTGCGATTTGGAAACTTAGCTCCTTTTAAATACCGAGACTAATCAAAGAGGATAAATCCTCTTTTCCACCCTTCGCTGCGGCTCGGTTAATCAAAGAGGATAAATCCTCTTTTCCACCCTTCGCTGCGGCTCGGTTAATCAAAGAGGATAAATCCTCTTTTCCACCCTTCGCTGCGGCTCGGTTAATCGATAGACGAAACTTCAACTGAGTCGAGAGAAGAGACATTTGTCTCTTCGATCCGGTAGACAAATATTGAGTAGCCGATTTTTGTTATTGGTGTGTATTTATTTAACCATCGATAGTAACCGGTTGGCTGGTTGAAGCCAGGAGCCGGCTCGCCTCTACCTCCCTGTAAAAGGGTTGCCGATACTGCCAGATAATTTCCTTTAGGAAATTCTTCTGGATTTCTTTGTCCCTCCCAGGGGGCATATTTTTCTTTTAGATAGTACTGAGAGTTGCCGCCGCCAAAATAATCGACATAGACCTGCCTGCCGGCAGGCAGGTTTTTATCTGCCCATTGCGCCAGCCGTTTTAAATCTTGACCCCAATCGAGGTTAGAATCAACGGTATAAACATAACCCTGATTTGGGCCTCCTGCCAATTCATTAAAATAAGCAAGAAAATGGGGATAAATGGAAATTACTGAAACTGCTTGCCATAGGATCAAAATTCCCAAAATAGTACATTTTAACTTCAAAAATGGTGATTTTATTAAATTTCCCGTCATTCTACTAACTAATAAAATCGTGAAAGGAAAAACCGGCAATAAATGACGGACTCCAATATTGAGACTGCTGGCTAAAGAGACTGTCCAATAAAGACCGATAAAGCAGAGCATGGAAAATTCGGGATAATGATTTTTTATCCAACTCTTCATCCTTTGAAAAGTATTTTGCCAAAATGCCCAGCACCAGAGCAGAGCTCGGTGCTGGACCAGTCCCGCACCGAAACGAAGTTTCTGGTGCGGGGGTTTTTTAATCAAAAAGGCCGCATATAAAAGAGCAATTAAAGTTAAAATATGAAAAGTTAACGGCTCTTTTATTAGATAAACTGTTGGGAAATAATTTTTCCAGCCAGCTGCCGAGACCTCTCCTAAAAAATAAGTTGTGTTGCCGCCGGTTGCTCGCTGGAAAACTAAAGCCAGACCTAAAAAATATTCGGCAAAAGGTCTCAAAACAGGTTTTGTTGAGGCCCAGATTAATGTTTCGCGCAAAAAGGGAAAGGGAGTACTGCCCAAAAGAAATTCAGTGTCCCTGGCTTGTCTTTCAGGAGGATAATTCCAAACATGGTATTGATAAACCGGCCAGATTAAAAGATAACCAATAATAAATACTAAAATTAGAATTTTTAATGCTGATTTCCAAGTCCCTAACTTAATTAACCACCAAATCAAAGCTAAAATTGCGAAAAAAGGAATCAAAAGTATAACTGAAAATTTACAGAGTTCAGCCAAGCCAAAAGAAATTCCAGCTAAAATAATGTTTTTCTTTGACGGTGTTTTTAGGGCTTTGATAAAATAATAAGTGGCAATAAATACTCCAGCAGCAGCTCCGACATCAGTAGTAACCAATCTCCCGTGAGCTAAAAAAGTTGGCGAAAAAGAGAATAAAAATAAGGCAAGAAGCGCTGTTTTATTTCCAAAAAGCTCCCTGGCCCATTTAAAAATATAAAATCCGAGTAAAATTAAAATTAAAATCATTGGCAGGCGGGTCAAAATTAAAATTTGATCTGGATTATTCCCTGAGCGGTATAAGAATTCACCACCTAAGTCAAATTGATGCCACCAAAAAGGATTATCTTCTTGAAGCCAGGCAGGATGTTGGAGGGGAAAATTAAGATCTAAAAAGAGAAGGGGGAAAGCAGCAATATCTTTTAAAAAAGGGGGGTGTTCGGGATTCAATCTCATATCTTTTTGAGTCAAATAAGAATAACCAGCAGCAATATGAGGGGGTTCGTCGGTAATGAAGGTATCATTAAGAATACTAAAAACGGCTATTAAAAAGAGAAAAAAGAGTAAAATACCAGCAATGAGGTTAGTAAAGCGATCAGACATAATTTATTTTACTTGAAAGATAAAAATAGTGGTTCCCACCCTTTGAATTAAATTATCCTCGAATTGGAAATACTTTTTAGATTCTGGTAATTCCTTATCATAATTGACATTTTGAAGTTCAAAAGTAGATACGGCAATCAAAGAGTCCTTTGGAGGAATAGGATCTGTTCTGATATTGAAGGGTTTATAAGCTTGGCCTAAATAATAGTTCAAAGGAACGTTAGAAAAAATGTGGGTATAAATTCTTTCTATTTTGTTTTCCTCAACCCATTTTCCCAATTTTTTAACATCCTGGCCGCCCCAGTCATAATTAGAATTGGTAGCAATTTTGTAACCCTCTGAAGTTCCGCCAGCCAAAATATTGTAATAAGAAAGGAAATAGGGCCAAGTCAAAATCCAAGCAGTAATAATGATAATGAAAAAAGGGAGAAGAAGGAAAGAAATTTTAACTTCTTTTTTTAAAATTGAAATTTTTAATGGTAACCAACTACTTATTTTTTTAGCAACTAAAACGTAAAGCAAAAAAGTTATGGGAAAGATGTGTCTTATACCAATATTTAGTTTAAGAGTAAGACTAAAAAGAGCGTAAATTAAAAAGAAGACAAGACAAGTAGCATTAAAAGGGTTCTTTAAAAGCTCAGTGACCTTTTGTTTAAATTGATTATTCTTTAAAAAATTCCGAATTGAAGATAAAATAGTTAAAAATAGTAAGAATAAAAATCCTAAAGTTTCTTTTGTAAAGAAAAGAACGGGGAAATAAGTAAAACTTGCTCCTTCTGAACCATAAACATTCCCCATAAAATAAGTACTTTGCCAAGCACCGGCTGCCCTACTGATCATCATCATTAAACCAACCAAGTACTCTATTAATCCGTTTAAGACAAAAATATTAAGAGAAGAAAGCCGATGGAGAAAATTTCTTCCCAAAGAGGGCCATTCCAAAGGATAACTATAACTTATTTGGTGTTGAAGCCCTTTTACGGTCATATTTATTGTCTGAAAACCGTGTATTAACCCGATAAAAATTAATATTAACACTGAAAAGAATATAAAAAGTAATAAATATTTTTTCCAAAATTCTTTTTTGACAAATAAAATATAAATTAGTCCACCAAAAAAGAGACTGGGAGGTAGAAAAATAGCCTGAAATTTAGTTAATAAGGTTAAACCAGTAAATAAAAGAGCAAAGATAAAGTTTTGCCAAAACTTTCTATTTTCCGTTAAATCTCTCAAAAAGAGTGAAAAAGCTAAGATAGAAAGAAGGCAAAGAAGAGCTAGGGGGACATCGAATACAACCAAAGAGCCATGAGCTATCAGGTTGGGTGAAAAGACTAAAAGAAAAAGAGAAATTAAAGATGGTAGAGCTCCAAAAATCTTTTTTAAGAAATAGTAAACTAAAAATAAAAGAAGACCATTAAAAAGAATTATTATGGTCCGTGAAAAAAAGGTTATAAGATCTGGATTGTTCCCGACACCAAATAAAAAATTACTACCAAAATCCCACTGGATATTTTCATATCTTAATTCCTCAGGAATTTGAGGAAGATTTAAATTTAAAAAAAGCAAAGGAATGGCGGCTATATCTTTTATAAGAGGTGGATGTTCGGCATTAATAAAATACTTTTGAGTTTTTAGATAATAGTAGCCAGCCGGGATATGAGAAACCTCGTCGGAGGTAAGAGCAAAACCAGAAAATTTTAATCCCTCCCAAAAGTTTCCCTGAACTGAAAAAAAGGTAGCCAAGAGAAAAATAAGACAGAAAATTAAAGCAAAATAATTAGCCTCCTTTTCTAAAAATTCTAATATTTTACTCATTAAATTATTTTACCCCGTTAGAAATTTATAATCAATAAGCTCATTGAAAAATCTAATAGAAAAACACTTAATAATAGTGGATTTCTAACGGGGTTTTAGCATATCTAAAAGAAAAAGAAGAGAGAACTGATTGATTATCACTCAGAGGTCTTGACTGCTGATTTGGGTCTGATATAATGATAATGATGATAGTAACCGAAAGACAAAAAGAAATTTTAAACAGGATAGTCGCCGATTTTATTGATTTAGCCCAGCCGATTAGTTCAGAGTTTTTAGAAGAAAAACACCATTTTGGGATTTGCCCGGCCACTATTAGAATTGAAATGCAAAAATTAACTGATGGGGGGTATCTTATTCAGCCTCATACTTCGGCAGGGAGAGTTCCTACTGATAAAGGTTATCGATTTTTTGTAAATAATCTATTTGAAAAAGGAATTGGTAAAGAGAAAGACTTTTTAAAATTAGAAGATTTAATTGAAAAAGAAATAGAGGATACCGTGAAATTTCTTCAGTCTCTTACTAAGAATTTAGCTTCATTTTCCTCAAATTTAGCCTTAGGTTATTTGCTTGATGAGGATATTTTCTGGAAGGAAGGCTGGGAAGGGGTGCTTCAGGAGCCAGAATTCAAAGAGCCAAAGGTTATTTCTGATTTCGCTGATGTCATTAAACAATTTGAGGAAGGCATCGAAGATTTTAAAATTAATTCTGGAATTAAAATTTATATTGGCAGAGAAAATCCTTTTTCAAAAGCAAAAGAATTCAGTATAATTCTTTCTGGCTGTCATTTTCCTAATGAGAAAAAAGGGGTTTTAGCCCTTTTAGGTCCAAAAAGAATGGCTTATGATAAAAATATTAATTCACTGAATTATTTAACAAAATTATTGGAGAGGTTATAATATGGAAAAGGAAATTGAAGAATTAAAGAAACAATTGGAGGAATGCCCCTCCTCCGCTAAAGCTTCGGAGGGCAAGCAGAAAGAAGATATGGATGATCTTAAGAAGAAACTAGAAGAGTGTCAGAAGCAGAAAGATGAGTATTTAGCTGGCTGGCAGAGAGAAAGGGCGGATTTCCTGAATTATAAAAAAGAAGA
>Ga0210023_1002468_pt1 | contig 12177 bp, 4 predicted proteins | sample CryGeymeta201524_FD_183987 | JGI IMG/M metagenome (GOLD analysis project Ga0210023, IMG submission 183987) | Groundwater microbial communities from Crystal Geyser aquifers in Utah, USA - Crystal Geyser metaG 2015-24 (SPAdes) (version 2) | ecosystem: Environmental > Aquatic > Deep subsurface >... | reverse complement strand
TCGAGCTTGCCGCTCTCTATGCTCAGCGCTGGGATATTGAGCTGCGCTTGCGCGACGTGAAGACCACGCTTGGATTGGAACATCTGCGCGTCAAGACGCCGGAGAACGCACGCAAGACGCTGAAGATGGCATTAATCGCCTACAACCTGATCAAATCAGGCTGTCAGGAAGCGGGCCATGCTGTAGGAACGGACCTTCGTCTGATTAGCTTCAAGGGAGCGCTTGATACGATCGTGGCGAACTCCGCCCGCTATCTTCGCAGGCAGAAGCATGTGATAAAGATTCGAGAGATATGGGAATCGACGATAGAAATGATCGCCGAGAAAGTGATCCATTTCAGACCCTTCCGGCACGAGCCCAGGGCAAAGAAGAAACGACCGAAACCCTTCAGTTACCTGACCAAACCGAGGGCGGAATACAAAGAAACGCCCCATCGCGGAAAACCCCGAGCTATCGCTTAAAACCGCGCCATTCACATCTGCCCCCATTCCTTCTACGCTTCCATCGCTAACAACAACCATACCCGGATGGAACCATAACGATTTCGGGACAAGCAGAATGATTCCGATTTTCTCTGGATATTGCGCCTCACGAAATTTAATTTGACTAAACGAATACGCCATCCCCTCTTTTCCAAAGACGGATCCGGTGATGCAAATCAGCAGGCAAGGTATAAGAAATCGCTTGATAAGTCTCATCTTCTTGTCGGCTTAATCCATTCGAAAATCTTTGTGCATACCAAGACTAGCTCGTTGCCCTCCTTTTTGTAGGCGTTAATAAATCCGAAGAGTCCTGCATTCCACTGAATCGGAGCACCAAACTTATCAACGTGATCATAAACGCCGATCCCCAACATGGGGTTCTTCCGGGAGGGACCAAGGTCGCCATCTCTAAATGCACCTGAACTGACTTGGTCTCCTGGAGCCGTATGCCCCCGATTCTTTGGTTGCCCACTGTATTCTTTAAACCCTGCGCGTATATATTGACATTCAGTGTCCTTGCATTCTTCTGAGTCCACACGCTCAAGCCCAAACACAACCAGTCCATCATTGTAGCCGCGTGGATCTAGCTTGTTTTCATCAAAATACCTCGTCTTCGGTTCTGGATCTGGAAGTGGAGTTGCATTTCGCCAATCGATTTCAGCCGGATGAATGCCGCCAAGCAGGCCAGGAACAAACTTGAAATAAGGCCGAAAGCATTTGCATAAGGAATTATCCGGATCCTTTTCCTGATATTTCCCATCCGGCCCACTTTCAGCTCTCATTCCCAGCAAATCCCATCGATTCACTCCATCATTTCCAACAAACCCATACAGGTTAACTCCGCCCCTTTCCCCGATCGGATCTCTTAATGGCCATCTGCCCGTCAGCGGGTCGTAGTATCGGTAGCCGTAGTATGTCACACGCGCTGTTTTCGCCGGAGGCGTCGTGTCAGGGGAGTTATTGGTGACCAATGGGTTGGGAAAAGATCCTCCGGTTCCAGGCTTGGGTGGTCGGGTGGGCGTTTTCGGCGCATTTCCGGCCGGAGGATCATCTTTGGGCGGGTCCGCGCGGCGCGAGGCCCGCGGCTTCTCCGCTTGGGGAGTGGAGACTCGTGGAGCTCGTTGGCGGTCCTTTACCATGGCAGCGGCGTGTAGCGCTTCGGGGCTTTGGTGGGAAGAAAAATCAGCGCCGGGGCTTTCTGGTGGTATGGTGAGTTTGCCGTTCATGTCGCGGCCGCGTCCGAGTTTGCCGTGGGGGTGGCAGCGGGTGTGGGTTTCCCTCAGGGCCTCGATGTGGACGTGGGTGTAGATCTGGGTCGTCTCCATGCGTTCGTGGCCGAGCATTTCCTGGACGTAGCGGATGTCGGCTCCGCCACGATGCATGTCGGTGGCACAGGAATGTCGCCAGAGATGGCAGGAGCCGGGTTTGTCGATGCCGCAGCGTTTGAGCAGTTTTTTGATCCAGTTGCCAAGGTAGGCGGGGCTGAAGCGCTCGCCGTAACCGGTGAGGAAGAGGGCGGTTTCGCGGGGAAGATGGTCGAAGAGCGGGCGGGATTCGGCGAGGTAGCGGTCGAGCCAGGCGGCGGCGCGCTCGCCGACGGGCAGCATCCGGCTTTTGCCGTTCTTGCCTTTGCGCACGATCAGGGTGTGGGTGGAGGGGTCGTAGTCGCCGTGGTCGAGATTGGCCATTTCACTGCGCCGGATGCCGGTGGCGTAGAAGAGTTCGAGGATGGCGCGGTCGCGCAGGCCGAAGGGATCGGCGGGGTTGGGGATGGAGAGGAGGCGCTGGATTTCCTCGGGGCTGAGGGTTTTGGGTAGTTGACGTGCCTGCTTGCGGGGCAGATCGAGGTCGGCGGCAGGGTTGGCGGGGATGATGCCGGAGCGGCAAAGCCAGGCGAAGAAGCGGCGGATGCAGCCGAGTCGGGCAAGCTGGGTGTTGATGGCGAGGGGCTTGCCGCCGCGCGGGCTGCGGTAGCGGTGGAGGAACAGCTGGTAGGCTTCGATATCAGCGCGGGTGAAGGTGGCGGGGTGGTGGGCGTCGCGCGTGTCCGCCCATGTGGTGAATTGTCGAAGCGCCCAGCGGTGGGCGTCGATGGTGGGTTGTGAGTAGGCGCGCACGGTGAGGTTTGAGAGGAAGGCGTCGGCGTGCGCGGCGATGCTGCGGGCGGTCGCGGGTGGCGGGGCGGGGCGTCCGCCTTTGGTTCTGCCGCGCATGCCGTGGAGATTCCGGAGTCCTGGTTTTCCTGCCATGGGCGGAGGCATTGATGCGGCGAGGGGGGGAATGCCAAGACTCAAAGGATTGATGTGACAAATATGTTACGCGGTTTTGTCCCATTTGAGGGCTTTTGGAATTGAGCCGGAAGAGCCAATGAGATAGCTTCCATCCAATCAAAGGTTAGGGATGAAGTTTTGTAACGTATTGCTGTTGGCTGTGCCGCCTGTTCTTTCGGGCAGCGGGCAGCGGGCAGCGGGCAGGGCTGTTAGATACGGGAGGCCCTCGATGAGGGTGGGCCTTTTTCGTTGGACGGTGGGTTTGCTGTTCTTGATCGCCGAACCTTTGGTGGCCTCGGGTCCGGTTTTTGAATCCAAGGTGGTGCGGCTCTCGGTGCTGCCGGATGCAGTGGATGCGGCGCTGGAATGGAGGTGTGAGAACACGAGCGAAATTCCTTTGGTGATTGAGGGGTACGAGCAGAGCTGTGGTTGCCTGGTCGGGGGTGTTGAGGATTTTGAGATTGCACCGGGTCGGACGGGGGCTGTGAAGGCGAGGTTTACTCCGGGCCCGTATCGCGGACTGGTCCGGAAGTCGCTGCATGTGCGCTTTGTCGGATTTGAGAAACCGGTCGAACTCGTCGCCGAGATTACGATTCCTTCGACAGTCGAGCTATCGGTGCGTGATCTGTCGTGGGTGGCCGGTGAGCGGGCTGAAAAGCGGATTGAGATCAAGGCGGGGACGAAGCTGGATTTTCAGATCACCGGGGTCAGCGGGGTGGATGGGAAGCCATTCAAGCTGGAGCAGGAAGTGGTGGAAAAAGGGCGTCATTACCGCTTAAAGGTGACTCCTGAGGCGCTGGCGCCACCCGGCCACCATATTCTGCAATTGCGGACCGATAGCACAGACCGGCGCGATCAGATGCTCGCAGTCTTCCTGAAAATCGAGGAGGACGGCGGGCGAGAGACAGGAGGTGATTCATGAAATCTCCAGCCAGGATTTTGTCGGGCCGCTCTGGATGGCTTCTATCCGGTGGCTTGCTCGCAGCAGGAGGTCTTTATTGGTCTTTTCGGCCAAGTTCACTGATCGAGCCGGGTTCACCGGGCGCAGGGTCTCAGCCTGCTTTCGCACAGGGTGGAGATGCCTTGGATTTGGATGATCCTCAACCTTCTTTTGCGCTGCTCCGATACGTGGCTGAAACGGGGGGCGACAAGGTGACTGGCGATCTGGCGATTTCGTGGCTCGATGAGCAGGTGCGATGCGGCCTGACTCTTCCGCCGGACCAAGAGGCCTGGTTGCTGGAAATGCTTGGGCAAGGCGGCCATCCCGCTTGGGAGCCGGGGTTTCGCTTTTGGATGTTTAATTCTTCCTTTAACACTCTTCAACACGGCTCTCAGCGTGAGGCTTTCACGGCGCTGCTTCGGCGCATGGCACTTGCTGATTCCGAGCTGACACTGCGCCTTTATGCGCTCCAACACCTTGGTCTGATGCATGAGGTCGGGCACCTAACTGACACGCAGGCAGAGGAAATTCATGGGGATCTACAGGGTCTTGCTACCGCGCCTGACAGCCAAGTCGCGGGAACGGCGGTGGCACTTCTGACGGCGTGGGGTGGTGTGGACGGCGGGTCAAATGCCGAGGCTCTCGATCATGCTCTCGCGTTAGCTGGCGATAACCAACGAGCCATCGGTGTGCGCGTGACAGCTCTCCACGCTGCGGGTGTGGGCGGGCTTGCGCTGGCACGTGCGCTGGCTGCCAATCCCGCTGAACCCGTCCCTGTGCGCAAGGCTGCCATTGCTTGCATCGGTTCGTTCGGCAACGAAGCCGATTGCTGGGATCTCGAAAAGCTGGCCGCCCAAAGTTCACGCCTTGCCCAAGCTGCGACGCCTGCGCTGCGCTCGATCCGCTATCGTGTCACTGCCCCCGCCGGTCCTCAACCTGTTCCCTTCTGAATCTTCAATCCGCTCTGACCATGAAATTTTTTCCAATGATTCCCGCCCTGTGTGCATGGGGCCTGATGTGCCTTTCATCCACGGCCAACGCCTCCGTCACGGAAGATGGACACGCTTCGTGGACACGCTCGAACTCTCCCGGAACCTATGACGCTTCCTCTTCGGACAAGCTCGTCGTCGTGGTCTCCGGTGAACATCACTTCGGCGGAAATCTCAGTGGCGATTGCACGGGCGTCACTTACAACGGACAAGCACTCACGCTCGCAGTGAAGCAGATGCCGGTGGCCGTGGGTTCTGGCGGGCATGGCCAGACGAATTCCTCGCTTTGGTATCTGGATAGCCCGGGCAATTTCCCCGGAACTGGTGCCATCCATGTTTCTTTTGTGGGAAATAACTGGGTGGCGACGGCAATCGGCCTGTCCGGGACCTCGGCGGGTGTGGGAGCAACGGCCAAAGCATCGGCCGCTTCATCCGTCTCGCTCAGCAGCACGGATTACGGCTCGGCGGTGGTCTCGGCACTCGGCATGGGCGGCCATGGAAATACCGCGACTCCCTTGCCGGGGATCTCCGCCAACAGTCCATCTCAGGCAGTCACTCTCGCCGGAATCAGAATTTCCACTTGGGCTGGGCACGCCGCCGCCTCCTCGTCGATCACCGCCCCCTCGACGAACACTTTCGGGTTCAATACGGCAAAAACCGATGTCACGACGATTGCCGCCGAATTCAAGGCGGCCAATCCGCCCGCGCCCGTCGGTCCCGTTCCCACCGCGCAGGATGTGGTGCCGGGCGAATCGGTAATGCTCTCATGGACGAACCTTTTGGCCAATACGGGAAGCGATGTGTGGGTCGATGTTTGGATTGGCCCGGACCCTGACAATTTGGTAAAACTCGTCGCCGCTGACCCGGCAGGCTTCAATCTGACCTCATTCCAATACGATGCGGCAGCCCAAGGCGTTTATCATGGGCGCATCGATTCTTACCTCAATGGAGCGCCCACCGGCTCACCGCATCAGGGCGAACCTTTCACCTTCGAAGTCAGTGACGAAGGGGTACTCGTGGAAACATGGCTTGGCCTGCGCCCGCTCCCGACCCTCGAAGTGCTGCAGCAGGAAGCGATCCCGGTCCGCTCTCCAGATCAGGCCGCCCGCATGCTGGCTTCCGGCGTGGCGAATCTAGCTGCACCGGGTGGCGTGCGAATCCGTGCCCTACTCGTCCCGGAAGTGACCGGCGATTACACCTTCCATGTCGCGGGTTCGGAAAATGCGGCCCTCTGGCTCTCGGGGAATGATTCCCGTTTCGGCAAGCAGCGCGTCGCATGGCACCTGAGATCCACTGCTCCTCAAGAATGGGGCAAGTTTGGCAGCCAAACTTCGAAACTCATCAGCCTGCAGGCTGGCGTCCCGTACTACCTCGAGGCGCAAGTCATGAACGGCACCGGAATCGGCCACCTCGACTTGGCCTGGACGCCTCCGGGCTCATCCGTGCCAGCGCCGATTCCCACCGGTGTTTTGCGCTACCCCGTGGCCGACCCCGATGACCTCGATGATAACCATTTACCCGACTCATGGGAGGCCTCGACAGGCCTTGACCAGTCGGGCCTGCCTGGTGCGAATTCCCCATACGGCGATCCGGATCAAGACGGCATTCCGAATCTCGCCGAATTCCAATACGATTCCGACCCGCTCACAGCCGAGGACTTTGGAAATGGCGTCACCCGCGAGACATGGACTTCCACCGGAATGAGCGGCCCGCAGATCGCCACCATGACGTCCAGCCCCGCCTTTTACGATCTGACAAACGAAACGGCCCACGTCCCCGGCATCGATGATGCCACCTTCGGGACCCATTATGGCGTGCGCTACCGAGGTTTCCTCATCGCTCCCACCACCGGCGACTACCGCTTCTGGATCACCGGAAATGACGAGGTGCAGCTCTGGATGGCCGACGCCACCGTCACGCCACGGGGCGAGTCCCAAGCCCGCTCGGACCGCTTTGGCAAGCGCCTGATGGCCTACAACGAACCCGTCGATACCGCCGTCGATTGGGGCGCTCCCTACGAGTTCGACCGGACCCTTTCCCAGCGCAGTGATTTCACCCAGCTCGTCGCCGGGCAGCGCTACTACATCGAAGTCCTCCACAAGCAGGGCTGGAGCAATGCCAGCGGCGATGCCCACGTCTCAGTCGCATGGCAGCCGCCCGGCCAAGCCCGCGAAGTCATCCCCGCCACCGCCTTCCTCGGCAATCGCCCGCACCCCATCGATCTCGATGATGACAACCTCCCGGACGCATGGGAAAATGCCAACGGCCTCGATCCCTCAGACAATGGATGGCTCGATTTCACCCAAGGACAATACGGCGACAGCGATGCCGACGGCCTGACCAACTACCAGGAATATCTCGCCGGAACCGACCCTCTCAATGCCGATACCGATGGCGATGGCCTTTCCGACTCCTCCGAGCTGCGCCGCTACCACACCGACCCTCTGGTGTCTAACAACCTCAACCCCGTCGCCATCGTGCTGCCGCCGCTGCAGCAGTTCGCGAGCGCCACAGGATCATGGACACTCGATGACGACGGCTCACTCATCGCCCTCGAGCGGCGTGGCGAGATCACCTACACCTTCACCGTCACCGAAGCCGGGGTCCACGAAGTCATCGTCACCGCCGCGCTCATCACGCCCACTCCCTCCGTCACCCAGCCGCTGCCCCTCGTCCTCTCCCTCAATGACGACGTGCCCTTTGCCCGTGAGACGCTGAGCTGCCGACACTCGCTGCCCGGGGAAATGCGCGCCATCACCCCATGGCTCCCCGTCGGAGTCCATTCCCTCACCGTCCTGCACGACAATTTCCAAACCGATCGCAGCATCCGCATCCACTCCGTTGTCCTCAATCGCCTTGGCGGCACCGATTTTGATCTCAATGACATCCCCGACTGGATCGAAGTCAACGAAGCCGCCGCCAATGCCCTCACCCGCATCCCCACGACAAGCCGCACGTCCCCCGCATCCATCGAGGGCATCACCCGGCAAATCTCCAGCACCACCCTAAGTGTGCTAACGCCCGGTGCACCGGCCCCCACGAGCATTCCCGTCACCCCATCCATCAACCGCTCCTTCTTTGCCGACGTGCCACTCGCCGCCGATGGAGCCGTGACCGTCGATGCCAGCTTCCTCACCGGCGTCATCACCGAAAGCCACACCATCACATGGACCCCCACGAACCTTTTTGAAAATTTCCAGAGCGACACCCTCCACATCCGCGCCGGGGACTCGCTGCTCCTCGATGCATGGAGCGGCACCTCTCCCGCCGCCGCCGCCTTCACCGTCACCCTCGACGGCAACCTGCTCGCCGACGAGAATCAAAACACCACCCACACCTCCGGCCAGCCATTCGTCGCCACCTTCGCCACCGCAGGCAGCTACACACTCGCGGCCAGCCATGACAGTCAGACCGCCTCCGTCACCGTGCGCGTCCATGCAGCAGATTTCGGCAGCTCCCACGCCGTCAAGGTCAGCCTCGCCCGCGAATGGACCCCGACCCTGCTCGGCCCCGATGCCGCCATCGAAGCCGATGCCGCCGCCATCTTCACCGAAACAACCGCCGACCCCGCCGTCGGTCCACGCCGCTTCAGCGTCCAAGTCGACACCGCCGAAAACCTCTACGTCGTCGCCCGGCTACCACAGGGCATCGACGGCGCCCCATCCGCCATCCTCGCACGCGGCACCATTCACGGATTCGAGGTCGCCCGGCTCGATCAGACCCGGGATGCCGAGATCATCCAGCGCTACCCGGACGGCACCTGGCTCATGCGCAGCACCGTCGTAGCCGTCAATCTACCAGTCGGCATCATGATTCGGATGACCACCATCAACCAAGGCACCCTTTTCATCAACGGCTCCACCACCCTCGAACTCCGCGCCGATGATTTCGACGCCAACGGCATCACCCAAATCTTCTACGAATGGAGCGGACAAGACAGCCCCAAAGTCTGCCACAAAACCCAGCTCTTCATCGAGCCATGATGCTCTTGATCAAACCATTCTTCGACCGCTACTCCACCACTCTCACATCCCTTTTTCCCATGAAATCAGCCCGCTCCTTCCTTTCGCTCTTCAGCGGTATCTTCGCCGCCGCAGTGAGCTGCCTTTTGCCCCATCCCACCAGCGCCCAGACCGCGTATGGCGCGAACCCGGCGGATAACCCCACCCCAAGAGCCTGCTGCCCGTGTACCCAAATGACCGTCAACGGCCTCATCGCCAACAAACCCGGCATCGATATAGGAACCCTCTATCCCGACCCCGTCACCGGCATCTACACCGCCCAAGTCGATGTCCAGGCCATCGAGCCCGTCGGCGTAACCTGCCCGCCATTGCCCTTCCGAGTCACCGTCGATTCGTTCCTCGTCCATCCCAGTGGCATTCGGGAATATCTTCAAAGCAGGTCCACCCTGATTGGCTCAGATCCCATCCCGCTCGAATTCACCCTCACCGCTGATCGCGCCCGCCATGGCGACAACTGGCAATTCCAGCTCCGGTGCGGTGGCGACTCCAACGAAACCTCACCACCACCCAGCGACACCCCGCAGCCATACGGCTCAGAGCAGAATTGCCCCACCATCGAATTCCCCCTCGGCACCTGCCGCCCGTGCGAGAGCGCATCCTGCGAACTCACAGGCGCCGTCGATTCCCAAAGCGGATGCTTTTCCGTCACCCTGCCCACCACCACCTCCTTCGGTGGCCAAGCCAGCGGCCAATTGCGCTTCTTCACCCCGACCTTTGCCAACCCGGGACGCTCAGCTCTCATCGTCTCCGCCTCACCCGCCTTTACCATCACCCGAGACGCCAACGGCTTCATCTCCCTCATCGACACCGGAGCCGCCACCATCGAAGTCACACCCGCAGCCGCCCTGCTCGCCACCGATCCAAACGCCTTCACCATCACCCACAAAGACCCCTCCGGCGTCATGTTCCGCAAAACCACTATCTCCTTCGTAAATGAAGGCGGCCAAGACCGACTCCGCATGGATACCCTTTTCGATGGCACCACCACCCGCCACGAACAACGCCAAACCCAGCCCGGCACCTTCGTCCTCGAAAAAGGCCGGGCCACCCCCACCACCTTCGAGCCACTTTGGCGCGAAACCTACGACATCAGCACCCCCGCACCAGGCACCGAAATCCAGCGCCGCCGGATCGAACAACGCGCCTCCATCAGCCACAATTTCCAACTCACCTCCGACATCCAGACCACCTGGGAAAACCAAATCCATGGATGGGTGAAAATCCAGGAAATCATCGATCCCACCAACGCCGCCCTGACCTCCACCTGGTCCTACTACCAGCCCGGCGAAATCACCGGCCCCGGCGGCTCTACCAACGGCCTCGCACGGCTCAAGCAGTACCTCCGCTACGACGGATACCGGGAATTCCACACCTACCAGCAAAACCAAGCCACCGTCACCCGCCCCTACGCAGGAGATCCCGCCGGCCAAATCACCACCACCACATGGAATCCCGGCAGCCGCACAAGCACCGTCGTCACCCAAATCGGCACCCAAGTCCTTTCCAAAACCACCACCGCCCACACCCCCACCAGCCGCAGCGTCACCACCCACACCTCCAGCAATGCCACCCTCACCACCACCACCCACTACCATCCCTCCAGCCCCACCTACACCGGAGACTTCGGCGGCAAACCCATCCGCGTCCAGCACCCGGACGGCACCCTGACCACCTACACCTACACCCGGGATCCCCTCACCGGCGGCTTCACCACCACCATGGACCAGGGAGCCACCACCGATCAGCTCACCGTGTCCGAAGGACTCCGCACCACCACCATCGTCAACTCCCGCGGCACCACCATCTTCCGCCAGACCCAGGCCATCGGATTCGGCCCCGCCAATGGCGAAACCTTCGACCAAATGGCCGTCACCGCGATCGATAACCTCGGCCGCGCCCTCACCACCGACTACCACCCCGCCACCGTCATCATCACCGGAGACGTCACCACCGCCACCGGCGCCGCATGGCAAACCACCAACGTCTATGCCTGCTGCGGACTCATCCAGGAAACCGACATGTTCGGCGTCCCAACCTTCCACGCCTACGATATCCTCGAACGCCGCATCAAGACCAACCGCCTCGCCGTCACCCACGAAACCATCTACGACGGCCTCACCACCGAAACCCACCGCTACCCCGAAACCGTCACCGCCAACCTCTCCGCCACACTTGTCGATGACGATTCCAATCTCGTCGGCAGAACCTCCCGCAATCTGTCTGGAACCTCGATGACATCATCCTCGCCCGATCCCACCAGCACCACCCCCGGAGCCTTGGTCGATACCTCCACCGCCATCACCTATCAGCCCGCCGCCGGTCTTTCCATGCGCAGCGTGACCACCACGCCAGACACCTTCAGTCAGACCACCGACAGTTTTCTCGATGGCCGCACCGCCACCACCGCCGGGGCCCTTGCCCCGGCCATGACCTACAGCTACACCGTCAACGCCACCGGCGCAGTGACCACCCGTTCTTTCCTCGATGGAGCCACCCTCCGCGAAACCACCACCACCACCAGCGACTGGGCCGGGCGTCAGGTCCGCGTCGACTACATGGACGGATCCTTCGCCACCATGACTTACAACGCCCTCGGACAAATGGACAAATCCATCGACCCCGACAACGTGACCACCCGCTACGCCTACAACACACGCGGGCAGCGCACCATCACCGCAGTCGATCTGAATGCCAACAGCCTCATCGACTACGGCACCGATAGTATCTCCTTCAGCGAAACCATTCCCGCCCTCAATGGCTTGAATGATCCAGTTTGGCAGACCACCTCGAAGGTTTGGCAGGACGGCCAAATCGACCCCGCGATTGGCACCACCGTATCCACCAGCCTCAGAAGTCCCGACGGCCTGTCCTCAGCCACCCAAGCCCTCGGCGTCGCCAATCCATCCACCAGCCTCACCACCCTCGCCGGCAATGGCAACTGGACCGAGGAAACCACCAACCCCGACGGCACCGACACCCTCACCACCTACACCGCCGGCCTCCTCGCCACCACCGCCAGCCGCACCACCACCGATGCCGTCATCGAGTCCGTCGCCTACGCCTACGACCCCCGCAACCGCCCCGTCACCACCACCCATTCCCGCACCGGCGTCGCCACCACCGCCTACCTTTCGGCCACCGCCGATGTCGTCGCCAGCGTCACCGACCCCGGCAACCGTGAAACCACATTTACCTACGACATCCGCGGTCGCCGCACCCACGTCGATGCCCCGAACACCCCCATCGCCGGAGGCACCAGCGACAACATCACCGTCACCATCTACAACCCCGACAGCACCGTCCAGGAAACCACCGGCGACCAGACCTACCGCGTCACCTACACCTACGACTACGCCGACCGGATGAAAACCATGACCACCTACGGCACCACCACCGCCGAGACCGAGTGGATCTACAGCCCCGACCGCGGCTTCATGACCCGCAAGGAATACGCCGACAACGGCACCAACTACA
>Ga0210023_1002454_pt1 | contig 12229 bp, 11 predicted proteins | sample CryGeymeta201524_FD_183987 | JGI IMG/M metagenome (GOLD analysis project Ga0210023, IMG submission 183987) | Groundwater microbial communities from Crystal Geyser aquifers in Utah, USA - Crystal Geyser metaG 2015-24 (SPAdes) (version 2) | ecosystem: Environmental > Aquatic > Deep subsurface >... | reverse complement strand
AATCTGAGGACCGAATTCCCAAAAAATGTAGGACTGGTGTTGCAGGCATATTTAAGACGTACAATGAGCGACCTTGAAAATCTCAGTCTGATAAATTCAGAATCACATCCAATAAATTTCAGGCTGTGTAAAGGAATTTATGTTGAACCTGAGAAAATTGCTTTTAAAGGTTATCAGGAAGTCAGGGATAATTTTTTAAACGACCTGGATTTCATATTCAGAAATAAAATGTTTGCAGCCATTGCCACACACGATATATTTCTGGTAGATAATGCTTTACAGATGATTAAGAAATATAAAATTCCCAAAAGCATGTACGAATTTCAGATGCTTTACGGAGTAACTCCCGACCTGCGGCAATCGATTGTTGACAGGGGACACAAAATGAGGATTTACGTGCCTTTTGGGAAACAATGGTTTAATTATTCAACACGAAGATTGAAGGAAAACCCAAAAATGGCAGCGGAAATAATTAAGGCCTTATTTATCCGGGGATAATTCAATTTTAAAATTTTAGTTAGGATGGCAGAAGTCATCCTTTTTTTGTGGGTAATTTTAAATTTAATTTTTAGTTTTGTGGAACAGAACAGAATACGTGCTGAACTGCTTAACTAAACATCATGGGTGATTTTAAATTTCTTGTCGATAACAATTCAAATGTTTTAAAATTTCAGCAACTGGTTGACGCCATTGTGAATTCAATTTGTCAAAACCAGTTAAAATCGGGTGAAATGCTGCCATCAGTAAATCAAATTATGAATGAATGTCAGGTTTCACGCGATACGGTTTTTAAAGCTTATGCCGAATTAAAGAAAAGAGGTGTTGTTGAATCGGTTCCTAACAGGGGCTATTTTGTTACCAAAAATATTACTAAAGTTTTCCTTTTCCTCGACACGTACAAGGCGTACAAAGAAGTACTTTACGGGTCGTTCCGGAAAAACCTTCCAAAAAATATCGGGGTCGATTTGCATTTCCATCATTATAACATCAACGTTTTCGAAAAAATAATCAACGACTGTTTGGGAAGGTACAGCAAATATATCATTATGAATTTTGACCACCCCAAAGTTCCAAAACTTATCTCAAAAATACCGCAGGAGCAACTTTTAATTATCGACTGGAAAATTAATGCTTCGGAAACACAATCAACGGTTTACCAGGATTTTGGAGAATCTGTTTATCAATGTTTTAGCGCAAATATTGACAAAATTTCAAAATATCAGGAGTTTACATTTTATTACCCGGAGTTTACATACCATCCTAAAACTGCAATTGATTATTTCGAAATGTTTTGTAACGATTATGGTATTAAACACATTGTAATTAATGACTCCGAACAATTTAAAATAAAACAGGGAGGCCTTTATTTTCTGGTTAGCGACCGCACACTGGCCAATTTCCTCGACCAGTGCGAAGAACAGGGATTTGAACCGGGCCGCGAAGTAGGTGTGATCTCCTACAATGAAACTCCGATGAAGAAATATGTAAAAAATGGAATTACAGTCATTTCCACCGATTTTGAATTGATGGGAAAAAAAGCTGTCGAATTTGTAACGACTGGCAAACCGGTACAATTTAAAGTTCCAACAACTTTAAAATTGCGGTCGTCGTTGTAGATTGACAAAAATGTTTAATAACATATTTTTTGTCTTTGAAACACCATTTTTTGAAATTACTTTTGATACCAACCAGAACAGAACAGTTCGAACAAAATTAAACTAAATAAAATATTATAAATTATGTATTTACTTGGATTCGACATTGGAAGTTCTTCCGTAAAAGTTTCGATGATTGATGGAAAAAACGGCAATTGTGTGGCCAGTTCATTTCACCCAAAACAGGAAATGAAAATTACAGCCCACAAAGCAGGTTGGGCTGAACAGGAACCCGAATTGTGGTGGCAAAACCTGAAACTGGCGCTGGCCGATGTTCTATCTGAATCAAAAGTAAATCCTGAAAATATTTTGTCAATCGGCATTTCATACCAAATGCACGGTTTGATAATGGTCGATATGAATCATGAAGTAATCCGTCCTTCAATTATTTGGTGCGACAGCCGCGCCTCAGCTATTGGCGACAAGGCATTTGCAGAAATTGGCGGTCAACGTTGCCTGACCAACCTGCTCAATTCGCCTGGCAATTTCACAGCATCAAAATTAAAATGGGTAAAAGACAACGAACCTAAATTGTACAGCCGAGTTTATAAAATAATGCTACCCGGCGATTATATTGCCATGAAACTTTCAGGTGAAATTCAAACAACAGTTAGCGGACTTTCGGAAGGAATTATGTGGGATTTCAAGGAAAATTCGCTGGCCAACCTGTTGTTCGAAAACTACGGATTTTCATCTGATATCATTCCTGAAATCGTTCCGACGTTTGCCGTTCAAAGTCAGGTTTCAGCAAAAGTGGCCTCAGAGCTTGGACTTTCAGTAAAAACCACAATCAGTTACCGTGCCGGCGACCAACCTAATAATGCGCTTTCACTCAATGTGTTGAATCCCGGAGAAATAGCAACAACTGCCGGAACTTCGGGTGTGGTTTACGGTGTCAGCGAAGAGATTAAATACGACCTGCAATCGCGTGTAAACACTTTTGCGCATGTAAATTACACCAAAGAAAAACCGCGATTGGGCGTTTTGCTTTGTATTAATGGAACGGGAATTTTAAATGCCTGGTTAAAACGCATGGTTGGCGAAAATCTTTCGTATGAGGAAATGAACAAACTGGCATCAGAAATTGCAATCGGTTCAAACGGCATTTCTGTTTTGCCTTTTGGAAACGGCGCTGAACGAGTTCTGAATAACAAAAATATTGGCTCTGTTTTGAGTGGAATCAATTTCAATATTCACCAAAAAGGTCACATTTTACGGGCAGCCCAGGAAGGAATTGTTTTTTCTTTTAAATACGGAATGGACATTATGCAAAACATTGGGATTAATGCATCGGTAATTCGTGCAGGAAAAGCAAATATGTTTTTAAGCCCGGTTTTCAGGGATACTTTAGCCGGAATAACAGGAGCAACCATCGAACTTTACAATACCGATGGAGCGGTTGGAGCAGCGCGTGGCGCCGGTGTTGGTTCCGGATATTACAAATCGTTTAACGAAGCATTTTCGAACTTGAAAAAACTGGAAACAATTGATCCTGACAACTCAAAAAAAGCTGAATATCAGGAGGCTTATGAGAAATGGTCAGAAGCTTTGAAAAAGCAGTTAATATAGTTCAACTGAATTTTAAATGCCAAAGCCATTTTTTACTTTCTGAAATTTAGCACCCGGCTTAAGCCGGGTGCAAAAAAAACACATTAAAGAGGCTTTAGCCATTAATCAACTAATAAACAGGTAAATCATATTCAATATTCACAATTAATAAATAACAAAATGGAAGTATTAAAAGGTAACAAAGAGTATTTTAAAGGGATTGGGCAAATCAAATTTGAGGGCGCTGATTCAAGAAACCCGCTGGCATTTAAATGGTACGACGAAAACCGGGTGGTTGCTGGCAAAACAATGAAAGATCACCTGCGCTTTGCTGTGGCCTACTGGCACACATTCTGCGGAACCGGCGGCGACCCGTTTGGTCCCGGAACCCAGATTTTCCCCTGGAATGGCGCAAGCGATGTGCTGGATGCAGCCAAGGAAAGAATGGATGCAGCTTTCGAATTTATTACAAAAATGAATGTTCCGTTTTACTGTTTTCACGATACTGATGTGGTTGGCGACGGTTCGGTTTTCGAAATTGAAAAACGCCTCGAAAAAATGGTGGATTATGCCAAACAGAAACAGGCTGCTTCTGGCGTAAAACTACTTTGGGGAACTGCAAATGTTTTCTCTGATCCAAGATACATGAACGGAGCTTCAACCAATCCTGATTTTGCAGTGCTTGCCAATGCTGCAGTTCAGATTAAAAACGCCATCGATGCAACAATCGCATTGGGTGGAACGGGTTATGTTTTCTGGGGAGGACGCGAAGGTTATATGAGTTTGCACAATACAGACACAAAACGCGAAATTGCCCATCTTGGACAATTCCTGCGCACCGCACGTGACTATGGCCGGAAACAAGGTTTCAAAGGCACTTTCTTTATCGAACCAAAACCGATGGAACCAACAAAACACCAGTATGATTTTGATGCACAAACAGTTATAGGATTCCTGAGAGCCAACGGTCTGGAAAACGATTTCAAATTGAATGTGGAAGTGAACCATGCCACGCTCGCCGGCCACACTTTTGCCCACGATTTGCGCATGGCTGCTGATGCCGGTATGCTTGGTTCAATGGACGCTAACAAAGGCGATTACCAAAATGGTTGGGACACCGATGAATTCCCAACAAATATTTACGAAATTACAGAAGCCATGCTCGAAGTTTTGCAGGCTGGCGGATTCACTCACGGCGGAATAAACTTCGATGCCAAAACCCGCAGAAATTCAACCGATTTGGAAGATATCTTCATTGCTCACATAGGCGGAATGGATGTTTTTGCGCGGTCGCTGGTTATTGCCGATAGCATTTTAACCAATTCAGATTACCTGAAAATGCGTAAAACCCGTTATGCTTCTTATGATTCGGGAGACGGAGCGAAATATGAAGCCGGCAAACTTTCACTCGAAGATCTATACGCTGTTGCCAAACAAGTTGGTGAACCTGCACAAATTAGTGGAAAACAGGAGTTGATTGAGCAGTTAATCAACTGGTACATTTAAAGATATGAAAGGACGCAATTCGTTTTATATTGCAGGAATTACAGTAGTTGCAACACTTGGAGGACTGCTGTTCGGTTACGACACAGCAGTTATCTCCGGTGCAGAGAAATCAGTCCAGGCCTATTTAATCAATGGGCTTGGGTTGGGTTCCCTTGCACATGGGGCAACCATTTCAAGCGCACTCATTGGATGCATAATCGGAGGAAGTTTATCGGGAATAATCTCATCGGCTTTTGGTAGAAAAAAAGCGCTGTTTCTGGCAGCAATCCTGTTTTTTCTGTCTGCATTAGGCTCCGGATTTCCTGAATTTCTCTTTTTTACCAAAGGTGAACCAACAATGGGTTTATTATTCATGTTCAATTTCTATCGCATAATTGGCGGAATCGGTGTTGGACTTGCTTCGGCTGTTAGTCCAATGTATATTGGCGAAATTGCTCCCGCAGACATTCGTGGAAGGTTGGTTTCAATCAACCAGTTTGCCATAATTTTCGGAATGTTAGTGGTTTACTTTGTAAACTGGGGAATTGCCAATGGTAAACCACTTGAATGGATAAATACCATTGGCTGGAGATGGATGTTTGTTTCTGAAGCAATTCCTGCTGCACTATTTGGTTTATTTCTGTTTTTTGTTCCGGAAACACCACGTTTTTTAGCGTTGAACAACCAGGACACAAAAGCATTGAACATTTTAACCCGGATTAACGGAGCTGAACAGGCAAAAGTGATTTTTCAGGACATTAAACTAAGTGTTCAGAAATCATCAGCCAAACTGTTTTCTTATGGAAAAATAATCATTTTAATAGGGGTTTTACTTTCTGTTTTCCAGCAATTTGTGGGGATAAATGTGGCGCTTTACTATGCTCCCCGTATTTTTGAAAGCATGGGCGCTGAAAAAGATGCTTCGATGTTACAAACTGTTGTAATGGGTTTGGTAAACGTGGTATTTACCGTAATTGCGATAATGACCGTTGACAAATGGGGAAGAAAACCGCTGTTAATGGTGGGGTCGGTTGGAATGGCAATCGGGATGTTTGCCATTGGAGCGCTGGCTTTTATGAAAATAATTGGCATCAGCACTTTGGTGTTTATCATTATTTACACCGCTTCGTTTATGATGTCGTGGGGACCGATTTGCTGGGTATTAATTTCTGAGCTGTTCCCGAATAAAATCAGGGGAAAAGCAGTGGCAGTGGCCGTTGCAGCACAGTGGGCCGCCAATTATTTTATCTCGTCAACTTATCCGGCGATGATGGAATTCAGCAGCGGGTTAACTTACTGGTTTTATGGTTTGATGAGTATTATTTCATTCTTTTTCGTTTGGAAGATGATTCCTGAAACCAAAGGAAAAACTTTGGAGGAGATGGAGCATTTGTGGAAGAAATAGAAGCCCCTCCTAACCTCCCCTAAGGGAGGAATTTCAAAAAAACAGGATTTCAATTCTTGAAATCCTGTTTTTTTGTTTTAGCCTCACCCTTTGGGGGAGGTTGGAGGGGGCTGTGTTTTATTTCGGCTGCCAGTAACAAACTTTGGGCGATTCTATCTTCCCTTCCGTTTTCAAAACTTTCATTGCTTTGTCAACTTCCTTTTTGTCCAATCCTGCTGCTTCGGCAATTTCGCCGGCTTTTAAAGGTTTACCGGCAGCCTTCAATGTCTGTAATACTTTTTCTGCACTCATAATTTTAATTTTTATTGTGAATATCGTTCAGAAATTACTTTCCAATCCACAATTTTCCAGAAATCCTCGATGTAAGCCGGACGCAGATTTTTTTTATCGATGTAATACGCATGTTCCCAAACATCGCAGGTCAGGATTGGTTTTTTGCCATCGCGCATCGGGTTTCCGGCATTGCTTGTCTGCACAATTTCCAAATCGCCATCCTTGTTAATTACCAGCCATGCCCAACCCGAACCAAACAAAGTTGCCGCAGCTTTTGTAAACTCTTCCTTAAATTTCTCAAATGAGCCAAATTTTGCCTCAATAGCAGCCTTTAATTCGTCTTTTGGCTCTTTACATCCATCGGCAGCAAACTGCAAAAAATAAAAAGTATGGTTCCAAACCTGGGCGCCATTGTTAAAAATACCACCATCAGATAATAAAACTATTTCTTCAAGTGTTGCTTTTTCAAAAGCAGTACCTTTTATCAGGTTATTTACATTGTTTACATACGCCTGATGATGTTTCCCATAGTGAAATTCAATTGTTTTCTCACTAATGTACGGTTCCAATGCATTGTTTGCAAAGGGTAGTTTTGGTAATTCAAATGCCATAATTTTCAAATTTAAAGGTGAATAATCAGCTTTTTGATTTTTGATTAAAATTAAAACATTTTCAGATGAAAATGGATAAATGGCATCCTTAATTTGAATTCATTCAAATCAAAAAATATGGAATAAGAAATAACGAATCAAAAATCAGAAAATCCGGGCTGAACTCACTTCCTGATTTCTCATTTGTTATTCTATATTTTAGATTTCTTAAATAAAACTTATGCTATTAAACATAATATTTAAGTATTGAGCAAATAAAACCCCGGGGCCTCTGCCCCGGGGAAAAAACCAAAAATCAACTAACCTTTAAACCGCCTGGCGACTTCATCCCAGTTGATGAGATTCCAAAACGCATTTACATAATCCGGACGTCTGTTTTGGTAGTTCAGGTAATACGCATGCTCCCACACATCAATCCCCAATATCGGCGTACCCCGAACTTCAGCAACATCCATCAGTGGATTATCCTGGTTGGGCGTCGATGAAACCGCCAGTTTATTCTCTTGAAGAACCAACCATGCCCAACCCGATCCAAACCGCGTTACCGCAGCTTTGACAAAGGCCTCCTGAAAATTTTGTACTGAACCAAATGAATCATTTATTGCACTGAGTAACACTCCTTCAGGTTTTGGCGAACCACCCGGGGCTATTACTTCCCAATACAGATTGTGGTTATAAAAACCACCCCCATTGTTCCTGACAGCAGCAGAATGTACTGATACTCCTGTCATAATTTCTTCTATACTTTTCATTTCCAGCGCTGTACCTGCAATTGAAGTATTTAAATTATTAATGTAAGCTGCGTGATGCTTTGTATGGTGTATTTCCATTGTTCTTGCATCAATATGAGGCTCTAACGCTGTATAATTGTATCCTAATTTTGGTAATTCGAATGACATAATTTTAATTTTTAAGATATTAATATATTTATTTCTAAAAACAAAAGTAAACGCTATTTAGAATTAATCCAAATGTTTCGCATTAAAAATAAATCGAAAACTTTTATAATACATAGGTAAAGTTGATATTACCATCAATCACTTTAAGCAATAGTTGAAAAATGTTTGATTTTGCAATGAAAGAGTTACAGGTTCAGTCTTAATAATGGAGAAATAAATTATATTAACATAATATTTGTTTCTTTTCTTTACCTTCAAAAAGGCCTTAAACCGGAGCAAAAAAGCTCTCATTTAAACATCTATCCAACATATAGTTACTCTTTAAATGCAAATAAACTTCAAATATTATTTGCATAAACAGGTTTAGAAAGTTACATTTGGTAACATTAAAAGTGTTCTTTGAAGAGAAAAAAATATTTCCGCATTGATTCAACATTTGGTAAACTCAACAGAAAAATTTAAACTGAGAAAGCTCTTTATGGTCGCTAAGACAGGCCTGGTAGTTTCGTCGAAAGACGGAGTGAGTCGCAAGACCGCTGGAAGTCTGATCGGCCGGGCACTCAAATCCTGTACAATCGGGGTTTTCGCAAACTGAATCGATGCGGATTTTTTTGTTTAAATCAAATATGAGAAACGGGATTAGTTTGTTTATTTCAGTAAAGAATACATACCTGGCTAGTTTCGCTCGTTAATGACAGAAGTTTTTAGAATTGGGCTGTTGGCGTTGTGGATTGATGTAATATGCCTCTGCAACCTGCCTTCCAAATCTCCGGTTGAACCAATGTAATGCTTATAGAGTTTCTTCGAATATAGAATGTAGCAGTAATACATGTCGATGAAATGAAAAAAGGACAATTTTCATTGTCCTGCATGTTTGGTGGGCGATGAGGGATTCGAACCCCCGACCCTCTGGGTGTAAACCAGATGCTCTGAACCAACTGAGCTAATCGCCCTTTATTTCATGCTTCCATTTTAAGAAAAGCGTTGCAAATATAAAACGTATTTTCAGTTCTGCAAAAATTTTGTCAAAATTAAATTACAAAATCTCGGCTACCACAAATGTGCTGCCACCAACAAAAATCAAGTCATTTTTACCTGCATTTACTTTGGCTGCCGTAAATGCTTCTGCAACTGTTGCGTAACTCTTACCTTTCAGTCCAAAAACTGACGCCTTTTGTGCCAGTTCGTGCTCGTTTAACGCCCGGGGAATCCCTGCCCGGGCGAAATAATATACTGCGTTGGAAGGTAAAAGCCAGAGAACAGCATCCTGATTTTTATCGGCAACCATTCCAAAAACAAAATGCAGGGTTTTATATGGTGTGTTTTTGATTTGGTTCACCACCATTTTAATTCCGTCTTCATTATGCCCGGTATCGCACACCGTCAGCGGATTATTCCCGATAATTTGCCAGCGACCCAATAATCCGGTTGATTTTGCTGCATTTGCCAGCCCATCATAAATATTTTCCCTCGAAATTTGCCAGCCCTGTTCAATTAAAATATCCAAAGTTTTTAAAACAACAGGAACATTTTGGGACTGGTACATTCCCAGTAAATCAAGTTTTATTTCAGGATAAGCGATTTCACCATTTCGCTCAATACTTAAAATTTGTTTTCCATCCAATCCTTGCATTGAATAGGAAGCAACATATTCCTTATCGGCAAAATAAATCTCTGTATGTTTTGCTTTTGCAATATTGGTAAAAACCTTTTTGGTTTCAATTTGTGTTAATCCAATCACTACCGGCACATTTGATTTAATTATTCCTGCCTTTTCAGCAGCAATTCTTTCAAGTGTATCACCTAGTAAATTGGTGTGGTCGAGTCCGATATTGGTTATTATGCTCACTTCAGGGGCAATAATATTGGTTGAATCCAGCCTTCCGCCCAACCCAACTTCAATAATGGCAATATCAACTTTTTGTTTTGAAAAATAATCGAAAGCCAAAGCAGCAGTTAGCTCAAAAAACGAAGGGTCCATATTCCATAAAGCATGTTTTACAGGATAATTTTCAACCCAATCAGTAACTTCGTCTTCAGAAATCATTTGGCCGTTAATTTTTATTCGCTCCCTGAAATCTTTTAAATGGGGCGAAGTATATAACCCGGTTTTATAACCCGCCGACTGAAAAACGGCTGCCAGGATATGCGACACGGAACCTTTACCGTTTGTGCCGGCAACATGAACAGTTTTGTAATTCCGGTGCGGATGGCCAAAAATTTTATCGATCTTTAATGTATTGTCCAGGCTATTTTTGTACGCAGCTTCACCAATGCGATGAAACATGGGCAAACGATCAAAAAGATATTGCAATGTTTCCTTATAATTCACTTTAAAATATTTATCAACTGTTACAAGTTAATTAATTTATGTGTTTCGCCTAATTCAGTCTTGTCAATTTTGATATTTTAGGGCGTTAAATATTTACAAATATGCTAAGCAAAACCAAAAAAAGTAAAATCTTCATTCTCGATACAAATGTAATTTTACACGACCACACTTGCATCTACCAGTTCCAGGAAAATGATATAATTCTTCCGATTACGGTTTTAGAGGAATTGGACAAGTTTAAACGGGGTAATGATTTAATCAATTTCCAGGCGCGAGAATTTACCCGTTTACTCGACGAAATAGTTGGCGATGAACTGTTTAACGGCGGAAAACAACTGGGCCCGGGTTTGGGAAAACTTCGCATTGAAACCGGCAAACCCTTTTCTGATACATTAAAAGAATCGTTTCGTGAGGATATTCCCGATCATCGGATTCTTTCCATTGCCGAATATACCTCAAAGGCTTATCCAAACCGGAAAACGATATTGGTTAGCAAGGACATCAATCTCAGGATGAAGGCGAAATCGCTTGGAATCCAGTCTGAAGATTACAAAACCGACCAGGTTACCGACCAAAATGTACTCGATAAAACGGTTACCACTTTTGACAATTTCAAGGACAATTTAATCGAAGTTCTTTACAATCAGGGTTCAATATCCACAGACGATGTTAAGCCTGGTTTTTCACCCGAAGCCAACGAATGTTTCATTTTTAAGGGAACTTCATCGAGCGCCTTGGCCCGTTACGATGCCAAATCGAAAAGGATTTACCGTGTCGAAAAGAAACCATCTTATGGAATTAAACCCCGAAATGCCGAACAAACATTCAGTTTGAATATGTTGATGGACCCAGAAATCAGACTGGTTGCCTTAACCGGAAAAGCGGGAACAGGAAAAACTTTGCTTGCACTTGCTGCTGCCATTGAACAAAACCGGCTTTACGAAACCATTTTACTGGCCCGGCCAATTGTTGCACTCAGCAACCGTGATTTGGGATATTTGCCCGGCGATGCATCGGAAAAAATCAGTCCATACATGCAGCCGCTTTACGATAACCTGTCCGTAATAAAACACTCTTTCAATCCGAGAAGCAATGAATTTCAGTTAATTGAAGAAATGATAAAGGACGAACGGCTAAATATTACACCGCTTGCATACATTCGGGGACGAAGTTTATCGAATGCATTTTTTATCATCGACGAGGCTCAAAACTTAACGCCGCACGAAATAAAAACCATCATCACCCGCGCCGGAGAGGGCACCAAAATGGTTTTCACGGGCGATTTACAGCAAATCGATTCACCTTATCTCGATATGAAATCAAACGGTTTGGCATTTATGACCGACCGGATGCGAAACCAGGATATTTTTGTCCATATCAACCTATTAAAAGGCGAACGCAGTTATCTCGCTGAACTGGCCAGTAACCTGCTTTAATCAATCAATTTGCTGTAAGCAGCTTTTTTCTAACTTTGCAACCTGTTTAGAATTAATGTGAAGATGGATTACAAAGGGAAGAAAGCTGCTTTTTATACGTTGGGTTGTAAACTCAATTTCTCGGAAACCTCAACTATTGCAGGTTCTTTTAAAGAAGTTGGGTTTGAAAGAGTTGATTTTGAGGAGAAAGCCGATGTTTATGTCATTAACACCTGTTCGGTTACCAACCAGGGCGACAAGGAAAGCCGAAACATTATTCGCAGGGCAGTCAGAAATAATCCAGATGCAATGGTAATTGTGGTGGGTTGTTATTCGCAGTTGAAACCCGAAGAAGTTGGCCATATTGAAGGTGTTGACCTGGTTTTGGGGACACAGGAAAAATTTCACATTCCGGCTTACCTCGACGATTTAAAGAAAAAAGAAGTTACCGAAATAAAAACCACCCGGTTAGCCGATATTAAAAACTACCACAAAGCTTTTTCGTGGGGCGACCGCACCCGAAGTTTTTTGAAAATTCAGGATGGTTGCGATTATTATTGTTCGTTTTGTACCATTCCGTATGCACGCGGCAAAAGCAGGAACGAT
>Ga0210023_1002437_pt1 | contig 12278 bp, 12 predicted proteins | sample CryGeymeta201524_FD_183987 | JGI IMG/M metagenome (GOLD analysis project Ga0210023, IMG submission 183987) | Groundwater microbial communities from Crystal Geyser aquifers in Utah, USA - Crystal Geyser metaG 2015-24 (SPAdes) (version 2) | ecosystem: Environmental > Aquatic > Deep subsurface >... | reverse complement strand
TGGGCATGATGATGGCGCGGGCAAACTGGGCTGCGGTGTGCGGCACCACGCAAGCCAGCGCGTCGCCGTCGCGCACATGCAGGTGCCAGTCGTCCGGGCGGGTCAGGGTCAGCGTCTGAGATGGGGTTTGCGGTGAAGTCATGGCCGGATTATGGGGTGGCGGCATGCGCAACGAGGTAGTCCCACAGTGCCTGGGCGTCGTGCTTGGGCGCGCTCTGCGCAGCGCGCCCCGCAGTCACCGTCGGCTTGGTCGCCTCGCGGTGCAGTGGGCGTTCACGGTAAGCGCGCACGTCCATGGTGATGTGCAGGTCTTTGAGCTCGGGCGGGGCAGCGCTGACGAGTTTTTTGACGCGCAACTCCTTTTGTACCGCGCTCATCGGCAAAAACGCGATGCCGTGGCCTTCCAGTGCCATGGCTTTGAGGCCTTCGGCCATGTCGGTTTCATACACGCGGTCGAGGTGAATCGGCGCGCTGCTGCGCTTGAGGATCAGTTCCACCATCAGTCCCAAATACGCGCCTTGCGCGTAGCCCAAAAACGGCAGCGGCCGCTTGGCCTTGCCGGGCAATTCAAACATCGGATTGCCATGCGCATCGGGCTTCACGTAGGGCGCCACCAGTTCCTGACCCAGCGTCACCATTTCGTAGCGCTTGGCGTCGAGCTGATTGGGTTGCGCCGGATGATGGTAGGCAATGAGCAGATCACAGCTACCTTCGACCAGACGCATCACCGCGTCGTGCACGTTGAGCGCAATCAAACGGCTTTTGATCGGGCCAAAGGTGTCGCGCAAGCCCGATACCCAGGCCGGGAAAAACGTGAATGCGAGCGTGTGCGGCACGGCAAATTCGATCACATCCTGCGCCGCCGTGGCGTGCCCGCGCAGCATGGCACGCGTGGTCTGCAGCGCCTGCAACACCTCCAGTGACTGCGCGTACAGCGTCTCGCCGGCAGGAGTCAGGCGCGTCGGGTAACTGCTGCGGTCCACCAGATCGGCACCAGCCCAGGCTTCGAGCGACTGGATACGCCTGGAGAACGCCGGCTGCGTCACGTGGCGCAACTGCGCCGAGCGGCTGAAACTGCGCGTCTCGGCCAGGCTGACAAAATCTTCAAGCCATTTGGTTTCCATCAAGTGCAACCGTTTCTATTTCAACAAGGCCAGGTACGCTTCGCGCGTTGAGGGAGCCACCGCCGCCAGCACCTGTGCGTAGGACGTCTGGTGGCGCGCCAGCAGCCTCGCCGACGCGACGATTTTGGAGCGGCAAAACCAGTGGCAACTGTGCTGGAACAAGAACAGCTCAGCCATGAAGGTGAACGCTTTTTGCTTGGCTGACTGCCCGGGCTGATCTTTCTCAGCCTGCATCAAGGCGTGGGCGTGCAAGCTGAGCAGTTTGCGTGCGTCGATGCATTGGCTTGGCAACCAGCGCGTGGCGAACGGCAGCGCCAACGGCAACTTGCTGATGCGGGTGCGGGACTCATCTTCTTTGGAAAAATCCAGCACAAAAGCGCTGACCTGCGCACACAAATCGTGCTCGGCGCTGGCGAGCATGCGCCAGATCGACGATTGCCGTTGCGCGTCAGATTCTCCCAGCGCGCGCATGTAGCCCTGCACCAGGTTTTCCATGTGCTTTTCTATTTGGTAGCGCCCGAGATGCTGCCCCAGCAGCGCAATGCGGTCGTGCTGATCGCGCATGTTGAGCAGACGCAGGCCCACCACCAGCAGCAAAAGGACGACGAGCGAGTTCATCAGTGCAATCAGGCAAATCGGGTGATCAAAAGACAAAGTGTAGCCCGCACGCCAGGAGCCCATGCCAAAATGACGCATGCTCCCCGATCACACTGCGAGTCAAGCCCCGATTGCGCTGGACAAGTTTCCCGACCTGGCGCTGCCCGCGCTCTACCGCGCTGCCATCGGGCCATGCCAGACCGACTATTACCTCAAACGCTTTACCCGGTTTGAAGCCTCTGGCCACACGGGTCTGACGTGGAACTGGGCCGCTGGCGTCGTCACCTTCAGCTGGATGCTGTTCAGAAAACTGTGGCTGCCCGCAGTCATTTATCTGCTGAGCGCGGTCATGTTGCCCCTGCTCCTGCTCGGCATTGGTCGACTGCTCTGGCATTGGCAACCGGTGACCGAAGCCGGTGCGTTATTGGCACTTGCCGCGGTCTTTTTCGTCGTGCCGGGTCTGTTGGGCAATGGTTTGTATTACCGGCAGTGCCGCGCTGCCATCGAGCGCGCCATCCAAAGCTCGCCCACGCTGGAGGACGCGTGTCAGACGCTTGCCGCGCGAGCCAGTACAAGCCAGCGACGCCAACGCATCGCCGTGGTCAGCACGCTGGTGCTGGCCCTCGGGGCCGTATTCGCATTTCGCTTTGTTGATTTTTCGGCGTCGCAGGAGCACGCAGACGAAGCCGCACCCGCACTGGCGGGCAAGGCAGCCAGTGCGGCCGCAGCGATCACACCCGCGTCTGCGCCTGTATCCGTATCTGCCCCAGAGAATGCTGCGAGCGGCCCGGCGGTGAGCGTGTCGACGGTCCGTCCGCCTCCTGCCGTCGCCAGTGGTGTCGTGGCGACGGCCGCCCCCGAACCCGTTGCAACACCGGCTTCCAGCCCGCCGCCCGGCTTGGTGCCTGCACCGTTAGCCACGGTCACGCCTGCCGTGCGGGGCGACCACTACATCAACGTCGGCCTGTTTGCCGACCCCGATAACGCGCGGCGCGCCTATGTCAAGCTGGTCAAGGCGGGCCTGCCCGCCAGCCGTGAGGTGATCGTAGTGCGCGAGCAAAAAATGACACGGGTGCGCTCTGGCCCGTACGCCAGCCGCAAGCAAGCGCAGGCGGCAACAGCACGAATCAAAGCGCTGCAGCTCGACGCGGTACTTGCCAAGCGCTGAGCAGCGTTTTACATTCACGAAGCGAATCACACTGCCTGCACACCCCATGACCAACATCACCGCAACCGCCCTCTCGGGCATGAACGCCGCACAAAAGCAGCTCGATGTGGCTGCGCACAATATTGCCAACCTCAACACCGGGGGATTCATCCGCCAGCAGGTCAGTCAGACGACGCAGCCTGACGGTGGCGTCGCCAGCACGGTGACCACGGCCAACGCACCCGGCTCGGCGCTGGAAGCCGATCTGGTAGCGCAATTGCAGGCCAAGAACGCTTTTTTGGCCAATCTGACCGTGTTCAAGACCCAGGACAAGATGGCTGGCGCCTTGCTCAATGCGCGCAGCTGAACCAAGCTACTCTGAACTCTGCTGTAGCGCCCACATGTCGGCGTAACGACCGTTTTTGGCCAGCAGCTCGGCGTGCGAGCCGCGCTCCAGAATGCAGCCCGCCTCCATCACCAAAATCTCGTGCGCGTCGACCACCGTGGACAGGCGGTGGGCGATGACCAGCGTGGTTTTGTTTTGTGCCACGCTTTGCAACTCGGCCTGGATGGCGCGCTCGTTGGCGCTGTCCAGCGCGCTGGTGGCTTCGTCAAAAATCAAAATGGGCGGATTCTTCAGCAGCGTGCGGGCAATCGCCACGCGCTGTTTTTCACCGCCCGAGAGTTTCAGGCCACGCTCGCCGACCATGGTGTCATAACCCTTGGGCGTGGCAGCGATGAAGTTGTGGATGTGCGCCGACTTGGCCGCCTCGATCACCTGCTCACGCGTAGCTCCGGGCTTGCCGTAAGCGATGTTGTACTCGATGGTGTCATTGAACAGCACCGTGTCTTGCGGCACGATGCCAATCGCCTGGCGCACGCTGGCTTGGGTGACCCGCTTGATGTCTTGACCGGCAATCAGAATCTGGCCGTCTTGCACGTCGTAAAACCGGAACAGCAGCCGCGCCAGCGTGGACTTGCCCGAGCCCGATGGCCCAACCACTGCCACGGTCTTGCCGGCAGGAATGTCAAAACTGATGTCGTGCAGAATCGGTCGCGCCGGGTCGTAGGCAAAGTTGACGTGTTGGAAGCTGACGCTGGCGTTGTTGCTCGAGAGCACCAACGGCTGCGCGTCTGGCAAGTCAGCGATTTCACGCTCACGCTCCATCAGGGTGAACATTTTTTCCAGGTCGGTCAGGCCTTGCTTGATTTCACGGTACAGCACACCCAGAAAACCCAGCGGAATGTAGAGCTGGATCATGAAGGCGTTGACCATCACCAGGTCACCCAGCGTCATGCGGCCGTCCACCACGCCTTGCGTGGCGCGCCAGAGCATCAGCACCAGCCCGGCGGCGATGATGAGTTGCTGGCCGGTGTTGAGCACGCTCAAGGTGGTCTGGCTTTTGAGTGCCGCCTTGCGGTAGCGCTCCAGGTTGTCGTCGTAGCGCTTGGCCTCAAACTCTTCGTTGTTGAAGTATTTCACCGTCTCGTAGTTCAGCAGTGAGTCGATGGCGCGGCTGTGCGCGGTGCTGTCCAACTCGTTCATCTGCTTTCGGAACTGGGTGCGCCATTCGGTCACGGTGATGGTGAAAATAATGTACAAAATGAGCGCAGCGATGGTGATCCAGGCAAACCACATGTCAAACTTGACCGCCAGCACGCTCAGCACCAGAGCGACTTCAATCAGGGTCGGGAAAATGCTATACAAGGAATAGCTGATGAGTGAATGCACGGCGCGGGTACCGCGCTCAATGTCACGCGTCATGCCACCGGTCTGGCGCTCCAGGTGAAAGCGCAGGCTCAGGGCGTGCAGGTGGCGAAACACCTGCAGGCTGATGCTTCTGGACGCGCCCTCGGTGGCCTTGGCAAAAATCAGTTCGCGCAGCTCGGCAAACAGCGTGGTCGACAGGCGCAACAGACCGTAGGCCAGCAGCAGCCCCAGCGGCACGATCAGCAAGGCGTTGGCGCCGATGCCACCCCTGGGATTCATGGTGTCGACCAGCTCCTTGAGCAGAATCGGCACGCCCACATTGGCCAGTTTGGCCCCCACCATGAAAGCCAGCGCCAGCATCACGCGCCACTTGTATTGCCACAGATACGGAAACAGGCGTTGCAAGGTGGCCCAATCCGAGCGCGGTACGGGCTGTGCCCGCCCGGTGGCGATGGATGATTCGGACGGGGAGCCATGGGTGGCAGAGGAATGGCGGCGCATAAGAGACAATCTCGACAATCTTTTTTACCTCCGGATTGTGCCCATGTCTACAAACCCCCACAGCAATACCTCCGCGACCGTGTCCTTACCAACCGACGAAAAACTGGTCCTGAAGGTGATTCCGATGCCGCGTGACGTCAATGCCAACGGTGATATTTTTGGTGGCTGGGTGATGGCACAGGTGGACCTGGCCGGCGCGGTGATTGCTGCACCCTACGCGGGCGGACGCATGGCGACGGTGGCGGTGAACGAATTCATCTTCAAACAACCGGTGCGGGTGGGCGACATCCTGAGCTTTTACGGCAAACTGGTGCGCATTGGCCGCACCTCGATCACCGTCAAGATCGAGGTTTACGCAGAGAACTTTCGTGCCCAGGGCAGTTACATCAAAGTGACCGAGGCCTCGCTCACCTATGTCGCCATTGACGATGCGGGCAAGCCGCGCGAAGTGCCCCAACCCACCTCAAAAGACTAAACAAATCCCAGCCGCTTGGCCGCTGACAGCACCATCACGACGTCGTTGGTGGCGGCGGTAAACGGCGTGTTGGGCGCCAGCGCATCCTCAGCCTGGACGTACCGGCCGTCATTGATCAATTGCCCGACTTGACCCGCCACCTGATGAAAGTGCGCGTGGTTGGTCACCAGGGCGGTGAAACTGGCGCGATCACGCAAGCGCTGACCGTCACCGTAAATCCACTTGCCCAAGCCACAGCAATCGTCGCGCGACAGCGTGGCTACATCGACCTCGTCACCCGCGTCAATGGCGTCGCGCAGCTTGACCTTCCACTGTCGGTGTGCGTCGATCATGGCGTCGACATCAACACCTTCGACCAGAGCTGATGCCTGCGCCCCGGGCAGACGGAATTCGTCGACCTGCGCCGCCATGCGCACCGCGGCACCACGCAAGGTATTGGCCAACTCTGCCGTTTGTTCCACCAGCGCCGCGTTGGCCTGGGTGTTGCGGTCAAGCTCATGCACTGCCGCACCAATCTGGCCGATGCCCAGGCTTTGCTCCTTGGCACCGTTGGCCACCTCACCAAGCAAGTCATTGACCTGCGCAGCATTGCCAACGACCTGGTGCATGTGTTCGCTGGCCTGGCGCACTATATCTGTGCCCTTGGCCACCTCGTCGGTGCTGGTGGTGATGAGCGTCTTGATCTCTTTGGCCGCCGCTGCGCTGCGCCCGGCCAGGGCACGCACTTCTGAAGCCACCACGGCAAAACCACGGCCTTGCTCGCCCGCACGCGCCGCCTCAACAGCAGCGTTGAGCGCCAGGATGTTGGTCTGAAACGCAATGCCGTCGATGACGCCAATGATGTCGCTGATTTTTTGCGACGACGCCTGGATGCGATCCATGGTGTCGGCCACGTCCTGCATCACCGCGCCGCCCTGGCTGGCAGTGTCGGCGTTGCCACCAGCAATTTGGGCAGCTTTTTCGACCGATTCGGCGGTCATCGCCACCGTGGAGTTGGTCTGCTCCAGCGCCGCAGATGACTGTTCCAGCGCCGCCGCCGCTGACTCGGTGCGCGCTGACAGGTCGGTCATGCCCTGAGATATCTCAGTGCTGGTCTGCACCACCACATTGCTGGCTTCGTGCACCTGCTGGACCGTTTGACTCAGGGCCAGTTGCATGTTGCCCAACTCTTTGAGCATGGAGGCCACTTCATCGCGACCTTCAACATCGATGGTGCTGCGCAGGTCACCCATCGAAATGGTAATCAGGTGTCGGCGCAGGGAGGCAAAGCCCTGAAGCATGGCGACAAAAAATCCCATGCCCAGATAAATCGCAACCATTTGACACAAGATCGTGACCGTCAACGCAAGCCACAAATCGTGCCGCAGCGCGCTCTGACGGTCGGTCAGCATCGCCTCCAACACCTTCAGGTTATCTTCCACCTGCTTGAACTGCCCCAGGAGGGTTTGGTTGGCCAGCGCGACAAAGGCCGCGGCATCCCCTTCAAGGGTGCTTGCCCCCACCGGCACGCTCAGACGCACCGATTTGAGAAATGCTTCAGTTCCGTTAACGGCACCGCGAGTGAGTTGTCGGCCGTAGTTGGGGGCGGCCTTCTGTACCTTGTCGAGCGATACCTTGGCCTGTGCCGTATCACGCGCCAAGGTTGCCAGATAGCCTTCAAGCCGGGATGCGTTCTCAGGGCTGATCTGCCCAGCTTTGAGCGCAGTGCGCACCAAACCACGTATTTCCACCGTGATCTGGATCACGTCGGGCGCGCGCAGCAACACGGCGCTCATCAGGTGGTAGCTGGGCAGATCGGGGTCCAGCGCCAGACCTGACCCGTCGGTCACCGCGTCCAGCAAATCAGCCAGGGTGCGCGACACGCCGATCATGCCTTGGTAGACCGCCTCGGGGTCGGCTTTGCTCCCCGCTGCGGGCTGGGCCGCCTGCGCCGTCTGCACTGCGTTACGCAAAGCAGCAAAAGTGGAGTTGACCTTGAGCGAGGGGCCGACATCGGCATCGATGGCCTGAAGCTTTGCAAACGCCGCATCAAAGGCCTGACGCGCTTGCGGCAGTTGTTCACCTCCTTCACCAAACGCCGCGTTGCGCGCCTGCTGACGCCAGACGCCGGCCAGTTCCATGGCCGGGTAGATGGCGCTGGCGTAGCGCACCCCGGCCAGCTCCTGGCTGGTTATATCGATGTTCTGCAACTTGCCTGCCACCATGACCCACAGCAACCACACCAGAGACAGCGCAACGGCGCTGGCGATGATGAGCATCTTGATGGGAAAAGTGACTTGCCGCATCAGCCGGACGGCCGGCAACCAAAATGACCAGGACATGAGGACGTTGACCAGTTTATGCATAGCAGTATCCAAGACGACATACGCAGAATTGTAGGTTCGGCAAAATCAGCCCGGTCGGCACCAAGGCACGCAGCCGGTGCCGTTGTCAGGAGACGATGTAAGCAGCAGACCCGGTAGACATCAACTTGCCGTCCGGGCCCATGAATTCCATGCGCGTGGAGGCCACCCGCGAGCCCAAGCGCATGACTTCGGCGCGCATCTCGAACCACTCGCCAATGCCCGGGCGCAGGTAGTCCACGCGCAAATCAATCGTGCCGAGCTTGGCGAACCGCTGCAGGCGCTGTTGCGGCGTTTCGTCCATGTGGCGCGCGCCAATAGCCACCATCACCGCAAAACCACCGAGCGCATCCAGGCTGGCGCTGATGACACCACCGTGCAGGCGGTTGTAGAGGTAGTGCCCCACCAGCTCGTTGCGCATGTCGATGCGCGCCTTGACCCAGGTCGGGTTGATGGTCGTGATTTTGAGCCCAAGCACCCGGTTGAAAACGATCATTTCCTCGAAGATTTTTTTGACGCCATCGATGAACTCGTCTTCAAAGACAACTTCGGGCGCAATGACTGTGCGTTGTGGCATGGGTTCAAGCGCCGCGTGAGCAGGCTGGTTATTTCAGACGGAAAGTGGTGCGGATCAAAGCCATCGATTGCGGACTGTCCCACGCGCGCGCACCAACGACTTTGTGCAGCACCCGCCCCTGCGCATCGACCAGCAAGGTCAGCGGCAGGCGGTCGGCACCGAGCATGTTTTCCAATTCGAGTTTGTAGTCAATGTAATGGTTCAGCGTAGCCTGGGTTTTGCGCAGCAAACCTTTGGCCGCATCAGGGTAATCGTCGGTGGAGATGCCAATCACATTGAACTGCTGGCCGATGTCCGACCACGCCAGCCGCTCCAGCGAGCCCATTTCGGCAATGCACGGCGGGCACCAGCTGGCCCAGACGTTGATGACCAAGGGCTTGCCGCGAAAGTCTGCCAACTTGCGGTCCGGGCCGTTGAGCCCACGCATCGTCACCGGGCGCAAAACCGCACCAACCTCCACCTCGCCAGGCGTTTTGGCCTGTGCGCCCAGCAAGCACAGCGTGACCATCATCCCGAGAAATAGACGTTTCATCGCGCTCTACCCGCCTTGTTGCAACAAAATCCGCACATCCGCTGCGGTCAGTTCAGGCTTGGTACCGTACCGGGTAAACAGGCGCAGTTTGCCCTGGGTGTCGTAGACATAGCTGCCCGCGGTGTGGTCCATGGTGTAACTGGTGGGCGTGGGACCATCAACTTTTTTGTAATACACCTTGTAGTCCTTGGCCAGCGGTACCAATTGCTCGGGCGTGGGCACCAGGGCCAAAAAAGTGGGGTCGAACGCCCGCATGTATTCCTTGAGCATTTCCGGCTTGTCACGCTCGGGGTCGACGGTGACAAACAGGCATTGCACGCGCTCACCGTCCTTGCCAAGCAATTGGCGGATGGTTGCCATTTCGCTCATCGAGGTGGGGCAAACATCCGGACACTGGGTGTAGCCAAAGAACATCATCACCACTTTGCCAGAGAAATCCTTGAGCGTGCGCTGCTGCCCGTTGTGGTCGGTCAGGGCAAAGTCTTTAGCGTAGTCGGCACCGGTAAGGTCGATCGCCGTGAACTGCGGACCGCGCTCAGAGCATGCAATAAATTGGCTTGTAGCGCCCGTCAATAAAGCGTAATTTGCTATTTTTTTAAGAGCTAGTCTTTTGTTCATGGGGTGATCATAAACCGCTGGCCTGTCGCTCAGCCCAAAATGTAGTGGTCGATCAGCAGCGCGGCAAACAGCACGCTGAGGTGTATCAACGAAAAACGGAAGGTCTTGCGTGCCAGCAAATCAGAGTAATCGCGCCACAGCCAGTACGCATAAAGACAAAAGCCCGCGTTGAGCACCAGCGCCGCCAGCAGGTACAGCCACGAGCTCATGCCGTAGATAAAAGGCAGCAGGCAGGCGGCCAGCAAGATCAGCGTGTACAGCAGCACCATCAAGCGGGTGAATTCGCTGCCGTGCGTGACCGGCAGCATCGGCAAACCCGACTTGCGGTAGTCCTCCACACGGTACAACGCCAAAGCCCAGAAGTGCGGTGGCGTCCACAAAAAGATGATCAAAAAGAGAATCAGCGCCTCGGGCCCCACATGGCCGGTCATGGCAGCCCAACCCAGCACCGGCGGCATCGCGCCAGAGGCACCACCAATCACAATGTTCTGCGGCGTCATCGGCTTGAGTATCACGGTGTAGATCACCGCATAGCCGATGAAGGTGGCAAAGGTGAGCCACATCGTCAGCGGGTTGACGCCCCAATACAGCAAGGCCGAGCCCAGCGCGCACAAGCTGGCAGAAAACAGCAAGGTTTGGCGGTCGCCCAGTTCGCCCTTGGCGGTAGGCCGCCAGGCGGTGCGCTTCATCTTGGCGTCGATGCTTTTTTCGATGATGCAGTTGAACGCCGCCGCCGCGCCTGCCACCAGCCAGATGCCCAAGCAGGCCATCGAAGCCACCGCGAACTCGTGCAACGACGGCAACCCGGGCACGGCGAGCACCATGCCGATCAAGGCACAAAAAACGATCAGCTGGATCACCCGCGGCTTGGTCAACGCGTAGTACTGCGCCCAAACCGTCGATCGCGACATGGCAAGGGGTGGCACGGAAGTGCTCATGCCCGAGCCCTCGTCAGCACGGCGTTTTCCGGCAGGAGTTGCGTTGACGGATTCGGGCAGATCGTCATCATCCAGACCAGCAGCAGCAACAAGGCCGCTGCTCCGCCGGTATGCAGCAGCGCCGCCAGCAGTGGCCAGCCCAGCACCACGTTGCCCAGGCCGGTGGCCAACTGCAATCCGATCAATGCCGCCAAAAAACGCGCCGCCGAGCGCCACAACCACAAGCGATTGAGCCGCCAGGCTAGCACAATCAACGCGGTCAACACCACCCAAGCCATCAGCCGATGGACGTAATGAATCGCCGTCAACGCGGCAAAGCTGATGACCTCACCCTGCGCCGTCATGCCCAACGGTCGCCAGAGTTCAAAACCCTGGCGCAAGTCCATCTCGGGCCACCAGCGCCCCTGGCAAGTCGGAAAATCGCTGCACGCCAGCACCGCGTAGTTAGAGCTGACCCAACCGCCCAGCGCCACCTGCAGCACCAGCAACGCGGTCGTCCAGACCACCAGACGGCGCGCCGCAGCAGGCATCAGCCGCACTTCGACCGTGCCATCCTTGCGTACCGCAGCAATGCCGAGCAGCGCCAGCAGCCCCAGCGCCCCCAACAGATGCAGTGTGACAATGGCAGGAAACAGCTTCATCGTCACCGTCAGCGCGCCAAAAGCGCCTTGCAGGCACACCCACACCAACGTCAGCGTCGGCAACCACGGCCAAGGCACAGTCGTGTTCCCTGCTTTGGCAGCGGCGTGTTGGGTCCACCACTGTTTCCATGACCAGAGCATCAACACCACGATCAACGCACCCACGCCGGTGGCCAGGTAGCGGTGCAACATTTCGATCCAGGCTTTGGCGTGCGTCACCGGGCCGGTGGGCATGGCGGACTGCGCCGCCTCAATGTGGTGCCCCGCCCCCAAGGGCGAGGTGTTGCCGTAACAACCCGGCCAATCCGGGCAACCCAGGCCAGAGTCGGTCAGACGGGTAAAGGCGCCAAAGAGAATCAGATCAAAGGTCAGAAAAAGCGTCAGCACGCGCAGCGCCTGCATCTTGCGCGCCGGGCCAGCACCGCGATGGCGCAGCCACACCCAGGCGGTGGGGCCCAGCGCAACGAGGGCCCCCAGCAACAGCAGACTGGTGACCGGCGCCCAATCGTAAAGAGCTTGTGCTGGCATCATGTGGTCTGCTCAGGCCATTAACGCCCAGGCGCGTCCCAGGCCAGCGATGCCCGCAACAGGTGCTCCATGTCGCGCCGTGCCTTGGCCGCAGCAGCCGTGTCAAACTGACTGGGTAAACGCATCATGGCATTGCCCATCGGGTCGACAACGTAAATAGCGTCAGTCATGGGCTGTGCCGACGTCACCGGCAGCCATTGTTGTAGAACCACTGGCGCCAACCGCAGCACGGTGGCCTTGTCTTTTGCCAGGGCCTGCTGCAGCGCAGCGTCCACCGGCGCCTCGTCGCCCACCAGCCAAACCCAGTCGACCCGCTCCATGTCCTTGCCCAAGGTGAGGCGGAACTGGCGCAACATCACCAGTTGCTTCTGGCAATCCTGGGTGCAGGCGCCACCATCGACCTTGACCAGCAGCCACTGGCCTTGCAGACTGGTCAAGGGCAACTTCGTACCATCCAGGCGCGTGGCTGTGGCTTGCGGCATCGGACGAACCGGCACGATCAACGCACCAAAAGAAGCCTCACCCTGCGGGCGCACGACATAAAACG
>Ga0210023_1002434_pt1 | contig 12295 bp, 10 predicted proteins | sample CryGeymeta201524_FD_183987 | JGI IMG/M metagenome (GOLD analysis project Ga0210023, IMG submission 183987) | Groundwater microbial communities from Crystal Geyser aquifers in Utah, USA - Crystal Geyser metaG 2015-24 (SPAdes) (version 2) | ecosystem: Environmental > Aquatic > Deep subsurface >... | reverse complement strand
GGGCAATGCATTTAGTGACGCAGTTGCAGGGCTGCTTCATGCCGACCCCTGGGCTGCCACACATCCTATCCATTATTACAGGGTCGGGGATTATGTATGGACCAAAACAGGCGCAATGGTTGGTCCATTAGATCAGGGCGTAAATGCACGTATCGGTTCTGATACATGCACCTGGGATATGTGGAAAAGTAACACGACACCCCACGAGAGCAGGAATCAGTGTCCCCGACTTGCAACGATTCCCCTGGTGGAGGAAACAACGTATGAATCTATTAATGGTAGGTCGAAAGTAAGTATCGTTGGATTCGCGCAATTTTTTATCGAGAATCCAACTCACGGTGCTGCTCTACAAGGTAGGTTCATGGAGTATGTTAAGGGTGGAATTTATCAAAAAGAACCGCCGCCTGAGCCAAATATAAAGACAGTTCGCCTAGTTAAACCTGATGGCGAAAACTAGACTAAGTAGGAGGGTTTTAATTGAAACCAAGGTTAGTGATCATCATAGTCGCGGTTATACTTGGAGCGATTGTTGCCTTAGGAGTAAATAGCTATTTGAATAACATAAAGAAGCAGGCGGTGGAGGAGCAGAAAACGGTTCAAGTATGGGTGGCGAACCATGATATAGAAAAAGGAACGAGCATCGAAGATATCACCACCAACCGTCTTGCGCAACTCAAGGAAGTACCTCGGCGATATGTAGCCTCGCAGGCAATATCTTCGACGAGAAATATTGAAGGCCAGGTGCTAAGCGTGTCGATAAGCGCCGGTGAACAGTTGACGATCGGCAAATTCAAGCATCCGTCCGAGGCAGGCCTTTCGTTTACGGTACCTAAAGGGTATCTCGCAGTCTCGATCCCTTACGACAGCATACGGGGCATCGCTGGGATGGCGAAACCCGGCGATTTAGTAACGGTGTTTGCTTCATTCAATCCCGGCGCTGATGGCGACGACGTTACAAAAATACTCCTTCAGAAAGTTCAGGTTATCGCTGTTGGTGAGAGCGTCGGGGCCGAAAAGGAAACCCCGAACGCCCGAACGCCCGGTTCATCACAAGTGCAGAGTGGCAGCGATAACAGCAAAAAGACAATAACTCTTGCGCTAGTTCCGGCTGACGCAGAAAAGCTTGTATACGCACAGGAAAATGGCAAAGTATGGCTGGGTCTTCATGCACCAACTAATGCTGAGGCCGTAGCCACCAAAGGCGTAACTATCAAAACCATTTTTAAGTAGGTGATTTGTTTGATAATAGTGGTCGGTGAAGATTCGAAGTTTAGCAACCAGATAAAATCGCTTTTTAAGACCAGTGACCTGTCTATCGTAAATGTTAACGATATTTCTGGACTTGATGAAGCCATAGAGAAACATTCGCCTAATGCCATAGTGATGGACCCATCGATCATATCAGATATAGCGATAAGAAAAGCCGAGAGCCTATCGATCAGCAGTCCGGAAATATCAATTATTATGGCTGTTGAAGCGCTTGACCCAACCGTGCTTCGTGCTGTCATGCAGGCTGGAATAAAAGATGTTATCGAGTTTGGATCCCCTAATGAGCAGATTATTGCATCTATCTCTCGATCGGTGGATATTTCAAAGAGGTTCAAGGATTCCTTTAACTTAAAGACAGCGAGTTCAAATGAGCAGGTGCCGGTAGAGGGTAGGGTAATAACGTTTTTCAGCACTAAGGGTGGCGTGGGTAAATCAGTAATTTCTACTAACTGTGCCGTTGCCCTTGCTAAGCTGACGGATAAGAAGGTAGTTATAATTGATCTTGATCTCCAGTTCGGCGATATCGGTATCATGTATCAGATGACGCCCGAGCACACCATCTATGACATGATCCAGGTAATAGATCAACTTGATAAGGATATGCTACAGGGGTTTCTTGCGGTGCACTCATCAGGGGTAAGAGCATTACTTGCTCCTGTGCGTCCGCATGAATCCGATTCGATAACATCCGTTCACATTAAGAAGATTCTAGGCTTACTTAGGCAGTTCTTCGATTATATAATTATAGATACCCCCCCGATGTTTAACGATGTTACACTTACGGCACTTGATGAGAGTGATCTTATTTATTTGATCGCAACCATGGACATGCCAAGCATAAAAAATATTAAATTGGCAATCCAAACATTAAAGCAGCTTGGTTACCCACCGGAAATAGTCAAGTTTGTGCTGAATCGAGCAGACAGTAAAGTATTGCTTGAAGCTGACGAGGTTGAAAAAACGTTAGGCATAAAAGCAGATGCACGGATACCTAGCGACCGGATAATCCCACGAAGCGTTAACAAAGGGGTACCTGTCGTTATTGAGCAACCAAAATCCTCGGCCGCCAAGAGCTTAGTCGGCCTTTCGGAGAAGATTAAGAATACTAAGAAAAGGGATGGCCTTCAGCCAAGCGAGTCAAACCAGGTTATTCGTAGAATTATCAGGAGGTTATCTTAAATGTCACTAACCGATCGACTTGCTCAATCAGCCAATTCAAGTGTTGGGTCTGATACCGACGTTGTTCCCGCACGTGAAAACGAGCTTGACGAACTCAAGGTAAAGTATCATTACACTCTGGTAAACGAACTGGGTCCCGAACTAGATGACACTGGAACTGGTAGGGAAGCGCTAAAATCTCGTGTTGAGCAGATTTTGCGGAGCCTCCTAGCGATAGAGACAATGCCCCTATCGAGCCAGGATAAAGAGGGTATTATAAGGGACGTTATCGACAATATCCTAGGTTATGGGCCTATAGAGCAGTTTCTCAAAGACCAAGACATAACTGAGGTTATGGTCAATAATGCGGACAGTATTTATATTGAACGGGCTGGAAAGATTTATAAAACTGATCGAAAATTCCTCGATGAGGACCATCTACTGAGAATCATTGACAAGATTGTAAGTCAGGTGGGGCGGAGAATCGACGAGAGTTCTCCCATGGTTGATGCCCGCCTTCCTGATGGTTCTCGAGTTAATGCCGTCATTCATCCACTGGCGATAAACGGTCCCATGCTGACAATACGTAAGTTCTCAAAAGATCCATTTACTGTCGATGATTTAATCCGGTTCGAAACCATGAACTCGGAAGTCGCCAATCTGCTAAAGGCTTGCGTCGCAGGCCGGTTGAACATTCTTGTTTCCGGCGGAACCGGTACAGGAAAGACCACGATGCTTAATGTGCTCTCATCGTTTCTTCCTGGGGATGAGCGCATAGTGACAATTGAGGATTCGGCGGAATTGCAACTTCGCCAGGATCATGTGCTGAGGCTGGAATCCAGGCCGGCAAACATCGAAGGCAAGGGCGAGATAACAATCCGTGATCTTGTTAGAAATGCTCTTCGTATGAGGCCGGATCGTATAGTAATCGGTGAGGTCAGAGGGGGTGAAGCGCTCGACATGTTGCAGGCGATGAACACGGGTCATGACGGTTCGCTTTCAACAGTGCACGCCAACTCGCCGCGCGATGTTCTCTCCAGGGTCGAGACGATGGTGCTGATGAGCGGTTTCGACCTGCCGATGCGTGCTATTCGTGAATACATAAGCTCATCGCTTAACTTAATAGTTCACCTCGTGAGGCTACGCGATGGTTCACGGAGGATTACGCAAATTACCGAGGTCCAAGGCATGGAGGGGGACACCATTACCCTCCAGGATATCTTCCGCTTTGATTTCTCTATGGGGATCACCGAGGACGGACGATTTAAAGGCAGGCTAAAATCAACAGGTATCAGACCTACGTTTACACAAAGACTAATGGATTTCGGAATTCAGATACCGCTTGATACTTTCAAATTCGATCCGATGGCTCGCAGATAATATAAAAAAGGGAAAGATTATGGGAAAACGGACTATCATAACACTTCGCGCTATAGTCATAATACTGACATGCTGGCTGGCATTGGGTACACAGACCGCACGCTCTGACACCGTTTTAAATGATATCAATACCAAGAACTATCCGAACGTAAAACTACTATTGTCAGGCACAGCTTTCGATGAGGAAGAAAAGGCAGGGTCTGGTTATCAAGCGGTTAAGGTTAGCGAGAACGAGCAAGCTGTCAAGGGCCTTCGTGTAAGTCCTTTGATGATCAAACCTAAGCCAATAGCGGTGGTCTTGCTAATTGTGACTCTAGCGGTAGTATGAAGGGCAAGCCAATTGCAGATGCAAAAGCAGCGGCGGGCCACTTTGTGCGGTTGATGGGCAGCGATGATCAAATCTCCGTAATCGCTTTTAGCTCGAAACCCAACCTGGTTGCCGACTATAATTCCAACAAGAAAAGGGTTATTAACTCGATAAATGCAATCCAGGCATCCGGTGAGACCGCTGTTTACGATGCGCTATCACTTGCTGCTCGGCAGATCAAAACATCGGGTCTGAAACAAAATTATATAGTTTTACTTTCAGATGGTGGAGACACCGTCAGCAGGACTAAGCCCCTGATATGTATTGATCAGTTAAGAGCATTAAAAGTACCCGTGTATACTATTGCCCTGAAATCTCCTGAATTTGATATTGGAACCCTTGAGAATATATCAAGTCAATCAGGGGGAAAGTTGCTGCAGGCAATTAATTCAGATGAGCTAAACCCCTTTTATTCGCGTATCGCCGAACAGATTAAAAACAACATAGAGATCGAGTATCGAAGCCCTGGGTTTGATACCAAAGATATTGATCTAGATATTACCATAGGCCAAGGATCCAAATTATTACATATCAACGCTGCTTACCAAAACCCCACATTCTTAGATGGTGATAAGGCAGGGGATCCACCTGTTCGGATCAAACCAATCGTTGATAACTGGTTAGCCAGGTCAGGGATTATACTTGTTGCTTTCCTCACATCTTCGCTTTTTATCTATGGGGTAATTGCTGTGTTTACACGGCAGAGAAGCTTACTCAAACAGCAGATGGGCATGTATGAGCAGATTTGGAGTCAGGCGCAGAACGGTAATAAAAATGAGCCTTCTGACACAAATCCATATATTAGTAAGGCGTTGGGCGTGATCGGCTATCTTGCAGAGAAGCGGGGCTTTGTTGAGTTGGCTAGGGTGAAGCTTGAGCAGGCCGGACTTCCTTTAAGGCCTGTTGAATACATCTTCTTCCATGCCTTGATAGTTTTGGTTCCAAGCATTTTACTGCAAGTATTATTTAGCAAATTAGCGCTAACACTGCTGTTTATTATTTTACTCACTATCCTTCCGATGCTTTTCGTGCAAGTCTCAATAGACCGGAGAAAGAATCGCTTCAATGAAATGTTACCGGATACTATATCTATGCTTGCCGGCTCTCTCAGGGCTGGTTATAGCATGCTCCAAGCCATATCGCTTGCATCGGAAGAATCAAAACCCCCAATTTCGGATGAATTCAAAAGAGTACTGTCAGAGACGAGGTTGGGCCTTTCGATAGAGGTGGCGCTTAATAAAATGGCAGCACGCGTAGAAAGCGATGATTTTCATTGGATGGTGTTGGCTATTAACATCCAGCGCGAAGTTGGCGGCAATCTCGCGGAAATTCTGGATATAGTGGCCAAAACAATAAGGGAGCGCGAGACATTAAAGCGCCAAATAAAGACGCTTACAGCTGAAGGCAGGCTGTCATCGTACATATTAATTGCGTTACCCTTCGCTATCACGGCTATATTACTGGTGATTAACCCAGGATATATGAGCCTGCTTTTCACGAATGTGCTCGGTTGGATCATGGCTGGCGTTGCCGGCATTCTTATGATCATAGGGATAATTTGGATGAGAAAAATCGTTTCAATTGAGGTGTAGGTGTTTTTATGACAAGTTTTATCTTGGTACTCTTGGTATTCGCTGCAGTTGCTTTTTTTATTTATGCGCTTCTCTCTACAGTGTTTTCAGATGAAGTTGTAGTTAAGAAAAGCCTTAAGAAACTTGATGCATATGAGGTTCAAGATTTATATACAGCCGAACCAATGGCAAAGTCATTTTTTGAGCGCATTATAATGCCTTTTTACGGGCGGTTATCAAAAGTAGTCAAGCGCATGAGCCCGAAAGGAATAGAGGAGCAGATAAAGATAAAGCTCATCAAGGCAGGGAATCCGGATAATATGGACGTAGATAGGTTCCTATCGCTTAAAGCTCTTTTAGTTATTGTTGTAGCCGTGCTAATTGTGCTACTGCTAGCTATTAAGGGAATCAGCCCCTTGCTCGTAGTGCTGGGTGTGATAATCGTAGCTTGTTCATATTTCATACCTGATCTATGGCTAGGGAATTTAGTTGAAAACAGGCAGAAAAAAATACGCCTCGCTTTGCCGGATACGCTGGATTTATTAACAATCAGCGTCGAAGCCGGGCTCAGCTTTGACGTAGCGCTGGCAAAGGTGATCAAGAGTCATCCCGGACCGCTTGCCGAGGAGTTCTCACGGATGCTTCATGAGGTACAAATCGGCGTATCAAGAAAAGACGCTCTTAGAAGTATGGCAGCGCGTGTGGATGTTGACGAACTCAACAACTTTATTACATCGATTGTCCAGGCGGAAACTTTTGGCGTGAGCGTTGGAAGTATCTTGCGAGTTCAAGCATCAGAGATGAGGCTTAAGAGAAGACAGAGAGCCGAGGAGATCGCTCAGAAGGCGCCGGTAAAGATGGTTTTTCCGCTTATCTTATGCATCTTCCCATCTATTTTTGTTGCTGTTATCGGCCCAGGGGTTATCAGGATAGTTACAGCCTTCGCAGCACGCTCATAGTGTTGCTGACTGGCTATGGCTCGGTTGACAAGTGTTTTCTTGATATCCGTTTATCTAGCTACCACTTATTAACAATTCGCTCTCTGGCCTGTATAGTAATCACATATAACTAAACACATTTTAACTGGGAAATTTTGATAAAACTATTGTAGTATTAGGCGTTACCTGCTACTATATTTATAGCTAGGTGGGTAATCTCTACCTATGCTTACAGTAAATCTTATTTTTAGATAATATCTCGCACCAGCATTGGAAGCCTCTTTGTAGCAATGACGTGACGACAAGAGATAAGTAAAGGGGCTGTTATGAAAAAGTATATTGTTATTTCTTTGGCGCTGGCTTTAATGTTTGCTGCCACTACCGCTTTTGCTGCGAGTCAAGGCGCTCTTTCAGTGAAACCCGGCATCGTGGGATCAAATTCCACCGTTGCCGCGCAGGGAGCAGGTTTTAGCCCGAACGCTGATGTTGTTGTAAGTTTGGATGGCAGCAATAGCAAGACTGTTAAGGCAAACTCGTCTGGCAGCATATCGTTTAGCTATGCTATACCTTCAGGCACAAAAGCCGGAATCCATACGTTAAGCGCCCAGGGCCCGACCGACAGTAACCAGCAGCAGGTCGAGCCGTATTCCACGGGTACCCTGTCACTGCTTGGTACCGTGCAGGTAGGCGAGACCGCCTTTTTGGGCGAGCAGACTACACCAGGCCAGAGCGGCAATGCCGCAGCCAGTGCTGCTGAGAAGCGTGGAGAGCTACCATTTACCGGCGGCACAATCCTCTGGGTATTGCTAATCACCGGTTTAGCCTTAACAACTACAGGATTTGGTGTTAAAGCCCTCAAAAAGAATTAACCTCACGATTAACTCACAAAAGCCGATAACTGAAAACATGTAAATACGCAGAGCTTTGTTAGAAGTTCACAAGCTCTGCTATTTAACGCCCTAAAAGACAAGCGACTCAAGCAAGGATAACTGGCAAAGTACGCAAACTTTGGAATGCAGGTTAAAATTGGAAGAGCAGTTCGAAGTACTCCAGTTCATAAAAATATTAGGTAAGAGAAAGGCGATAATCGTCCTCGGTACGATTATCTGCTTGTTGGGTTCGATAGTGGCCACTTCTTTGATGACGCCTAAATTTGAGGCCTCAGTCGAGATGCTTGTCTCTCAGGGTCAAATTGCACCCAGTAACCAATCTCTCGGTGAGTCATACCAGGCCTTACTGCTAAGCGAACGGCTTGCCATGACTTTTAAAGAGATGATATCGAGCAGAACCCTTGCAGAGAGGGTTATCTCGAAACTTGAGCTGCCTTTACTGCCTGAAGATTTGCAGAAAAAAGTGGGCGCAAAGCTGGTAAAAGACACACAACTCATAGAGATATCGGTTACCGATGACAACCCGGTTCAAGTCAAGAACATAGCCAACGCCTATGCCAGCGAGTTTGTTACTATAACCAAAGAGGTTATACCTTCATCCGCACTCATAAACGTAAAAGTAGTTGAGCCGGCGGTGGTACCACTTGATCCGGTAAAACCAAACGCTACCTTAAACGTGATCTTAGGGTTCCTGATCGGCCTAATGGCCAGCATCGGTCTCGCGTTTCTCATGGAGACGCTCGACGTGACGATTAAGGAGCAAGAGGATGTTGAGGGATTGTTGGGGGTGCCATCACTAGGTAAGATACCCGGTGGGGAGAGCCCGTTTCTTCTTAGTAACGATAATGCGATTGTGTCTGATGCTTACCGGAGCATAAGAACGAACCTTCAATATATCAACTTTAACCAATCGATAAAAACCCTGATCGTATCCAGTCCTAACCAAAGCGAGGGCAAGACGACTGTTTCAGCGAATCTCGCGATTGTCTATGCACAAGCAGGTTACAAGGTACTCATAATTGAATGCGATTTAAGACGGCCGACTTTAGCTAATCTCTTCTACATTCCAGACGATAGAGGACTTTCAAATGTTTTAGCGGGCGCGGCGACCGTGGAATCGGTGATGCGAGAGACACAGGTTGATGGATTACAAATCATCTCAAGTGGACCGATCCCGCCAAACCCCGCAGACCTCCTGAATTCGGAGCACATGGATAGGGCGCTGGCCGATCTGCGTGAGAAGTTTGACCTGATAATCCTTGATTCTCCTCCGGCACTTGCGATTACAGATACCGCTATTCTTTCTACAAAAGCGGATGCGGTTCTTTTGTTGTCGCATTATGGAAAAACCAAGAAGAACGAGATCGTCGCCGCCAAAGAGGCGCTTAGTAAAGTGGGGGCCCGTATCATCGGTTTTGTGATCAACGGCGCCAACATGCCGCGGAAAGGCGGCTACTATTATTATAAATCTTACGCGGAGCAGCCGACAGCAACTAACTGATCATTAACTAATTAAGGGATCATGGAAGGCACTACAAACCAGTCTAATCAGCAAAAAACTTATAAAGCGCAACCGGGAAAGAGGGTACTTATAGCCCTCTCTTGCTTGTTTATGGTCGTGCTGCTCGTCATCTATGGTGTGATACTTTCGACCAACATCTTATCTGCGAGAAAATCTCTCTATCAAGGGCGGGGGCATTTGGAATCGGCGTATGTAGCTGCAGAAAAGGCAGACTTTGGGGAATCGGCTATGAGTTTTAAACGGGCCAAGACCAGCTTTATCAATGCAAACAAAATCCTCGCCAGACCGAGCATTAAGTTACTGATGCCCGTTCCCATCCTCAACAAGAATTTGCAGGCCATTAAAAGGTTGACCTCTGCCGGATTTCAAGTCTCGCTCGCGGGTGAGTCGCTTGCGAAGGCATCGATGTTCTTTCCGCAAAAACAAGGGAAGATCGATCTCAGCTTCAACGGTGGCAAGGTTGATTTGCAGCCATTCCTTTCTGCTAAACCATACATAGACCAGGCTAACCTGTATACCCTTCAAGCTATGGCCGAATATGAAAAGGCGCCGAGCACATTTCTGATTCCTTCAATTGATAAAGCCCGCGAAGAACTTGGCAAGCAATTGCCTAAACTAAGGGATATAACTACAAATATGAAGCTGGCACTCGATGTATTGCCCGGTGTTCTGGGATCGCAAACGCCGCGACGGTATTTCTTAGCGATTCAGAACAATGCGGAACTAAGAGCCACGGGCGGCCTAATCGGCAATTACGGCATCATCACCATGGATAAAGGGAAGCTCTCGCTTACGGATTTTAACGAGATATTGAAGCTCCAAAACATGAACCCACATGCGGTCAATGCACCCAAAGATTACCTTGCACGCTACGGCCAATTTCAGGCCACAAGTATATGGTCGAATACCAACATGAGCCCGGATTTTCCAACAGTTAGCAGAATCCTTCTGAATCTCTACGGGAGTGTGACGGGTGTATCGCTCGATGGAGTTATTACTATCGATCCGGTAGGTTTGCAATATCTGCTGACAGCTATTGGGCCGGTCGATCTACCCGGTGAGTCCATAATTATAGATGAACATAATGTCGTCAACTGGACCCTTATCGACGCTTACGCAAAATATACGGATAGGGACCAGCGAAAAGATTTCCTGGCCGATGTTGCAAGGGCCGTCTGGCTGCGAGTCATAAGCGGACAAATCGAAAATAAGTCAAAACTTGTCGACCAGCTAAATCTGGCGCTTTCTGAGAAGCATATGGCGGTCTATAGCACCGATAGTAAAGAGCAGGAGCTTGCCGAAAGCCTGGGCTATGGAGGTGTTTTGCTCCCGACAGCCAACGATTACGTTCAGGTTATAATGCAGAACCACGGTGCGAATAAGATCGATGTTTATATGCACGAGGAAATCCGCTACTCAATAAAGTTGAGGCCGGACGGCTCCGGATTGGCTCGAATGTCGATCAATGTAATAAACAAAACACCGAGAGCAGGTCTGCCGACATATGTTTCCGGCGATAATCCCCAGGGTGCGCACGGCGGCTCTAGCAATACATGGCTCAATCTCTATGTGCCGCAGGGTTGCCAACTAACGTCAATGGATAGCACAAGCAGCCAGGTTGATATCGGGGCTGAAAAAGATAAAACAGTCTTCTCTCAATATGTGAAACTTGCGCCGAGTACAAGCAGAACCGTCGATCTTACGTACGAGCTGCCTAACGTTTTAGTTTTTCAGGGTGACGAGATAGTATATGCGCTTGATTGGCAGGTTCAGCCGGTGCTTAACAAACCCGACATTTCAATAGACGTGGAAGCCCCACATGGGTTTGAATTTAACAAGCTGCCGCAAGGTTTTAAACGAAAAGGGAAAAAGGCCGCGTATAGAGGCGTGTTTTCTAAAGACCAAAAGCTCGAACTAGGCCTGATCGATAACAGGTAATATGAGTAACGAGGTTTAGTGTATGGAAACGAAAGATGAACAAAAAAGTAAGCTGAACAAGTTTGCGAACATCGCTATTATAATCGGGCTAGTGCTTATGGCCATCCCGGCCGGGCTCTGGCTTAACGAGGAATACTACCAGTGGAGCCAAGGCAAGAAATGGCAATCATTAGTATCGCTTTACTCCGATGACTCGGTGCGGGCTTTGCGGGTCTCGGGATCTAAGCAAGGCGGGGGCTCGGGCGCTGGCAGTGGGGAAGATTCTCGAACCTCGGGTACGAACACCCTGGCATGGTCGCCGGAACTGGTTGATACCGGCACTATCGAACCGGGAACCAGCATTGCTTTTATCGAGATCCCAAAGCTTAACCTTAGATTAACCGTTACCGAGGGAGTTGATTGGGCGAGCCTCGCTAAAGGACCAGGCCACGCGCCGAAGACTGCAAGAATCGGCGACAAGGGCACGACGCTCATCTCCGGACATCGCACTATGTACGGCGCGCCTTTTCACGATCTGCACAAATTAGAGCTTGGCGATAACGTGATGCTGTATACCAAAAAGGCGATGTTCGTCTATACGGTCGAGGGCATCAAAAGGGTTTATCCTACCGACTGGAGCGATATTAAGCCTGGCGATACCTCACGCCTGGTATTATCGACCTGCGAGCCGATATTCTCTGCGGAGAAGCGCCTTCTCATAATTTTAAAATCAACAAGCGCCAGTAGGCACAGCGTTAATAGGTAATACCCTTGAGGACATTACCATTATATGGTAAACTTATAAACATAAGCAGATAATGTTTTTTGTTGCACCTGTTATATCAACAAGGCACTACCCAGCTAACCTTAACGCTGGATGCTCGTAATATCTCCACACCACCACTCACACCACTATTCTTTATATGTGCGGGCAATCGTCCGTTAGTAAGAAAGGAAGTTAACAAATCATCGTGTGGAATGTTGAAGCGACTTCGCATGCGGCCGGTAAGGCCTTTGAAACAATGAAGTCGGTAAGACTCAAACAGCCGGTATTTCTAATTATCGACATGTTTCTTATCGTCATGGCACTATTCTTGTCATTTGTGCTTCGTTTCGGCATGGATATCCCTGTATCGTATACTACCTTTTTGCTATCGATACTTCCGGTCGTCATTGCGATAAAAATCCCAGTATTCTATCTCTTCGGCTTTTATAACCAGCTCTGGGAGTACGCTAGCCTGCGTGAAGTGTTTCGGCTTTTCCGGGGAATCACATCTGCCTCG
>Ga0210023_1002430_pt1 | contig 12305 bp, 9 predicted proteins | sample CryGeymeta201524_FD_183987 | JGI IMG/M metagenome (GOLD analysis project Ga0210023, IMG submission 183987) | Groundwater microbial communities from Crystal Geyser aquifers in Utah, USA - Crystal Geyser metaG 2015-24 (SPAdes) (version 2) | ecosystem: Environmental > Aquatic > Deep subsurface >... | reverse complement strand
GGGCTGAGACAACACTAACCGAAGCAATAGATGAACTGTCTCGCAAGAATTTTAGATTAACAGTGAACAGAGCCTATTATTCAGTCTTCTATGCAATGAGAGCTTTCCTCGCTACAGTAGATAAGGATTCTTCAAAACATTCTGGTGTCGTATCTCTTTTTAATCAACATTTTATACAGACAGGTTCTGTTCCTGAAGTCAGCTTTAAGTCCATCCAGTCACTCATGGATTTGAGACACGAAGGAGATTATCAGGATTTTGCTGAGATAACCGAAGACGAGGCTAATGGTGCAATAGAATCGGCAAAAATAATAATCAGGATGCTAAAAGAAAAATTGGAGAAACTCCTTGCAAGTGAAAAATAAAAGCCTTGTTTTAAAATGTATATTATTCCAGTCCCTCTGAGCTTGACTCATACACACAGAAAGCTAAAGAACTGGCCGGTGAGGGCAATGAGGTTGTGCTTACTGGAGCAGCACCGGTATGGCTTTATCTGAAGGTTGCCCATGCCCTGCACGGTAAGGCAAGGAAGTTGATTTATCGTTCTCCTGTAACTGGTGATGTGGTGATCTTTGACCATAGCCCTTATTAAACGAAGAGATAAATAGGAAGAGCAGCATCTTCATCCAGGTCTTTAAGGTAGGTGATCCGCCATTTTTACCCCCAGTCCCCTGGACTATCTCTATTTTTTTAAATACAGAATAATCCTTAAGGCAAAAGAACCCATCTCTCTTCCGTCCTACAAGGGTTCAGCCCTGCGGGGTGTTTTCGGCTCTGCTTTGAGACGGACTGTCTGCATATTGAAAAAGTCCACATGTGTTGATTGCCCTTTTAAATTTAATTGCGTGTATTCAGCCATCATGGAAACACCAATCCCGAAAGACCACCCTGACTCCAGGAAATACAAAAACGCCCCTCATCCTTACATCATTATTCCACCGCTTACCAGCAGGCAGCATTTCGAGCCTGGTGATGGAATGTCTTTTGAGGTTGTACTTATCGGCAAGGCAAACGAATACCTCCCCTATTTCATCTATGCCTTCACTGAGATGGGCCGGCTTGGCATCGGGAAAGGGAAGGGTAAATTTGACGTGACATCTGTTCAGGCATTGGATTTAAAAGACCAAGAGAAAGAGATATTTAATGGCACGAAGCTCCTTGCGTCCTTAGAGAACAGGATTGACTACAAATCTTTTAAGGATGAAAAATTCCAGGGTGAGGAAATTACCCTGTCTTTTGAAACCCCGGTAAGAATCAAGGTAAATGAGAGGTTATCGTCGGACATCCCCTTTGAGCTCCTTATCAGGAGGCTCTCAGAAAGGGCGTTCCTGCTTGCCAACCTCCACTGTGGGGCAGAGCTTGACAACTTTGGAAAGTTTGCTAAAGGCTCCGAGGAAGTTCGAATTGTGAGAAATAAATTACACTGGCAAGACTGGGAAAGGTATTCGTCCAGGCAGCAGACCAGAATGAAATTTGGTGGGTGGGTTGGTGAGATAATCTACCAGGGTGACTTTCAAAGGTTCTTACCCCTTTTAAGGCTTGGAGAACATATCCATGTAGGTAAAAATACGACCTTTGGCCTGGGGAAATATCGGATAATAGGATTTTAGATTTCGGATTTCGGATTTCGGATTCGTAAATGACAACGGAAAACTTATACACCAATATATGCAGGATGGAAAACCTGCTCGCTGCCTGGGCAAAGATCAAGGAGAAGGGTTCTGCGGGCGGTATAGACAGGTCTGTTTTTTCGCTTATCACCAAAGGGGAAGAGGTTGAGGTGGAAAAAGGTTTTTTAACGAACGAGACCAGGAAAAGGGTGGCAGAAAAGGTGCTCGAAAGGATAAATACCATTGAGATATTCAGAGCCAGAGAGATGAGACTTTCACAGATTATGAAAGGGCAAGCCCATGCCGTGGTTGCATTTCTTGAGGGTAAATTAACACATTATCGCCCTTACATAGCGAAATGGTAATGAAACAATATCTTGTAGTTGCGTATGATATTGCCGATGATAAAAGAAGAAACAAAATCTGTGACATTCTTTCCGCTTATGGTCAGCGGGTAAATTACAGCGTGTTTGAATGTTTTCTCGGGGCAAGAGACATACTCAGGCTAAAGAATAAAATCGAGGGGTATTTGAAAAAGGGTGAAGATATCGTTCTTTATTACTATCTGTGTAAAGATTGCCTGGAGAAGGTAGAGCGGGTAGGCAGTTTTCCCGAGGAAAAATCAGTAGTTAAAGTCTTCTGAAGGCTTGAAAGATTTGCGAAAATGACACAATTGACAGATTTCTTTTAATTCCAGTAACTTACAGTAAATATTAGGGTTAGAAATGGGGCAGAATACCACCATGAATTCTCGAAAAACAGTCCTTCCCATGAACGGACAGAGGAGATTTGCGAAAATGCTCCCTTTTGCAAATAAAAAATTGCTTATAGATTAATGTGTTAGGGAAAAGGAGAAGATGCCTGTTTTCGAAAATCGGTTTTCTATAGAGATTTGACAATAGATTTGCGAAGGAAATTTTACCAAAGGAGGTAATACCCTGGAATGTAACTAGAAATTCCTTGCCAGAGCGGTTGAATTGGGATATGGTGTGTCAGGATTTGATAGAGAAATCAGGGATTAAGGTAAGTTAAGACCGTTCGCGGGATTGGTGGGATTTATGATTTATGATTTCGGATTTTTGATATGAATTAAAAAACGGAGGCAAATCCGCAATCCAAAATCAAAAATCATAAATGACTTGGCCGTTCGCGGGATTGGTGGGATTTATGATTTATGATTTCGGATTTTTGATATGAATTCACAGGAATTAAAAGACCGGACTAAAAGGTTTGCATTAAAAGTAATTCAATCAGTTGAAACCCTACCGAAACACCAGGCTGGAAATGTAATTGGTAGGCAGCTATTGAGGTCTGCGACATCAGTTGGGGCTAATTATAGAGCGGCATGCAGGGCGAGATCACGTGCCGATTTTATTTCGAAAATGGGTATAGTTGAAGAAGAGGCTGATGAGACGATATATTGGCTGGAATTACTTGTTGAATCAGGCTTGATTAATAAAGAGGCAATTGAAGACTTAATAAAGGAAGCTAATGAACTAACCGCAATATTCACTGCTGCCTGCAAATCAGCAAAAGCAAAAAAACCGAGACTAATCCGAAATCCGCAATCCGAAATCATAAATTTAAGTCTATGCCCGAAGGGCAGATTTCCCTTGACAAATATAAGGTTAGCAGGTATCTATTGATTCAAAAATTGAAAGATATAGGCATGTATTCCTTTAGTAATATGGAAAAAAGCTGGGGCTGAAAATGGAGAAATGAATTATTAGAGATGTTACAGGGGGGGGGAGACGATGAGATCAAAGACATGTATCACATTCAATCTGCTTTTATGTATGGCTGTATTATTAACAATTCACATAAAGCCATCTTTTGGGACAGAGATATCTTCAGACAAGGATTCCATATTTTATCAAGAGATAAATGCAAGTGGCTTTGTTTCATCAGATCCGCAAGAACCATTAGGTATTATAATCGAGGCGAAAGATGAAAAAGTGGTGCTTACCAAAGATGACATAATATATATCAGTATGAAAAGAGGCATTGAAGTAAAGATAGGAGACACATTTGCTATCTTCAACACATCAGAAAGAATTAAACATCCGGTCTCAGGAAAAAAGTTTGGGTATGTGCATAGGATACTGGGAGAACTTCAGGTTTCTGGCATCGATGGTGAGTTGTTTGTTGCAACGATAACAACCACTTATGATGCCATATCTATCGGAGATAAAATCATGCCATTAAAACCGATGGATAAAAAGGTTACGATTACGAAACCTGATACTAAAATAGAGGGATATATCATTGAAACACGGGATCAAATCAATAATATATCGAAAGGCTGTATTGTCTATGTGGATAGGGGAGAGAAAAATGGGGTGAGTCGGGGCAACAGTTTTGTTGTCAAAAAAGAGGGGAAGAAAATCTATGATCAGATAACAAAAAGAGAAGTCATCCTTTCGCCAACTATCGTTGGCAGAGGAGTAATATTATTCACCGGAACTCATACCTCAACAGCTCTAATAACTTATAGCATATATACATTATACGTAGGAGATATGATAACGATTACAAGTGAATAATCATATAATATTGTGCTGGCGGCGTATTATTCTACTTTTTGATCTCTTAGAAAGGGATTTAAGTAATTATTGCTTTTATCCCTATTTTTTAGTCTGACTGATCCATCGTAAAAATTCTCTTATTATAAAGATAAAATGCATAAAGAATATTTTGGAATAGCACTGAGTCTTGTACCTGGGATAGGTTGTGTTTTGTATAAGAGGCTGATTGATTATTTCAAAAAGGCCGAAGTTGTATTCGATGCATCTTTTCAGGAATTGACAAACATTGATGGAATAGGGCATGAAACTGCTTTGGCAATTAAAAACTTTGATCAAGGGGGCCTGGTTGAGAATAGGCTATTGATGGCCAAAAAGGTCAATGCCTGTATATTGACTTTGGAAGACGAGGGTTATCCAGCGAATCTAATGAAGATCAATAATCCGCCACCAATGCTCTACATGAAAGGCGAAATTAAAAAGGATGATCACTTTGCTGTTGCTGTTGTTGGATCACGAACCCCATCAGGATACGGGGAATCAACTGCCAGGTCGATAAGTCGTGACCTAGCAGCCGAAGGAATAACCATTGTCAGCGGTATGGCTCGAGGAATTGATGCCATTTCTCACAGAGAGGCTTTATCTGCAGGAGGAAGGACTATTGCTGTATTGGGAAGTGGAATAGATGTAATATATCCACCGGAAAATAGGGAACTTTTCAATAAGATTTGCCGGAACGGAGCTGTTGTTACTGAGTTTCCAGTTTCAACACCCCCTGATGCCGTAAACTTTCCAAATCGAAACAGGATAATAAGTGGCCTATCCTTAGGGGTGGTAATTGTGGAGGCTGGGGTAAAAAGTGGGTCTCTAATTACTGCAAAGTTTGCTGTGAGTCAGGGCAAAAAGGTCTTTGCTGTGCCAGGGCAGATAGGGTCTGTGGGAAGTAAAGGGACGAACAGACTTATAAAAGAAGGGGCAAGGTTAGTAGAGAGTGCTGATGATGTTATGAGTGCAATCTTTCACTTTCGTTCAAGACAAGTTTTACCCCAATACAGGGATTATAAAGAGGACAGGGGAGGGGTTAAAAAAGGTGAGAATCTTTCTGAGAGCGCTAAACAGGTACTGACTACTTTGACTGAGGGCCCCTTACATATAGATACTGTTGCTGCTAGAAGCAGATTAAATGTTAACGAGGTTTCAAGTATATTATTGAACTTGGAGCTCAGTGGCTTAATCACCCAACTACCTGGAAAAATATTTATTAGAAACACATAAACCCCATTAGAATTGCCTTTTCTTGTGGATATACTTCTTGGAGAAAAAATGCCTAAATCTCTGGTTATCGTTGAGTCGCCTGCTAAAGCAAATACTATTAACAAATTCCTGGGTAAGGATTTTATAGTTTTGGCATCCATGGGACATGTTAGAGCCCTCCCCAGCAAGTCCGGGTCTGTAGGCATAGAAAATGACTTTGAGCCAAAATACCAGATATTGCCTCAGCGAAAGAAGGATATCTCTAAAATAAAGAAGACATTAGAAAAATGTGAAAATCTCTACCTGGCTACCGATTTAGATCGAGAAGGAGAGGCTATTGCCTGGCATTTGTTGGAGATATTGAATCTAAATGATGGAAATGGTTACACTAAAAGAAAGGGGGCATCTTCCCCTTCAGTCAAGAGGATAACCTTTTATGAAATTACAAAAGAGGCTATTCAAGAGGCGATGAAAGCCCCTCGGCATATCATACAATCCCTGGTGGATGCTCAGCAAGCCAGGGTAATTTTAGACTACCTTTATGGATTTAACCTGAGTCCACTTTTGTGGAAAAAGGTCCGTTATGGGCTTTCTGCCGGACGGGTTCAATCCGTTGCTCTGAGGTTGATTTGTGAGAGAGAAGAGGAGATTCAAGCATTTAAACCCAGAGAATATTGGACCATCAATGCCAGGCTTTCAACAACAAAAGAACCAACACCAGAGACTGGCTTCAATGCCACGTTAGTTGGGATAGATGGCAAGAAACAAAGTAAATTTTCGATCAGTGATAAAGAGTCTGCTGAAAGGATTGTTAAAGAACTTGAAAATGCAGAATATGAGGTTGTAGAAATAAAAGAGAAAGAGGTTACAAGGACACCTCCTCCTCCCTTTACTACCAGTACGTTACAACAGGAAGCATTTAGAAAGTTGCGTTTTCCTGCAAAAAAAACCATGTCAATAGCCCAAAAACTTTATGAAGGGATAGAAATCCAGGATGAAAGTGTTGGTTTAATTACCTATATGAGAACAGACAGTGTGAATATTTCCTCAATCGCCCTGGAACATGCAAAAAGCATAATAACCCAGTTTTTCGGAAGTGAATATGCATTAAATGCCCCTCGTTACTTTAAAAATAAGGCAAAGAATGTACAGGAGGCCCATGAGGCTATAAGACCCACTGATCTGGCAAAGAAACCAGAGGACATGAAGGATTTCTTGACTTCCGATCAATGGAAGCTATATAGACTCATTTGGAGACGAACCATTGCATGCCAGATGGCCAAAGCTATCCTGAACACTGTTTCTGTTGACATAACTGCAAAAAAAACGCATACGTTTCGTGTCTCAGGTTCGATAATAAAATTTCCTGGTTTTACGAAGGTATACGAGGAAAGCAAAGACGTTGACAAGGAAGAGAAAGAGGAAGTGTTACCTTATCTTACCAAAGGCCAAAGTCTTTATCTAATAGAGCTCCTTTCTAATCAACATTTTACCCAGCCACCCCCTCGCTATACTGAAGCCTCTCTCGTAAAGATTCTAGAAGAATACGGGATAGGACGTCCTTCTACCTATGCTGCAATTATGAACACCCTTCTAATTCGAGGTTACGTTAAGATAATAGAACGGAATTTTCATCCAGAAGATACCGGAATAACGGTTAACAGGTTACTGGTTAGCCATTTCAATAAATATGTTGATTATAATTTTACAGCGAAAATGGAAGAGGACCTTGATCAGATAGCCAAGGGTAATACCCAATGGCGACCAGTCATACAGCAATTTTGGACCCCGTTTATTGAGCTGATCAGGAAAAAAGACGTTGAAATCAAGAAGTCAGACGTAATTGATGAAAAAACAGAGGAAAAATGCCCGGAGTGCGATGGTGATCTTGTTATTAAATTAGGACGCTATGGTAAATTCTATGCTTGTAAAAGGTATCCGGAGTGTGAGTTTGTAAGACCTTTAAAAGAGAAAAAAGAAATAGTCGAAGATGTGTCTTCCAATGCAGAGAGGTGTGAAAAATGTGGCAAATCTATGACAATAAAAGATGGGAGGTTTGGTAAGTTCCTGGCTTGCTCAGGATATCCTGAGTGTAAAAATACCAAACGAATCTCTAAAAGTAAAGATGGAGATTCTCAAGTAGAAGGGCAGGAGATAACTGCTGAAAAGTGTGAAAGATGCGGCAGTAATTTTGTAATCAGAAGAACCCGTTATGGAAACAGATTCCTCTCTTGTCAGAATTATCCAAAGTGTAATAACGCCAAGCCGTTAAGCACAGGGGTTAAATGTTCAATGACTGATTGCAATGGGGATATAGTAGAGAGGGGTTCAAAAAAAGGAAGGCTTTTCTTTGGATGCAGTAATTATCCTGATTGTAACCTGATGTTTTGGAACAGACCTATACCTGATAAATGTCCTGATTGTGGATCTCCATTTTTGGTAGAAAAGGTTGTAAAAAACAGAGGGACGATACTTGAATGCATAAATAAGGAATGTAAATATCAAAGGGAAAAAGGAAAATAACAAAAAAGGCCATCTTATCATAAGATGGCCTTTTAGCAGTTAATTTCTCGGCAGTGACCTACTCTCCCACCCCGTTGCCAGAGCAGTACCATCGGCGCTAGAGAGCTTAACTTCCGTGTTCGGGATGGAGACGGGTGTATCCTCTCTGCTATAACCACCGAAAAATTAAATTATTCTTTTTTTAAATTTTTAATAAGGTTATGGTCAAGCCTCACGACCTATTAGTATTGGTTAGCTGAGTTCGTTACCGAACTTACACATCCAACCTATCAACCTTGTGGTCTACAAGGGGTCTTTAGTCCACCCTTGGGTGGAGGGGATACCTAATCTTGGGGTGGGTTTCCCGCTTAGATGCCTTCAGCGGTTATCCCTTCCGAACATAGCTACCCAGCTATGCCACTGGCGTGACAACTGGTAAACTAGAGGTTTGTCCATTCCGGTCCTCTCGTACTAGGAACAGATCCCCTCAAGTATCCTGCGCCCACAACAGATAGGGACCGAACTGTCTCACGACGTTCTAAACCCAGCTCACGTACCGCTTTAATTGGCGAACAGCCAAACCCTTGGGACCTGCTTCAGCCCCAGGATGCGATGAGCCGACATCGAGGTGCCAAACCTCCCCGTCGATGTGGACTCTTGGGGGAGATAAGCCTGTTATCCCCGGCGTACCTTTTATCCGTTGAGCGACGGCCCTTCCATTCGGGACCGCCGGATCACTAAGACCTGCTTTCGCATCTGCTTGACTTGTAGGTCTCGCAGTTAAGCTCCCTTATGCCTTTACACTCTACGGCTGGTTTCCAATCAGCCTGAGGGAACCTTCGTGCGCCTCCGTTACTCTTTAGGAGGCGACCGCCCCAGTCAAACTACCCACCAGACACTGTCCTCGACCCGGATAACGGATCTGAGTTAGAATTTCCGAATAACCAGGGTGGTATTTCAAGGATGACTCCATCCCGACTAGCGTCGGAACTTCTCAGTCTCCCACCTATCCTACACAAGCTATCCCAAAATCCAATGTCAAGCTATAGTAAAGGTGCCGGGGTCTTTCCGTCTAGTTGCGGGTAGACGGTATCTTCACCGCCGCTTCAATTTCGCTGAGCCCCTCGTTGAGACAGTGCTGAAGTCGTTACGCCATTCGTGCAGGTCGGAACTTACCCGACAAGGAATTTCGCTACCTTAGGACCGTTATAGTTACGGCCGCCGTTTACTGGGGCTTCGGTTCGAAGCTTCTCTCCGCCAAAGGCGGAAATAACATCTCTCCTTAACCTTCCAGCACCGGGCAGGCGTCAGTCCCTATACATCGTCTTGCGACTTAGCAGAGACCTGTGTTTTTAATAAACAGTCGCTACAGCCGTTTCTCTGCGACCCACTTCGGCTCCAGAAGCAAGTTCCTTCACCTAGTGTGGGCACTCCTTCTCCCTAAGTTACGGAGTCAATTGGCCGAGTTCCTTAACGAGGGTTATCTCAAGCGCCTTGGGATGCTCTCCCTGCCTACCTGTGTCGGTTTGCGGTACGATCACCAAAATAACTCGCTAGAGGCTTTTCTTGGTAGCATGGGATCAACCAGTTTATGTCCAAATGGACTCCTCATCGCTTCTCGGAGTTGTGATATTCCGGATTTGCCTGGAATATCCTCCTACGAGCTTGAACCTACTATTCCAACAGTAGGATGGCCTACCCTTCTACGTCCCCCCATCACTCAAACGCTAATCTGGTGGTACAGGAATATTAACCTGTTTTCCATCGCCTACGCCTTTCGGCCTCGGCTTAGGGATCGACTGACCCTGAGAGGATTAACCTTCCTCAGGAAACCTTAGGCTTACGGCGTGCCGGTTTCTCACCGGCATTATCGCTACTCATGTCAGCATAATCTCTTCCAGTTTCTCCAGCAGTCCTCACGGTCTGCCTTCACCGATTACTGAAATGCTCCCCTACCAAGGGCGACAAAGTCGCCCCTCCGCAGCTTCGGTAATGTGCTTGAGCCCCGTTACATTTTAGGCGCAGACCCACTTGACCAGTGAGCTGTTACGCTTTCTTTAAAGGATGGCTGCCTCTAAGCCAACCTCCTGGTTGTCTGAGCGTTTCCACATCCTTTTACACTTAGCACATATTTTGGGACCTTAGCTGGCGGTCTGGGTTGTTTCCCTCTCGACTACGGAACTTATCTCCCGCAGTCTGACTCCCAGGATTATACTTAGCAGCATTCGGAGTTTGGTTGGGTTTGGTAATCTGGTAGGACCCCTAGCCCATCCAGTGCTCTACCTCTGCTAGTAATTCCTGAGGCTATACCTAAATATATTTCGGGGAGAACCAGCTATCTCCAGGTTTGATTAGCCTTTCACTCCTATCCACAGCTCATCCAAGCCGTTTTCAACCGACACTGGTTTGGGCCTCCATTCGCTGTTACGCGAACTTCACCCTGGCCATGGATAGATCACCTGGTTTCGGGTCTATTATATACAACTAATTCGCCCTATTAAGACTCGCTTTCGCTACGGCTCCACCTGACGGCTTAACCTTGCTGTACACAATAACTCGCTGACTCATTATGCAAAAGGCACGCAGTTAGACTGGATAGTATAGACTATCCATAGTCCTTCCACAGCTTGTAGGCATATGGTTTCAGGTACTATTTCACTCTCCTTACAGGAGTACTTTTCACCTTTCCCTCACGGTACTAGTTCACTATCGGTTGCCAGGTAGTATTTAGCCTTGGGAGATGGTCCTCCCAGTTTCCCACAGGATTCCTCGTGTCCCGCGGTACTCGGGAAAACTGTCCAGGGAGTTTAATTTATTTTACTTACAGGACTTTCACCTTCTATGGTTAGTCTTTCCAGACTATTCGGCTATAAATTAAAATTTATAACTTCCCGACAAATCCGTAACTTTGTCCGACAGTTTCCCTCAACCCCAAAAGTACAACGCTTACGGGCTATTACGTACATTTGGTTTGGGCTATTCCCCTTTCGCTCGCCGCTACTGAGGGAATCGCATTTGCTTTCTTTTCCTAAGGGTACTTAGATGTTTCAGTTCCCCTCGTTGACCTCTATTGCCTATGTATTCAGCAATAGATATCCTGACATTACTCAGGATAGGTTTCCCCATTCAGAGATCTCCGGATCTAAACCTGTTTAGCGGCTCCCCGAAGCTTATCGCAGCTTACCACGTCTTTCATCGCCTCCTGGCACCAAGGCATTCACCATATGCCCTTTGCAGCTTGACCATAAAACCTTATTTAGTTGTCAAAGAACATCCTGAGCAAAAAACGTTTAAGAATGTATTTCAAATTTATATATCTTTATTTCTCCCTGGTGGAGGTAAGCGGGCTCGAACCGCTGACCCCCTGCGTGCAAGGCAGGTGCTCTCCCAACTGAGCTATACCCCCCATCAACTGCGGATTTTAGATTGCGGATTTTTTTTAATTCCGCATTCCGCAATCGACAATCCGAAATTTGTTGGTGGGCCTAGGTAGATTTGAACTACCGACCTCACGCTTATCAGGCGTGCGCTCTAACCAACTGAGCTATAGGCCCGCTTTGGCCACTGGACTTCTTTCAATGACCATAGCTGCCCTTTTGACCTTAAAAAACTAAATAGTAGATCTCTAACTTTGGGATTGACCTAGGATTGTTGCATGTTAGATTTAACTAACAGAAATAACAACTCCTTAGAAAGGAGGTGATCCAGCCGCAGGTTCCCCTACGGCTACCTTGTTACGACTTCACCCCAATTACCAACCATACCTTAGTCGCCTGCCTTCCCTGACGAATCAGGGATTAGCTCAACGCCTTCTGGTACAATTGACTTTCGTGGTGTGACGGGCGGTGTGTACAAGGCCCGGGAACGTATTCACCGTGGCATGCTGATCCACGATTACTAGCGATTCCAACTTCATGGAGTCGAGTTGCAGACTCCAATCCGAACTGAGAGCTGCTTTTTGGGATTGGCTCCTCCTCGCGGGATAGCAACCCTTTGTACAGCCCATTGTAGCACGTGTGTGGCCCTGGGTATAAAGGCCATGAGGACTTGACGTCATCCCCACCTTCCTCCCCGTTAACCGAGGCGGTCTCTTTAGAGTAGCCTAACTTAATACTGGCAACTAAAGACAAGGGTTGCGCTCGTTGCGGGACTTAACCCAACATCTCACGACACGAGCTGACGACAGCCATGCAGCACCTGTCACCCTGTCCTGGCAGAACCAGGAAGATCCCGTTTCCGGGACTGTCAGGGGATGTCAAACCCAGGTAAGGTTCTTCGCGTTGCGTCGAATTAAACCACATGCTCCACCGCTTGTGCGGGCCCCCGTCAATTCCTTTGAGTTTTAGCCTTGCGACCGTACTCCCCAGGCGGAGAACTTAATGCGTTAGCTTCGGCACAGCAGGGGTCAATACCCGCT
>Ga0210023_1002425_pt1 | contig 12320 bp, 10 predicted proteins | sample CryGeymeta201524_FD_183987 | JGI IMG/M metagenome (GOLD analysis project Ga0210023, IMG submission 183987) | Groundwater microbial communities from Crystal Geyser aquifers in Utah, USA - Crystal Geyser metaG 2015-24 (SPAdes) (version 2) | ecosystem: Environmental > Aquatic > Deep subsurface >... | reverse complement strand
TGTTGGAGATGGTGCCGTCGTGAATGCGCATCACCAGTTGCGCCAGTTGCGCTGCACTCACCGGGCAGGCACTGATGTCGGCTTCGGCCAAATTCAGGCGGCGCGAGATCTCGCCCATGATCCAGTTGCCCACCAGTTTAGGCTGCCCGCTGGCTTTTGCCGACGCTTCAAAATAGCTAGCAACTTCCCGGCTTTGCGTCAGGGCTGTAGCGTCATAATCTGATAGACCGTAGTCGGCGCAAAAGCGAGCCGCCATCACCCGTGGCAACTCGGTCATGGCCGCGCGCACACGCTCGACCCACTCTGCATCGATCACCAGCGGCGGCAGGTCGGGATCAGGAAAATAGCGGTAGTCAGCAGCGTCTTCCTTGCTGCGCATGGCACGCGTTTCACCGGTGTCGGGGTTGAACAAAACGGTGGCCTGTTGGATCGGTCGACCGTCTTCGAGCTCCTCAATCTGCCAGCGAATCTCATAGTCGATGGCTTGCTGCATGAACTTGAAGCTGTTGAGGTTCTTGATCTCACGGCGGGTGCCCAAATCGGCACCGGGTTTGCGCACCGACACGTTGGCATCACATCGGAAGCTGCCCTCTTGCATGTTGCCGTCACAGATGCCGATCCAGGTAACGATCTTGTGCAGCTCTTTGGCATAAGCCACCGCCTCAGCGGTGGAGCGCATGTCGGGTTCGGTCACGATCTCCAGCAGCGGCGTGCCTGCACGGTTCAGGTCAATGCCGGTCTGGCCAATGAAGTCTTCGTGCAGCGATTTGCCGGCGTCTTCTTCCAGGTGCGCACGCACCAGACGCACGGTTTTTTTCTCGTCACCCAGATAAAACTCAACGGCGCCGCCCTGCACCACCGGAATCTCAAACTGGCTGATCTGGTAGCCCTTGGGCAAGTCGGGGTAAAAGTAGTTCTTGCGGGCAAAAATGCTGCGCGGCGCAATGTGGGAGCCCAATGCCAAGCCTAATTCAATAGCACGCTCCACTGCGCCGATGTTCATCACCGGCAGCGTGCCCGGTAGCGCCAGATCAACGGCGCAGGCTTGCGTGTTGGGTTCGGCACCAAAGGCGGTTGGCGCGCGGCTGAAAATTTTGGATTGGGTGGAAAGCTGGGCGTGGGTTTCAAAACCAATCACCACCTCATAACCCTGTATAAGTTTAGTTGTCATGGTTGCCAGTTACTTTTGCTAGCGGAATTTAATTCCAGAAGTTTTTCCCATTCAATAGCCCCATTTGGGTTGCAAAAATCAGCAGTGAAATCTCGGGTAAAGCGCGTTAAAACACGACCATATGCCTCGGTAAATTCATCACAGCGCACTCTTGCCTGATGCCCTAAAGGCTCTACAATTTCCTGATACATGCCAGGTTCGCCGGATATCAAAGACCAGAAATCCTGACCGCACAATTTCAGATATCCGCGCTCCTTGACGGGGCGTGCATCTTGTCCGTAGCAACATCCGTTTACGCAAACAATCTTTGCACGATGCCCGGCTACGCGCTTGACGCGATCAAAATTGCTCACCATTTTCGCGACTTGACTCGCATTTGCCCAATTAGGCCCACTCTTGATCGACACCGCATATCGAACGCCGTCGCGTGAGAAATCGAGGTCAATTCCTTCTGAAAGGGATTTTACTCCCCGATATTTTTGCTCACAAACAAAAATAGCCATGGACTCAAGAAATTCGCCAAACAGCGTTTCCTCATTGGAGGAAAGATGCGCGTCTAGCAACTGCTTGATTATTTCAGGTGCCGATGCAACTGCCTTCGCCTTAAACAAATACGGATTCTTTCGTTGTAAGACTTTCTTTAGTTGCAAGGCTTCAATACTACGCAACCTGTTGTCGTGAAACAGAGGCTTAATGTTTTCAGCGACGAACTCTTTTGTTTTTTGCAATAGGGTCATATTTCTTAGTCTCTTGAAGTAGAACAGGCTGAATTGGTGCTATTGTTTCTCGGCACATGTTTACATACTCAAGTGAGATGTCAATTCCAATAACACGTCTATGCAACGCCAAGGCAGCTTCAATCGTGGTACCGGATCCAACAAAGGGATCAAGAACAACACCTTGTTCATCCGTAAAGAGCCGGATAAACCAACTTGGTAAAGACACAGGAAAGGCAGCACTGTGTCTTTTATTCCCGCACTCCGTCGCTAAATGCAAGACGTTTGTCGGGTAAGCCAATTCGCGTCCTTGCCAATTCGCTATGTTCTTGGCAAAGGCATTGCCAACTTGCGAGTCATATCTAATTGCATCATTTTTACCAAGTGTTTTAAGTCGGGTCTGAGCCCATTCTCCCATCGGCACCATAACCGCATCTTGATTCATTTTGAATTTCTTCGACTTAGTGAAGTGCAGGCATCTCTCCCAGGCATCACGAAATCGATTTGGCCATTTCCCTGGAAAGCAATTGCGCTTATGCCAAATATACTCGTCAGTCCAAAACCATCCCTGCTTTCGCAAAGCCAAAATCAATTCAATTACATAAGTGTGACGTTCACCATCTACGGCTTTTTCTTTGATATTTAGAATAAAAGAGCCTTCCGTTTTAAGTACTCTCAAAAATTCTTTCGATCTTGGCAAAAACCACTCAACATACTTGTTTGGATTCACACCACCATAAGTTGAAGAGCGCTGATCAGCATACGGAGGAGATGTCACGATCAAATCAATACATCCATCCGGTAAAGTCTTGAGCACATCTGCGCAGTCCCCAAGGTGAACTTCACTCTTCAAAGGCTGCTTTTCATAAAACATCATCGCTTTACTCATCACAGTATTCCTCGCACTCAAACCGCTGGCTTGGCGGTATGCCAATCGGTGGTCTGCTGAAAGCGGTGTGCCACATTCAAGAGGCGCGCCTCAGTCAAATGGTTGCCAATGAGTTGCATGCCCACCGGCATGTGGCTTGCACCAAACCCTACTGGCAGACTCATGCCAGGCAAACCGGCCAGCGAGGCCGGCAAGGTAAAGATGTCAGCCAGGTAGTCGGTGAGCGGGTCGGCGTGGCCGCCAAGCGCCCAAGCCACCGTCGGGGCCACCGGTCCGGCGATCACGTCGCACTGCTTGAACGCCTGCTGAAAATCGTCGGCGATCATGCGGCGGATTTTTTGCGCCTGCAGGTAGTAGGCGTCGTAATAACCGTGGCTCAGCACATAGGTGCCGATCATGATGCGTCGCTTGACCTCATCCCCAAACCCCTCGGCACGCGTGCGCTCGTACATGTCGGCCAGGTCGGTGTAGTCCTTGGCGCGGTGACCAAACTTGACACCGTCAAAACGGCTCAGGTTGCTCGACGCTTCGGCCGGGGCAATGATGTAGTACACGGGAATCGACAACTCGGTACGCGGCAGCGAAATCGGCACCAGCGTGGCACCGAGCGTCTCATACTGCTTGAGCGCCGCATCCACCGCAGCGCGCACATCGTCACTCAAACCGTCACCAAAAAATTCGGCAGGCACGCCAATGCGCAGACCGTCGATAGAGTCGTTGAGCTTTACAGAAAAGTCCTCTGCGGGTACGTCCAGCGAGGTGGAGTCGCGGTCCAGATCTGGCCCGCACATGGTCGACAGCAACAAGGCACAGTCTTGCGCGCTGCGCGCCAGTGGCCCGGCCTGGTCCAGGCTGGACGCAAAAGCCACCATTCCGTAGCGCGACGCGCGCCCGTAGGTCGGCTTGATGCCGGTGACACCGCAAAACGACGCGGGCTGGCGAATGGAGCCACCGGTATCGGTGCCGGTGGCCGCCGGGGTCAGGCGCGCTGCCACCGCCGCCGCGCTGCCGCCCGATGACCCGCCCGGTGTGCGTGTGGTATCCCACGGGTTTTTGACCGGGCCATAGGCCGAGTTTTCGTTGGCCGAGCCCATGGCGAATTCATCGCAATTGAGTTTGCCCAGCGTGACTGCTCCGGCCTGCGCCAAACGCGACACCACGGTAGCATCGAACGGCGAGCAGTACCCGGCCAGCATTTTCGAGCCTGCTGTGGTTGCAAAGTCTTGGGTGACAAAGATGTCCTTGTGCGCCAGTGGCACGCCTTCGAGCGCGCCGGCCGTGTCGGCGGCCAGCCGGGCGTCGGCCGCACGGGCTTGCGCCAGCGTCACCTCCGCGTTGGTGTCGAGGAACGCGCCGAGATCAGCGTGCGCTTGGCCACGCTTGAGAAAATGCTGGGCGACTTCAACGCTGGAGACGCTGCGTGCACGCAGCTGCGCGGCCAGTTCGGCCAGCGTCAGGTCGTGTAATTCGTGAGTGGATGGCGACATGGTGAGGGATCCGGGTTATTCGATGACTTTGGGCACCAGGAAAAGGCCCGACTCGACCGCTGGTGCGCTCTTCTGGTTGGCCTCGCGCTGGTTGGGCTCGCTTGCCACGTCGTCGCGCAAGCGCAGCGACTGCGCCAGCGTCACGTCCACCGGGTGCGCCAGGGGCACGATACCGGCGGTATCAACTGCCCGCATTTTTTCAACAATGCCAAAAAAATCATTGAGTTGCGTGCACAGACGCGCGCGCTCCCGGGGCTGCAGGCCGAGCCGCGCCAGACGGGCCAGGCGGTCAATATCAACAGAGGTCAAAGCCATGGTTTTTCAATCGAAACAAGGTGTAAAACGCGGGAATAAAGGCGCTGGCAAGCATGTTATACACAGGCCATGAGGTATTATCCCGCCTTTGCGTTTGCGTCTGAAAATCTGCTTTTTCAGACCCCAAAACACCGTTTTGATCACATTATTGGGGTGACCCGCTGGCCGACGCGCCGCCGGTGCCCACACAAGGACAGCTTCATGTTTGGAACATTCCGCCAGTATTTTTCAACTGATCTGGCCATCGATCTGGGTACCGCCAACACCCTGATTTACGTGCGCGACAAGGGCATTGTGCTTGACGAACCGTCGGTGGTGGCGATCCGTCACGAAGGCGGCCCGCAGGGCAAAAAGACGATTCAGGCTGTGGGCAAGGAAGCCAAAGCCATGCTCGGCAAAGTGCCTGGCAACATCGAGGCCATCCGGCCGATGAAAGACGGCGTCATTGCCGACTTCACCGTCACCGAGCAGATGCTCAAGCAGTTCATCAAGATGGTGCACCCGCGCAGCATTTTCCGGCCCAGCCCGCGCATCATCATCTGCGTACCCTGCGGCTCGACGCAGGTGGAACGCCGCGCCATCCGCGAGTCGGCGCTGGGCGCCGGTGCCAGCGATGTCTATTTGATCGAAGAACCCATGGCCGCTGCCATCGGTGCCGGGCTGCCGGTCGCTGAAGCCCAAGGCTCGATGGTGGTCGACATTGGCGGCGGCACCACCGAAGTCGGCGTGATCTCGCTCGGCGGCATGGTCTACAAGGGCAGCGTGCGCGTCGGCGGCGACAAGTTTGACGAGGCGATCATCAACTACATCCGCCGCAACTACGGCATGTTGATCGGTGAGCCCACCGCCGAGGCCATCAAAAAGAACATCGGCTCGGCCTTCCCTGGCAGTGAGGTGCGCGAGATGGAAGTGCGTGGCCGCAACCTCTCCGAAGGCGTGCCACGCAGTTTCACCATTTCCAGCAACGAAATTCTCGAAGCGCTCACCGACCCGATCAACAACATCGTCTCGGCGGTTAAAAATGCACTGGAACAAACGCCGCCTGAACTGGGTGCCGACATTGCTGACCGCGGCATGATGCTCACCGGTGGTGGCGCGCTGTTGCGTGACCTTGACCGCCTGCTGGCCGAAGAAACTGGCTTGCCGGTGCTGGTAGCCGAAGACCCGCTGACCTGCGTGGTACGCGGTTGCGGCATGGCGCTGGACCAGGTCGAGCGCATGGGCTCGATCTTCACCAGCGAATAAGTGAGCGGACGCAGCGATGCCACTGGGTACGCTGGAGAGTTCGCCTCCCCCGTTTTTCCGGCAGGGGCCCTCGGCCCTGTCGAAACTCATTTTTTTTGGGGTGCTGTCGCTGCTGCTGATGGTGGCCGACCTGCGCTTCCAGGTGGCACAGCCGGTGCGCAGTGTGCTGGCCACGGCACTGTACCCGCTGCAATGGGTCGTGTTGCGGCCGTTTGTCTGGTTGCAAGACAGCGGCCGCTACTTTGATTCCCTGCAAAACTCACAAGCCGATGCCGCCAGCGCCCAGTACCGCCTGGGGCTGCAGTCGCAGCGGGCCCAGCAGGTTGAGCAACTGACGTTGGAAAACACGCGGCTGCGCCAGTTGCTGGGGCTGCGCGAGCGCGTCAACACACCGGCACTTGCAGCACAGGTGCTGTACGACGCGGCCGATCCTTTCACCAAGAAGATCATGATCGACCAAGGCGCCCTGGCCGCTGTGGAGCCCGGCTCGCCAGTGATCGACGAGTCCGGTGTGCTCGGGCAGGTGACGCAGGTCTACCCGCTGGTCAGCGAAGTCACCTTGGTCACCGACCGCAACCAATCCATTCCCGTGCTCAATACGCGCACCGGCGTGCGTGCATTGGCGTTTGGCAACGCCAGCGTTGACGGCGAACTTGAGCTGCGCTTTCTGGACGCCAACGTGGACATGCAGGCCGCCGACGTCTTGACCACCAGTGGTATCGACGGCGTCTACCCGCCCGGCCTGCAAGTGGCACGGGTCAAGAGCGTTGCGCGGCAAAGCGATTCCACCTTTGCCCGTATCCGCTGTGAACCCATGGCACAGGTCAGTGGCGCGCTGCACGTGCTGGTGCTCAAGCCGGTGCAGCTAACGCCGATCCCGGTGACAGCAGCACCGATACCGCCGACGGTCAAAAAGTCCGGGGGCAAGCCATGATCATGCCGCGTGGTCAGCAGTTGCTGATGCCGGTCAAACCTGTGTTTATCTGGGCCAGTCTGGTCGCTGCGCTGGCGCTGGCCATGGTGCAAAACATGGTGTTGTGGGGGCGCGCAGCCTGGTTGCCTGACCTGGTGGCGGTGGTCCTGGTGTTCTGGACCGTGCAACAACCGCTGCGCGTGGGCGTGGGTACCGCGTTTTTGCTCGGCCTGGTGGTCGACGTGCATCAAGGTGCCCTGCTCGGACAGCACGCGCTGACCTACACCGCCTTGAGTTTCCTGGCCATCGGTATTCACCGCCGTCTGCTGTGGTTCACCTTGACCAGCCAGATGGCGCAGGTCTTGCCGCTGTTTGTGGCAGCACATGTACTGGCGCTACTGGTGCGCACCGCTGCGGGTGACGCGCTGCCGGGCTGGTCGATGGTGCTGGCGCCCCTGCTGGAAACCCTGCTGTGGCCCGTTGTCAGCGTGCTGCTGCTGATCCCGCAGCGCCAGGCGCCTGATCCCGATGAGACCCGTCCGCTTTGAATCCGGATTGCCCGGTTGACTCGACATGACCGTCTTTCGCAACGTTCAGGCAGAGCTGGCACGCTTCAGGCTACGGGTGTTGGTCGCCAGCATTGTCATCCTGTTGTGTTTCGGACTGTTGGTTGCGCGGCTGGTGTACCTACAGCTGGTGCGCCACGAGGACTTGCGCGCGCAGGCCGAGAGCAACCGCACGGCGATCGTACCCGTGGTGCCCAACCGGGGGTTGATTCTTGACCGCAATGGCATCGTGCTGGCGACCAATTATTCGGCCTACACGCTGGAGATCACCCCGTCGAAAGTTGCCAACCTGGAACAGACGATCGATGAGTTGGCCAATGTCATCGAGATCACTGCGCGCGACCGGCGCCGTTTCAAAAAGCTGCGCGAAGAGGCCAAAAACTTCGAATCGCTGCCGCTGCGCAGCCGTCTCAGCGACGAAGAAGTGGCTCGTTTCGCCGCCCAACGCTGGCGATTTCCGGGCGTGGAAATCAAGGCGCGCCTGTTTCGCAATTACCCCTATGGCGAGCTCGCCAGTCATGTGATTGGCTACATCGGGCGCATCAACGCAGCAGAAAAGGAGGCGCTTGACGAATCCGACGATGCAGCCAACTACCGCGGCACCGACTACATCGGCAAGCTCGGTATCGAGCAGCGTTTTGAGTCGCTGTTGCACGGCACCACGGGGGTCGACGCCATGGAAACGTCGGCCGGTGGGCGCGCCACCCGGCGGTTGGCCAGCCAACCGGCGGTACCTGGCAACAACGTCCGCTTGTCGATTGACATCAAGCTGCAAAAGCTCATTGAAGAACTGTACGGTGACCGCCGCGGCGCGCTGGTGGCACTGGACCCGAAAACCGGCGAGGTGCTGGCCTTTGTCAGCAAACCGACGTTCGACCCCAACCTGTTTGTCGACGGCATCGACCAGGACAACTGGACACAACTCAACGAATCCATTGACAAGCCGCTGCTCAACCGCGCGCTGCGCGGCACCTACCCGGCCGGCTCCACCTACAAGCCGTTCATGGCGCTGGCGGCGCTCACGCTGAACAAACGCGCGCCGCAGACCATCATCAACGACCCCGGCTTTTACATGTTTGGCGGCCACCGTTTTGGCAGCCCGGAAAACGAGCGCGGCGGCCCGATGGACATGCACCGAGCCATTGTCGAATCGAGCAACGCCTATTTTTATTCGCTGGCCAACGAGATAGGCGTCGACGCCATTCACGACTTCATGGCACCGCTCGGTTTTGGCCAGCTCACCGGTATCGACATCAACGGTGAAGTGCGTGGCGTATTGCCCAGCACCAGCTGGAAACGCAACTATTACAAACGTCCGGAACAGCAAAAATGGTACGCCGGCGAGACTATCTCGCTGGGCATTGGCCAAGGCTACAACAGCTTCACCATGCTGCAGTTGGCGCAAGCCACCGCCACCGTCGCCAACGGCGGCATCAAGCACAAACCCCGGCTGGCACTGGCAACGCAAGACACCCGCTCGGGCGCTGTCACACCGCTGCCCGCCGAGCCAGCGCAAGACCTGGGCTTCAAGCCAGAGCACCTCGAGATCATCCGCAACGCGATGGTCGGGGTGACGCAGGCGGGCACGTCAGCGCGGGTGTTCGCGGGCGCAGCCTACCTCAGTGGCGGCAAGACCGGCACGGCGCAGGCTGTATCGCTGGGCAGAAACGAAAAGTACAGCGCCGTGCGCCTGGAAGAGCGCAAACGTGACCACGCGCTCTACATTGCTTTTGCACCGGCCGAAGACCCGAAAATTGCCATTGCGGCGATCGTGGAAAACGCCGGTTATGGCTCGGCGTCGGCTGCGCCCATCACGCGGCGCGCCTTCGACTACTGGCTGCTCGGTCTGTATCCCAACGATGAAGACCTGGCCGCCACCCGCAATGGCCAGTCAAGCGTGCCCCTTGGCAAACCCAGGCTCGCCGCCGAAGTGGCCTGGCCCGCCTCGCCAGCGTCAGTCGCCGCGAGCAGCGCTACAGCACGCTGACGCGGTCGCGTCCGGATTGCTTGGATTGGTACAGCGCGGTATCGGCGCGGGTGACCAACGCCTGCGCGTCGTCGCCAGGCTGCCGGTAGGCCACACCGCCCGACATGGTCACCGTCAACACCACCTCTTGGGTGCGGCGGTCGCGGATCTTCAACGCCTTGACCCGCGTGCGCGCCAGCTCGGCCAGCTCCAGACACTGCTGCTGCGTCCCGTGGGGTACCAGCATGGCAAACTCTTCGCCGCCATAACGCGCCACTGCGACACCAGAGTTGCTTGGTACACAACTCTTGAGCACCTCGCCAAGCGCCTGCAGCACCCGGTCACCCATCACGTGGCCACGGGTGTCATTCACGTTCTTGAAATGGTCAATGTCAAACATGATCAGGCCGTGCACCCGGTCGGGCTGCTCTGGAGCGGCCAACAGGTCAGCCAGTTTCAGTTCAAAACCCTTGCGGTTAAGCACGCGCGTGAGCATGTCGGTGAGCGATTCGTCGCGCACCCGGGTGAGCTCACCCTGCAAACGCTCTATCTCCGCACGGCTGGCTTTGACATCGGACTCCAGCGCCTGCGCGGAACTGCGCATTTGCGCTGTACCTTCAATTGCCTGTGTCAACGCGGGCAAGGCCAACGCGCCGTCGGCGCGCTGCAGGTCGTTCGCGAGCGCCTGCAATTGCGCGTCAAAGGTGCCAGCGTTGTCGCCAGTGCGCGCGGCGGCTTCAACCATGGAGATCATGACGCGCTGCAAGTCGCCGCCAATGCGCTGCATCGCCTGCGGATCGACGTCGGCAACAAACGACTGATGCAGCGTCCAGATATCGGCATCGTTCAACCGGGGCTTGCTTTGCAGCATCCGGTCCAGCGCCTGGGACAGGCGCCCATTCATGCCCGCAGCGTATTCAAACCAGACGGTGAAAGTGACTGGCGTGAAGGTGGCGTCGTGCTCACCCATGCGCGCCAGCACGAGACGCAGCAGCTCAGCACTTTGCTCTCTGGTTTGGGTGTAACGCACGTTTCGCTTTCAAAAAATAGGTGGGGCAAATTGGCGAGCAATGTTAACCATTTATCTGGCAAACGCGTCGTAACCCGTTTTCAGAATCAGGGCCGTGACCACCAGCAGGAACACCGTGCGCACAAATCCGGTGCCGTGTTTGAGCGCCAGCCGCGTGCCCAGCAAGCTGCCCGCCACGTTGGCCAGCGCCATCGCCAGAACAAAATGCCACCAGATGTGCCCGGTGCTGATGAACAGCACCAGCGCCGAAAAGTTGGTTGCCGTATTGATCAGCTTGGCCGCCGCCGAGGCGCTCAAAAAGTCATAGCCCAGCACGCGGACAAACAGGAACACCAAAAAACTGCCGGTACCCGGGCCAAAAAATCCGTCGTAAAAACCAATCACCAGTCCGATGCCCGCGGCCAGCCATTGCTCTTGCCGGCCCGCAAAGCGCGGTGCATGGGTGCGGCCCAGCTCTTTTTTGGCCAGCGTGTAGAGCAGCACCGCCAGCAACACAAAAGGCAAGACTTTGCGTAAAAAATCCGGCGACAGCAACGTGACCAACCAGGCCCCGGCCAACGATCCCACCAGTCCCGCCAGCGCGGCGGGCAGCAGCGCCACCCAGCGCATCTGCACCTGCTGGCTGTATTGCCAGGTGGCAATACCTGTTCCCCAGATCGACGCGCCCTTGTTGGTACCAAACAGCGTGGCCGGGTGCGCCGCGGGAAAAGTGGCAAACAGGGCGGGGATGAGGATCAACCCACCGCCGCCAACAATCGAGTCGACAAACCCGGCAAACAGGCTGGCGACCGAGACAATGAGAAGTTCCATGACGGCATTGTCGCATTCGTCAAGGCCTCCATGCGCTATTTATTAAATAGCTGCTTGTGCTTGCTAAATATGCGCTAGAGGCCGATTTCACTTAATGAATTAAAAAGGCACCGGGTTTGCCGGTGCCTTTTCGATTGTTGTCTGACCGCGATGGTCCTTGTCTCCTGGGGCCTTCCAACTTGGCGTGGCTTTTGACCCGCAAGCGATGGGCCCAACTGTAAGCCTCAAAACAGGCCGATACCATCCGGACATACCCTTGTCGTGTTTACCCTTGGTGCACATTACCTGTTCTGGTGCGCGTCGGCAATGATCCAGCGCGCGGCTTTCTCGGCCATCATCAGCGTCGGTGAATTGGTGTTGCCACTGGTGATGCGCGGCATGGCACCGGCGTCGACCACGCGCAGGCCCGCGATCAGGCCGCCGGGGCCGCGCACGCGCAGGCGGCTGTCGAGCACGGCGCCTGCGTCGCCGTCGGGCCCCATGGCGGTGGTGCCCACCGGGTGGAAGATGGTGGTGGCAATGTCGCCGGCCAACCGGGCCAACTCGTCATCGCTTTGAAACTGCACGCCCGGCTTGAACTCTTGCGGCTGGTAGCTGGCCAGCGCCGGTTGCGCGACGATAGTGCGCGTCAAGCGCAGCGAGTCGGCCGCCACCTTGCGGTCGGCGGCGGTGCTGAGGTAATTGGGCGCAATCGCCGGAGCCACCTTGAAGTCAGGCGAAGTGATCTGCACGCTGCCCCGGCTGGTCGGGTTGAGGTTGCAAACGCTGGCGGTGAACGCGGCAAACGGGTGCAACGGCTCACCAAATGCGTCCAGGCTCAGCGGCTGCACGTGGTATTCGATGTTCGGGTACGGTTGGCTCGCGTCACTGCGGGTGAAGGCCCCCAACTGGCTGGGGGCCATGCTCATCGGACCGCTGCGGTGCAACGCATATTCAAGCCCGATCTTCACCTTGCCCCACAGCGAATTGGCCAGCGTGTTGAGCGTTGGCACGCCTTGCACCTTGAACACCGCACGAATCTGCAAATGGTCTTGCAGGTTGGCACCGACCCCCGGTGCGTCGTGCAGCACGGGGATATTGCAGCGCTGCAGCAGCGCGCCCGGGCCGATGCCCGAGAGTTGCAGTATCTGCGGCGAGCCAATGCTGCCCGCGCTCAGGATCACCTCGGCACTGGCGTGGGCGGTGACGCGCACGCCGTCGTGGATAACCTCC
>Ga0210023_1002424_pt1 | contig 12322 bp, 11 predicted proteins | sample CryGeymeta201524_FD_183987 | JGI IMG/M metagenome (GOLD analysis project Ga0210023, IMG submission 183987) | Groundwater microbial communities from Crystal Geyser aquifers in Utah, USA - Crystal Geyser metaG 2015-24 (SPAdes) (version 2) | ecosystem: Environmental > Aquatic > Deep subsurface >... | reverse complement strand
GGCATCTGCCAGCGCATACCTCCAGTGAACCACCACGCGGGCATCGGTATTCTCAATAATCCTGACATGTGAATATCTGCAATCGCGATCCATTATCGGTTCGGCGCAACTAACTACATCGCTTCCCCAGGTTTCGAGCCATTCAGTGGTGTACCAGATATTATTCTCTGAAACCCAGCAGGGCACAAAGCTTGTTCCTCTCCAAAACACAAGCTGAACAAGTGAGTCGTCAAACCTTACGAAAACATCGGGTTTATCGCTAACCCGCCACAATTCGTCCCACTCTTTATAATAATCGAGTTTTGTGTAAAATGCCCCAAAACTTCCTGAACCGACTGGGCCTTTCGGAAAATTTCCACGTTCACTAAGTACCGGATCAGAAAGTTTTCCAAAGGTTGAAATGTATTCTTTTATTTCATCACCAGTCATGGCATTTTCTGAAACAGAAACCTCATCCAGCAGCCCATCCAGGAAGAAATATGCATCAGTAGTGGTCAGTTGTTTTTCGTACCAATCCTGAGCATGGTTATTCCTGCCGATTGTAGCAGAAGAATTCCTGAATGGTGGAATATATAATCCCGCAATGTTAATTGACGCAACATTTACTCCGTTAATGAATATCGATATCTGATCATCTGCCTTAAAAACAGCCGCAATGTGCGACCATTTTCTAAGCGGAATTGTTGCTTCCGACCTTGCTTCGTACCACGAGTTTCCGGCAGCCACTTTAAACACAACCCGTCCCAGTTCATCAATTCCGAAAAAGAATCCTCTCATTCGCTGATCACTGCAATCAAATACAGGACTCTGCGACCACGGATACATTGCAGGTGCAATCCATGCTTCAACCGTAAATTCATTTTGCAGCGATTGCTGGTCCATTCCTTTCGTTTTGATATAGGTTCTGAACCCGTCAAACGACAGAGCGTTACATTTTACTCCCTTAACATATTCGTATCTGCCGTAAATGGAGTCGCGACTGTTGGTGTTGTTGTTTAACGCATATCCCGGAATATCTTTATCGAAGGACCAAAATCCTGCAACGGTATCTACTTTTTCTTTGGTTTGTGCAACTTCAGACACATAAAATGGCGATGAAGTGAAAGGAATTATCATCCAAATAGTCAGAAATATCAATGTTCTGTATTTATCTGCCTTTTTCATTTTTTTATGCTGAATGTATTTTTAAGTTGAAAGAATTATTTAGATAATGTTGTTGTATAAAAATCAAGCCTTTGCCTGAGATATTTTTGCATACTGAGTTGATCATCGTTATTAATGAGGTTGTATAATTCCATCGGATCAGTTGCAATGTTGTACATTTCCTCCACCTCAGGTTCCACGTTAACATACCGGATGTATTTCCATTCTTTTGTTCGAATACCGTAGCTGTCGGGTATGGGATTTTCAGCTTTAACAACACTGTCATGCTCCATAAAAAAATCTTCACGAAAATCTGTTTTCGGTTTTTTCAAAAGGGTAATCAGACTTTTACCATCCATCTCTTTAGGAACATCCAAACCAGCCATATCCACAATAGTCGGAGCTATATCGATATTTAAAACAAGTTGAGTAAGCAGCTTTCCTTTATTTTTTTCTGAGATTCCGGGCCATTTCACTATTATTGGAACACGAACCGATTCTTCGTAAAGCAGCCATTTACCGCCTAAACCATGTTCGCCCCATAAATATCCGTTGTCCGAAAGAAAAATGACAACAGTGTTTTCATCAAGATTAAATTCGTGAAGTGATTTCATTATTTCACCCACCGACCGGTCGAGACTCACCACACAACGGAGAAAGTTTTTTTCAAAATTTTCGCGGGTTTCTTCGTCCTTTCTTTCATCGAAATAACACCACCGGTTAAGCGACTTTTCCATTACAGGAGCAGCCATATTTGCATAAGACTCCGGAGTGTCAGATTTTCTTTTTGGAATGTAAACATCTTTAAAAAGGGCAGCATCCCTGTAATCCGGCTGATATGGGTGGTGCGGAGACTTGTACATTACGGTTAAACAAAAAGGCTGACCGGGATTGACTGAAGCAAGAAACTCCCTGGTTTTAGCTGCCAGCCATACGGAATTATGAACAGGGCCGATGTCAGTTTCATGGAAATATGCACCCTGGTTGTACCAGGCATTGCAAACATCGAAAATTTTTTCGGTTCCTGCCATTCCCATTCCCCATTTACCGAGCACACCTGTCCTGTATCCGGCCTTTTTTAAAAGAGCGGGATAGGTATGTGTTAATACGTCCTCTTTAAGTGGTGTATTGAAATGATTCATTCCATGAGAACTTGCGTATCTTCCGGTCATTATGGAGGCCCGGGATACTGCACAAATCGGTGAGGTTACAAATGCATTGGTAAAATATGCACCCTGTGAAGCCAATTTATCGAGGTTTGGTGTTTTCAGTTCAGGAATGATAGGGGTTCCGGGATAGCTGACCTGATCCCATCTTTGATCATCAGAAATGAGAATAAGAAAATTTGGTTTTGAAGATTTGGTATTTTTGGCATAACCTCCAGTAAATAAGAAAAGCTCTATGCATAAAAAACCTGCAGATAAAATTTTAGATGATAGCCTGTTATATCTCATTTCCAAATTTTTAATGAGTTTCAGAACCTTACATTTGGCTTTGTTTTCTTTGCTTTTTCATCCTGTAAATCCATGAATTCTTTAATTTTTCCTTCTTCATTTCTGTTCAGGTAAGCTTCATAAGCCGGATCATTATACTGCTTCATCGACTGAAGCATTCGTTCCCTGAATTCATTTATTTTATTGGAATAAGCCGGATCATCAATCAGGTTTTTCAAAGCATCCGGATCATTCTTAAGGTCGTAAAACTCCTCTTTTACCCTGTGTCTGTATAATTCAACCCTTTTGGCAATTTCCGGGTCTGTTTTTGCCGCTTTTACCATTGCTTTCCAGGTAATTCCTCCTGTTGCATCACCTGTCATAGCTCTCGAACCATCAGACCAAAAATTATAGATGTACCCAAACTCTTTATCCTGGATACTTCGCATCGGAAATCTGATTTTGGCAAAAATCTGATAATAGGCATTAAAAACATACGGCCTTTCTTCGTAATTATCTTTTAAAAGGAGTGGCAAGAAACTGACCCCATCCATTTCAGTTGATGCATCAACACCCGCTGCTTCCAGAATAGTTGGCATGAGATCGATTCCTGAAATCAAATGTTCATTGTCGATTGATCCCGATTTAGTTTTTCCGGGCCACCTGATAATTAATGGCGATTTTGTACTGTTGAGATAACATTGAGATTTTGCAAAAGGGAAAGCTGCCCCATGGTCGCTCAGGAATATCACCAAAGTATTGTTTTCCAAACCGCTTTCTTTAAGCGCTTTTAAAACTGCGCCAATACTTTGATCTCCCCGGTGAACCGAATTATAATATTGCGCCACCTCCTTACGAACATCAGGAAGTTCAGGAAGGTATCCAAGCATTGTTATTTCTTCAGGTTTGTAAATTCTGGTTATGGGTGGCATATTCCCGCCCCACGCAGCGCTGTCGATAGCGCTGCCTGCAAATGGTCTGTGCGGATCGTGTGAATTAACAGAGAAAAAGAAGGGTTTATTTTCTTTTTTTGCCAGTTCGAAAAACTGTTTGGAATATTCATAAAAAAGAGACGGAGTTCTTGATTCCCCCTTACGCCAGACCGAATCTTTTTCTGTTTTAAAAGGGATAAAATCCCAGAAGAATTTTTCAGTAGGCTGATGGTGAATCTCTTTTCCTAAAATGCCGTTTACATACCCTGCCTTTTTGAGCAATTCAGGCAAAGTTGTAATGTTTTCATTGATGGGCTCAAGTCCCTCAGCGCCGTTATTGTGCGGATACAGGCCGGTTAGCCACGATTGTCTGCAAGGCTGGCATACAGCAGTATTATTATATGCATGTGTAAACCTGATTCCTTCTGCTGCAATCTTGTCGATATTTGGTGTAATATCTTTCACCGGGCAACCAAATGCCCCGATTGAATTATAGTTCAGGTCATCAACCGATACAATGAGTATATTCAGGGATTTTCCGACTAACTCACCTTCCCTGTTTTTATTTGAATTACAGCTAAATAAAGCCATGAAAAACAGAAGAAACAATACTGGTTTTAAGATTTTTAATTTCATTTGTTTTAGATATTATATTCCGTTTAAAAAAGTATCATTTTTTTGACACTATGAATTTTTTAATCCGAATCAATCACATTAAAATTAATATGACTTTCAAATGTAAGATTTATTTTATTAAAACATTACCATTAAAGTAAAATCCGATGTTATCAGAATAAACTTGAAGTATTAGTATATTGTCAGTTATAAATTTTCAGAAAACAATAAACACTTGAATAGAATCGATTTTATATTATAAATATCATTTTATAATATATTCTACTTTTTGTTTTTGTTTAAACATTTGAAAAATTATTTTATTCGTTGCAAACAATGAAAAAGAGCGGCTCAACAGCCGCTCTTTTAAATGTTAACCCCCAAACACACAATTGGCCAGAATGGCCAATGCCTTACAAATATACAATAATCAATTTTATTATTTCTGTCTTTTTCAAAATAATTTCAGAAATTTTGTAAAAAAAATGGTTGTATTCTGTGTTTTATTAAGCCAAATTTTTCTGATAGATACGGTAACGTTTATAAACCTGGCCTCCCATTTTCTCCATTTCCGCGCGTACTTTCAGGTTAGTTTCCAGTTCGAGGTGTGAATCAATAACAACTTTACCTGCCTTTTTTGCCGATTCGATAAGTTTGATGCCCATCATCACGTCTAACCCGCGGCCCTGATATTCAGGAGCAATTCCACCCAATAAAAGATTAATTTGCATACTTTTTCGTCCGGCCGTTAATATCGGAATGAATCCCAACGGTAATAAATAACCTTTTGAGTTTTGAATGCCTTCGCTGATGTGAGACATAGCAATCAGAAAAGCTGCTACTTCATCATTTTCGTCAAGCACCAGTTTTATGAAACGGGGATTTATCAAATACAAATACCGGTTAGCAAAATCTTTCATTTCCTTTAAGGTAAACGGAACAAATCCATAAATCTCTGAAAATGTAAGATTAACCAAAGTTAACACCTTATAAATGTAAGGTCTTACTTGTCTGCGGCTTGTAAACTCTTTCAAGTGTAATTTATTTTCCCTGGCAGTAAACCGTTTAAAAATACTTTTATAAAATTCAGGTAATTCATCGGGTATTGGAATTTGGTAAACCACCAGATCCACCTCCTTTGAAAAGTCCATTTCTTCGGCAAATTTATTCAAATAAGGATAATTGCAGTTCGATGCTATGACAATAGGTTCGTTGTATCCTTCAATAAGCCATCCCTGCGGATCTTTATCGGAAAATCCCAAAGGCCCAACCATCCGTTTTAAGCCATGCTTGCGCGCCCACACGGCAACAGCGTCAATAAGTAATTTGTAAACATCCGGTTCATCATAAGTTTCCAGATAAGAAAAGCGGACATCGTTAACTTTATGGACTTCATTGTACTGGTGACTAATAATCCCCATGATTCTTCCAACCGTTTCTCCATCTTTTTCAGCAATATACAGTATTGTAGTGCAATGGTCGAATGCCCTGTTTTTTTTAGGATTGAAATAAGTCCATTCGTCCATGTAGATTGGAGGAACCCAATTGGCGTGGGTCCGATGTATTTTTGCAGGAAGATGAATAAACTCCCGCATCATTTTTCTTGTAGTAACTTCCTTTATTTCGATTGACATAATTTGGTTTAATTCAATTTTTTAATTTTTATTTCCCTGAACTCAATCCCCTGCCCTTCCGCCTGTAAACCGATAAAACCTTCTGTAAGTGGTTTTCCATCGATTTTGATGGCGGGATCGAAACCATTGGCAACTCCTCCACCAATATGTGGTTTAGTGTATTCCAAAACCTTTTCGCCATTAACAATATGAATAATTAGTGAATCGCTGTACACAATAAGTTCGCCACTCACCCATTCGTCCCAATTGTAAGTTTTTGAGGATGAATTGATGCAATGCTGAGGGTACAAATCTCCTTTGAAAAAAACTTCGGTACCCGGAGAACACATATTCCCGGTAGGCCGGGGTTTCCCATCGCCTGCTCCCGCTAAAATCTGGTACTCTACCGAAATTGGCCAGTCCTGCTCTTTTAATATGGTTTTTGGGTCTTGCGAATGGAACATAATACCGCTGTTCCGGTAGGTGTACGAAGGTGCATCTTTCCTCCACTGGTCGGTAAAACGATATTCGAATTTAAGATGAAATGAAGAAAATGGAATTTGATAAAACAAATGACCGTAACGGTTATTGAATTCCACGTAATCATCATAACTCACAACTATTTTACCCTCGCGTACCCTGAAAGTGTTGGCATAATTATCTCCCAAATCGTGATGATGAAATTTAACAATCCAACCATCCAGGTTTTTACCATTAAACAGGGTTTGCCAATCTTTTTCAGGATTTTCTGATTTTTTTATGTTAAAAGAAATTGTTGGTACAATGAAAACAATCAACAGTAGAAAATTAAACCGGTTCATTAAGTCAGGTTTTTAAGTTTGAACAATAAAATTTGTTAAAAGCGAAAGTAACAACTTTTCCGGCTAAATTAATAATTACACACTCATAGTTCATTTTATTATTGTTCAACTATTTTACCAGTTCATAAAAATATGGAGGAACTTCAGTTTCGAAAATCATTATTTTATTTGTGAACGGATGAATAATTTTTAATGCTTTTGAATGAAGCGCAAGCCTTTTAACTTCTTTTTCGGGGATGCCATAAATTTTGTCACCCGCAATTGGATGTCCTTTTTCAGCGAAATGAACGCGGATTTGATTTTTCGTCCCGGTAAACAAATCAACTTCCAAAAGGCTGAATTTTGCATTTTCTTTTAAAACCTTGTAACCTGTTTTAGAATATTTCCCCTTTTCAGGATTATTTACCGAATACATTCTGTTAATGCTGTTTTCGACTAAATACGATTCAATAATTCCCTCCTTTTCTGTTAAATGTCCATTTACAACAGCAATGTATTTTTTAGTGAATTCCTTCCAGTTATCTTGGAGAAAATGTTTTACGGGTTCAGTTTTCGCAAAAACCAAAACACCCGAAGTATCGCGGTCGAGCCGGTGTACAATAAAAATACGGTTCTTTGACCTGGAATTGCCTTTTCGAACATAATCGGTTAAATGAAAATAGGCCGTTTTCTCTTTTTCCCTGTCGGTGCCCATGGTAAGCAAACCATGAAATTTATTGATGACGATAATATCGCGGTCTTCATATAAAATAGTTAGCCCGCTGGGTTGATGTTTCCCCGAAGGTGGTTTAAACTGAGTGTTATTTTCTTTCATTCTTTCAAAATGTTAAGTATAACATACAAAAAACAAGGGTTTTCAAAGCTAACCCTGAAAACCCTTGTTAATCAAATTAATACTGCGAAATTACTAACGCTTTTTCTGTCGAATTGCTTAATTACTGCTTTTCTGCACTACATTCCCCTTAATCTGCAGCAATACCGTTGAATTAACGGCATTTGAATTAACGGTAACCGATTTGTTAAAGGCCCCGATACTTGCAGTGTTATAAACTACTTTAATTGAGCCTCCGCTGCCTGGTTGAACGGGTTCTTTAGTCCAACTTGGAACCGTACAACCGCATGAAGAACGCACATTGTTCAGGATCAGCGGTGTTTTGCCTTCGTTGGTAAATTTAAACTCAAACGCCCCATCAGCGCCCTGTTCAATTGTTCCGTAATCGTGAACGGTATTTTCAAATTTAATTACGAGTGTTGAGTCCTGACTTTGTGCTTTCACGTTTATTGCAACTGCAAAAAACAGAATCAAGGAAATTAATAATGTTTTCATCATCTTCAGTTTTAAAATTATAATTCCGGTTTAACTTATTTTATTTCAAACGGTTTGCAAATGTAAGTGCAATTTACATTCGATGTTTCAACAAAGGTCACTTTTTTGCAAGAATTGTTTTTAAAGCATTTTTTTTCAACACGTTATTTTTGTTACAAAAACATGCTAAAATAATCTAATGGGTTTACTTTTTTTATTGCCAGCAGTTCATACATTTGTAACCAATAATTTATCTCCGAGCTTTTGTACCTGTGGTTAAGAAACCTGGCACATTGGCCGAAGGGATAGCCCGGAAACAGGTTGTCCTCCCCCGTTCCAAAGTTGTTTTGGAGCGAATTGGAAAGGAGAAAAAACTTATCCGAAGCCCGGTTGCGGTAAGTTTAATCAACTTTCCCTTATTTTTTAATTGGCTGAAAATGGAAGAACTGTTTTTCCTTTCTCTTGTTTTTTTGATGGCTGTGCTGTATTCGTCGGTGGGGCATGGTGGTGCCAGTGGTTATCTTGCATTGATGGCTATTTTTAGTTTTCCACCGGAATTTATGCGGCCTTCCGCGCTGGTTCTAAATGTATTTGTTTCGTCCATCGCGTTGTTCAGTTATGCCCGCAACGGCCATTTCAGGCTAAAATTGTTGCTGCCGTTTATCATTACCTCTGTTCCGCTTGCGTTTGTGGGCGGAATGATTACCGTCAACCCAAAAACCTTTAAAATTATCCTTGGCATTTTTCTAATCATTGCCATTTCACGAATGATTTACAACCCCAAAAACAAGGATGCCGACATAAGAGCAATCAACAAACCGCTGGCTTTTGCCATTGGAATTGTGCTTGGTTTTTTAAGCGGGTTGATTGGCATTGGCGGCGGAATTATTCTCAGTCCGGTGATTATTTTGCTGAAATGGGCAACCATGAAGGAAACCGCTGCTGTTTCGGCAGCTTTTATATTGATGAATTCGATTGCCGGCCTCTCCGGTCAGATTTCAAAGGGGTTGCAGTTTGCACCAGAAATTGGCTACATGCTGGGCGCTGCTATTTTAGGCGGTTTAATCGGGTCGTACATGGGTAGTTTCAAAATAACCGATAAATCCCTGAAATACGCACTTTCTGTTGTACTCACCTTTGCCAGTTACAAACTTTTATTCCTGTAAAATGAATATACAGGCTGAAAATAAAACGATACACATTCCACATTTACTGCTGATTGCAGGCAACGGACGAAATGTGGGAAAAACCACGCTGGCCTGTAAAATCATTGCCCGGTTTGCTGACGAAACCAAGGTCACCGGATTAAAAATCACACCGCATTTTCACCCGGTAAACGAAGCAGATGTGCTTTTTAAAACCGACAATTTTGTAATTGTAAACGAAAAGCAAATCAGCATCAAAGACAGTTCTTTGATGTTGCAGGCCGGTGCAAAACAGGTGTTTTTTGTAATGGCCAAACGCGAGTTTTTTCACGAAGCAGTTGAAAAACTTTTACAACTTTTGCCTGAAAATTTAATTGTTTGCGAGTCGGGCGGATTGCACGATTGGGTAACTCCCGGAGTGTTTTTCATGGTTAAATATAAAAACGAGGAAATCGTAAAAACCCATTTGCTGGCACACTCCCCAATCATAGTTAACAACGATGGCAAAAATTTCGATTTCGACATTAACCGGCTGGAATTTTGCAACCGGCAAATCATTATAAAAAACTGAATATGGGAAAGTTCGATGAAATTCAAGATACAATTAAAGGACTGCCGTCCAGCTTCGCAACCGAAGTAGTGGAATTAAAAAATGCGTTGGGCCGCGTTTTGCAGGAAGATATTTTTGCCGATGGCGATATGCCCGCATTTCACAAATCGGCGGTGGATGGTTACGCCTGTCATTTTGAGGATATCGCGAATCTGCTGGAAGTTTTGGAAGTGATTACCGCCGGAATGGTTCCTACAAAACCGGTAGGTAAAAACCAGTGTTCGAAAATCATGACCGGAGCAGTTGTTCCTGACGGGTGCGACTGTGTTTTTATGGTTGAAGATGCCGAAAAAACGGATGAAAACCAAGTTCAATGTACCAATCAGGCTACAAAAAAGAATATACTTTTCCGAGGCGAAGATTATCAATCGGGAGAAAAACTCATTGAAAAAGGAACCATTATCCAGGTTTCTCATACAGCAGTGCTGGCGGGCGTTGGCAAATCCGAAATCACGGTTTCAGCTTTGCCAAAAGTCGCGCTGATTGCCACCGGCAGCGAACTTGTTGAACCTTCAGAATTACCGGATGAAGGTAAAATCCGCAATAGCAACGCCAGTCAGCTCATGGCGCAACTTCGGAAAATGAACCTCGAAGTAAATTACATTGGACTGGCAAAAGACAATTTTGAAGAAATTACCCGGCTTTTTGTGCAAACGCTGGAAACAAATAATTTTATCATTTTCACCGGTGGCGCCTCTGTAGGCGATTTCGATTTTATTCCAGAAATCCTGAAACAACAGGGATTCAACATATTTTGGAACCGTACCGGAATGAAACCCGGCAACCCGATGACTTTTTCGCAGAAACGAGAAAAATATGTTTTTGGCCTTTCCGGAAACCCGGTGTCATCGCTGGTACAATTTGAACTGATTGCCAAACCTGTCATTTACTGGCTGCTAGGCGCAAATTACAAGCCTTTCAGAATAAAAGCGCCATTGTCGTATGATTACCGGCAACGAAAATCCGACCGGCTGATTTTGGCGCCTGTAATTATTAATACCGATGGACTGGTTGAAGCTATTCCGTTTAACGGGTCGGCGCACATTAACGCGCTGGTTTATGCCAACGCGCTAATGGAAATTCAGATTGGCCAGACTGAAATTTTAACCGGAGATTTGGTTTATGTACGACCGCTTTAACCGCCGCATCAGCTACCTCCGGATTTCGGTCACCGACCGTTGCAATTTCCGTTGTGTGTATTGCATGCCCGCCGAAGGTGTTCCGCTGAAAAAACACGCGAACATTTTGTCGTTCGATGAGATTGCTGACATCGTGCGGGCTGGCGCAGAACTGGGATTAAAAAAAATCAGGCTTACCGGCGGCGAACCACTCGTGCGAAAAGATTTGCCCACACTGGTACAAATGATTGCTTCTATTGAGGGAATCGAAGAAATTGCGCTCACAACCAACGGTGTTTTTCTGCCCCAACTGGCAAAACCTTTGAAAGCGGCCGGGCTTAACCGTGTCAACATTAGCCTCGACACACTCAACCCTTTAAAATACAGCAAAATAACAAGGGGCGGCACTTTAGAGGACGTGTTGAAAGGAATAGATGCGGCAGTTGAAGCAGGCCTGATACCGGTAAAAATCAACTTTGTACGCATTCCGGGCGAAAATAAAGACGACGAAAAAGATGTCAGGGAATTTTGTGCCGTAAAAAACCTGCATTTGCGTTTTATTCGTCAAATGAACCTCAAGACTGGCGATTTTGATGCCGTTGAAGGCGGTTATGGCGGAATTTGCGAAATCTGTAACCGACTGCGGCTCACTGCCGATGGTTTTATAGTACCCTGTCTGCATTCGGGATTGCGCTATAATGTTCGCGAACTTGGCATTCAACAAGCATTCCAGCAGGCAATTGAATTTAAGCCCGAAAAGGGTACTGGAACCGAAACCCATGAATTTTCAAATATCGGAGGATAAAAAATGAACCAATTTTCGCATCTAAACAACGAAGGAAAGGCAAATATGGTTGATGTTAGCGGAAAACCCGAACAACTGCGCATAGCCAAAGCATCAGGATTTATTGGCCTTCAGCCCGAAACCATTCGATTGATTAAAGAAAACCTGATAAAAAAAGGAGATGTTTTAACGGTTGCTGAAATTGCAGGGATTCAGGCGGCCAAGGAAACTTCGCGGCTAATTCCGCTGTGCCACCCGTTAATGCTAACCAAAGTGGAAGTAAAATCGACAGTAAAACACGACGGTATTTTTATTGAAAGCCTGGTAAAATGCGCCGGCCAAACCGGGGTGGAAATGGAAGCTTTAGCCGCTGTAAGCGTTGCACTGCTTACCGTTTACGACATGTGTAAAGCCGTTGACAAACAAATGATTATTGGTGAAATAAAACTCGATTTAAAAGAGAAAAAGAATATCAGTTAATATGTTGTGCTTTTAAGCATTAACTAATACAACTGAAATGTCACATTGAGTGAAGTCGAAATGTGCTTAAACAGACTTCGACTTCGCAGACTGACAGTCAGTTGACCTAAGGTTATGAAAATAAAATACCTTTGGTGTTAAGTCATAAAACGGATTATCATTAAATAAAATAAAGATGGACAAAAAAACCTGCATCATCAAATCGCTGAATATTTCAGAAAAAAAGGGAACCATAAAAACACCACGAAATGAAATCATGCTGACCATGTTGGGTGTTGAAGGCGATGCGCACGCCGGAAAATGGCACCGACAGGTGAGCTTG
>Ga0210023_1002421_pt1 | contig 12330 bp, 12 predicted proteins | sample CryGeymeta201524_FD_183987 | JGI IMG/M metagenome (GOLD analysis project Ga0210023, IMG submission 183987) | Groundwater microbial communities from Crystal Geyser aquifers in Utah, USA - Crystal Geyser metaG 2015-24 (SPAdes) (version 2) | ecosystem: Environmental > Aquatic > Deep subsurface >... | reverse complement strand
ATCGAGAAATCCAAGAAGGAAATCCGCGAAAAAATCGAGTGGTTCCTCAAATACGCTGACATCAAGACCAAAGCGGACGAGTTTGTCGAATCGGCCACCATGAACCCGTCCTTCGAGGAATCGGCCATGTTCGAGAACATGATTGACCTGATGTTCGACGATGAGTACGAGGTCTATGTCTTCGATACCGCCCCGACCGCCAACGCCCGCCGTTTGCTGGGCATGACCAGCGTCTATTCGATGTGGGTCAACAAGATGGTGCAGAGCAGGGAAGAGGCTGCCTCCTTGAAAGATTTGCTATCTTATAGCAGGAAGAAGCAGGAAAAAGACCCGCTGATGGATTACCTGCTCAATCTACGTGAGCGCATGAGCCGCGCCAAGACCCTGCTCACCGACGACAGCCTGACCTCGTTCTTCTTCATCACCCTGCCCGAGGCGCTGCCCATCGCGGTCATTACCCGTTTCATCGGCTGGTTCAGTGAATTCAACATCCCTGTCGGCGGCGTGATCGTCAACATGCTGATTGACAAGAACAGCGTCAAGAAAGACACACCCGACTTCGTCAAGAACCGCGTCGCCATGCAGGATGAGCACATGGAAACCATCTGGAAGGAATTCGACGGCCAGGTGCGTGCCATCCTGCCGCTCTTCGAGACCGAAGTGCGCGGCGTGGAGATGCTCGACCGCACCGCGAGCTTGCTCTTCGCCATGTAAATAAAACGGGCAGGTTCCACCTGCCCGTTTTTTACACCAGAGCCTCCTGCAAATCTTGTAGAAATTCTGTTGCTTCGCCACTTTGCAGGAGTGGTAGCTCTGCTTTCAACGTCAAGTGCGGCGCGGCGCGGTGTAACGAGAAGCGTAAGATGGCTGCTTCATATTTTTCCAGGAAAGCCGAGAGCCGTTTCAGGTACTCTTTATCCTTTTTGCCGCGCCAGGCAACTTCCAGACGCCCCGGCAAGGTTTGGGAGGCATACGGTTCTTTTAGCTGACCGGCCAGGAAGGTGGCGAAGGCGCGGTCATTTTTACGACCCGCCTCGACATCCTGAACGGGAGCGGACTTCAAGTCCGCTCGCAGGAAAAACACATCCCGCCGTCCACTGAGACGGCCATACAACCACAAAGGAAAATTCTCACGCGGTTCGAGGGTATAAATCACCTCCATCCGACGAAAAGGCTCATTCAGTTTTTCCACCCGCAAGTGCGCGGCAGCTTGCAGGAGCTTCTCGCGGCGAAGCGGTTCTACCTTTCCGAATAGGCTTAGACCCTTCACCAGCCAGTCGTATGTCAGATGGCCGCGCCGCCGGTTGATCATTGCCCCAACGAGGAACCAGAGCAAGATAAAAACGCTCAAGCCTATTGCAAACCATTGACCGCTGTTCATGGCAACCTCCAAGTTTGAATTTACTCACCATGATACCATTGTTTATATAACCAGTGGATATAAACAGAAACGCCCGTCAGCTTGCGCTTTCGGGCGTTTCTGTAAAGCCTCTTGGCGATGACCTACTCTCCCAGGCAGTTACCCACCAAGTACCATCGGCGCTGACGAGCTTAACTTCCGGGTTCGGGATGGGACCGGGTGTACCCTCGCCGCTCAAATCACCAAGAGACTTATTCACAGGTTGTGTTTGAATAGTAACTGTTGATTCCGAAAAGTATCAAGTTCTCCGTACCACGCAGATCAGCCCTCGACCATTAGTACGGCTTAGCTTAACGCATTGCTGCGCTTACACACGCCGCCTATTAAGCAGGTAGTCTACCTGCGGTCTTACTCCCTTAAGGGAATACAGGGATCTAATCTTAGGGCGAGTTTCCCACTTAGATGCTTTCAGCGGTTATCTCTGCCAGACGTAGCTACCCAGCGATGCCGTTGGCACGACAACTGGCACACCAGAGGTCTGTCCACTCCGGTCCTCTCGTACTAGGAGCAGCTCCCTTCAAATCCCTTACGCCCACAGTGGATAGAGACCGACCTGTCTCACGACGGTCTGAACCCAGCTCGCGTACCGCTTTAACGGGCGAACAGCCCGACCCTTGGGACCTTATCCAGCCCCAGGATGCGATGAGCCGACATCGAGGTGCCGAGCGAGATCGTCGATGTGAACTCTTGGATCTCACCAGCCTGTTATCCCCGGGGTAGCTTTTATCCGGTAGCCACGACCTTTCCACTCAGATTCGTGGGATCACTAAGCCCGTCTTTCGACTCTGCGCGACGCGTTGGTCTTGCAGTCAAGCTCCCTTATGCCTTTACACTCTTTGGGTGGTTTCCATTCACCCTGAGGGAACCTTTGGGCGCCTCCGTTACATTTTAGGAGGCGACCGCCCCAGTCAAACTGCCCACCTGGCACGGTCCCCCGCCCGGATGACGGTGCGGGGTTAGGGTCTAAGCATAATCAGGGTGGTATTTCACTGATGGCTCCACCGAGGCTAGCGCCCCAGCTTCAAAGCCTCCCACCTATGCTACACAAATCATACCCAAACTCAATGCCAAGATGCAGTAAAGCTCCACGGGGTCTTTTTGTCCTACTGCGGGTAGGCCGCATCTTCACAGCCATTTCAATTTCACCGGGTCCCTCGTTGAGACACTGTTCTAGTTGTTACACCGTTCGTGCGGGTCGGAACTTACCCGACAAGGAATTTCGCTCGGTTCATCTCACTTCGTTTCCGGAGGAGCCGGACTTTATCTTTCCCGTCCCGTATTCATTTTCGAGGCAATTGCTCGGATACGCTCGACGCCTTCAGTGGTCAAATGTTCGCCGCGCTCCATCAGGAGTAAAATCCGGCGAAACTTCAGAAAATCCTGGCGTTTCTTGGATTTCAGCGGATGCATCTCGAAGAACGGGAGGATTCGCTCCCGAAGGTGTCTTGTACCTCTCACCCGATATGCCATCCGTTCAGCGTGGTTTCTACGCACCACGCCGCACCCAAAGAATTGTTTGAGCGCATACAACAGCTGTATATCCCGTTCGTGTTGCACTATAGTAAATTCTGGCAACACTTGATAGCCAACTTTCATTTCAGGTTGAAGGTTGATGCCTACATAGAAGCACCCTTCGCCATCCACGAAACCGACCACCCACTGGGCTTCCAGCCTCTGGGACGAGACCGAACGTAAAGTCTCTGAGGGTTCTCTCATAATGTTGTCTGTCATAAGAGTCTTCCCTGCGGATTGTCCCCATGTCCGGCGGATTTTTACTGCCTGCCCGAGGGCAGACGAGTACCGCGCGGCTGTGGAGGAGTTTCCCGCATATAGTTCGGTTTTACTAAGGCTCGCGATAGAACCTTAGGACCGTTATAGTTACGGCCGCCGTTCACCGGGGCTTCAGTTCAAAGCTTCCCCTTCGCTTGCGCTCAGGGTAACCTCTCCCTTTAACCTTCCGGCACTGGGCAGGTGTCAGCCCCTATACATCGCCTTACGGCTTTGCAGAGACCTGTGGTTTTGATAACCAGTCACTAGAACCATTTCACTGCGACCTTCCAACGCTTTGGTAAACCGGACGTCAGAAGGCACCCCTTATCCCGAAGTTACGGGGTTAAATTGCCGAGTTCCTTAACGAGGGTTCTCCCGTTCGCCTTGGTATACTCTACCCATCTACCGGTGTCGGATTGCGGTACGGGCATCTGGAATTCAACGCTTAGGGGCTTTTCTCGGCAGCAAGGCTTAACCACTTCCGCCTCAAGGGCTCGCATTCACGCTTCAGCTCAGTCTGCGGATTTGCCTACAGACCTCAACACCTAGACGTTTTGCACCTGCACAACCAATCGCAGGCTGGCCTACCTCGCTGCGTCCCCCCATCGCTCCTTCCAGATGGTTCCGGAATGTTGACCGGATGTCCATCGCCTACGCCTTTCGGCCTCGGCTAAGGGCCGACTAACCCGACGCGGAATGACCTGGCGTCGGAAACCTTAGATTTACGGCGAACACGGTTCTCACGTGTTTATACGCTACTCATGCCTGCATTCTCACTTCCGCCCGCTCCAGCTGTCTTTACAGTCAACCTTCACCGCTGGCGGAACGCTCCCCTACTGCCCTGTCTTGCGACAAGACCCATGGCTTCGGTACCAAGCTTAGCCCCGTTAAGTTTTCCGCGCAAGGTCACTAGACCAGTGAGCTATTACGCACTCTTTAAAGGGTGGCTGCTTCTGAGCCAACCTCCTGGTTGTTCCAGTAACCTCACCTCGTTTCCCACTTAGCTTGGATTTGAGGACCTTAGCCGATGATCTGGGCTGTTTCCCTTTCGACCCCGAAACTCATCTCCCGGAGTCCGACTGCCATGCTATGGAGTACCGGCATTCGGAGTTTGGTTGAGTTCGGTAAGCGGTAAGCCCCCTAGCTCATCCAGTGCTCTACCTCCGGTACTAAACGCATGACGCTAGCCCTAAAGCTATTTCGGGGAGAACAAGCTATCTCCGAGTTCGATTGGCATATCACCTCTACCCACAGCTCATCCCATAATTTTGCAACATTAATAGGTTCGGGCCTCCACGAGCGGTTAGACTCGCTTCACCCTGGCCATGGGTAGCTCACCCGGTTTCGTGTCTAATCCCAGCGACTATACGCCCTATTCAGACTCGCTTTCGCTACGGCTACGGGTGTCACTCCCTTAACCTCGCCACTGAGATTAACTCGCAGGCTCATTCTCCAAGAGGCACGCCGTCAGGCATAGCGCCGCGCACATGCTTTCGCAATAGCACCGACACGCCATTAGCCCTCCGACTGCTTGTAAGCTTACGGTTTCAGGTTCTATTTCACTCCCCTAACAGGGGGACTTTTCACCTTTCCCTCACGGTACTTGTTCACTATCGGTCGCCAAGTGTATTTAGCCTTGGGGAGTGGACTCCCCAGATTCCTACCGGATTAGCGTGCCCGGCAGTACTCAGGTATCCAGCGGAAGTCAATCCACTTTCGCATACGGGACTATTACCCTCTTTGGTAGGCTTTCCCATACCATTCTGCTAGCAGATTGATTTGTAACTTCCATATGCCGGACCCTACAACCCCAAAGAAGCAAGCCTCTCTGGTTTGGGCTGGTTCCCGTTCGCTCGCCACTACTAGGGAAATAATCTCTTTTCCTCTGGGTACTTAGATGTTTCAGTTCCCCAGGTGCCCCCCGGCAGGCTTATATATTCAGCCGCCGGTGCTGTGGGATCGCCACAGCGGGTTTCCCCATTCGGAAATCCCCGGATCAAAGCCTGTACACGGCTACCCGAGGCTTATCGCAGTGTCCCGCGTCCTTCATCGGCACTTAGCGCCAAGGCATCCACCGTAAGCCCTTAGTAGCTTCTCCACGTGATACGGAGAAATTGATACTTTTCGGCCTACATCAATTTCATTACTTACAGTTACTATTCAATTGGTAAGGTGCTGTTTGACCAACCATCGGCCACCTTCGCCGTTGACCGGCGAGCGCTGCCCTCCACATTCGTTGCCACTTTGTTTGTCAAGGGCACCGCTCGCACGTCAACAATTTGGATTTTTACACAAAGCGACCCGGCTCACCGCCGGGCCGCATACTTCTGCCGCGCGATGGAAGCCAACGATTATTACTTCAATTCCGAGATCGCCAACTTCAAGCCTTTCGTCATCCTTTCTCACACACGCTCAGTGGAGATGACGGGATTCGAACCCGTGGCCTTCGCCTTGCAAAGGCGCTGCTCTCCCGCTGAGCTACATCCCCGGTTAGTCACATAGTCCTGTAGTCTGATAGTCACCTGGCCAATCTGACTATTCGACTAATTGACCATCCGACTAACAAGTGGGCCTGACTGGACTCGAACCAGTGACCCCAGTCTTATCAGGACTGTGCTCTAACCAACTGAGCTACAGGCCCGCCCAGGATGGGCCTCAACAACTGAGGAGTGACAGGAAGTTCCTCTTCCCTACCGACTTCCGCCACCGCGGCGAAAGATTTGGTAGTAGAGCGCCGGTCTGCCCGTGAAGGCTGGACCTTTGCTCAGTACTCTAGAAAGGAGGTGATCCAGGCGCACTTTCCAGTACGCCTACCTTGTTACGACTTCGTCCCAGTCACCGACCCCACCTTCGACAGCGCCTTCCTTGCGGTTAGGCTACCGGCTTCAGGTGTTGCCAGCTCCCATGACGTGACGGGCGGTGTGTACAATTCCCGGGAACGTATTCAACGCACTATAGCTGACGCGCGTTTACTAGCAACTCCAACTTCACGCAGGCGGGTTTCAGCCTGCGATCTGAACTGAGGCCGGCTTTGGGGATTGGCTCTACCTCGCGGCTTAGCGACCCATTGTACCGGCCATTGTAGCGTGTGTGTAGCCCCGGATATAAAGGCCATGCTGACTTGACATCATCCCCACCTTCCTCCGGCTTGATACCGGCGGTCTCGTATGACACATGTAACATACGACGAGGGTTGCGCTCGTTAGCGGACTTAACCGAACATCTCACGACACGAGCTGACGACAGCCATGCAACACCTGTTCAGGCTCCCCGAAGGGTCGTTCTGCTTTCGCTTCACTACTACCTGAATGTCAAACCCGGGTAAGGTTCTTCGTGTAACATCGAATTGAACCACACGCTCCGCTGCTTGTGCGGGAACCCGTCAATTCCTTTGAGTTTTAACCTTGCGGCCGTAGTCCCCAGGCGGTGAACTTATCGCGTTGGCTTCGGCACCGACGGCTTTGAACCCGCCGACGCCAAGTTCACATCGTTTACAGCTAGGACTACCGGGGTCTCTAATCCCGTTTGCTACCCTAGCTTTCGCGTCTGAGCGTCAGAAACGGTCCAGGAGGCCGCTTTCGCCACTGGTGTTCCTCCCGATATCTACGCATTTCACCACTACACCGGGAATTCCACCTCCCTCTACCGCTCTCTAGTCTGGTAGTATTGAACGACCTCTCCTAGTTGAGCCAGGAGCTTTCACATCCAACTTACCAAACCGCCTGCACGCGCTTTACGCCCAGTAAATCCGGATAACGCTTGCCTCCTACGTTTTACCGCGGCTGCTGGCACGTAGTTAGCCGAGACTTATTCCTGAGATACTGTCCTTTCTCATCTCCCAGAAAAGTGCTTTACGACCCGAAGGCCTTCATCGCACACGCGGCGTTGCTGGGTCAGGCTTTCGCCCATTGCCCAATATTCCCTACTGCTGCCACCCGTAGGTGTTTGGCCCGTGTTTCAGTGCCAATGTGGGGGACCACCCTCTCAGGTCCCCTACCCGTCGAAGCCTTGGTAGGCCGTTACCCTACCAACTAGCTGATGGGACGCAGGCCCCTCCCGAAGCGCATTGCTGCTTTAGTCATAAAGCCTCTAACCTCCATGACCACATGGGGTATTAGCAGTCCTTTCGAACTGTTATCCCCCTCTTCGGGGCAGGTCACCAACGCGTTACGCACCCGTTCGCCACTAAGACTCCGTATTGCTACAAAGTCTCCGTTCGACTTGCATGTATTAAGCACGCCGCCAGCGTTCATCCTGAGCCAGGATCAAACTCTCCGCAAAAAATCACCTCTTGCGAGGTGCGAGTTACGGATTGGATATAACGACAGGGTTGATTTACTTCCTATCACTCTTCAGTTGTTAAGGTCCCGATAACTAAGCGGGCTGTATTCTACCCGCGAGGTGAGCCTCTGTCAAGGCTTGAGAGACGAAACTGCCGATGTTCTTCTTTCAACATCGGCTCGTCAGACTGCAAAACTTTCTGTCTTGTGTCTCTGACGTGAGACGTCTTCTCGGTTGTCAACGGTTTGTCGTAATAGACGAAACCGGTTTATGGGGTACGATTAATGCTATTATCCCACGCCCCTTCAGGCTTGTCAAGCTAATTCAAAAATTTTAAGGTCTTTCAGTTCAGGACATCTCCTGCCGTCCGGTCAGCGCACGCAGCAGGGTATTCTGGTCGGCATATTCCAGGTCGCCGCCGACGGGCAGACCGCGCGCCAGCCGCGTCAGATGGACATTGAGCGGCAGCAACTGTTGACGCAGGTACAGCGCCGTGGCATCCCCCTCCATGCTGGGATTGGTTGCCAGGATGACCTCCTTCACCTCGCCGCGCCGCACGCGTTCGACCAAAGGCCTGATTTTCAGGTCATCCGGCCCAATGCCTTCGATGGGGGAAAGCACGCCGTGTAGCACGTGGTACTTGCCGTGATAGGCGCCCATGCGCTCCAGGGCCAACACATCCAGCGGTTCCTCGACCACGCACAGCACCGAGCCATCTCGTTGCGGGTTCTCACACACCTCGCAGCGTTCACGCCCGGCGGCAGTGATGTTGAAGCACTCCTGGCAGAAGCCGGTCTTGGTTTTCAATTCGGTCAAGGCCTCGGCCAATTGGCCTGACAACTCCTTTGGCCTGACAACTCCTGCGGGGCGCGCAGCAGGAAAAAAGCCAGCCGGGAGGCCGTCTTCGGGCCGATGCCAGGGAGGCGTTCGAGGGCAAAGATCAGGTCTTGGATGGGATCAGGTAACATAATCTGTCAAAAGTCAAATGTCAAAGGTCGGTGGTGGACATTCGACCCTTCGGGCAGAGCCTCAGGGCGAAGCCTTCGACGTTCGACGCTAAAACGGCAATCCACCTGCCAGCGGGCCGAGCCGCTCGGCCTGCAACTCACGGGATTTGTCGAGCGCCAGGTTGACAGCGGTCAGAATCAAATCTTGCAGCATATCCGCGTCGGTATCTTTCAGTAATTCGGGGGCGATCTCCACCGCCGTGCAGCGTTGGTTGCCGGTCATCGTGACCTTGACCGCCTCAACTGCAGTGCAGCGCTGGTCGCCGGTCATCGTGACCTTGATCGCGCTGCCCCCCGCCGTCGCCGTGACGCTCTCCTCGGCCAGCCGCTCTTGCGCCTCGGCTAATTGCTGCTGCATCCGCTGGATTTGCTGCATCATGCCGCCTTGCTGTCCGCCTGCCGGACGATTGTAACCTTTTGCCATAAGATACTCCTGAAAGTTTTTGGGGATTATTTTTAATCCCACCACACAGACAATACTACCTGCGACTTTTCTTCGAACCCTTCGCCAGATGCCCCCATTATATCTACCGCGCTCGAACTGCCAATCCAATGCACTTCATCGGCATTGAATTGCTCCCTGACCAATTCCTCCATTGAATGTTGATACCCATCCTCAGCGTAAATGTAGAGCGTATCTGCGTGCCAGCAATCTTCTTCCATATCACGAAGCGAGATCAAATTCAAGGGCATCAACGCAGCACGCCACATCCTGCGGTTTCCCTTCAACAACTCCGCAATTCTTCTGCCATCACAAAAATTAAAATTTGTGCGCGCGATCACTTCAAGCTGAAATTTTTGCGCTTTGCTTATCTTGCTTGAATATTTCCGGGGCGCAACGTTTTTTATCTGTCTCACTTCGACAACAGGCGCGTTCTTTCCTCCCTTCGAGAGCCTCAGGGCAACGCTTTCATCTTTCTTCTTTGCAGGCATTTTCTTCTTCACAGCCATCACCAAACCTCCTCACGCAACACGCAATACGCAATACGCAATACGCATTACTCTTGAATATCCACGATCTCCCCCCCCTCCTTGAGCGCCGCCGCCACCATGCCATCCGGCTTGACATCCGGCGGGGCTGGCTGCCTGGCGTTCGAGACCACGCAGCGTAGTTGAAGCTCGACGCCCAGCACCTCGGCGATCACCTTGCGAGTGACATCCAACTGCCCGGGCGCGTCCATCTTCGAGCGCAGCACCTCGCTGGCAAAACCGAGCACCAGGGCGCCATCCTTGATCTCGAGCAGCTTGCACGAGTTCAGCAAGGCTTCCAGGGCCGGGTTCTGCGGGCGGACGGCGGCCCGCACCTGCCGCCAGGCTTTGGCGACCTGGTCGAGGCTGACGGCGCCTGTAATTGGTTTGTTCTCCGGGACGGACGCGGCAGGCGGCGCAGGATTCGGATGCGAGACTTCTACTGGCTTCGCCTGGAAACCCTGCCCTGCGCGGCGGGGCGGGACCGCTCGGCTGAGCGCTCTGGTTGCCAATTGCGCAACCATTCGCGGCGAAGCCTCGGGCCGGCTGCGCGTCTCTGGCGGCTTTTCCCCACCCGCAGCGGACGGCTTCTCGACCGGCGGCGGCCCTTCGATAGCCTCAGCCAGCGCCAGCTCCAGGGACAGGGAAGGCTGCCAGCCGCCGCGCAGGTCAGTGGCAGCCGCGTTGAAAAGACGCGTCATGCGCAGGATCTCCGGCGCGGACAATGCTCCAGCGTGGCGTTCGACCTGGGCGCGCGTATCCGCTGCCAGGTCCGCTTGCGCTTCGTTGCCCAGCTTGACCAGCAGCAGGGCGCGCAAGTAGTCCACGATCTGGCGCGCCAACACGCGGGAGTCCGTACCGGAATCCAGGGCGCGGTGGATCGTCTCGAGGCCGGTATCCGGCCGCTTGTCGAGGATGGCATCCGCCAGGTCGAGGACGGTCTGGTTGGCGGCCGTGCCGAGGACAGCCTGCGTGAGTTTGAGGCTGATCTTCTGGCCGGTCGAGGCCATCTGGTCGAGCAGGGAAATCGCATCCCGCAGGCTGCCGGTGGCCTGGCGGGCGATGAGCGTCAGAGCCTCGGCTTCGGCTTGAATGCCCTCGGCTTGGGAGATTTGATTGAGTTGCTTGACGATATCATCCACCGGTACGCGGCGGAACTCGTGCCGCTGGCAGCGCGAGAGTACGGTGGCCGGTATCTTGTGCATCTCGGTGGTCGCCAGTACGAAGATGGCGTGCGGCGGCGGCTCCTCGAGGGTCTTGAGTAGGGCGTTGAAGGCCGAGGTGGAAAACATGTGCACCTCGTCTATTATATAAACTTTGTATTTGCCTTGATTGGGTGAGAAGTTGATCTTATCCCGCAGGTCGCGCACGTCGTCCACGCTGGTCTGAGAGGCGGCGTCAATCTCGATCAGGTCGAGGAAGCGGCCCTCGTTGACCGCGACGCAATGGTCACATTGATTGCAAGGACGGGCGGAGAGATCATCCGCCAGGCAGTTGACGGCCTTGGCCAGCAGGCGCGCCACACTGGTCTTACCGGTGCCGCGCGGACCGGAGAACAGGTACGCATGGACAACGCGCTCGCCAGTCACCGCGTTGCGCAGGGTCTGGACGATGTGCTGCTGTCCGACGACTTCGTCCCATTTCTGGGGACGCCATTTACGATAGAGGGCTTGGGTCATGTCAGTTACCAGTTTTCAGTGATCAGTAATCAGTTTTTATGGAATTGAGTGCTGCGAGCGCAGGTTGCCTTGCGCGTCGTACAGGCCAACCTGCTCGCCCGGCTGCCAGGCAGGGGCGGCGCGTCCCCAGTAGAGGTCGGTGGGCGTATCCGCGCCGGAGGCCGTATGCACCATCACCGTGCCGCCTTTGTACAGGGTCAACTGCGGGAAGGTATAGATGTTGCCTTGACCATCTTCCAAATACCAGCCCGTCAGAATGATGGGGTTATCACCTTTGTTCTCCAGAACAACCACTTCGCTGTCCGTTATCCCTGCGCCGAGGATGCTGACAATATCTACCTTTATGTCGCCAGAGACAGGCGAAGGGGCGAGCGCAGCGGGCAACGAGGGAACGTTGGTTGGCGCACAGTCTGCGCGCTGGGCGCGGTCATAGAAGAAGAGGATCGTACCCGTCACAAGGGCAGAGACGAAGGCATTGAGCAAAAGGTAAAAAAGCAACCGTCGCGCCTGGCTCATACTGCCTGAATGATAGCACAGGGAGCGGGATTAGAGAATAGAGATTCGAGAATCGTGATTCGTGATTCGTGACTGATCTTGATCTTCGACTCTCGAATCTTGCACAAGGAGCGCCACCCAATCTCCCATCTGTTTCTTCTCTATCAGTTCCATCCCATGCGCCTGCGCGGCAGAAACGACTGACTCGACCTGCTCTTGTAAAATTCCAGAAAGGATCAGCACGCCGCCCGGCGCGACAAGATCGGCCAAACCATCGTCGAACAGGCGGATGATAACCGGCGCCAGGATATTCGCCAGCACCAACGGTGCACTCCGAACCCCAAACCTGCCTTCCAAGATTTCCGGCACCGACCAAGATTTCCGGCACCGACCCGATACCGAGAGTGAATTGCCCCGCTGCAATGCCATTGACATCCGCGTTTTCGCGCGAAACCTTGACTGCCGCCTCGTCAGTGTCTACGCCGAGGGCAAAGTTTGCACCGAGTTTCAAGGCTGCGATGGAGAGGATGCCAGAACCACAACCGATGTCAATAAGTGACGTGGGACGAGTGACGAGTGGCGAGTTAGCCTCGAAGAGATTTTCGAGTAATTCCAGGCAGAGTTGAGTGGTGGGATGTGTTCCGGTGCCGAACGCCATGCCAGGGTCAATTTTGATAGGGATGCGGCTGGGATCGGGCGTATCCAGCCA
>Ga0210023_1002401_pt1 | contig 12394 bp, 7 predicted proteins | sample CryGeymeta201524_FD_183987 | JGI IMG/M metagenome (GOLD analysis project Ga0210023, IMG submission 183987) | Groundwater microbial communities from Crystal Geyser aquifers in Utah, USA - Crystal Geyser metaG 2015-24 (SPAdes) (version 2) | ecosystem: Environmental > Aquatic > Deep subsurface >... | reverse complement strand
TGGGGCACTGAATTGAAGTCGGTAGCTGAATTGGGGTCAGATCCCAATTCGGGCTGTGGCGCGCGACGCACCCCACAACGCAGCACCGATTTGGGCTCTGACCCCAATTCAGCGGGGCGAGCCAATCGGGCCATTGGCAGCGAACTTGCCGCCGTGAACTGGAACGCCACATGGCTCAAGCCATGGCGAGAAATTGGCGAACCCGTTGCCCGGCAAGTTCTGGCTGGCCAGCCACAGCATGCCGCACTGAACACTGCGGTAGATGCCCGCTGGCCCACGCCCCAAACAACCCCGGTGCGCTTCGTGCCGCAAGCCGATTTGCCCGCAGGCATGGCCTACGAGCAATATATTTTTGAGAGCAAACAATGCCCCACCCGTGAGGGCTTGCACGACTTTTTTAACGGCCTGGTGTGGCTGCACTTGCCCCGCACCAAAGCCCGCCTGAACCAACTGCACATGGCGCAAATCGCGCGTACCGGCATCGCCCCGGTGCGCGGCCCGGCGCGTGATGCGCTCACCGTGTTTGACGAAAACGTCGCCTTTTTGCGTGCTCCCGATGCGCTGTGGGACGCGCTGGTCGCCAAAGACTGGCAGCGCGTCTTTGGCGACCTGCGTGGGCAATGGCAACAGGCGCAGCTGGTGCTCTTTGGCCACGCTTTGCTGGAGAAACTGGTTTACCCAAGAAAATCGATCACAGCCCATGTTTGCCGTGCGCAAGCAGCTACAAACAGCATAGCGGATATGGATGCCTGGGTGGCCGCTGATCTGAGCGCCGACAAGCTCGCGGGCAAACCGTTTGCCCACCTGCCGGTGCTGGGTGTGCCAGGCTGGTGGGCGGGTAACGAGGCGCCAGACTTTTACGCTGATCCGACGGTTTTCCGGGCGGTGCGAGACGCTCAATCGCCTCGGCTGTAGCCGCGCAATTCGCCCGGTCTTGTGTGGATTTGCCGATGCGGTAACTTGAATTTCGTGCGGGCGCCACTACCATCGCGTTCATCTCGCGGCCACGCCGCTTGTTTTTACTGACAAGGAAATCATGAAACGCATTCTTCTATTTGTACTCACCAATGTGATGGTGGTGGCGGTGCTGGGCGTGGTGGCCAGCCTGCTGGGCGTGAACCGTTACCTCACAGCCAACGGCCTGAACCTGGGTGCGCTGCTGGGCTTTGCGCTGGTGATGGGCTTTGGCGGTGCCATCATTTCACTGCTGATCAGCAAACCCATGGCCAAGTGGACCTCGGGCGTGCGCATCATCAACCAGCCTTCCAATGCCGATGAGGCGTGGATTGTCGAGACCGTGCGCAAGCTCTCCGAGCGCGCTGGCATCGGCATGCCTGAGGTTGGCATTTTTGAAGGCGCGCCCAACGCCTTCGCCACTGGCGCGTTCAAGAATTCTGCTTTGGTAGCCGTGTCCACCGGCTTGCTGCAAGGCATGACGCATGAAGAAATCGAGGCCGTTATTGGCCATGAAATCGCCCACGTCGCCAACGGCGACATGGTCACCATGACGCTGATCCAGGGCGTAATGAACACCTTTGTGGTGTTTTTGAGCCGTGTCATCGGTTATGCCGTGGATAGCTTTTTGAACAAAGGCAACGAGCGCTCCAGTGGCCCCGGCATCGGCTACATGATCACCACCATCGTGCTCGACATCGTGCTGGGGTTTGCTGCGGCAATCGTGGTGGCCTGGTTCAGCCGCCACCGGGAGTTCCGCGCCGATGCTGGCTCGGCCCAGTTGCTCGGGCGCAAGCAACCCATGATCAACGCGCTGGCGCGGCTGGGTGGCATGCAGCCCGGCGAGTTACCCAAGAGCGTGGCGGCGTTTGGCATCGCTGGCGGCGTGGGTGCCTTGTTCTCGACCCACCCACCGATTGAAGAGCGCATTGCGGCGCTGCAAAACGCCCAAGGGTGATATAAAAACGTGAGCTGCTTGCTGAGGTAGCGAAAGGACTACAAGCGAATTGTTTGTGTAATCGCTACGGAGCGAAGGCAAGATCACGTTATTTGCAGATTGTTCGGATTGGGCGAAAAAATGCTTTGCCAGCCACATCTTGAGTGTGTAGACTGCAAGGCATGATCACTGGTCTTCCAACTGCTTCATGAGTCGGCCAACGCCCAAATCCACGGTTGAACAACCCGTGCGTAGCGCTGTTCGGCTGGTTTGGATTTACGCGGCTTTTGCCACGGTCTGGATTGCTTTTTCGGATTACCTCACCGTCTGGCTGTTCCCTGCTGCAGATCAGTTCGCCCGCGCCAGCACTGTCAAGGGCTGGCTGTTTGTGGTCGTCACTTTCTTGCTGCTTTACACACTGATAAGTCGCCAACTGCAACAAATTTCGGTTGCCGAGAACCGTGAGCGTGAGCTAAGGGAGTTGAAAACAAGGCGTGCCGACGCCTTGCTGACCTTGTCCGATGTCTCCCAGCAACTCAATGAGCGTGATTTCATGCAATACGGCCAGGAATTGGCTGAGCAACTTACCGGCAGTCAGATCGCGTTCATCCACCTGGTGCACGAAGACCAGGAAACCATCGAACTGGTGGCTTGGTCCAAGGCGACCTTGGCAAATTACTGCACTGCAGCCTATGACAAGCATTACCCGGTAAGCCAAGCGGGCATTTGGGCCGATGCCCTGCGCCAGCGCGCCCCGGTGGTGGTGAATGATTACGCCACCGCTGCCGGCAAGCATGGCCTGCCCGAGGGCCATGCGCACTTGGCGCGTTTGATCAACGTGCCGGTGCTGGAGGGCGGCATGGTGCGCATGATCGCTGGTGTGGGTAACAAGCCCACGCCTTACACCGACACCGACGTGGAAACCGTGCGCCTGATGACCGATGCCATTTGGCACACTGTGCAAAGACGACGCGCCGAAGAGGCCTTGGTCGAGAGTGAGCGCCTGCTGCGACTGCTGACAGACAACGTTACTGACGTGATCTGGACCACTGATCTGGCGGGCCATTACACCTACATCAGCCCTTCAGTCGAAAAGTTGCGAGGCTTTACCCCGGCCGAGGTTATGCAGCAAAACCTGACGCAATCGGTTTGTCCGGCTTATGTGCCGATGGTGGCTAATGCCCTGCAGGACAACCTGGCAGCTATAGCCGCAGGCCAAGCGTTAATTCCAGTGAGGTTGGAACTTGAGCAACCCTGCAAAGACAGTACTTCCGTCTGGTCCGAAGTGTCCACCAATGTATTGCGTAATGCCCAAGGTGAAGCGGTTGGTATTGTGGGCGTGACCCGTAACATCAGCGAACGCAAAGCCCAGCAGCGACAGCTGCAACTCGCCGCACAAATTTTTGCGCAGGCTCAAGAAGGCATCACCGTCACCGATGCCGCAGGCACCATCGTCATGGTCAACCCCACCTTCACCAAAATCACAGGCTACACGCAAGCCGAGGTGGTCGGCCAGAACCCGCGCATTCTTCACTCTGGCCGTCAAGACGACGCGTACTACCGATCCATGTGGAATGCCGTAAGCACTGAGGGACTTTGGTCAGGCGAGATATGGAACAAAAGGAAAGACGGCACCATTTACCCGGAGTGGCTGGCCATTTCAGCCCTGCGCGACGAGCACGGTCAGCCCACCCATTACGTGGCCAACTTCAGCGACTTGAGCATGAACAAGGCCGCCGAGTCACGCATCAAGTGGTTGTCGCACTTTGACCCGCTGACAGGTCTGCCCAACCGCACCCTGTTGCAAGACCGAGCCGCACTAACGTTGAGCATGGTGCAGCGTGCTGGTGAGCCCATGGCCTTGATGTTGGTGGCCATTGACCATTTCAGCGCAGTTAATGACACGCTGGGGCATCGCGCGGGGGATCAGCTGTTGATCGAGATAGCCCGCCGACTGAGCGACTCAGTGCGCGAGCAGGACACGGTGGCGCGCTTGGGCGGCAAGGAATTTGTACTGGTGCTGCCCGGCACCACCAACGTGGGAGCCTCGCACCTGGCCAAAGAATTGCTCGGCAAACTGGCGCAGCCGCTGCAACTGGACACCCAGGAGATCAGCATCACCGCCTCGATTGGCCTTGCCAGTTTTCCTGACAACGGGCAGGACTTTGATGCCCTGTTCAAAGCCGTTGAAATTGCGATGCGCCGGGCCCAGGTCAATGGCCGCAACACCTACCAGTTCTACAGCACCGACCTGTACGAACAGACGCTGGCGCGCGATGCCATGATCAAAGCCTTGCGCCAGGCGGTAGCGCTGGACCAATTGCAACTGGTCTATCAACCGCAGGTGGACTTGCAAAGCGGCAAGATTTGCGGCCTGGAGGCCCTGCTGCGCTGGACGCACCCAGAGCTTGGCGCCGTGTCACCGGTGCAGTTCATTCCGCTGGCCGAAGAGGCAGGTTTGATTGTGGGTATGGGTGAGTGGGTGATGCAGCGCGCCTGCCAGGACCTGCGCCGTTGGATCGATGCGGGGCTGGCGGTGCCGCACGTGGCGGTCAATGTGTCGCCGCTGCAGTTTCATGACAACGATTTGGTGGCCCAGGTGGCTAACGCCTTGGCGATGTCGCAGATTGACCCGGCGTTGATCTACGTGGAGGTGACCGAGAGCGCCCTGATGGACGACGTGCCGCGCAACGAAGCCATGCTCCGGTCACTGAAAGACCTGGGTATCAAGCTCTCGCTGGACGACTTTGGCACCGGCTATTCGGCGCTGAGCTACCTCAAGCGCTTTCCGTTTGACCAGGTCAAGATTGACCAGTCTTTTGTGCGTGACATCACCAGCAATGCCAGCGACCACATGCTGGTGGGTGTCATTATTTCCATGGCACACGGGTTTGGCATGAAGGTGATTGCCGAGGGCGTTGAGACCGAAGCCCAGTGCGAGATTTTGCGCACCAGTATTTGCGACGAGATTCAGGGCTATTTCTTTTCCAGGCCTGTTTCAGCGCAGGCCATTGAAGAACTGTTTGCTGAGGGTCGGCAGTTGCCCGCGCACTTGTTGCGTCTGCAAAAGCCCCAACGTACCCTGCTCTTGGTGGACGATGAGCCCAACATTGTCTCGGCGCTGAAACGCTTGTTCCGCCGCGATGGTTACGCCATTTTGACGGCCAACAGCGGCGACGAAGGGCTGGCGCTGCTGGCCGCGCACAAGATTGACCTGATCATCTCCGACCAACGCATGCCGGGCATGACCGGGGTTGAGTTTTTGCGCGCTGCCAAAGCGCTGTACCCCGACACCATTCGTATCGTTCTTTCCGGCTATACCGAGCTTCAGTCTGTGACAGACGCTATTAATGAAGGAGCAATTTACCGATTTTTGACAAAGCCATGGGAGGATGAGCCGCTGCGCGAGCAAATCAGCAAGGCCTTTGAATACAAAGAACTTCTGGAAGAAAACCGCCAGCTCGACATCAAGATTCACAACACCAACCAGGAGCTGATTGCCGTCAACCGGCAACTGGGCGAGGTGCTGGAGCGCAAACGCCGCCAGATTGCGCGCGACGAGTCCAGTCTGGCGATTGCGCGTGAAGCCATGCAACACATGCCGCTGCCGGTGCTGGGGGTGGACGACGAAGGTTTGATCGCTTTCGTCAATCTGGCCGCCGAACGCCAGTTTGCCAGCGCCGGTCCCCTGCTGGGTGTGGAGCTGGCCTACGCCTTGCCAGCCATTGATGCGGCCGTGGCAGCCGCGACCGAAGGCAGCGCCAGTGAGCTGTTGCTGGGCGATGCCATTTGTCTGGTGTCGTGGCACCTGATGGGCACGCAGTCGCGCTCGCGCGGCAAAATCATCACCGTGATGCAGAAAGGACCAAGCGCATGACTGCCCAGCAACGCCAAGAGCAACAACTGCGGCAAGAACGACTGGCCCAGCTGTTTCGCCTTGCCGGTCAATCAGGGCAAGGGCGCTACCTGCTGGCGCTGGTGCGTCGCTACCGCGGTCTGGAGGCCTTATGAACCACGTCGTGCTGGAAGAGGCGCTGCGCAGAATTCATAACCTGCCTTCGCTGCCTGCTGTTGTGCTGGACCTGCTGGCCAGCATGAACCAGGAGGATGTGGATATTGACGTTTTGGCGAAAAAAATTGCGCAAGACCAGGCGCTGACGGCCAAAACGCTGCGTCTGGCCAACTCGTCTTTTTATGGCATGGCACGCCAGGTCACCACCATTGCGCAAGCCATCGCCATTTTGGGTTTCAGAACCGTGCGCAGCATCGCTACCACCGCCGCGTTGATGGGTACCTTTACCAGTACCGGGCACCCTGGTTTTGACTTTGCGCCGTTTTGGCGACACGCCATTGCCGCGGCAGTGTGCGCCCGGGCGCTGGCTGAGCATCTGGACATCAACCCCGAGCACGCCTACACCGCGGGCTTGCTCCACGACATTGGTCGCTTGGTGTTGGTGACGCAGTTCCCTTCGCAATACGATGCCACCATGGCCTACCGCGCCGAGCATGACTGTCATCTGCTGCAAGCTGAACAAACTGTGCTGGGGCTTGATCACGCGGTGATTGGTCACGCGCTGACCCAGCACTGGAAGTTTCCATCCGCCATGCAGCAGGCGGTGTCCGAGCACCACGCGCCCAGCAGCGTGGGTGTGGCACCCCTGTCGCTGGTCGTCATGGCTGCCGATGCCATTGCTCATGCGCTGGATTTGTCAGGTGATGCCAATGACCTGGTGCCTTCGGTGCCAGACGGGTTGTGGCAGCAGTTGGGTTTGAGTGACGAAGTGTTGCTGCAAGTTTTTGGGCAAACCGAAAACCAGTTTGACGGTCTGAGTCAGGTGCTGGGCGGCTAGGGAGCCACGCGATGTCCACGACAACCCCCGCGCCCCTGGATTTTTTTGAGGCCAGCCCGGTCGCCACCTTTGTCATCGACCGCAACCATGTGGTCACGCATTTCAACGCCGCGTGCGCTGCGACGCTGGGTATCTCTGCCGATTTGGTGATTGGGCACGCTTGTATTGGCGGTGTCTTTCATCAACAAGATCGACCCATGATGGTCGATCTGATTGTGGATGGCACCATGCAAAAGGCGGTGGACGACGGTTACCAGGATACCTATCATCGTTCTATAACCGTTGCCGGTGCCTATGAGGCCGAGGCTTTTTTTCCAGCGCTTGGGCCGACGGGGCGTTGGCTGTTCTTTACTGCGGCACCAATTTTTGATCAGCATGGCAATGTGGTTGGGGCGATTGAGGCGCTGCAAGACATCACCGACAGACGAGTGGCAGAAGAGGCCCTGAAGAAGGCCAAGATGGAAGTTGAAAACGTGGTGGCACAGCGCACCAGTGAGCTGGCCAGCGCCAATCAGGCTCTGCGCGAGGATGCCCAGCGCCGTAAAACGACCGAGCGTGAACTGCTGGAGCGCAATGCCGAGTTGAACGCGCTCAACGTCAAACTCTCAGCCGTGAAGGAGCATTTGATCCAGTCGGAAAAACTGGCCTCCATTGGCCAGCTGGCGGCCGGTATTGCGCATGAAATCAACAACCCGATTGGCTATATTTTTTCCAACTTTGGCACCCTGGAAACCTACTTGACGCAGCTGTTTGACATGCTTGCCGCCTATGAACAGGCCGAGACTACGATCAATTTGGCGCAAACCACCCAGGCCTTGCGAACCCAGCGCGAGGCGATTGACCTGGCGTTTTTGAAAGAAGACATCCCGGTGCTGATGCGCGAGAGCAAAGAAGGCATCGTGCGTGTGCGCAAAATTGTGCAAGACCTGAAAGACTTCTCGCATGTGGACATCAACCCCGTCTGGCAGTTTGCCAGCCTGAACCAGGGCATTGACTCGACCCTGAATGTGATCAACAACGAGATCAAATACAAGGCCGACCTGGTCAAGGAATACGCTGATTTGCCTGAAGTCCAGTGCGTGCCATCGCAGATCAACCAGGTGGTGATGAACCTGGTGGTCAACGCGGCGCACGCCATGGGCCCTGAGCGCGGTACCATCACCGTGCGCACCGGGCAAGATGGCGACCAAGTGTGGCTGGAAGTGGCTGACACTGGCAGCGGCATTCCGCCCGACGTATTGCCGCGCATTTTTGACCCGTTTTACACCACCAAGCCGATCGGCAAAGGCACCGGACTGGGGCTGTCACTGTCTTACGGCATCGTGCAAAAGCATCACGGCAAGATCGAGGTCAACACCGAAGTGGGCCACGGTACGACCTTCAAAGTCATCCTGCCCAAGACACAACCCGCGAACCCCACACCATGACTGACAACAGCACCACCTTGGAGCTAGCGGAAACCAGCCTGCCCACCGTGCTGTGCGTGGACGATGAGCCCAACATTTTGTCGGCGCTGAAGCGCCTGTTCCGTGGCAAAGGTTGGCAAACGGTCACCGCTGACAGTGGTCAAGCCGGTCTGGCGCTGCTGGAGACGCAAGCCGCTGACCTGGTGATTTCAGACATGCGCATGCCGGAGATGGACGGAGCACAGTTTCTGGCGCAGGTGCGCGCGCGCTGGCCAGGCACCTTGCGCCTGTTGCTGACCGGCCACTCCGACGTCAAAGCCATCATCGATGCCATCAACCGGGGCGAAATTTATCGCTACATCACCAAACCCTGGGACGACAACGACATTGTGCTGATCGTGCGTCAGGCGCTGGAGCGCCAAGCGTTGGCGCAAGAAAAACAGCGGCTCGAGGCCCTGACAGCGCAGCAAAACCGGGTGCTCAAAGAGCTCAATGCCAGCCTGGAAGCCAAGGTAGAGGCGCGCACCAGCGAACTGCGCCAGGCCAACGAACAACTCAAAGCCAACTTTGTCACTTCGATCAAGGTGTTTTCAACGCTGCTGGAAATGCGCGGTGGCAACCTGGCCGGGCATTCGCGCCGGGTGGCGGACCTGGCCCGACGAATCGCCGTCAAGCTCAACCTGGATGGCAAACTGGTGCAGCAGATTTTTGTGGCCGGCTTACTGCATGAAATTGGCAAGATCGGGTTTTTTGATGAGCTGCTCAACACCCCTGTGGCGATGATGACGCCCGAGCAGCTTGAGGTCTACCGCAAACACGCGGTACAGGCGGAGTTGCTGCTGCTGCCGTTGCCCGATCTGCGTGATGCCGCGGAAATCATCACGGCGCAGTTTGAACGTTTTGATGGCTCCGGTTTTCCGGCACAGCTCAGCGGTGAGCAGATTGCCATTGGGGCGCGCATTTTGAGCCTGGCCAGCGACTACGACAACATGCAAATCGGCACCTTGACCCAAACCAAACTCAAGCCCGAAGAAGCCCGGATCATTGTGACCCACAGCAGTGGCAAGCGCTATGACCCGAAGGTGGTCGCCGCCTTCTTGTCGCTGTTTGAAGAGCCCAAGCCGGAGATCGTGCGCAAAGACATCGTCAGCGAAGTGGCACTGGGCATTGACGACCTCAAACCGGGCATGGTGTTGTCACGCGACCTGGTCACGCCCAGTGGCATGTTGATGCTGTCCGCTGGTCACCAGCTTGATGCACGACTGATTGGCAAAATTGCCAGCTTTCTGCGCCTGGGCGGTGCCGACACGCTGGTCAACGTACGCGAGGACTCAATCGAGAAGTCCTCAGATACTTGAAAATAACTGCGTTTCGTGCAGCAAGGCGTCCAGCTCGCCCAAACCCGCCTTGACCACATAAAGAGAGCCGCCCAGGCGCTGTGCCAATTGCCGCGCCAGCGCCAGGTTCTTGATGGTGTCGAAGCTTAAAAAAACCACCGCATGGTCTGCCGAGGTGATTTGTTTTGACTAGACCGTAATCAGCCGAGTTCATCACGCGCAAGAACTTGACCGTCACCACCGGGTCGCGGTTGATGGTCTGCACCAAGTCTTTGGGCGCACAGGTCACATCACGTGCGAGCACCAGAATTCTTCGAGCGCTCTCTGGAAACGTTGGCATGTGCTCGACGGCAGCGGCCCAGCGGCCAGTCGAAAAGACAAATCAGGGTCATGGAGTCCATGGGGGTGCAGCCAGGCAATGGATTCACTCGATGGTCAGCGCCTGGGTCGCTCGCGTTGACCCGCGTTCAGAACGTCATCCACTAAACTTGCCGCATGGAACTCTCTACCTGGCTCACTTTTTTTGCCGCCTCCTGGGCCATCAGCATTTCGCCCGGGCCGGGCGCGATTGCGTCGATGAGCGCCGGGCTCAATCATGGCTTCAAGTATGGTTACGTCACCATCTTTGGCCTGGTGCTGGGTATCTGGACGCAACTGGCGGTTGTGGGCGTGGGCCTGGGTGCGCTGATTGCCGCCTCAGCAACAGCGTTTACCGTGGTCAAGTGGCTTGGCGTGGGTTACCTGGTGTGGCTGGGCATTGCACAGTGGCGCGCTCCGGCACGGCCGCTGGTGGCGGTGAGCGGCAGTGGCGCGGTGGTGACCCAGCGCAGCCTGATTCTGAAAGCCTGGATGATCAATGTGGTCAACCCCAAAGGCACGGTGTTTTTGCTGGCGGTGGTGCCGCAGTTCATCAACCTGAGTCAGCCGCTGCCGCCGCAATACCTGATCATCGGCGCCACGCTGGCCTTTACCGACATGGTGGTGATGTCGTGCTACACCGCGCTGGCCTCGCGCGTGCTGGGCGCGCTGAAAGAGCCGAGCCACATCCGCGCCATGAACCGCACCTTTGGCAGCTTGTTCGTCGTGGCGGGGTCGCTGCTGGCGTTTTTTAAGCGGGCACAGTAATGCTACTATATAAATAGCTTTTTGCGCTTTATTGGTAAGGGCTAGAGGTCAATTTTATATATAAAGTCCTGCGAAAACAGCGGCCACCGCCTCGGCCAGCTTGATGCCATCCACGCCCGCCGACAAGATGCCCCCGGCATAGCCCGCACCTTCGCCACCGGGGTAGAGCCCCGCCGTGTTGATGCTTTGAAAATCTTCGCCGCGTGGCATGCGCAAGGGGCTGGAGGTGCGGGTTTCCACGCCGGTCAGCACCGCGTCGGCCATGTCAAAGCCCCTGATCTTCTTGCCAAACACCGGCAAGGCTTCATGCATCGCTGCAATGGCGTACCCCGGCAAAGCGGCGTGCAGGTCGCCCAACTTCACGCCCGGTTTGTAAGACGGCAACACGCTGCCAAACGCCGTGGACGGCCGCCCGGCAATAAAGTCGCCCACCAGTTGCCCCGGCGCTTCGTAAGTACCGCCACCCAGCTCAAACGCCTGAGCTTCCAGCGCGCGCTGCAGGTTGATGCCCGCCAGCAGATGCACGGCGTGTGCATCAATTGCTCTTGATTCAATAGCTTCTTGCGCATAGCGGGCGGCGGCTAGAGGCTCAAAAGCCTTGTAAAAATCAGCCACCTCCTGGGGGAAGTCCGCTGGTTCGATGTTGACCACGATGCCGGCATTTGCATTGCGCTCGTTGCGCGAATACTGGCTCATGCCGTTGGTCACCACCCGTCCCGGCTCGGACGTGGCGGCCACCACCGTGCCACCCGGGCACATGCAAAAGCTGTACACCGCGCGGCCGTTCTTGGCATGGTGCACCAGTTTGTAAGCGGCTGCGCCCAGCACCGGGCTGCCCGCATGGCGGCCCCACAGCGCGCGGTCGATCACGCTTTGCGGATGCTCGATGCGAAAGCCTACCGAGAACGGCTTGGCCTGCAGCGCCACGCCGCGCTCGTGCAGCATGGCAAAGGTGTCGCGGGCGCTGTGGCCCAGCGCCAGAATCACCTGATCGGCGCGCAGATTTTCGATTTGACCGGTGGCCTGGTTCAGCACCGTCAGACCGCGCACATGGCGCTGGCCGTGGGTGGTGTCAATCAGCAGATCGGTCACCCGCTGCTCAAAGCGCACCTCGCCCCCCAGCGCGATGATCCGCGCACGCAAGCTCTCCACCACTTTCACCAGCTTGAAGGTGCCGATGTGCGGATGCGCTTCAAGCAAAATGTCTGGCGGCGCACCGGCCGCCACAAATTCTTCCATCACCTTGCGCCCCAGATGGCGCGGGTCGCGGATCTGGCTCCACAGCTTGCCGTCTGAGAACGTGCCCGCGCCGCCCTCGCCAAACTGCACATTCGACTCAGGCGTGAGCACGTGCTTGCGCCACAGACCCCAGGTGTCCTGGGTGCGCTGGCGTACCGGGCGGCCACGCTCCAGCACGATCGGCTGGAAACCCATTTGCGCCAGCAGCAGCGCAGCAAAAATACCGCACGGGCCAAAACCCACTACCACCGGGCGCAGCGGCAGGTTGGCCGGGGCTTGCGCTACCGGGTGGTACGTCATGTCAGGCGTGGACTGGATGTGCGGATTGGTTTTGAATTTTTCCAGCAACGCTGCTTCTTGTGCCGGGTTGCGCAGCGTGACATCGACGATGTACACCGCGCGGATGTCGGCCTGACGCGCGTCAAAGCTGCGCTTGAAGACGTGCATATCTGCCAGATCAACCTCTGCCACGCCCAGCGCCTGTGCGGCCAGTTGACGTAGCGCGGCCAACGGATGCGCCACCGGCGCGCGGTCGGCGTCGGTCTC
>Ga0210023_1002398_pt1 | contig 12399 bp, 10 predicted proteins | sample CryGeymeta201524_FD_183987 | JGI IMG/M metagenome (GOLD analysis project Ga0210023, IMG submission 183987) | Groundwater microbial communities from Crystal Geyser aquifers in Utah, USA - Crystal Geyser metaG 2015-24 (SPAdes) (version 2) | ecosystem: Environmental > Aquatic > Deep subsurface >... | reverse complement strand
TCGCCCAGGCCTTTTTGATCGGCGAAAAATTTATTGACCACCAGCCGGTGTGCTTGATTCTGGGTGACAACCTCTTCTACGGCAAAATGGATCTCGATCGCATCTTCGCCGAATTCACCCAGGGAGCACGGGTCTTCGGCTATCGCGTGCAAGATCCTGAACGTTACGGCGTGGTCGAATTCGATTCACGGGGCCGGGCGATTGGTATCGAAGAAAAACCGCTAAAACCCAAGTCCAATTATGCCGTTCCAGGGCTTTATCTTTACGATGAAAAAGTTGCGGCCATGACCAAAGGTTTGCACCCGTCGGCGCGGGGAGAACTCGAAATCACCGATCTGAACCTCGCCTATCTGCAACGCGGTGAGCTGATGGTCGAACGCCTCGAACGCGGCATCGCCTGGCTCGACACCGGCACCCACATGAGCCTGCTCGAAGCCAGCCACTTCATCGGCACCCTCGAAGCACGTCAAGGCGTCAAAATTGCCTGCCTTGAAGAGGTCGCCTACTGCAAGAAATTTATCGATGAAGCCAAAATGCGCCAGGTTATCGAACAAACACCGAAATCCAGTTATCGCGACTATCTCGAACGGGTGATGGCTGATGACATGGGAGATTAAAGATGCAGGTCATAAAAACCGCCATCCCCGACGCTCTCATCATCGAACCGCGCGTCTTCGGTGATGAACGTGGGTTTTTCTATGAAAGTTTCAACCAGCGGGCCTGGGAAGAGAAAACGGGGCTGAAAACCCAGTTCGTGCAGGATAACCACTCCCGCTCAAGCCGTGGTGTGCTGCGTGGTTTGCATTATCAAGTCGAACAACCCCAGGGCAAGCTGGTGCGGGTGGTGCAGGGCGAAGTCTTTGATGTTGCTGTCGATCTGCGGCGCGACTCCCCGACCTTCGGTCAGTGGGCAGGGGTGGTGCTCTCCGACGTAAACAAACGCCTGTTCTGGGTTCCCGAAGGTTTTGCCCATGGCTTTCTGGTGCTGAGCGATACCGCCGATTTCCTTTACAAAACCACCGACTACTACGCCCCGCAGCATGAACGTTGTATGCGCTGGGATGATCCCGTCATTGGCATCGACTGGCCCTGGTTGGGTGAACCCACGCTGTCTGAAAAAGATCGGCAGGGTTTAACCTTTGATACGGCACCAACCTTTTAAACCTTGCGCACCCTGCCGGAAACCGTCTGAATGACAGCTATTTTTCTGAGCCTTTTGCTATCCGTCGCCGGGGTGCTGCTGGTGCAGCGCCTGGCGGTGCCGTACGGGGGCGCAACCCCGCGACCTTGATTTTGCCTTGTCCTGTTTTATTGAGTTATTTAAGAGCGTCCCCCCCCCACACACGAAGTTGGGGGGGGGGGACGCGATGAATCGCGCCCCTACTGGCGGGTCAAACTGCGGTAGCGGATGCGGTGGGGCTGGTCGGCGTCGCGGCCCAGGCGCTTCTTGCGCTCGGCTTCATATTCGGAATAGTTGCCCTCAAACCAGACCACCTGGCTGTCGCCTTCAAACGCCAGCATATGGGTGGCGATGCGGTCGAGAAACCAGCGGTCGTGGCTGATGACCACCGCGCAGCCGCCGAAGTTTTCGAGACCTTCTTCGAGGGCACGCAGGGTGTTGACATCCAGATCGTTGGTCGGTTCATCCAAAAGCAGCACGTTGGCCTCCTCGCGCAGCATCTTGGCCAGATGCACGCGGTTGCGCTCACCGCCCGAGAGGACGCCGACCTTTTTCTGCTGGTCGCTGCCCGAAAAGTTGAAGCGCGCTACATAAGCGCGGCCATTGACCGACTGGTTGCCGATCTGGATGAATTCCTGGCCGTTGCAAACTTCTTCGAAGATGGTTTTGTTGGCGTCGAGGCTGCGGTTCTGGTCAACGTAGCCGAGTTTGACCGTCTCCCCGACCTTGAAGCTGCCGCTGTCGGGCTCTTCCTGGCCGGTGATCATGCGGAAGAGGGTGGTCTTGCCCGCGCCGTTGGGGCCGATGACGCCGACAATGCCGCCGGGAGGCAGGTTGAAGCTGAGCTTGTCGATTAACAGCCGCGCGCCATAGCCCTTGCTGACCTCTTTGGTTTCAACGACAATGTCGCCCAAGCGCGGACCGGGTGGAAGATAAAGCTCCAGATCTTTTTCTTTGGCTGCCGCCTCGTTGCCGAGAAGTTTTTCGTAAGAGCTGATGCGCGCCTGGGCCTTGGTGTGCCGCCCTTTGGGCGACATGCGGATCCATTCCAGCTCACGTTGCAGGGTTTGCTGGCGCTTGCTTTCGGCCTTTTCTTCACGCCGCAGTCGTTCTTGTTTCTGTTCGAGCCAGCTCGAATAGTTGCCCTTCCAGGGAATGCCCTGTCCGCGATCGAGTTCGAGGATCCAGCCCGCCACATTGTCAAGAAAGTAGCGGTCATGGGTTACGGCAATAACTGTGCCTGGGTAGCGTTGCAGGTGCTGCTCCAGCCAGGCGACGGTTTCGGCATCCAGATGGTTGGTCGGTTCATCCAGCAACAGGATGTCCGGTTTGCGCAGCAGCAGGCGGCAGAGGGCAACGCGGCGTTTTTCCCCTCCCGACAGGTTTTTGATCGGGGTCTCAGGCGGTGGGCAGCGCAGGGACTCTTCCGCCAGTTCGAGGCGCGAGTCGAGATCCCAGGCATCGGCGGCATCGAGGGCATCTTGCACCTTGGCCTGCCGTTCGAGCAGCTTGTCCATATCGCAATCGGGGTCGGCGAAGGCGTTGTTGATCTCTTCAAATTCGGCCAGCAGGTCGACCGTCTCCTGAACCCCCTCTTTGACGACATCACGCACAGACTTGCTTTCATCCAGCTGGGGTTCTTGTTCCAGATAGCCAACGCTGTAGCCTGGAGACAGAACCGCCTCACCGTTGAATTCCTTGTCAACGCCGGCCATGATCTTGAGCAGGGTCGATTTGCCCGAGCCGTTAAGGCCGAGCACGCCGATCTTGGCGCCATAGAAATAGGACAGCGAGATGTCCTTGATGACCGGCTGCTTGTTGTAACTCTTGCTGACGCGCATCATGGAATAGATAATTTTTTTTGTGTCTTCGCTCATAATGGAACCAACTTTTTGGAAAAGAGTGAACCGGGGGCTGAAAAAGATTTTTTGCCCGCGGAAGGTATACCATTGTCTCTGCCGCCGGGCAAGGGGGCCGTTCGGGACTGCGCCCGCTGAGGAAATTAGCCAGAAAAAAACCCGTTTCACGGCACGCAAAAAAAACAAATTTCGCCCCTTGTCGGAGAGCGTTGCAAAAAAAATGTTTTTGGTGATAGATTGCGCCTGTGAACAGAGACTTCTTTTTGGGTTTATCCCCGACATGAGTGGCACCGCAGGTTTTACCGCCACAGATCCCGAGATAGCGGCCCAGCTTTATGGGCGGCAGAATCGTTATCTGAAACAGGTTGAGCGCGCCCTGGGTATTCGCATTGGTAGCAATGGGCTGGCCCTGAATTTCACCGGTGATGCTTCTCAGGTTGTCATTGGCCGCCGGGTCTTTGAGGAACTGGAGCAATTACTCAAAGAAGGTCTGCCTCTTTACCCGCCCGATGTCGATTATGCGGTGCGCATCATCTGTGAAGACTCTTCCATCTGCCTGCGCGACATTTTTCTCGATACGGTTTTTATCTCGGCGCGCAAGAAACTCATCGGCCCCAAAACCCTGGCACAAAAAACCTATATCGACGCCATTCGTTCCCATCATGTGGTCTTTGGCATCGGCCCGGCAGGAACCGGCAAAACTTATCTGGCCATGGCTATGGCCGTAGCCGCTTTGCTGCGCAAGGACGTCAGCCGGATTCTGCTGGTGCGTCCGGCGGTCGAAGCGGGAGAAAAACTCGGTTTTCTACCCGGTGATCTGGCCGAAAAGGTCAACCCTTACCTGCGGCCCCTTTACGACGCCCTCTTCGACATGCTTGAGCCCGAACACGCCAAGGAGCTGGTCGCCAAGGGCACGGTCGAAGTGGCTCCCCTGGCCTTCATGCGCGGTCGCACCCTCAATGATGCTTTTGTGATTCTCGATGAAGCCCAGAATACCACGATTGAGCAGATGAAGATGTTCCTCACCCGGCTGGGGTTTGGCAGTCAGGCCGTGGTGACCGGCGATGTCACCCAGGTTGATCTGCCCGATCGTCAACGCTCGGGCCTGCTCCATGCCACCGAGGTGCTGACCGGGGTCACCGATATTTATTTTAATTTTTTCACCGATGTCGATGTTGTCCGCCATCCTATCGTCCAGTCCATTGTGCAGGCCTACCAGGCAGCTGATTCTCGCAAGCTGCGTGATCTGCGCCACGTCTGACAGTCGCCGCAGGAAAGTTTTCTATGGCCAAAAAAGAACAGGCCGACGCACGCGAAAAGCTGCTCGACCGCAAGCCCGAACCCAAAAAAAACGCGCAAAAAGATGACGTCTGGTACCGCCAACGCCGTCAGTTGGCAATTTTGTTGCTGGCGTTGCTGGCGCTCCTGCTCACCTTTGTGATTGTGCCCAAGGGCGCATTTGTGCCGGAATACGAGGTGCCGGGAGAAATTGCCGGACGCGATATTAAAGCGCAACGTGATCTGCTGATCGAAGATGCACCTTTAACCCAGGCCAAGCGCGAAGAGGCCCGTCAAGAAATTCTGCCACTTTACGATCTCGACGCTGAGGCCGGCAAGAACGCCCTGGCCCGCTTGCGGCGTGCTTTACTCGAAATCATCAAGACGGCTCAGCTGAGGCGTCAGCCATCTGACGCGCCGCGCGCGCTTGGCGCTGAAACCCTGCCCGCACCGACGGACAGCGAAAAACCCTGGCAGGTTATTGGAAGCATCCTCGGGTTTGAACTCAGCGCCGAGGAGTATCAGGTTTTACGCAACCTTGAGCCCGAGCTGAATGTTGACGGGCTGCATCAGCAACTGCTGGAAATTTTTACCCGCCCCCTGGTGGCCAATAGCGAACTCTTTCGGGCCGATCTGCAACGCGGCATCGTTGTGCGTACCCTGGCCAGCCAGCAGGAAAAGGTGTATCAGCAGCTGCCCGAGGTCTTGGGGTTGAGTGAAGCCCTGGGGGCCAGCGATCCGCTGCTGAAACAGACCCCCGGGATCAAGCGTGAACAGCGCCGGGTGCTTTTGTCGGTATTGCAACGTCTGATTCGACCCAGTCTCACCTACAATCAGCAGGAAACCGAGCAACGCCGCCAGAAAGCCTACGCCGAAGTGACTCCGGTGCTCTTTCAGGTGAAGAAAGGGGAGATGATTGTGCGCGAGGGCGAGCGCGTCAGTGCCGTCCAGATTGCCAAATTGCGCGCCCTGCGTGAAATCGGACGCGACAACCATAGTTTCGAAATTGCCGCAGGCATGCTCCTCTGTATCCTGGTGTTTTTCGCCGCTGCCCATCGTTTTGTGCAGTCGAGTGTGCGCAAATATAATCCCGATATTCGCGATCTGCTCTTTCTCACCAGTATCACCCTGCTTTATTTTGTGTTGGTCAAGCTCTCCCTGTTGATTGCTACCGGGCTGGCGAGTACGGTCGAATTTATTGACGGCAGCAGCTACTACTATGTTATCCCTTTTGCGGTCGGCGCCATGCTGGTGCGCATTGTGCTCAATTCGGAAACCGCGCTTATTTTCACCGTCTGCATTGCCTGGCTGACGGGCATTCTCTTCGGCAACAGCCTGTTCATTACGATATACGTGCTGGCGGCCAATCTCATCGGGGCCCACGGCGTTCGCCATTGTAAAGAGCGCTCACACCTTTACCGCGCCGGACTCTGGGTGGCAGCGGTCAATGTCGGAATGATTTTGGGTTTGCACCTCATGGCCGGACGGCCTCTGGATGTACAACTGCTCTACAAGCTGGGCCTCGGTCTGACCGGCGGATTGCTCAGTGCCGTGGTCGTCAACGGGGTGATTCCGCTGATCGAAACCCTGTTTAAATATACGACCGATATCAAATTGCTCGAACTGGCGAATATGAATTCGCCGGTGCTCCGCGAATTGATGGTGCAGGCACCGGGCACCTATCATCACTCCATGATCGTCGGCAGCCTGGTGGAATCGGCCGCCGAAGAAATCGGGGCCAACCCGCTGCTGGCCCGCGTGGGGGCCTATTATCACGATATCGGCAAAATCAAAAAGCCCCTTTACTTCATTGAAAATTCCGGTGGCCAGCGCAACAAACACGATAAACTGGCCCCCTCCATGAGTGCCCTGGTGCTGACCTCCCATGTCAAAGACGGTGTTGAGCTGGCGCGGGAACATCGGTTGGGGCTGCCGATTATCAATATTATTCGTGAACATCACGGTACGGCTTTAATCAAGTTTTTCTACGATCGGGCCAAGTCCCTGTCCGATCCCGAAGTCGAACAGGTTGACGAGCGCGATTACCGTTATCATGGGCCCAAACCCCAAAGCCGCGAAGCCGCCCTCATTATGCTGGCCGATGCCGTTGAGGCGGCCAGCCGTACCCTGACCGAACCCACGCCGGCCCGGATCAAGGGTATGGTCAAGAAACTGATCAACAATATTTTTATCGATGGCCAGCTCGACGAATGCAATCTCACCTTTAAAGATCTGCATCTCATCGCGCGCAGTTTTAATCGTATTCTGGGGGGAATTTTCCATAACCGCATCGATTACCCTGAGCCGGTGCATATTGTCCGCGAGAAGAAAGTCGAGGAAAGTCAGACCCGTGAAAATCCAGATCGAGAATCGCCAGCGGCGGCAGAAGATATTGAAACGTCCCCTGCGCAGAACCGCCAGCAAAATTCTAGACGCCTTGGGATATCCTGAGGGCGAATTGTCCCTGTTAATTGTCGACAATGCACACATACAGCAGCTTAATCGCGACTATTTGCAGCGCGATTACCCCACCAATGTCATCTCCTTCGCCATGCAGGAGGGTGAAGGGCAGGGGGTGCAACCCCAGCTGCTTGGAGATGTGGTCATCAGTGCCGAACGGGCTGCCGCCGATGCCGCCGAAGCTCAGGTTCCTTTCGAAAGCGAACTGGTTTTTCTGCTGCTGCACGGAATTCTGCACCTGCTCGGCTACGATCATGAACGCGGCAGCGACGCGGATGCCCGCCTGATGGAAGCCAAGGAAACGCAGATCTTTGCGCTGCTGCAAAACGACATTCTCGCTCTGGCTGGCCGACCGACCAGAGCAACTGCGCCTTAAGGAGGGGCCTCTACGTGGATTCCGACCCTGGTGCCGGTTTGTTCCGGCAAATTAAACGAAAATTTTTCCCGCGTCCGCAGGCCAACACCGAAGCCGATCTGCACAACATGATTGATGCCTCTGAACTCGAAGGCATTATCGATGAAGAAGAAGGCGATATGCTCCAGTCGATTCTGGAGCTGGACGACACCCTGGTGCGCGAAATTATGGTGCCGCGAACTTCCATGGTCTGTTGCGATAAATGCGCCCCCCTTGACGAGGTGCTCAAAGCCGTGATCGATTCCGGCCATTCACGCATCCCCATTTATGCTGTCAGCCCCGACAACATTGTCGGCTTGGTCTACGCGAAAGATTTGCTGCGCTTCTGGGGCACCCCCCTCGCAGAAATTCCCCTCAAAAAAGTTCTGCGCCCGCCTTTTTTGGTGCCGGAAACCAAAAATATCAGCGATCTGCTGCAAGACTTTAAACAACGCCGGGTGCATATTGCCATTGTCATCGATGAGTATGGTGGCACTTCGGGGTTGGTGACTATCGAAGATTTGATTGAAGAGATTGTCGGCGATATTCAGGATGAATACGACTTTGAAGTCGACTGGCTCATCGAAGAAGAGGGCGGGGCCGTGCTGGTCGATGGGCGCTTGAATATCGAAGAATTTGAAGAACGTTTTGCCATTCAGGTCGCCCGCGAAAAATTCGATACTGTCGGCGGTTATGTGGTCGAAGTTCTGGGCCGTGTGCCCCCCATTGGGGAACGTTTGCAGTTCAACGGCCTCACTCTGCTGGTGGTCGATGCCGATCCCCGGGCGGTACGCCAGTTGCGCGTTATGCCGGGCGAAACCCCGGCCCCCCCTGCGCCATGAGTTCAGGATTCACCCGGCTTTTCGCCACCCGGCGCGGGTTTGATCTGTGGCCGGCCGCCCTTTCCGGCCTGTTGCTGGCTGGGGCCTTTCCGCCCCTCAGCTGGGGATTTCTGGGGTTTTTCGCCCTGATCCCCCTGTTGCTGGTCGCGGAAAAACGCCCCTTCGCCAGCGGTTTTGTTGCCGGAGTAAGTTTTTTCGCCCCGCTGCTTTACTGGCTGAACATTGTCATGACCACCTACGGCGGCTTGGCGCCGTTTTTTTCGGGGGTCGCCTGGTTGATGCTCTGTGCCTTTCTGGCCCTCTATTTTGGCGCGGCCCTCTGGCTGGGCTTTCTCTTTCAGCGCCGCCTGGGGCTCGCGCTTGTTTTCACCCTGCCCCTGTTGTGGGTTGGCGGGGAATACCTGCGTGGGCATCTCTTCAGCGGCTTTCCCTGGGGTTTGATCGGCTACGCTGCCATCGACATGCCAACCCTGCGTCAGTCTGCCGATCTGCTCGGGGTCTACGGGCTTTCCTGGTTATTTGTGCTGGTCAATTGCGTCGGCTTTCTCCTCATCCGCCACGCGCGCCGTCGGACAACCTGGCTGGCCCTTGGGCTGACCGGGCTGGCGCTGGCCGGCACCTGGTTTTACGGCCTGCATCCGCGCCCGCAAAATTCGTCCCCGGGCAAAAGCCTGCGCGTCGGCCTGATTCAGGGCAATATCGCACAGCAGCAAAAATGGGATCCCGCCTTTCGTCAAACCACTCTCGACACCTACAAACGCCTCAGTCTCGCTGCCGTCAAGCAAGGCGCCGAACTCCTCATCTGGCCCGAAGCAGCCACGCCCTTTTACGTACAGGAACCCGGCCCCGACAGCCGCCAGGTCTTCGATCTGGTCAGGCAGACGGCCAAGCCGCTGCTGCTGGGGGCACCCTCCTATACCCTTGCTGCCGCTGGTGCCTATCGCTACCACAATAGCGCCTATTTGCTCGATGCTACCGGCCAGGTTGCCGGGCGCAGTGACAAAATCCACCTGGTGCCCTTCGGTGAATATGTGCCCCTGGCAAAGCTGCTGTTTTTCATCAACAAGCTGGTGACGGGGGTCGGTGATTACACTCCCGGCCAGGTCAATCCCCTCGCCCTCAATGGCCACCAACTCGGGGTGCTGATTTGTTATGAGGCGATCTTTCCCGAATTGGCCCGTGGCTATGTCAAGGAGGGCAGTGATCTGCTGGTAAATCTCACCAACGACGCCTGGTTCGGACGTTCCTCAGCCCCGCGTCAGTTGCTCGATATGACCCGCATGCGCGCCATAGAAAACCGCATCTGGATCGCCCGCGCCGCCAATACCGGCATTTCGGCTCTCATCACGCCCGCTGGCAAGGCCCTGAACCAAACCGCCATCTTCACCCCCAGCCAGCTTGTCGGTAGCGTCGCCCTCGGCGCTGCGCCAACCCTGTACAAGCGTTACGGCGACAGCTTCGCAAAGGCCTGCCTGCTCCTCACCGCCCTTGGATTACTGCTGATTTCTCTCCGTCGCCCGCCACGAAATCCGCTCCCACAAGGCACAAGAAAAGCACATAACCCCCCTCGATCCCCCCTTAACTTAAGAGGGGAAGGAAAAGCAGTGTCGGACAAATAGAGTGCAGTGCCGTTACCGTTTAGCCCGTGTGAGCGTAGCGAGCCGGGGCCTTTGGGTTTTCGTGTCAGGCTCGCAGCGTTGGTAGTTGACCCGCAACCAATAAGCGTCCGGCAGTAAAGCCACCAAGTTCATCATGCCGCCCGCAGGGCAAGCCCGTTTTTGCTGACTTTTTGTGGCGCCTGAACAAAAAGTCAGGCGCCGCGCGGGGGCGCAACCCCGCGACCTTGACCTTGCTTTGTGCCCCAAAAAAATTAGTCAACTAATCAACTACGACTTCCTTCCACCACCAGAAATTATTTTTTTTGAGAGAGGTAATGAGTCTGAATTTAGTATAGAATATGGTTTAAATTCAACATTGGAGGTCGTATGAAACAATTATCAATCGCAGCAGGTGTCATCCCCCTGGGTGATTTCAAAAGCCACGCTGCTCGTTATCTGAAAAACCTGAATGGGCCGATGGTCATCACCCAGAACGGTCGACCGGCCGGCGTGCTGCTTTCCCCCGCAGATTACGATCAGTTGACCGAACGGCAGCTGTTCCTTGAATCGCTCGCGGCCGGTTTGGCAGATGCTGAAGAGGGACGATTACTCAATGGACAGCAGCTGCAGGCAGAGCTTCACCTGGCTCGGGTGAGACGCAGCAGGTCATGAACATTCTCTGGACAACGCACGCAAAAAACTGTCTTGTCGAGATTGAGGATTTTATCGCCAGCGATGATCCTGTTGCCGCACAGCGCTGGATACAAAAGCTGATTCAGCGCGCCGAAGTTCTCGCCGAACACCCGCATGCGGGACGCATACTGCCGGAGATACCTCAAGATAAACTACGAGAATTAATTGAAGGAAATTATCGCATCGTTTATCGGATTCTCGGTGAAAGGGTTGAGATCCTGACTGTCTTTGAGCGGCACCGGTTGCTGCCAAAGGGTGAAATCCAGAGTTGAGACGAACAGGGCAGGCCCATCATAAGGTTCCTGGCCCTCTTCAGACGCAATGTAACCCGAGCAACGGCAAGCAGCAAAATCCGCCTCACACGAAGGCGCGAAACCGCGGGAAGACATCAATTCTCCACCAAACGGCATTTCACCTACAGCCGCAGCGAATGAGCATCAAACTTCCGCTGGAGAAATTTCTTGCTCCTCCCCTTGGCTTAAGGGGAGGCCGGGAGGGGTTACTCCTGGCAGGAACTGCCATGTGTTTTGAAAATCCAGGCGAACTCGTAACGGTAACCTCCCCCCGGCCCCCTTTGGGCCTAAGCGGGGGCGACAATCCTGATGACTGAACAGTCGCTCAGCTTGTTCAAGCAGAAAAACACTGGATCCCGGTCGTCATCTTGTTTTGTCCTGTTTTAGGGAGTTATTTAGGAGGTCCCCCCAGAGGTTCCGGTGCGATTTTCGCGGCTGAAAGCCGCTCCCAGTGCGCTCGTGAAGGCGCTGACATAACATGGTGAAAGTCCATGTCGGGGAAAGCCAGTCCCCCGTAGTTGAAGGAAACTGCGTCGCCGCGAGGCGGGGTGGAGAGCAACCGGAGACGAATTGGCGGTCCGCAGGATGACGAACTCGATTCGGCGGGAAGTGGCGGCGAGTCTGCTAGGAGAAGATGAAGCCTGAAACACATCGGATACGCTGACTCTGGCGTGAAAAGCGATATCCGGGCTACTCACGTGGTTGGAGGCGGAACGTTAAGAAGTGTCAGCGAGATAAGCGAGGAGACCTGTTTCCGGAGGTGACCGGAACAGGAGTCAGAGCCATCATAGTACCGCAGCTTGAAATCGCGACCATGGCAAGGAAGAGTGGAAACACGAACCCAAAGAGCCGGAGAGCAACCTCCGCCTAACGTCGAAGAGGTGCAAGTGGAAAGCACAGAGAGCAGAACCCGTGCCGAGGGAAGGGTGGCAGGAAGGTGGATGTGTGAAAGACAGAGCGTGTGAAAAGAAAACAGCAGGGTCGAAAGTGTCAGAAACGACTAAACAAGACTCGTCCGCAGCAACTCCCGAATGGGGTTGGGTAGACCGCACAATCTGGACAGAACGCATGTTGGCGGCGTTGGGAAACGGCGTCAAAGGAGACAAATGGTTCAGCTTGATCGACAAGGTATATCGGTTACAAACCCTTGAGATAGCATGGGAACAGGTCAGAGCCAACAAAGGAGCCGCAGGGATCGATGGACAAAGCATTGAACGCTTTGCCCGGACATCAGATCGCTACCTGAGTGAATTGTCAGAATCATTGAAGAATGGCAGCTATCGACCCGAAGCCGTCCGGCGAGCGGAGATACCGAAGCCGGGGGGCAAAAAGCGCCCACTGGGGATCCCCACGGTCAAAGACCGGATCGTTCAGGCAGCGGTTAAGCGAGTCATCGAGCCAATCTTCGAGCAGGAATTTCTGCCAACAAGCTACGGGTTTCGACCCGGACGAGGGTGCAAGGATGCCCTTCGGGAAGTCGACACACTCATCAAGGAAGGATACACTCATGTGGTGGATGCCGACTTGGCGAGTTACTTCGACAGCATTCCAAAACAACGGCTCTTGAAGCGAGTTGCAGATCACATCAGCGATGGACGCATACTGACATTGCTGGAATCCTGGCTGCAACAAGACATCGTCAAAGGAATGGAACGCTGGACGCCTACGGGCGGCACCCCGCAAGGGGCAGTCATCAGCCCGTTACTGGCAAACATCTACCTCCATCCATTGGACGAACACCTGCACAACCAAGGCTATCGCATGGTGCGGTATGCCGATGATTTTGTCATTCTATGTCGGAC
>Ga0210023_1002379_pt1 | contig 12433 bp, 9 predicted proteins | sample CryGeymeta201524_FD_183987 | JGI IMG/M metagenome (GOLD analysis project Ga0210023, IMG submission 183987) | Groundwater microbial communities from Crystal Geyser aquifers in Utah, USA - Crystal Geyser metaG 2015-24 (SPAdes) (version 2) | ecosystem: Environmental > Aquatic > Deep subsurface >... | reverse complement strand
CACAGCCGAATTCGAACTAAATTGTAGTTTTGTTACTTCAGCATCGTAAATGGTTTTGTTGATGTTCAGAAAATCGGGTTTCACTGTAAAACCATCGGCATAAAAAATGGCGTTGGCAAGTTCGAAAACCACTTTTTCGTCAAGCGATTGCAGTGCAGTAATCAGCATTTTGTATGAATTGTTGATTTGTTCTGTTGTCAGACCATTGATTTTCATGGCTTTCTCCATTTCGGTTTTGGTGTCTTTGTCGGCCCCGTTGTATGCCATTGCAAAGGCAACCGAAATACTCAGCGGCGAAATCATGATGTTTTCCTTGTCGCTTTCCTTTCTGATTTTCTGAAACAGTTCGAGCCCGAAAGTATTGTCGGCTTCAATTAGTTGTGCCGATTTTTCATCGAGATTGATTGTTTTGTTTTCATCGCCCTTTAAATCCTCATTCTGACATGAACAAAATGCACAAAGCGCAAAAACAATAAAAATGGTAAATAGTGTTTTCATGGTTTTCTTTTTTATCGTGTTGCAATTTAACTATTATTTCCAAGACGGATAGAGGCCGTTAAAGGTTGCGTCAGAAAAAATTTTAACTGTTCACGCAACCAATGTCAGACGCATTTCATCTATCGGTTGTAAAAGCAAATTGGCAAACAGAAAGGTGCAGGGTATTAAACCAGCGTTATTAAATGAAAGTAATAATCCTTAATTTTGGGCGAACATCGGCAAACAAAATTTGGAAGATTTAAAAAATATTGTTGAGGAATGTGTTTCAGGGAATGTTCGCGCTCAGGAAACCTTGTACCGCATGTTGGCGCCAAAAATGTTTGGGGTGTGTTTGCGTTATGCCAAAGACACAACCGAAGCTGAAGATAATTTGCAGGAGGGATTTATCAAGGTTTTTACATACATCAAAAACTTCAGGCACGAAGGTTCTTTGGAAGGCTGGGTAAGAAAAATTATGGTGAATGTTTCACTCGAAAAATTCAGAAAACAGCAAGTGATTTATCCTGTCGAGGATTTGACAGTATTCGAATCGAAAAATTATTCGAATGATATTATTGAAAAGATTACGGCTGACGAGCTGATTGAACTGATACAGGAATTACCGCCGCGGTACCGCATGGTTTTCAACCTTTTTGTGATGGAAGGAATGAGCCACAAGGAAATCAGCGAATCAATGCAGATTACAGAAGGAACATCGAAATCGAACCTTGCACGGGCAAAAGATATTTTAAAACGAAAAGTGACAGAGCTTTATGGCGAAACAGAATCCACTAAAAATTACTCAGCATAATGGTTTGAAATGATTTGCAAACCACAAGTTTGAAACAAATGAAAGACGAAAAAAACATAGAACATAGCATCCGCGCAAAACTGGAGAATTTCCAGGCAACGCCGCCGCCGCATATTTGGGATAATGTGCAGTTGCAAATTGCAGCAGGCCGCCGAAGAAACCGCATGGTTTACATGGGTTGGGTTTCAGCCGCAGCAGTTGTGGTACTTGCTTTTTTGGCCGGTTGGTATTTTAACAAAAATCTGAAAGAAGATAAAAGTAAGATTGTAAAAAGCGAAATAATTCAAACTGAAAAAAACGAAGCTAAAACAGCAATTCGATCTGAAGAAACAACCAATGAAAATCAATTGTCAGCGGATTCGAACGCAGAAAATTCAGATCAAATCAATTATACTGCAACAAATCAATTGACTGGAGTTTCGTCTGTTGGTTCGAAAATGACTTTTAATAAAACGCGCGAATCAGGATTTATCGCAACTTCGCGTGAAAGTTTTAACCTGACCATGATTCCAGCTTTAAATGTACAGCTTGCACAAAATCAAATATTTCAAACTGAACTTGTTCTGCACAGTAATGTAGTATCGGCAAAAAATCTTTCAGAACTGGAAGCGCTTTTAGTTGCGGAAAATATAAAGAATGTAAAAGAGGCTTCAACATCAGATAATAAATGGAAAATGGGGATGTACGTTGCCCCTGGATATTCATCGTATTCATCAAACTACTCCGAATCTTATGCCCAAAATATGAATTACACGGGCAGCGATGGAAATGCAAATGTTGGCGGCGGTTTTTCGGTTCAGTATAAAACCAGTAAACGGTGGATTGTTGAAAGTGGGATTTATTATGCTCAAAATGGCCAACAATCCGAAAATTCAACTCCTGTTTTTGCCCGTAATCAAAATGCTGACTATATGTTGGCACCAACCGAATTATCCTATTTCAGTAACGAAGTGCGGGTTGAGAATAATAAAATGGCAATGAACAGCGCAGCAGGTGTTATACAGTTTAGTGCAACTCCCAAAGGCGCTGAACTTACCGGCGATTTTGAAGCAAAAAATACCGGAGTTGCCAACCTAATGGTTCCCAATGGCGGTTTTTCGCAGGTGTTTGAGTTTATGGAAATCCCGTTGTATGTGCGTTACCGGGTGATCGATCGTAAAATTGGAGTTGAACTTTTAACTGGTTTAAATACAGGAATAGTTGTAGGCAACAACGCCTATATCGAAAATCAGTACGGAGTTCAAAACATTGGCGAAACAATGGATATTTCAACCGTTAATATTGCAGGAACATTGGGAATGGGGGTGAATTATGCGCTAGGTAAGCATTTCTCTGTGGCGGTTGAGCCCCGTTTCAGTTATTACCTAAATTCCATTAACAGTAATCCATCAGTTGAATTCCGTCCGTACAGAACGGGATTTTACACGGGGGTTACATACGAGTTTTAAAATATCATCTGATGTCTTTGCTGAATAAAAATTCAGTTTATATTTTCCTGATTTTATTTGGATTTTGTCTGCAATCAAAAATAAACGCAAATATGTCTTTAAGTTGTCTTTCCGATAATTCCGACCATTCAATTCTTATTTCCATGTTTTAATCTTATCTCTGAGTTCCTGATGAGAAATAACCCTGCCTTCTTCGCTGTCTTTTTTAGCCTGGTCAATCATTTCGTGAAACTCGTTAATTGTCATTGGTTTTAACTTCGATTCGAGTGAAATTTTCTTTTCTTGTCTGATGAATGATTCAAGTTTAGTGATTAAATTTTCATCGCTGATTCGAAGAAATTCCTCAATTAATTCCAGTTTTCTTGCTTGAATGTTCATATTTTAAATCTTTCTGTAAATATAAAGTAAAATTTTCTACTGAATCACTTTCCCAAAAAATACACCGTTTGCCAGCAATTTGTTGGTTCCCAGCCAAATTCCACGGAAAGTCATACTCTCGTGGTAACTAATGATTTTTCCGCGACCAACAGATTGAACCGAAACAACAGGCGCATTTTTTATCAGTTCGAGATTTTTGTCCGATACAAATCCGCTTAGAAAGGGTTCGGAAGTGAATTTTACAGGTTCAGCATATTTAATTTCCAGCGGTTTGGCTACGGAAGTTCCGGTTTTAAAAACAGGCAAAGTATTTTCAGTGTAACCAAAACAAAGCGGGTGGGTAATGTCGAGCGTGGTATTGAAAATGGCACCGCTGATAGTATTCAGGCTTCTCTCTTTTTCCCTGTCGGCATAACTTAAATTCAGCGTACTGTCTTCTGCTGCTTTTTTGTAGGTCGTTTTACCAAGCTCGTTTTTCGCCGCCCAACTTGCAGCGCTTTGCATGGCAATTAACGTTCCGCCATCCTGCGACCAGTTTTTTAACTTCTGAAAATCGGTGCTGTTCCATTCGCGGTACGCGCCACCGGGTAAAATGATGGTGTTGTATTTCGAAAGTTCAATTGAGCTTAAACTCGTGGTTTCGGTTAATGTTACGGGAATTTCGTACCGCTGATCGAACAAATGCCACATTTCACCTGCACTGGCGCTGCTGGTACTTCCTCCAATAAACATCAGTATTTTGGGTTGATTCAATGTTACAAAATTACTGCTGCCCAAATCAATTCCTTTGGGCGAAAGTCCGGTTGTAAGTCCGTAAAAATCAATTCCGTTTTCTTTGGCAATCTTTTCAGCAAGCTGGTAAATCTGATTTTCTGCCAGGGGCTGGTCATTTGCGGGAATTAAAATGGTTCCGTAGCTAAAATCTTTCAACTCTCCGTTTATTTCAAAGCTGAATTCTGAGGTTGCAACTTTTGTCAATAATCCGGCTTTTTGCAATGCAAACAGCGCTTTTGGCGATGTGTATTCGTTCCAGCAAAACAAATAACCAATTTTACTTTGCCCGCCAATTATTTTTCCTTCGGTTTGAAATGCCACCGGCTGATTTGAATATTGAAGCTCTTTTAAAGAGCCAATTTCGGCGAAGGCAACATTAAAAGTGTAAGGCATATTCCAGGTAGAAACATCGTAGAAAGTGCTGTCGGTAAAAGTGGAAACCTCGTTGAAAAGCGCTTTAATCATGCGGTATTGACGTTGTTGTAAAGACACCACAAAACTGGTTTCGGGTTTGAATTTCTTGCCGTTTTTCGTGATTTCCTTTTGGTTTGAATAAACTTCAATCTGATGTTGCTGAAGAAGTTTTACAAATTGCTGTGCCTGAAGTTTATCGTTTTCATTACCGAAAATGTATGCTTTTACAGGGTCTTTGTCAGCCATTTTCAAAGCCTCGCGATAAAACTCTTTTTGATGGTCAAGTAGTTCATCTTTTAGGTTTAACGCTGCATCGAGGGTTGAAAGGGTAACCGTAAACTGGTTTCTGATTCCGTAGGCAAGTTTCCTTGTTCCGTTCGTTGTTTCCCTTATTCTTCCCCTGAAACCGGCCTGTTCAAATAGAATTCCAACGCTTGAATTAATATCAGGATATGAAGAACCTTTTCCCAAATAATAATCATCGAATTGCTCTTCAGAATAATAACCGGCTCCAATTTTATCAAGGTACTTTGAATGATATTCCGCGATTTTGTGGGTAAGTACATAATTGTTTTCGGGAGTTAGCGGATTGTTTCGGGTGGGAACGCCGGGTTGAAAAAAGAAAGTTGAATTGGCGCCCATTTCGTGGTGGTCGGTAACAATATTTGGTAACCACTCGTGAAATTTGGCAACCCTGCCAACACTTTCGGGATGAACCAGCAAAAGATAATCGCGGTTTAAATCGAACCAGTAATGATTTCCTCGTCCACCCGGCCAAAGTTCGTTGAACTGCCTGGAATTACTGTCGCCGTTTGCTGTTTGGCTTTGGTGCATGTTTGCCCAGTTGTTGTGGCGGGTAAAACCGTCCGGGTTCAGGCACGGGTCAACTAAAATGATTGAATTGCTGAGTAGTTTGTCAATTTTGTCGCCTTGTGCAGCGGCCAGGTAATATGCAGTTAAAACCGAAGCGTTTGTTGCGCTCGATTCGTTACCGTGTACCCCGTAACCCAGATTAATTACCAGCGGTACCCCTGATTTGTCAGTATTTTCATCGGGATTGGCATGTTTAATATGCAGCGCTTTTAATTCATCCAGTTTTTTGTGGTTTTCTTCCGAAGTAAAAATGAGCTGAACCAGCGGACGGTTTTCATAAGAACGTGCATATTCCTCAATAACAGCGCGGTTGGAAATCCGGGCAATTTCTTTCATATAAAATAAAACCTGGTCGTGAGTGAGATGCCACTCTCCAATTTGCTGATTAAAATACTCCTCCGGTGTTGGAATATTTTTATCGTAAGTAACATCGGTGGGTAAAAAGTAATCCAGCTTTTCCTGCGAAACTGAAATTAAAGAGAGAAAAACAAAAGGCAGAAATATATTTATTGTTTTCATTGTCAAGCTAATTAACTTGTTTTGTTTTAATTGATAAAAGTAAAATCTTCCGAAGATTGAAAAAAAAATGATGGGTTCAAAAAAAAACTGACTGTGTTTAAAATAATTCACAATTTCTTTTTTTTGACACGCAACCCAACCGACTGTTATTTCATCTCTGTAAAAAAACAACATTAACTAATGAAAAAACTTTGCATTTTACTTTTAAGCGCGTTTTTTGTATTTCCCGTTTTTGCCCAACCTCAAAAAGGTTATATTTATCTGAAAAATGGGTCTATCCTGAAAGGAAAGTATCAATACACAGAAGATTTATCGAAACTGCAAATTGAATCGGCCGGGAATCTCTGGATTTTTCAGGCTGACGAAATAGAAAGGGTTACGAGTAATAAAGCAAAATTAACTTCCGAATTAAAGGAGCCTGTTTTAAATTCACTATTCACATTGCGAACCGAAATTGGGGTTTTAGCCGGCAATTCGGGCAACAGCCAAACAGCCCCGTTTAGTTTTTCATCGGCGCTGAATTACACAATAATCCCAAAATTGTCGGCAGGCGCCGGCATTGGCCTGGAGTTTTTAAAAGAAACTTATTTACCAGCTTTTGTAAATATCGAATACAAACTGCGGAACTCGTGGTCAACGCCATATCTTTTTCTGAAAACAGGTTATCAGGTTCCCTTAGAGGAATCGAACGCGATTTACGGTGGTGTTCAACCAATGTATTATGATATCTGGCCCGGGCCATGGCCTCGGAATAACAGTAAGCCACTTGATGCAAAAGGTGGTTTTATGATCAACTCAGGATTGGGTTATCAACGCATGTTCTCTTCGGGTTTCGGAATGTCATTTGCCTTTGGTTACCAGTTTCACAGGTTAAGTTACTCAGGTGAAAACGATTATCGGCTTGATATTGACTACAACCGTTTAACCATCAAATTAGGTGTCATCTTTAACTGAAAATACAAGCAACATGAAAACAATCAGAACTATATTTCCACTTTTTATTTTGTTTTTTGGAATCAATTCGTGTATGGACCAGTACGCCGAGGTTTTTACAGCCAATTCACCCGTTTACATGTCGTATGATGAGTTGCGGGCGGCTGTAAAAACCACATCGGCAAACGATTTGGTTAATCCGGGTAAGATTTATTTTAAAGATGGATACATTTTCATTAACGAAGAGATGAAGGGAATTCACATTATCGATAACCGAAACCCACGAAGCCCTCAAAATCTGAGGTTTATCGAAATTCCAGGGAATGTTGATATCGCCATAAAAAACAACATTTTATACGCCGACAGTTATATCGACCTTGTGGCCATTGATGTTTCTGATATTGCCAATCCAAAAGAGGTGAATCGCATACAAGATGTTTTTCCTTACATGACCCCAAAACCTGCAAATGAAGATTATCGTCTGGCCTCGGTGGATAAAGAAAAAGGTGTTGTAATCGATTGGGAAGTTAAGAAAGTTCGCCAGGAGATAGAATATTATTACTACCCAAATTATTTTCCCTATCGCGCCGAAATGGCGATGGATGCCAATTTTAGTGGCGGGGTTTCTCCGGCAGCGGGAAATTCATTTGGGATTGGTGGTTCGATGGCCCGTTTTGGTTTGTATGATGATTATTTGTATGCTGTCGATAATTCAACTTTGTACATGTTTGATGTAAAAACCCCTGAAAAACCTGTGGATATTGGTAAGCAAAATGTGGGCTGGGCTATTGAAACCATGTTTATAACCGATAGTCACATGTTTTTTGGAACCCAATCGGGAATGCAAATTTTTAGTCTTAAAGTACCCACAGCTCTTCAGTATGTGGGTGCTTTCCGGCATGTTACCAGTTGCGATCCGGTGGTGATTTCTGATGGATACGCTTACATTACCTTACGTGGCGGAAATGCTTGCGGAAGCAATACCAACCGATTGGATGTGGTTCAATTGTCTGACAATTACAAAACGAGTACATTGGTGGCTTCTTATCCTTTAACTGGTCCGTACGGACTGGGAATTGACGACCAGACACTATTTATTTGCGATGGTGATGCTGGATTAAAAGTATATGATGTAGAAGATAAATTGAATATTGACGACCACCAGATTGCCCGTTTCCCGGGCATTAAAACCTACGATGTAATTCCTTTTGGAGGATATTTGTTTATGATAGGCGACGATGGATTTTACCAATACGATTATTCAAACCTTCAAAATATTGAGCAGGTTAGTTTTATTCCGATAAAAAAATAGAATATCTGGTTGAATCAAATCATTGATATACAGGGTTCATTTGGTCAACTCTTTTCATCCGGGAAATATTTTTTGAAATATTTTTCGGATTTTTTCATTTTGTATGATTTTTTGCTTAAGTTTGTTACGGACTTTTTGAGAAATACATTTCTAGGACGCAATTTTATTTAGATTTTTTAGTAAAAAAAAAGGAACTAAGTTTTAGTTGAAGTTATACTGTTTGTTAAACTGAGCTAAAGCTGAAGATCCGGGAAATTTTGAAATAACGGTAAAATGCAACTTTTAGTTGTAACCGGTGAATTATAATAATATCTGTTTTGATTAACAAGCAGTTAAATATGATTGATTTTTAAAATTATTTGACAAACCATTAAATCATGAACTTCACAGAATCAAATTTCGATTTTAAAATCAAGGAAATCAGCAGCAACAATTCGGTTGTTAACCTAACAAATTTCACTGATCCAACTTTTGAAATTAATCAACTCGAAAATGAAAAGTTGCTTTTAAAACAGTTAATTGCCCAGTTGAGACATGAAAACCAGTTACTTAGAAAAAGGTTATTAAGCATTGGTAAAAATGATATTTCAAAAGATAAATGTGCTTAATTTTTATGTTTAATCGACAGGCATTGGTTTCAAATAAAATATGAATGATTAAAAAATTCCGGTATGAAAACCAACTTAAAAAATATATTTTCATTTTCTGCATCAGATGCTGAATATTTGGATGAAAGGCAAGATAAAATTGAATTGCTAAGTTGTCCGCGTAATGGCAGAATCTGCCATGAACACCTGGCAGTAGTCAATAAATGCTATGTTGAATCGGATCACTACCGGAAGGAAAAAGATTATGAAAGATCGATTGATACTTTAAAAAATGCATTTTTCAAGACAACCGAATTAGTTGAATCACCGTGTTCAAAGTGTGCAACGCTTTTCCGTTCAACAATTACCGAATCACTGGAAAATATACACAGTGAGCTTGAAAGCATGTCAACGGGTATTTTTGGCAAAAAGCGATACCAAACCGGCTATCAGCATGCGGTCAAAGTTTTAAGAGAATTCGAAAATGTAACAATTTGTAATTCCCTTCAGTTAGATGAATCGAAAAAAAGATACATAGGCAGTTATCCCCAAAAAAATGTAAGTTAATTAAAATTAGCTCAATCCAAAAAATGAAAGCCTGGCGTTTGCCGGGCTTTTTTTCGTTGTAAACCAGCCATTAAAAATGTATTTTTGCCGGATTGTTTTTCAGGGGGAAGTTTTTATTACCCATTTGAAACTGAAAAGAAAAATTTCAGGGCAGGCTTTGTTGAAGTTTTAATGTTTGAAAGGAAGTAATAATGAAAGATTTAAAGTGGGGGAGAATTATTTTGCCTGTATTGGTTTTTGTGCAGGTAGTAATTGTTTTTATACTGATTAGCTCGTCAAAGCCTGAAAGTGTTCAGATTTCATCGGAAACAAAAACAGAATTTACAGCCGTAAAAATTCCTGATGAGGTTTTCTTCGCTGGTGAAAAAATGCCGCTGGAACAGTTTGATGTAAAAGAAGCACTTGATCGCGAGTTACTTTCTAATGCCTATTTTCATTCTCAAACCATCAGATACATGAAGTTGGCGCCGAGATTCTTTCCGGTTATCGAGCCCATTTTAAAGGAAAGGGGCATTCCTGATGATTTTAAATATCTTGCTGTGGCTGAAAGTGGCTTCAATCCGAGAGCAGTTTCTCCGGCAGGCGCTGTTGGTTTTTGGCAATTTTTGAAGGGTACCGGTCAGCAATACGGGTTGGAAATCAACAACGAAATTGATGAACGTTATCATATTGAAAAATCAACTGTGGCTGCAAGTAAATATTTGCGCGACGCATATAATAAATATGGCAAATGGGGTTTGGTAGCTGCATCGTACAACGGTGGAATGGCGCGGGTCCAAAGCCAGCAGACACGTCAGAAAATGACTGAATATTACGACCTTTTATTTGTTGAAGAAACACAACGATATGTTTTCAGGATTGCGGCACTTAAAATAATAATGGAAAATCCGGAACAGTATAACTTTGTTGTACAGGAATATGAAAAATATCCATTGATTAAAACCCGGGATGTTGAGATTAGCGGGCAGGTGAAAAATTTTGCCGATTTTGCCATCGAACAGGGAATCAATTATAAATTATTGAAAGATTTTAATCCGTGGCTGCGTGACGATAAACTCACAAATGCGACAGGTAAAAAGTACATTGTAAAAATCCCGGTTTTAAAATAAGGAAATATTAAATTTCAGAATGCAAAAAACTACAGAAACAAATATTGAGGTTCCGCTTGATATTGACGAAACGGAGGATAAGGTTGTTGTTTATGGCGCACGGGTACACAACCTTCGCAATATAAACGTTTCAATTCCAAGAAATAAATTAACAGTAATAACCGGGTTAAGCGGCAGTGGTAAATCTTCGCTGGCGTTTGATACCATTTATGCTGAAGGCCAGCGACGTTATATCGAAACTTTTTCGGCTTATGCGCGTTCGTTTCTGGGAAATATGGAGCGCCCTGATGTGGATAAAATAACCGGATTAAGCCCCGTAATTTCAATCGAACAAAAGGTAACCACCCGAAATCCACGTTCAACGGTTGGAACTGTGACCGAAATCTACGACTTTCTTCGCCTGTTGTTTGCCCGCGCCGGAGAGGCTTTTTCGTTCAACACAGGCGAAAAAATGGTGAAATACACCGAAGATAAAATCATTCAATTGATTAAGGATGATTTCGCCGGAAAGCGGATTAATATTCTTGCCCCGATGGTAAAAGGCCGCAAAGGCCATTATCGCGAACTTTTCGAACAAATCCTCAGAAAAGGTTTTCTGTCAGCCCGGGTGGATGGCGAAGTTGTGGAGCTTAAACACAATTACAGGGTTGACCGTTACAAAAACCACTTTATCGAAATTTTAATCGATAAATTGAAAGTTGACGAAGTAAGCACTTCGAGGTTAAAGGCAAGTGTTCAAACCGCATTGAAACACGGACAGGGAATTTTGATGATTCTGGATCACGAAACCCAAACCGTAAAATATTACAGTCGCCTGCTGATGTGCCCGACTACCGGAATTTCATACAACGAACCGGCTCCACATAATTTTTCCTTCAACTCACCACAAGGCGCCTGTCCAAAATGCAATGGATTGGGTAGGGTTACCGAAATCGACATGGACAAAATCATTCCCGATAAAACCAAAAGCATTTCAAAAGGTGGAATTGCTCCACTTGGGGCATATAAAAATTCGATGATTTTCTGGCAAATTGAAGCGCTGGGAGAGAAATTTGATTTCACCCTAAATTCGCCGGTAAGCGAAATTTCCGATGAAGGCTTGCAGGCCATTCTTTTTGGCACAAATGAACGAATTCAGCTAAAGAATACACCGCTCGGAAGCAGCATGAATTACCAGATGAGTTATGATGGGGTGGTAAAATACATCGATAGTCAGCGCGACGACAATCCTTCGAAAACAGCTCAAAAATGGGCCAACCAGTTTGTAAAAACCATCGTATGCGATGAGTGCAACGGCAATCGTCTTAAAAAAGAATCGCTTCATTTTAAAATCGACGGAAAAAATATTTCGGAACTGGCACAACTCGATTTAAATGAACTGGGCGACTGGTTCGATGGCCTGGAAGAACGAATAACCGAACGGCAGCGTTTGATTGGCGTTGAAGTTATTAAGGAAATCCGCGACAGGCTGGGTTTTATGCTCGGTGTGGGCTTGAATTATCTGTCGCTCGACCGCACTGCCCAAAGTTTATCGGGTGGCGAATCGCAGCGAATCAGGCTGGCCACCCAAATTGGTTCGCAACTGGTAAACGTTCTTTATATTCTCGACGAACCAAGTATCGGTTTGCATCACCGTGATAATCTTAAACTCATAAACGCACTAAAACAACTGCGCGATTCGGGCAACTCGGTAATTGTGGTCGAGCACGACAAGGATACCATGTTGCACGCTGATTATTTAATTGATATGGGCCCGTTTGCCGGTGTGCATGGCGGTGAAATTGTTGCTGCCGGAACTCCTGAGGAAGTTTTGAAAACCAATACACTGACTGCCGATTATTTAAATAACCGCAAAAAAATACAAGTTCCATCAATCCGAAGAAATGGAAAATCTGATTATCTTGAAGTTAAAGGATGCTCCGGAAACAATTTGAAATTGGTTGATTTAAAAATTCCGCTGGGTAAATTTATTTGCATCACCGGCGTTTCAGGAAGTGGAAAATCTACCTTGATAAACGAAACGCTGCAACCCATCTTAAGTCAGTACATTTATAAATCGTTAAAAGATCCGCTTCCCTACAAATCGGTGAAAGGGCTTGAATTTATTGACAAGGTCATTCAGGTCGATCAGTCGCCGATTGGCCGCACCCCACGCTCTAATCCGGTTACTTACACGAATGTGTTTGGCGATATCAGGGATTTGTTTGCCCAGCTTCCCGAAGCAAAAATCC
>Ga0210023_1002346_pt1 | contig 12554 bp, 10 predicted proteins | sample CryGeymeta201524_FD_183987 | JGI IMG/M metagenome (GOLD analysis project Ga0210023, IMG submission 183987) | Groundwater microbial communities from Crystal Geyser aquifers in Utah, USA - Crystal Geyser metaG 2015-24 (SPAdes) (version 2) | ecosystem: Environmental > Aquatic > Deep subsurface >... | reverse complement strand
TGCTTGGTATTTTTGATACAATGCCTTTCTTTCCTGAAATGCCCAGGTGGCGGAATTGGTAGACGCACTAGTTTCAGGTACTAGCGAGTAACTTCGTGGGGGTTCGAGTCCCTTCCTGGGCACCAATGTTAATAAATTTTTGAAAATATCTTTGAACCGAAGCCGCTGCTGACCCAGCGGCTTTTTTGTTGTCCTGTTCGGCTTGGAACACAGGACTCAGAACGGTTGGGCAACCAGATCATGGCCACGCGTGCCCACAACCCGCGCCTTGGTAAATTCGCCCACCTTGAGGGTCTTGCTGATTTTCTCTGGTGGCAGCAACGCAACCATGCCGTCAATTTCGGGGGCATCGGCAAACGTCCTGCCGCGGCCACCCTTTTTACCCAAGCCGGGTGCATGATCAACCAAAACTTGCATGGTGGCGCCCACACGCTGTCTTAACTTTTCCGCCGAAACCGCTTCGGCAACCGCCATGAACCTGGCTCGGCGTTCTTCACGCAATTCCGCCGGTAACATGCCCGGCAAGTCATTGGCGGCCGCACCGTTGACGGGACTGTAGGCAAAGCAACCAGCGCGGTCAATTTGTGCCGCCTGCATGAAATCGAGCAAATGGGCAAATTCGTCTTCTGTCTCGCCAGGAAAACCGGCAATAAAGGTACTGCGAATCACCAGTTCAGGGCAAGCCAGACGCCAACGGTCGATGCGCTCCAGATTTCTTTCACCACTGGCCGGGCGCTTCATCCGTTTCAAGACGTCCGGGTGACTGTGCTGAAACGGCACATCCAGATAGGGCAAAACCAAGCCAGAGGCCATCAAAGGCAATATGTCGTCGACACTCGGGTACGGATAAACATAATGAAGGCGTACCCAGGCGTTATGCTCTTTCGCCAGTTCACCCAACGCTTGCACCAACTCAAACAACTGCGTCTTGATCGGCTTGCCGTTCCAAAAACCCGTGCGGTATGCCACGTCAACACCGTAAGCCGACGTATCCTGACTCACCACCAGCAGTTCTTTCACACCCCCTTCAAAAAGCGCCTGTGCCTCAGTGAGCACATCGCCAATCGGACGGGACACCAAATCACCACGCAAGGACGGAATGATGCAAAACGTACAGCGATGATTGCAGCCTTCGCTGATTTTCAGGTACGCGTAATGGCGTGGCGTCAGTTTGATGCCAGCCACTCCAAAAGCGTTTGGTACCAAATCAATAAAAGGATCGTGTGGCTTTGGCAAGTTGCTGTGGACCGCGTCCATCACCTCTTGCGTCGCGTGCGGGCCCGTCACCGCCAGCACACTCGGATGCATTTGCCGCACCAGGTTACCGCCATCGGCGCCCGGCTTGGCACCGAGGCATCCAGTGACGATGACTTTGCCATTTTCCGCCAGCGCCTCGCCAATTGTGTCGAGACTTTCCTTGACCGCGTCGTCAATAAAGCCACAGGTGTTCACGATCACCAAGTCTGCGCCAGCAAACGTCTTGACGGTCTGGTAACCCTCAGCACTGAGCTGGGTCAGAATCAATTCAGAGTCGGTCAAGGCCTTGGGGCAACCCAGACTGACAAAACCAATTTTTGGTGCGCTCGCCGCACCGTGAAATTCATTGCTCATGGATTGAGGATGCCCTTTATGGCTTGCTCTTGATACCAAACGCACCCAGCATCTGGTCGGCCTGCTTTTGCATTTGCTCCAACATCGCTTTTGACTGGTCCAGACTGCCGCCCATCATTGCCTGGATCACGGGTGACTGCAGCGCAGAAAATTGCTTCCACATCTCGGGCGTCAGCCCCTTGGATTGTTCTGCCAGGCGAGTCTGCACGTCCATCAGCGACTGAATGTTTTTCTCGAGATACCCCCCCAGAAAGCCCTGCATTGCATGACCGTAAAAACGAATCAGGCTCTCGAGCACTGAAGCGGTAAACATCGGCGAGCCACTGGCCTCTTCCTCCAGAATGATCTGAAGCAAGATACTGCGGGTAATATCTTCGCCAGTCTTGACGTCCCGCACCTCAAAAGCTTCACGCTTCATCACCAGTGCCTTGACTTCCGACAACGTGATGTAGCTGGACGTCTCGGTGTCGTACAAGCGCCGATTGGGATACTTTTTGATAATGCGCTGGTGGCTCGAAGCCGGTTCTGCGGTTGTGTTTTTCATAGGTCGCTCTCTGGCTCAGCAGGCGCGTAAATGAAGAGAAACGTCTGCCTTTTCATTGTAGGCACTCGTTGCGCACTTTGCGGACAAGCAAAGCGCACGCAAGCCAACAGACAAGGAAAAGGTAAACGGGAAATACGAGGCCTCTGTGGTCTGAACGTTTACAACTTCAGAGAGACCTGGTAGGCGCGATTGGACTCGAACCAACGACCCCCACCATGTCAAGGTGGTGCTCTAACCAGCTGAGCTACGCGCCTGAGGAATTCAGGAAGGTGTAGAGTATAGCGGCATTTCAGCTTGAAGCAGAACAAGTGCTCGCCAAATTCTTACGATTTGTCTCATGGATAATTGACGTTTACGTTAACGTCATTCATTTTTTGGAGACCTTCATGGAAATTACAGGCAAAGTTTTTATCGTCACCGGCGGCGCCTCAGGCTTGGGCGAAGGTACCGCACGCATGCTGGCAAGCAAGGGTGGCCTGGTCGTCATTGCCGACATGCAGGCTGAAAAAGGCGAAACCGTTGCCAGGGAAATCAGTGGCAAGTTTGTCAGATGCGACGTCAGTGCCGAAGCAGATGCACAGGCGGTGGTTGCCCAAGCAACGACCATGGGCAAATTGATGGGATTGGTAAACTGCGCTGGCATCGCACCAGCCGAAAAAACAGTCGGGAAAAATGGCCCGCACGCACTGAGTCTTTTCAGCAAGTGCATCACCGTTAACCTGATCGGCAGTTTCAACATGATCCGCTTGTGCGCCGACGCCATGAGCAAAAACGCACCCGAAGCCACCGGCGAGCGCGGGGTGCTGATCTCCACGGCCTCGGTGGCTGCTTACGACGGACAAATCGGCCAGGCGGCATACAGCGCATCCAAGGGCGGGATCGTCGGAATGACACTGCCGATTGCCCGCGACCTGGCGCGAAGCGGTATTCGCAACATGACCATCGCGCCCGGCATTTTTGGCACACCGATGCTGTTTGGCTTCCCCAAGGAAGTACAAGACGCGCTGGCCGCCAGCGTCCCCTTCCCGTCGCGGCTGGGCACGCCGCAGGACTACGCCAAGCTGGCGCTGCACATTTTTGAAAATGACATGCTCAACGGTGAGGTCATTCGCCTGGACGGTGCGATTCGCCTGGCACCACGCTGACGGCGTCAGCCCCCCCCCGGGGTGGGCTTTCTACAATCCGCCCATGTCGATTCCCCACACCTTTGTTCAGGAGCTTCTGGCGCGCGCCGACGTGGTGGAAATCGTCGGCCGCTATGTGCCGCTGAAAAAAGGCGGTGCCAATTTCATGGGCTTGTGCCCTTTCCACAGCGAAAAATCACCGTCGTTTTCGGTCAGCCCCAGCAAACAGTTTTATCACTGTTTCGGCTGCGGAAAGAGCGGTGACGCCATCAGCTTTTTGATGGAGCACGCTGGCATGAACTTTGTCGAGGCAGTGCAAGACCTGGCCCAGCAATTGGGCATGCAGGTGCCTGAAGACGATGCCAGTCCGCAAGACCGGGCGCGCGCTGCGCAGCAAAAAGAGATCAAAGGCACCCTCTGCAGCGTCCTTGAAAAAGCCTGCAAGGCCTATCAAAAACACCTGAAAAATTCCGCCAAAGCCATTGAATACTTTAAACGGCGCGGCGTTTCGGGTCAGATCGCCAAACAATTTGGTCTAGGCTATGCGCCTGAGGGCTGGCGCACGCTGGCCAGCACCTTCCCGCAATACGACGATCCCTTGTTGGTAGAGAGCGGCCTGGTCATCGTCAGCGACGAAGAAGGTACTGAGAGCAAACGCTACGACCGCTTTCGTGACCGCGTCATGTTTCCTATCCGCAACATCAAAGGTGAATGCATCGGCTTTGGCGGGCGGGTGTTGGGCGACGACAAGCCCAAGTACCTCAACTCGCCCGAGACACCTGTTTTCAGCAAAGGGCACGAACTCTACGGCCTGTTCGAAGCCAGAGCGGCCTTGCGGGAGCACGGCTTCGCGCTCGTTACCGAGGGTTATATGGACGTCGTGGCACTGGCGCAACTGGGTTTCCCCAACGCGGTTGCCACACTGGGAACGGCCTGCACGGCAGACCATGTGCACAAGCTCTTTCGGTTTACCGATGCAGTGATTTTCAGCTTTGACGGCGACAGTGCCGGACGCCGAGCCGCGCGCAAAGCACTTGACGCTGCGCTACCGCTGGCGACCGACGTGCGCAGCGTCAAGTTCCTTTTTTTGCCGCCAGAGCACGACCCCGACAGCTTCATCCGGGCACACGGTAAGGAAGCGTTTGCCCGCTTTGTGTCCGAAGCCGTTCCACTGAGCCAGTTCTTGCTCGACAGCGCCCGCGACAGCTGCGATTTGCAGACAGCTGAAGGCCGCGCGCATTTCGCCAGTAACGCCAAGCCACTTTGGGAACTGATGCCACCGGGGGCATTGAGGCAACAGCTTTTGTCTGAAATCGCCGACAAAGTGCAATTGTCAAACCGCGAATTGCTCGACGTCTGGCGTATCAGCCCAGTAAAAAACCCCAAAAAAAGATCAGAAAGCTATCAACAAAAGAGCAATAATCTCTTTACGGATAAGGGCCACAGCCATAAAATACGTCAAGGCGGTGGTGTGGAACGGGCAACGTCAAGCACCCGCCAACCCGCCAGCCGCGCCGACCACGCCGCCCGCATTCTGCTGGACAACATGGCCATTCTGGAGAGTCTGACCAACGAGGACCACGCTTTGTTGTGCGGGCTGGGTGCGCCCCAGGGCCCGTTGTTTTCATGGTTGGAGGCGCAATACCATGAGCAGGGTGCCCAGCCTTGGGTGGCATTGCGCGCGGGTCTGCAAGGTCATGAGAGTGAGGTTTATGCCACCCGGATCATGGCCGGACACGAGCTGTTAAGCGCTGACGACCCCGATGAGGCACTCGACGAGTTGCGTCACCTGCTCAACCGGATGCTGATTGAACAACTCAAGATCGACGAAACACAAGCCATCGCGGCGGCCAAGACCGACCCGGCCGCACTGCAGCGCTACCGCGAACTGCAAGCCAGACGCTTGATGCTGGAAGCCACAACCAAGACCTGAGTCTTGGCAAAGGCACTCCAAAAACCAAGATGCCAGTCAAAAACACACTAAAATGCCGGGCTCCGCGGCGTTGAGACCAGTCCTGGCTTCATTTCTAACCGCCTCTCGCCGCCAGATGCGCGGCCTAATTTGACTCTTTGTTTATGAAAATCGCTCAAGAAATTCGCGCCGGCAACGTCATCATGCACGGCAAAGACCCCATGGTCGTCCTGAAAACAGAATACAGCCGTGGCGGACGCAATTCAGCCACCGTGCGCATGAAACTCAAAAGCCTGATCGCCAACTTCAACACCGAAGTGGTGTTCAAGGCCGACGACAAGCTCGACCAGGTCATCCTGGACAAAAAAGACTGCACCTATTCCTACTTTGCCGACCCCATGTACGTCTGCATGGACGAGGAATACAACCAGTACGAAGTTGAAGCTGAAAACATGGGCGACTCGCTCAATTACCTCGAAGACGGCATGCCGGTTGAAGTGGTGTTTTACGACGGCAAGGCCATCTCGGTCGAACTGCCCACCAGTGTGGTGCGTGAAATCACCTGGACCGAACCTGCTGTCAAGGGTGACACCTCAGGCAAAGTACTGAAGCCCGCCAAGATTGCCACCGGCTTTGAAATTGGTGTGCCAATTTTTGTCGCGCAAGGCGACAAGGTGGAAATCGATACACGCACCGGCGAATACCGCAAGCGCGTATAAAACAACCTTGCAGCGATGTGGCTGCCACCAAACAGGGCTTCACAGGATGAAGCCCTTTTTTTGCCCCACAATCAGCACCATGGAATCCACACAACCCCTTTCTCAGCACATCGTTGAACACAAGCTGGCTGACGCGTTGTCCGACTTGCTTAACCACCCCGCTGACGCCGCAGTGCTCAAGCCCAACGCCTACCGTTTGGCGTTTGCTGACCCCGAGTTTTTGCTGCGCCGCGAGTCGCGCGGCATTCGTATTCAATTGGAGATGCTCAAACCCGATCTCGACCAGACCGAGCAGGGCATCAACAACACCGTTGTGGTGTTTGGCAGTGCGCGCTTCGTTTCACCTGAGGCGGCGCAAGCGCACCTGCAGACGGCTACCGCCAGCGGCGACGCAACTGCCATCACGCGCGCCCAGCGACAACAGCGCAATGCCCATTATTACGACCAGGCGCGTCGTTTTGCACGCTCGGTCGCGGGCTATAGCGCCAACTTGCCGACCGAATCCCAGCTCTTCATTTGCACCGGGGGCGGTCCGGGCATCATGGAGGCGGCCAACCGCGGCGCACACGAGATGGGCGCACCCACCGTCGGGCTGAACATCGCCCTGCCACACGAGCAACACGCCAACCCCTACATCACGCCGGCGCTGAGTTTTAAATTCCACTATTTCGCCATGCGCAAAATGCATTTCATGATGCGCGCCAAGGCACTGGTGGCCTTCCCCGGTGGCTTTGGCACACTGGACGAACTGTTTGAAGTGATCACGCTGGTACAAACGCGCAAGTCGCAGCCGGTGCCGATCGTGCTGTTTGGCAGCGACTACTGGAAGCGCTTGCTCAACATTGACCTGATGATCGAAGAAGGCGTGATCGCGCCCGACGACCTGAACCTGTTTCACTACGTCGACACGCCCGAGGCCGCTTGGGAGGTGATCCAGCGCTTTTACGCGCTGTAGAGCTTGCGTCGTCACGTACCCGATGAACTGTCTGCGTTGTCAAAATCCTTGTCCAGAACGATCAGGGTCTGCGCCTGGATTTCAGGCAAAGACTCTACATTTTTAAGAGCACGTCCCATAGCGCGACTGCGGGTTTGCGCACTATCAAGCGTCTTAAGAACGGTCTCTGTCTGGGCTTTGACTTTGGCCAGCACGTCGCCAAACTTGCCAAACTCGGTCTTCACCGCGCCCAGCACCTGCCAGACCTCGCTTGAGCGTTTTTCCAGCGCCAATGTTCTGAAACCCATTTGCAGCGAACTGAGCATGGCCAGCAGTGTGGTCGGACCGGCCAGCGTGACACGATGGTCGCGCTGCAGTGCCTCCAGCAAACCCGGGCGGCGCAGTACCTCGGCGTACAGGCCTTCGGTGGGTAAAAACAGAATGGCAAAGTCGGTGGTGTAAGGCGGCTCAACGTATTTTTCGGCGATCGACCTGGCTTCCAGACGGATGCGTTGTTCCAGCGCTCGCCCCGCCAGCTCGGCTGCGACCACATCAGCACGGCCCTGTGCGTCGAGCAGGCGTTCATAGTCTTCATTGGGGAACTTTGCGTCGATTGGCAGCCACAGCGGCTCGCCAGAATCCGCCTTGCCTGGGAGCTTGATGGCAAAGTCGACCACGTTTTTGCTACCCGGCCGGGTGGCAATCTGCGCAGCGTACTGGTCGGGCACAAACACCTGCTCCAGCAGGCTGGCCAATTGCGCCTCGCCAAAAATCCCGCGCGTCTTGACGTTGGTCAGCAGATGTTTGAGGTCGCCCACGCCTTGCGCCAGCGTCTGCATTTCACCCAAACCCTTGTGCACCTGCTCCAGCCGGTCAGCCACCTGCTTGAAGCTCTCGCCCAGTCGCTGCTGCAAGGTGGATTGCAGTTTTTCGTCGACCGTGGCGCGCATCTCATCGAGTTTGGCGGCATTGTTGGTTTGTAGCTGTGCCAGTTGCTTTTCCAACGTCTCGCGGATCTCACTCATGCGCCGCACATTGGCTTCGCTCAAGCTGCTGAGCTGGCTCGACAAGGTATCAGACAATGTTTTCTGCAATAACGCCAGTTGCTGGCCAAAGGCGTCTATTTGCGTGTTTTGGGTGCGCGTGGCTTCTGCGCCTTGCTGGACCAGCGCCTGCTGGAAGGTAGCCAGGTTTTGCGTCAGTTCTTGCCGCGCATCGCGCGATGACTCGGTGATGTCGCGGCGTAACTCGCGTGTCAAAGACTCCGAGTTGCTGTTGATCTGCGCCAACAGCGCCTGATGCCGCACCACCTGTTCCTGCTGCTGGGCCAGTTGTGCCGCGTTGACATCACGGCGCAGCAAGATCCAGATCAGGACTGCCAGGTTGATCACCCCCAGCGCCAACACACTCCAGATTACAGCATCAAGCACGGCTCAACCCGCCAGCACTTGCGGGTTCAGCGGTGTCAGCGGCTTGCCATGCAGCAAAAAGCCGATCAGGTTGTCAGCTGCCAGATTGGCCATGGCCAGACGCGTCGGTATCGTGGCGCTGGCAATGTGCGGTGTCAGCACCACGTTGGGCAAGGCCAGCAAATCCGGGTGGACTTTGGGTTCACCCTCGTAGACATCCAGACCGGCTGCCGCAATGGTGCCGTAGCGCAGCGCCGCGGCCAGGGCCACATCGTCAACAATACCGCCGCGGGCAATATTGACCAGTGTTGCAGTGGATTTCATCTGCGCCAGCTCGGCTGCACCAATGCTGTGGTGCGCTTCCTTGCTGTACGGCAACACCAGCACCAGATGGTCACAGGTGGCCAGCAACTCGGCCTTGCTGACCCAACGGGCGCCACAGGACGCCTCGGTGGCAGCGTCCAGGCGGCTGCGGTTGTGGTAGATCACCTTCATGCCAAAGCCGTGATGACCACGCTTGGCAATGCCTTGGCCAATGCGGCCCATGCCCAGAATCCCCAGCGTACTGCCGTGCACCTCGGCACCGGCAAACATGTCGAAAGTCCAGCGACTCCATTTGCCAGCACGTAGAAAATGTTCAGATTCGGCCATGCGCCGGGCCGCGGCCAGCAACAAGGCAAAACCAAAATCAGCCGTCGTGTCGGTCAACACATCGGGTGTATTGGTACCCAGCACACGCCTGGCCGTCATCGCATCGACGTCAAAATTATTGAAGCCCACTGCCATGTTGGCGCAAATCTTCAAATCCGGACAAGCCGCCAGCAATGTTGCGTCAATGCGCTCGCTGCCGGTGGTGAACACGCCCGCTTTGCCTTGTAATTTTTCACGCAACTGCTCGGGCGTGAAGATCGTGTCGTCCTGATTCGATGTCACCTCAAAATGCTGTTGCAGCTTGACCAGCACTTCCGGGAAAACAGCCCGGGCCACCAAAATAGCGGGTTGACTCATGATCAGTGTCCCAATACATTCATTTCAACGATGTAATAGACCGCGCCGGCGATGTAGCCAATGAATGCCAGCCAGCTGATGCGTTTGACATACCAGAAAAAGTCAATCTTCTCCAATCCCATGGCAGCCACACCCGCAGCCGAACCAATGATCAACATGGAGCCGCCCGTACCTGCGCAATACGCCATGAATTCCCACAAAAAGCTGTCCGGCGGAAACTGCTCCATACTGTACATACCCATCGACGCGGCCACCAACGGCACGTTGTCGACGATGGCACTAACCATGCCGATCACTAATACGATGAGATCCTGCCGCCCAACCGTCCGGTCAAGCCACTGCGCAAGCGAAGTCAAAATGTGCGTGTGTTCCAGCGTCGCCACCGCCAGCAAAATGCCGATGAAAAACACGATCGACCCCATGTCAATTTTCGACAGGGCATGCACCAGGGTGAAGTTGATTTTCATCTGGTCGTCTTTTTTGCGGTGAATCAGATCACCCACCAGCCACAAGATGCCCAAGCCGAACAAAATACCCATAAACGGTGGCAGATGCGTCACGGTCTTGAACACCGGCACCATGACCAAAATACCCAGACCGCAGAAAAACATGATGTTTCGCTCGGCAAGGGTAGACACAACACCTGATTTATCAGCCTTCAAAGCTGGTGGGGCAACCGACTTGCCACGCAATATCATTGCCATGACAGTCAAGGGCACCAACAAGTTGATCATGGACGGAATAAACACGCCCTTGACAATCGCCAGCGCGGTGATCTGACCCCCGATCCACAGCATGGTGGTGGTCACGTCGCCAATTGGCGACCAGGCACCACCAGCGTTGGCTGCAATCACAATGATGCCGGCAAAAAACAAACGATCTTCACGCTTGGCCAACAACTTTTTCATCAGAGACACCATCACAATGGTCGTCGTCAGGTTGTCCAAAATGGCGCTGAGGAAAAAGGTGACAAACCCCACCAGCCACATCAGCGTGGTCAGCTTGGTCGTTTTGATGCGCGAGGTGATCACCTCAAAACCGTTGTGCGCGTCAACCACTTCGACAATGGTCATGGCACCCATCAGAAAAAACACAATCTGAGCCGTGCCCATGAGGGATTCAGACAAATGCTCTCCCACCAGATGCGAGTCCGCGCTGGACATGGCGTAAATCGTCCACAGCAAGCCGGCGCCAATCAGGGCAGAAGCCGATTTATTGACCTTGATGGGATGCTCAAGTGCAATGGCAGCGTACGCCAGCACAAATACGATGACCAGAGCTGTCAACATGGATGTCGTCCTCAATCTTATGGGTTTGAAAAAGCCAGATTATGACGGCACCGACAAATGAAAAAAAACCACCCGAAGGTGGTTTTTTTTTCAAGTATTCGGAAAAACCGATTACTTGGAAGCAGCAGCCTTGGCGGCGTCTGCAGCGGTGTCAACGGCCTTCTTGGCAGCATCAGCAGCGGCATCAACGGCAGAAGCAGCAGCTTCCATTGCAGGTGCAACAGCAGAGGCGGCCACGGCAGCTGCTTCAGCAGCAGGAGCAGGAGCAGGAGCAGCCACAGGGGCGGGTGCGGGTGCGGGTGCGGGTGCTTCTTCTTTTTTGCCACAAGCGGCCAAGGCAGCAGCAGCGATAACAGCGATCAGAACGAGCGATTTGTTCATATGTAATATCCAAGTGATTAAAGACAATATCCGGAAATTGTTTTTGCGGTCACCCACAAAGACTAAGCGAACAGGTTTTCACCAAATTCGCTTAGCTTTGAATTATAGTGACTCTTTCATGGTTATCACGGTTGACAGTGCACCATTGTTGTGCTGGAGCATCACTGGACATGCAACCATCCAGCCTGTATCCAGGTCCGCACCAACACCAGTGCTTGCGCGCTGAGCTGGCGCCCCTGTTTGGCTGGCAGCACGCGGTCATTGGCCAACTGGCGCATCACCGTGGCATCGCGTCCCGAAGCGCTGAAGCTCTCACCATTGATAAAAATGTGGTGGGTGTCAAACATCATCCGGGTGCGCCGATCAAGACGCAGGCACCGGTCCTTCAACTCAGTCTCGGTCGCACCGTCCTGTGCTTCAAACCACACATTGGGCTTGGGTTCGGTCATGTATTCACCCAGACCGCGGGCAAAAGCCAGCGGGTCTTTCAGGGCATCGTGCAAGGCCTGCTGGGCAAACTCCAGCATTTGCGCCGGGATTTGCGCGGGCTGCTCGACGGCCACCTGATTTGGGTCACGGTACAACGCCACGCCGACTTCGTCTTCAGCATCTTCGGCCAGACGCTGCAACAACTCGCGCGCGAGCTCGCCCTTGTTGGGAATCCGAAAACCGATGGAATACGTCATGCATTCGCCCTGGGCGATGCCGTCGTGCGCGTAGCCCGGCGGCAGGTACAGCATGTCCCCCGGCTCAAGCACATATTCCTCTTCCGGCACAAAATGGGTCAGGATCTTGAGCGGTACATCCGGCTGCAGCGTCGTATCTTTTTGCCGACCAATGCGCCAACGCCGCTGCCCGTGCGCCTGCAGCAGAAAGACATCGTAACTATCGAGGTGCGGCCCGACACCCCCGCCGTCTGTCGCGTAACTGATCATCAAGTCGTCGAGCCGCGCGTCCGGCACGAAGCGAAACTGGTTCATCAACTGGTGCGCCCGATCGTGATGCAAATCCACGCCTTGCACCAGAATCGTCCAGCCTGGCTGCTTCAACGGTGGCAAGACGCGCCGCTCAAACGGTCCGTGCTTGAGTTGCCAGCCTGGTTTTTTGCCCGGCTGCTGGATCACCATGCGGGTCTGTGCGTCTTCATTGGCGGCCAGCTCAAATAATTCGGAACGGCTGAGCAGAGACGTAAATCCTGGCACCGCCTGACGCACCAACAGCGGCTTTTTCTGCCAATGGCGCTTCATGAACAGCTGCGGGCTCAGGCCGCCCAGCAGTGGCAGTGCTTGGGTAATGTCCATTGAAAACTCCTGGAAATGACGGGTGCCAACACCAGCACCCAAACTGCGACAATTCTCCCTTATGAAAATTATCAAACCCTGCGTAGCTGCTTTAAGCTGGACGCTCAGTGACACCCTGGGCGAAGAATTGGACGTGCTCGACAAACCGGTGGAGTTCCTGATTGGGGGCGACGACCTGTTTGCGGTCATCGAAGAGGCGCTGATCGATTGCAGCGCCGGTAGCACGGTGAATCTGCACATTGAGCCCGAACAGGGCTTCGGCGAATACAACGAGCAACTGGTGTTTCTGGAGCCGCGTTCAGCGTTCCCTGACACGCTGGAA
>Ga0210023_1002336_pt1 | contig 12581 bp, 9 predicted proteins | sample CryGeymeta201524_FD_183987 | JGI IMG/M metagenome (GOLD analysis project Ga0210023, IMG submission 183987) | Groundwater microbial communities from Crystal Geyser aquifers in Utah, USA - Crystal Geyser metaG 2015-24 (SPAdes) (version 2) | ecosystem: Environmental > Aquatic > Deep subsurface >... | reverse complement strand
CGGATTCAGTTGCAAGTCAAACGCCGTGGTTTTGACCGCCTTTTGCTCGTCGCCCGTCAGGTGTGCCAGGCTGTCGGTGAAGGTGTCGGCGATGCGGAAGTCCATACGAAATAAGATCAAAACGCCAAGCGCAGTAAACCATCACGAAACTTGACAAAACTCGGCGACGAATTCTTGTTGACGTCCATGAAGGGTGAAATTCTTTCAGCCCACTCATGTTTGATTTGTCCGGGAAGTGGCCAGCCAGCCTTTTTGATAGCAGCACTCCCGCCTGCATGAACCGCATCGGCCAGCAGTTCCCAAGTGCCGCACACACCATCCTGCACATAGCGATCCAGCACTTCACGCTTGGCACGTGGGTATGCCTTCAAAATACCTTGTTTATCCCCAAAATACCAAGCCTCTATTTCCTCGATAGCCAGTCTGAACAGAGTGCGCGGCGCTGGGTTGCAGTTGGCAGCAACCGACGTCAACTCTTGAAGAAATGCCTTGCAATCGCGTCGATCCGTGTCTAGCACCACCACGACTGCATCAATGTAAGGCGTTTTTCCGTAACCCTGCAACAACCTGGGCAATTGATCCAGGAGCATCCGCTTGGCGGGGTCAGCTTTGGCCGACAACCCAGGTGGAATGCGCCCAATGCCTTTGTAAGCTTTCAATCGCCAGGTGTGTGGCGCACCCTGCTCACCCAGAATTTGCGGCAACAGTTGCGCCAGCAGCTTTTCCCCGGAACTATCCTCCACCAGAAACTCAATGTGCATGACTACCTGGCCTCCAGGTAGTCGCTGTACCAAAGGCCACCCAGTGGCATACCCTCTTCCACCAAATTCTTAACGATGTCCAGGTCGGAAACTCGCCGAATAAACGAGTAGCCATCTGAACCCTTTTCAAGAATCCAGACCTCTTCCGGCGACAAAGCATCCACGAAGTACGGCTGGTGTGTTGTCACAAATATCTGGGGTGCATTTTTCTTGCCGTTGGCATGAGCGCGAAATTCTTGTGCCAGTGCTTCCAGTAGCTTGTGATACAGCCCGTTTTCAGGTTCTTCAATGCAAATGAAGGGCGGTGGCTCCGGGTCGTCCATCAACAACAGGTATGCAAACATTTTGAGCGTGCCGTCGGACATTTGCTGTGCAAAAAATGGGTCGGCAAATGCGCCATCATTAAAGCGCAGCAGCAGGCGCTTGTCCTGGGTTTCCTGCGTGTCAATACTCGTGATGCCGGGAATTTTGGCTGCAATCCGTTCAAGTACCACCTTGAACCTGTCTTTGTGCTCGCGCGCCATGAACTGCACCACGTTACCAATGTTGTCGCCGTGACTGTTTAAGTGTTTTTGGGGGCCTGCCGTTGGCAGGCTGCGCGCAGCATCTGGGTAAAAATACGACAAATACCAGCCCTTGAGAAAGTCCCGAAAACGCTTGATGCGTGGATGCTCCTTGAGCGTGCCCAACGTGGCAATGCCCAACTGCCGCAGGTCAGTCAGCTCGACCAAGGTCTGGGCACGGTCTTCTTCACCTTCCACTTCGACCGCTTCTTCACCCGCCCACACCATCCCTTTACCGTGATGTAGTCGCAAAAATGGATAGGGACGGCCATGTTTTTGTCCCTTACGTCGTTGCTTGAGCACCTCAGATTCGACGAAAGGGCGGCCGGTTGCGTCCAGCGCAATCGACAACTCGTACGTCATCGGCCGCTCGCCTTTGGCTTCACGGTAGTAAATTTCAAACCGGATAGGATCGTTGGTACTCTTGGAGCGCAGCCGGTCAAAGCCACCGCGCTGCTTCATGTCGCAGGCCTGCTCCACGTCGTGCGAAAGACAGTCAGCAACGAAGCCAAAGGCATCAAACAAGGTGCTCTTGCCTACCCCATTTTTGCCAATTACCACGGTAAACGGCGTCAGTGGCTCGCCGCCTTGTTGGGACGAGAGCTTGCCCAGCGTTACGTCGCGCAGTGCTCGATAGTTTTGAACACGAAAACCTTCAATTAATGCCATGGTCTGTCCTTTATGGGATTTCCACCCGAGTCGTCAATCCAAAATTCTGTGTGTTGACAACTGTTCGGTAAAACCGAACAACTGAATTTTCAACCAGCTCATCCGCAATTTACTCCTCGGAACAACTCGAAATTTCATTGCGTGACCTTGAACACTTTCATCACCTCATCCCCCCGGTAATTGATGGCTTTCACCGCCACTCACTCAACATCGCCTTCCTTGCCAGGAAGCAAGCACGGTGCTGGTGACTTCACCCCGCTGACAAGGGCGTGAGGCAAGGCAATGGTGAATTCACCCACGCCTCGTCGCGAATTCGTCAACGACTCCCACTCATCCGAAGCAAAGCGCAACACAACAATCAGGTGCTGCTCCGCATACTCTTTGAGGGCGTCAAGCCAACCCATGGTCACACGGCCGTGTTTCTTGTTTGGCTGCGCAAGGCCTCGACAGCCCTCGCAAGCGCAGCCACATCAGGGGCCTGCGCGCCCCAGTCCTTCCAGAAGTCACGCGTGGCGCTATTCGGTGCTACTTTCGGTAGATCCAGCTTGATACGAGACGGCAGCAGTACGGCATCACCCAGCATCAACGCTTCGCCGGTATCCAACAACGGAAGTACGCTGGTCAGGCCGGCCAAAGAGTCAGGCATCAACCGCTTGATCACCCCTTGATCTGCATCATTGGTCAGACGCAAGGACAGGAAGTTGTTGCACTGGCTCAGGATCGTTCTGCTGACATCGGATGGACGCTGGCTCACCACCAGCAATGAGAACCCGTACTTGCGGCCTTCTTTTGCAATCCGCTCAAAGGCCCCGAGGGCCTGACGCTGAACAGCATCGGCATCGTCACGCACTGGTAAATACAGGTGGGCCTCGTCACACAGCAAAGTGACTGGCGTGCGCTTTTCGGCGGCCATCCAAAACTGCACGTCATAGAGCAGCCGCGCAAGTGTGCCGGTGACTACCGGCAAAACATCGGAAGGAACCTCAGAGAAGTCGATAATCTTGATGCCTTTGCCGCCGTTCGATCCGAGAAGTTTGGCAATCTGCGCCGCGAGCCAGTCGTAAGTGTTCGCAGCTGCAGGTGGCGTAAACATGAAGCCATAGCGCCGGTCTTCGAGCTTGGCTTCCATTCGAGAAATGAACCGAGTGAGCTTGTCCTCCCACTCTCCCTTGACCGGGCCAGTCTTGCCGACGCCTTTTGTCGTGTTGTCTGTGTTCAGGACCTCCAACAGGTCTTTGACTGCGTACGGAATTGGGGAGTCGACGGTAAAGGTCTTGGCAACGTCATTCTTGCCTTCTGCTTTGAGCGTCTTCTCCTTCAGCGCCCGCACGTGCGACGTAAACCGCGATGCCTGATTGGGTGCGTTCTGGTCACTGCGGTCGAGGATCATCGACAGCATCTCGTCACGATTCAATAACCAATAGGGCAGGAACAGCGCATCATCAGCCGGTGCCGTCAGGTCACCGGGGCCTGCGATGCGAAGGCGGGTGGCGAAACCGCCCTTGGTCTCATCAGCCAGCGGGGCATATTCCCCGTGCATGTCGAACACCAAGATGTTTGGGTACTTGAGTTGCGCCGCTCGTTCAAGGATCAATGCCACGGCATAGCTCTTACCGGAGCCCGTGCTGCCCAGTATCGCAGCGTGCCTTTGGAAGAACTTGTCGCCGCTCGCGATTGCTTCAGCGGTTCTGTCCGCGACGAACACCCCTAGTTTCAATCGCTCGTTGGGCGGGTAGTCAGCGCCGAGGATGCCCATGAATCGTTGAAGGTTCGCGCCTTCGACAACGTAGCACTCCCTGTCAATCTGCGGAAAACTATCCGCGCCGCGCTTGAACGTGTTTTTCTTCTCTCCATCGACTGTCCGAAAGGTGCCGATCAAAGCACCCCGTACCGTATCTGTTGGAACAGCGGTCAATGGCAAGTCGTCCCCATCGGCAGGCAACTCGTCTGGCAGTGCGTCGCTCAAACTACGCGTCACCCGTTCGGTGATGGCGATCAGAAACTCGCGCTCAGTGCTGCCTTTGATGGCGATCAGGTTGCCGATGCCAATCCTGGTCAGCAGAACCGAGTTCGAGACATCGACAGCCACTCGGCTTGTATCAACAGAGGAAACACGGCCGAGCAAATCAGCTTCGGCGAATTGCAGTGCTGCGGGTGTGATTGTCATGGCTCAAGAACCTCCGTAACGAATGAATCTACGTCCCACATTCCAACACCCGGAAAGAAGAACTCTTTTTGTTCGACGATGACCGTGGTCCCGGCGACGCCTGCCACCTCGGCATACTCAAGTGCAATGACATTGGTGTGCATCAGCGCCAACTGCCTGGCCACTGTGGACAGGGACCGTGTCAGCATCAACGTGGGCTTGCCACCCCTAATACAAGGCGACAGATGCGTCTCTAGGTGGTCATCATTGAATCCGTAGCCGAGCACAAGGAATCTACTTGCTCGATCAATCGCATCATTGGCTTTAGATCGGTGATGATCAAAAGGGCTTTCATACCCATTGCGAAATTTGTTGTGACCTGGCGTGATGATCAATCGGACAGCATCCGGCAAATCACCAGCATAGAAAACTGGGCGGCCTGCTCTCGCGTACCAATCCAAGCTCCCGTGAGGCTTGCATATCAATGCGCGAGGCCGATAGTGAAACGTCGCCACCGCGGGGCGCTGCTTGACCGTAACCTTGCGGCAGAAGCTCAATTGACTCTCGCGCTCGTTCAGTTGCCCAGCGAAGCGACCAACAAACATCGTGTCAGCACCGATGTCGGCTTCCTCTGCCGCTATTTCCACCAGTCGATCGTAGTTCGTCGTAACGATGGTCAGCCCGGTCGCGGGCTTCACCAGATGGGGCAGCAGCCGAGTCAGTCGAAGCTTTCGTGTGCCTGCAAAGACCTCTGACACAACTGCGCGCTCACGCTCCGCAATCAACTTACCGGTAGCGGACGCGATGGCCGACTCAACAGCGGGTGTGGGTGGTACAGCAAGGAGAGCACCCTCAAGTCCTTTCGCAGCAAAAAGCGCCGAGGCTGAGGCCCAGGTAGTGGCATCAGCACCAGCCAGCCCGCCTCCGACTTCGGCAAGCAAGTACGCAGCAAGCTCCCCCATGCTCGGCAGCCCTTCCGCACATGATAGGCCCGACCCCACAATCGTGACCAGCCCGTCACTCAGGTGTTCTTGAAGGCGTATTTTGACGTTGTGCAGGTCCATTTACTCGCCTCAGATTTTGAAAACCTTCATCACCTCATCCCCCAGGTGATTGATGACCTTGACCGCGATGCGGCCAGACTTGGGCCTGTCAAATGGACGCGAAGTGTCGCTGTTGAGCGTGTCCCAGGCTTCCCGGTCGATCTCGGCTTTGAGGGTGGTTTTCAGGGCGCTGTATGGGTCATTGGCTCCCAGAAAATAGGCATGGCGCACAAAGAAGCTTTCTTCGTTGTAGTCGGTGTCGATGAACCAGCAGGCAATGCCGTCGGCACCGTCGCTGATGACTTCGCCGGTTTGGGGTTTGAACACGTCCACGCCTTTGACCTTGATCACCAGCTTGTCGCCTGCTGCCACCGGGTAGGTCTCGCGGCCTGCCGTGACCACTTTGAGGCTCTTGCCCTCGGGGCTGAGGATGTCGATGTCGGGCTCGCCGAAGATCACAAACAGGTTGCCCTTGCCGGTGTTCTTGAGGTCTTCGGCCATGTGCAGGTCGGCGTTCATGCGGGCCTTGAGCACCGGGATGCGGCCCAGCTTGCTGAATTCGGTGGCGTGGGCTTCGTAGTTGAAGGCGCAGGCGATCAGCACATCGAACCCGGCATCACCACACTCGCGGGCGGCTTCGACCAGGTCGCTGCGCTGCACGGTGCCGAACTCCGGGCCGATGAAGATACCGGCGCGTTTTTCAACGTCACCTTCCAGATAACGGCCTTCGGCACACACTGCGCCCTCGCCCGGCCAGGGCGTGAGTGAGGTAAACGTGATGCGATCTGCCTTGTGCGCCTGCTGCACGCCAGCGGTTTTGAGGTTGTCCAGAATCATCTGCGGGAAGGTCTGGCGCGCCTTGTAGGCGGCAGGGTCTTGTTGCAGGGTGTCGATCAGCTCGTCGTTTTCATCCACACCCATCATGCGGTGCGGGCTGAGAGATTCCACCGTGAAGGGGCCAGCCACGCGCACGCACTTCTTGTTGTCGTAAGGCTTGTCGTAGAGGTATTCAAACTCGGCCTTGGCGGCAATCGAGGCGTCGATTTCTTTCTGCCGTGCAATGCGGGCCTGCCACCAGTCGGCATGCAGCTTCTTGACAGAATCGGTCCAGGCTTTGTCTGCCTCACGGGGAATTTCCCATTCCTGCCAACTCTTGTTGAGCGTGGCATTGAGCTTTTCGCGCAGTGGCTCCAGCGTGGCTTGCCATTTGTCCCAGATCACATCGATCTCGGCGTTGTTGGCGATGGATTTCAGGGTGATGTGCGGCACGCGTTCATAAACAAAACCGTGGCAGATATTGCCATGCACCGGCTGGCTGCTGGGTGCCGTGCGGGTGACTTCGGCTTCTTTGATCTGGCCCGCGCGTGAGTCGGCCAGCAGGTAAAACGGATAACGTGCGCCCATGATGCGGGCACGGGCCAAGGCGAGTGCCACGCGCGAGGTGTCGATGGTGATCCAGCGGCGGCCCCATTGCTCAGCGACGGTGGCGGTGGTGCCGCTGCCGCAGGTCGGATCGAGTACGAGGTCGCCGGGGTCGGTGGCCATGAGGATGCAGCGCTCAATGACCTTGGTTGAAGTCTGAACGATATAAAGCATACCCATGTCGCCACGCGTGTCATTCCAGTTGTTGCTTATCGCGACGGCCGAAAAATCGTCGAAATAGCGGACGTACCCGAGCCTGCTCGCGGTCGCCTTCAATCGGCCTGCCTTGGCTAGAACCGTTAGGCCCCGCTTGTCTGTCGTGAAAGTCCGGGTGCCAGGAGTGAAATTTCGGCCTTCAAAATTAAATTCCAGAACGTCCCCAGCTCCCGGCGGTCGCGCACTAGTTATCGAATGTATTCCAAAGAGCTTTGAGCCAAGCGGCAGCGAACTAGCATCCGTTTTTTCCAATTTGGTCAGGTTTCTTTCCTGATGGTCCTGAAGTCTCAGAATTGGATAGTTCGAGAGGCCGCTCTTAGCGTCAGCTTTGCTATCAAACAAGCGCCGACTTTTGACCAAGTCGCGTGCTTTTGCATACCAAACCACGTAGTCGCCGATACCGTCCAGGGTGCCTGCGGAAAAGCCCCCTGACTTTTGTACAAACACCATACTTACAAAATTTTCGTCCCCAAACACCTCATCCATCACCGCCCGCACCCGATGGACGTTCTCATCCCCGATCTGCACAAAAATCGATCCCGACTCCGTCAACAAATCCCGCGCCACCGTCAGCCGGTCGCGCAGATAGGTCAGATAGGAATGGATGCCATCGCGCCAGGTGTCCCGAAACGCTTTGACCTGCTCGGGCTCGCGGGTGATGTGGTCGGCCTTGCCGTCTTTCACCTCCCGGCTGGTAGTGCTCCACTGAAAATTGCTGTTGAATTTGATGCCATAGGGCGGGTCAAAATAGATGCACTGCACCTTGCCGCGCAGGCCCTCGCGCTCGGCCAGGCTGGCCATGACCTGCAGGCTGTCGCCCAGAATCATGCGGTTGGTCCAGTTCTGGTCGTGCTGGTAAAACTCGGTTTTGTCCACACCCTTGGGAATGCCGTTGAAGTCTGAGAACAGGTCGGCGGTGGTCTGCCCGGCCTCGTGTTCGCGCTCTCGGGTTTCCCGCAGAAGGTCATCAATCAGTGCCTTGGGGTGGACTTTTTCCTGAATGTAGAGCGGCGGCGCGTTGACCACCAGGTCGCTCCAGTCCTGCTCGTCCTTGCCGCGCCAGACCAGTTGCGGGTCCAGGTCGGTATTTCGCGGGTAGCGGATTTGTTTGGGTGCGGTCTGGTCTTGCTGCACAAACGACTGCTGCTCGGCCGACGGAATGTTCTTGCGCTTGGCCTCGTCGTGGGTGAGGGTTTCGACGTGTTTGGTGGTGATTTTTGTGGCCATGGGAAATCTGGTGTGTGCGTGGGAGGCGGAAGCGATGCGGGTCAAAGGAAGCCGATGGGGGGCTTGGCTTTGCGCGTTTTGTCTTCGGCGATGAGTTGTTTTATGGCATCAAAAACCTGGGAGAACTGCTCGTCGTAGCGGGTTTCCATGGCTTCGATGCGGCGGGCCAGGTCGCGGTTGGAGTCCATCAGGCGGCGCAATTGCACAAAGGTGCGCATGATGGCAATGTTGACCTCGACCGCACGTTGGGAGCGCAACACGCTGGAGAGCATGGCGACACCTTGCTCGGTGAAGGCGTAGGGTACGGCAGTGAGCTTGCGTCGGGATGCGGTCACAATTTGTGACTTCATAGGGCTGTTTCCGGGGTATGAGGTCACAATTTGTGACCTCATACCTTCCCACTCATCGGGCGTGAGTTGGAACATGAAGTCTGCGGGAAAGCGATCCAGGTTGCGTTTGACTGCCTGATTCAGCACCTTGGTGGCCACGCCATACAGGTCGGCAAGGTCAGCATCCAGCAAGACCTTTTCACCACGGATCAAAAAGACGAGTTTTGCCAGGTTCTCTGGCTTGGGGATGATTTGAGTCATCGAATCCGTCCTTCGGTTAGTTGATGCCACTCATCACAGCTTGTGATGAGTGGGTGGCGCGCTGGCTTGAAATGCCAAATTGGTATTTCAAGTGGTCGCGTTGGCTACCATAGCCCAAGTTGACCATTTTGTTGACGTCAGCAAAATGGTCTTGCCTCATGCGGTCAACCCTTCTATCAGCTTGTTGAAGTTGGCATCCACGGTCGCCTTGAAGTCGGCCTGAATCTGAAACACCTCGGTGAACTCGGCAAAGGCCCAGCGGCCATAGCTGCCCAGATGGTTGACGCCAGGCACCCAGTAGGTGTCCATGGTGGACTTTTTCTCTATCGCGTCCTCGCCCCGGTAGCCTTTGATCTCGACCACCAGGTGCAGCGGGTCGGCCGGGCCGTGGCCGTCATCGACCAGCACGATGAAGTCGGGCAGATATTTGCGCATGACCGAGCCAAAACGGTAGGGTACTTCGAGGCTCAGGTTGTGGTTTTTGACGTAGGCCAGCACCTTGGGGTGGGATTCGGCCACGCGGCAGAATTCGGCCTCCCAGTCGCTGTCCAGAATCACCCAGTTGAGTTGGCAGTGTTTGGAACTGGTCTCCCAGCGATCCGTTTTGCTGGTGTTGAAGCGAACATGGGCACTGGAGCCGGTGGGGTTGTAGGCATCGAGCAGCGCCTTGATGGGGCGCTCGCCCAGAAACTGGCGCGTGATGGCGGCGGTGATCTTGTTGCAGGCCATGTCGGCCAGTTCCTGGTACATCAGCAGCGCGGGGTAGGTGTCGCCTTTGCAAACCAGGTACTTGGAGTTGCCGTCGCTGTCCACCGCGTCCAGCCATTCCTTGACGATGCGCTTGAGCTGGCCAAACAGGTGCAGCTTGGGGGCTTCGCCAGGGTCGCGCCACTTGGTGTAGAGCAGGCGCTGGGTTAGCTGAAACAGCAGGGTGCTGGGCCGCATGTCACCCAGGTGCTTGAGGCTCATGTCGGCACCTTCGCCAATGACGCCGGAATTGCGGGTGATGGACGGACCGACCAGCGCGGGGCTGAGGGTCAGGATGGATTCGTCGTTAAAACTGGCGCTCAGGCGTTCCTCGGGCAGTTCGACCCGGTAGCCTTCAACACGGGGGAAAGTGATTTCAAGCGCGTCACGCTCCGGGCGCATGGCTTTGACCTGCACGGTCTCACGCGGTGGCTGGGGTGGGCCGATGACCGGCTTGGCGGTGAAGTTGAACGGGATGCCAAAGACGTCGGCGTATTCGACGTTGAACAAACCCTCTTCATTCAAATCGTAGGACTGGCGACGCAAAGCACGGCCAATGACCTGCTCACACAGCAACTGGGTGCCAAAGGCGCGTATGCCCAGCACATGGGTAACAGTGTTGGCATCCCAGCCTTCGGTGAGCATGGAGACCGACACCACGCAGCGAATGGCACCACCCAACTGGCCGGGTTTGCCCACGGTGTTCATCACCTCGCGCAGCAAGTCCTGGTCGGTGATGTTGTCGCCCGAGCGGGCATCGCCACTGCGCTCGACAATCTCGCGGCGAAAACGCTCAATTTCATCAGCGGCCATGCCACGGAAGTTGTCGTCCAGCGCGTCACCGGCTTCCAACTGTTCGCTGTCAATCAGCAGGGTGTTGGGGCGCGGCAGCGGGTTGCCGGTGCTGTCGTCAAAGTTACGGAACAGCGCCAGGCGGCCGTTTTCCAGGGTGCTTGTGCCGTCGTCGTTCTGGCGCTGAAAGCCCGAGACAAAGTCGTACACCAGCTTGGAGATGGCCGTGTTCTGGCAGACGATGATGAAGCACGGTGGCACCTTGATGCCGTACTCTTCCCACAACTTGTAGGTTTTTTCGTAGTGGCCATACAGCGCCAGCAGCGCGGTTTGCAGGCGCAGCGGCAGCTTGAGGGGGTCCAGCTCGCCGCCCGTGCCACGGCCCTTTTTGGGCATGTCCTTGCGGATGTGTTCCCACAGGTTGCGAAATACCGGCATTTCTTCACCGGGGATGTTCTCGGCCACCGGCACACGGGGCAGCTTGACGATGCCGCATTCAATGGCGTCCATCAGCGAGAAGTCACTCATCGTCCAGGGAAACAGGGTGCCTTCGGCGTACCCGGAACCACTCAAAAAGAATGGTGTGGCCGACAAGTCCATGACACGGGTGACACCGAGCTTGCGGTTGACTGCCTCCAGGCCCGAAATCCACAGGCGGGCGGCTTCGTTGTTCTTTTCGGCCTCTTTTTTCTCGTCGCCCTTGAGGTCTTCATCATCGTCGGCCGTGGGCTTTTCGCGGTAACAGTGGTGCGCCTCGTCGTTGATGACCATGATGTTTTTGAGGCCCATCAGGTCGGGCATGACGCGCTGAAGCATCTGGCCTTCGGTTTCCAGCGTCAGCGGTGCGTCGCCGGTGCGGCCTTGCAGCAACTGACGGCCACCCTTGGACAGCTCGATGCGCTCACGCATTTTGAAGGCGTGGTAGTTGGTGATGACGATCTTGGCGCGGCTCATGTCGTCGAGCATGTCGCTAGGCAGCAGCTCGCGGTCTTTGTAATAGCTGTTGGGGTCGTTGGGCTGCAAGACACGCAAACGGTCTTTGATGGTGAGGCCGGGAGCGCAGATCAGGAAACCACGGGTGAAGTGTTTGCTGGTGGGGCGGCGCACGGCATTGATGGTCTGCCAGGCGATCAGCATCGCCATGACGGTGGTTTTGCCGGCACCAGTGGCCAGCTTCAAGGCCAAGCGCATCAGCTCGGGGTTGGTATCTTTGTTGGCGCTGGCCAGGTGGTCCAGCAGCAAGGAGCCAGCCTTTGTGTGCGGAGCGACTTCCGTCAACCAAATGGCGGTCTCTGTGGCTTCGACTTGGCAAAAGAAGGGGCGCACGCCGCTGAAGTTGTGGTGCCGCCAATGTTGCAGCAAGCGGGCCGTCTCGGGCGTGACCTGCCACTGGTTGGGGTTGGGCAGGCTGCGCCAGGTATCGACGGCCTGACGCACCTGGTTGATGATGGAGGTGATGTCGTACTGCTGGGCGGCGGTGGAGAGGTCTTTGCCTTCATCAAAGACCATCTCGTTTTGCAGGGCTGCTTTTTTGCGCTTTTTCGGCTTCGGGATGGGAGTGATGAACTCAGCGCGGCGGCGGGTTGCCAGGATTTGCTGGGTGGGCTGGCCGTCGGGGTCAAGCTCCCAGTGCCGCTGTGGGCAGTTGTAGGGGGAGTTGAGGATCGGGTGGTCGAAGAACGGGTTGGACATGGGTAGCGCCGAGCCGTGGGATCAAAGGACAGTTAAAGCCGTCAAACGGTCTTCAGACAAAGGTAAACAGTCGGCGTTGGAGTTGGTGCAACGTGACAAATTTCGGCGACTGCGGTGCGGCTGTGGCATACGGTGTCCCTTGAAGAGTTATTAGTTTTTAATTGCATTCTAGGGTGGTCTGATGGCGCTCAGGAAAACGCTGCACTTTTAATCAACAGCCACCAAAATAAGAGCATGAAACAAGCCACGTTTTCGCGTGCTCTGACCCCGAAGCAAAGCTGAATCGCCCCGGGTTGTGTGGAGGCCAGTTGGTTTAAGTTAGACCGTGTTTTCGGTCTTCTCGGCGAGTTGCCGAGAGTAGTTTGCCACAGCCTCGGTCGGTGGAATATGCCCACTTGGCTCCGGCAGTCTGGGATCAAAGTAGCGGTATTCATGAACTTCACAAGGGCTGTGGGACGGGCGGATGTCGGGGCCAATTTTAAAAAGCGAAGCGTATGAGGCCCGGCATCTGCTTTCAGCCAACGCAGCTGGGCATCTCCGGTAACATGGCGCACTAACTGTAAAAGTGTTTCTATCATTTTTTGTCATGCCCCAATCACCCAGCACCCAATACGAAAACCTGCTGCGCCACGCAGACACCCACGGCGTGTTCAAAGCCGACCGCACCGGCACCGGCACCAAGAGCGTTTTCGGTTACCAGATGCGCTTTGACC
>Ga0210023_1002313_pt1 | contig 12657 bp, 11 predicted proteins | sample CryGeymeta201524_FD_183987 | JGI IMG/M metagenome (GOLD analysis project Ga0210023, IMG submission 183987) | Groundwater microbial communities from Crystal Geyser aquifers in Utah, USA - Crystal Geyser metaG 2015-24 (SPAdes) (version 2) | ecosystem: Environmental > Aquatic > Deep subsurface >... | reverse complement strand
TCGCCGTCTCGTAATCGCCTTGCGCGTGATAACTTGTGCCAATGTTGCCAAGTGTAGTCGCTTCGCCCGCTTTGTCGCCGATTTGCTGCATGATGGTCAGCGATTGTTTCATAAATGGCAATGCGTTTTGGAAATCGCCAAGATGGTGAAGAATCTTACCCGTTTGTCCCAACGCTTCCGCGCGTGTTTTAAGGTCTTGCGATTTGCAAATGCGCGGCAGCCACTCGGTCAGGAGGGTGGCGTAAAAACCAGCCATTGTCAGCGGGCCGACGATGGTGTCCAATGTCAGGCGGTCGGCTTCGGTGTCGCGTCCCGCGCGGCGCAAGGCGCCGTGGGCGGTCACAGCCTGGCTCAAAGTGCGTCTTTCGTGCCGGCGCAAATACAGGTGATAATCCGCGGCGGCGTTCAGGTAGGCGGGGTGATCCTCTGTCAAGCCCCTCTCCCCCATCCAATCAGAAACCATCGGCGCGCATTGGTACTGCGCGGCCCGCCAGTGCGGCTCATAGCCCGCTTCGAGCAGGGAAACTGCCAGCAGGCGCTCCAACAGCGCTTCGGGGTCGGGAAAATCCAATCCCAATTTGACCAGGCCTTCGAGCGGCACGGGTTCGTGATAGGCGGGCAGGCGCCCTAATAATTTTTGCGCCTCGGCTGGCAGGCGGCTGTAAATGGCTTCGATGGCCATATCCGCCTGCAAGTCGGCTTTGGTCTGCGCCAGTTTTTCAAGAAAGGCGTCTTCGTCCGCGGCCTGCATGTTCTTCACGGCGGCGGCGAAGAATTCCAGTCCGCGCGGGTTGCCGCCCAGGGTCTCATAGGCGCGGCGCAATTCAGTGCGTCCATCCTTGCGTCTTTCAAACAAGGTTGCAGGCAGTTGAAATCCCTGCGCCATTTGCAGAAAGTCGCCGTAATTGGCATGGTCGAGCGCCAGGTGTTCGCCGTCCCAGTTGGGAATCAGCCAGCGCGAGGTGGCCAGCAGGATCAAATTTGCGGTGGATTGCGCGGCTTGCATCCATGCGGCAACCGTTTCATCCTGGAGCGCCTGCGTATCGGGGTCCTGGATCGATTCGAGATTGTCGAGGAAAAGGATCACGCGCCCGTTGCATTGTTCCATCAACAGGTTGAGCATGAATTGGGCGCGCTGCATGTCGTTCGCAAAGCGCGGGCGGAAATGATCGTACTTCTTGCCGTTCTTTTCATCCAGCGCGAGTTCCATTTTGAATTCGAACTCCCGCCACGAGTTTTCTTTGCGCGCGCTCCAGGCGAAGACCTGTGCGCCGCGTTTTTGCAGGTCGAGCGCCAGTTTGCCCGCCAGCGAAGTCTTGCCCTGTCCGCCGGGCGCAGTGATCAGCAGGCTGTGGAACTTGCCCTGGAGCAAGCGGTTCTCATAGCGGCGCAACTCGGCGCGCCTGCCGACAAAACGCGCGGGCAGGCTGACCTCGCCGAGTGTATTTTTGAACAGGCGCGCGCTGTCAACTTCACGGCGCGGGAAGTCCCAATCAATCAGCGGCTGGCGCGGGCTGGAGGAGATCAGCATCGGCAGGCACCATTGTCCCAGGCTGAGTTCCGCCAGCGCGCCCGCGCCTGCCTCTTTGCGCGGGATATCCTTGAACGGGGTTTGGATGGCAATGCGCGCGGCCTGCAGGGCAAAGTCAATGTGTTCCTGATTGGCGAGCGCATCGCACAGGGCGCGCGCAAATTGAATGCCGGCCCGGTCCAAAATCGATTCGCGCATCCCGATCACGTGCGGAATGCCCTGCGCGCTGATGCGCTGGGCCAGGCCGTTATTCAACGACTCCGAGGCAGGCGCGCTTTTTGAACTTTCACACGCCGAGAGAATCACGGCCTGCGCGCCGGAACCGATCAGCGCCTCCGCAATTTCGTCTCCCCTTTTTCCATCGCTATCGCCGATTTCGCTTTCAAAGAAAAACTCGCCGTACGGCGCTTCGCCGGTGTGCGGCTCGTGATGAAAACTTCCATGCCCGCTCAAAAATAAAACGTGCGGCTGGAAACTTTTGAGCAATGCCTTCAATGTGGAGAACCTGCCGTCGTCGGGCATTTCCAGTTTCACCTCCCCTTTGGAGATCCACGGCAACAGCGCTTCCTGCACCTGCGCCTGTTCCTCCTCCACTTTCAGGCGGCTCTTCTCCGCGTCCACATCCTCGGGCAGGGAGGTGAACAACAGAACGCGCAAGGGTCCCTTATCGAGCGGACTTGGCGCTTCGCTCTTCGCCGCCAGTTGCCGCGTCAACGTGAAGGCGGGATTCTTCCCGATAAAGCCCTGCGTTGGATGATAGAGAGTCTCCCACGGCAGGGCTTGCACGTCCGCCGCGCCGCTCTCGATGATGATGGACAGGATCGCCGCGCCTGCCGATTTAACTGCCGCATCGAAATCATCATCTACCTCGAGCATGCTCCACAACGCGCTGCCCATGGCTTGCAAGTGTTCGTCTTTGACCACAATATTTCCGGTCGCGTACAAATCCGCCAGTTGGCTGGACATTCTCCGTAACTCAGGTTGTTTATGGACGAGGTCATCGGATGGGTGAATCACGAACGGGTTTGGGTGAATGTGATGCGGCATGGGTTTCCTCCAAGATGACAGTCGCTTTAAAAGTGACTGTCATCTTGCTTTGATGGCTATTCTGGTTTTTGGGTGGGGATGATCTTGGGCAATTCGAGTTCTTCGCCCAGGGATTGTCCCTGACGCATTACATCCTTGAGGATGGATATTTTCTCCTTGCGGAACGGGGTCAAATCCACAACCGCTTCCTGGTTGCAATAGGGGCAGGCAACCGTGATCTTCTGCTCTTTTGTGATCTCACGGAACAAGGTGTATGTCTTTGGACAGTTCCAGCATTGAAAGGTAAAGCGTTGTTTCATGGTTGTTTCTCCTGTTTATCTGGGGCAACCGTCCACGAATGGGCCGCGAATACTCGAATACTGGCGGATCGCGCATTCGTGGATATGGACGGTTCGCGCATTCGCGGATGGGTTCGCTCAGACCGTTTACTTCCTGATTGCATTGTCCCTGCCAATTCGCTGGACAGGTTTCATATCCTTGCCAGGAAAGACGCGCCGATACTCGAGCTTCCTGCGCCCAAAGTTGAACAACAGGCCCACAGGCGCGCCAGTGGCTTTCAGGTAATTGATGACCTGCGCCAGTTCATCGTTGGTAAGTTGGTGACTAAATGCTTTGATTTCTACCACTACCTGCCGCCCTGGAAACAAGTCCAGGTAAAAGGTCGCCACTCTTTCCCCTTCATAATCCACAAACACTTCGTACTGGCGGAATGGCTCGATGCCCGCGTGATTGAGTTTAACTTCCAGCGCCTTTTCGTAAACTTCCTCCTTGAACCCATAACCAATCTTGTTATGGACTTCCATCGCCAAGCCAATGATACGATAGGTCAGGTCATTTCCAGTCGCGTCAACAACAAGAGGCATAGAGACTCCTTTCTGTGCGCCGACCATCCACGAATGGGGCCACGAATACTCGAATACCGGCGGTTCGTATATTCGTGTTTTCATTCGTGGACAGTGCGCATTCGTGGACGGTGCGCATTCGTGGACAGTTTCTCGTTATATTGTAAACACTGCTCCGAATATCCCGGCAAAAAATAATATGCTGGATGCAATGACCAATCCCCGTTTGTAATTTGCGGATCGCTCAAAAAAATCTTCGATGCCCAACGCATCGGACATTTTCTTCGGGTCTTGTTTCAAAATAGCCGGGTCTACTCTCCACTTTTTGGGAGTCAATGCCGCCAGTGTGAGCGCCAACGCCAGCAACCAACATCCAAACGTAATGTAGAACGCCGCGTTGACAGTGATGGTCGCCTTATCCCCACTGATCAGTTTAACCGCTGTTGCATACAAACCTGGGATAGCCAACTCCAGCGTGAGCAGGCGCTCGCTCAACTTATCCATCAAGTCACTTTGCGCCACGATACTCTCGTAAAACTTCTGGCGCATCAATTTTTCATTGTCGCTGAGGGGTCGGGTGGAAATTGGTTTGTCGCTCATAGTACATTCCCTTCATACAAGATTTGTTCCGCTCCCGCGCAGGCTCTTCGCGATGCAATTCTGTTTTCCTGCCATTTCATAGCGGCTCTCCTTCAACGCGATTATAGCACGCGGCAAGGTCAGGGTTCCAGCAACACCTTGAGCGTTCCTGGTTGCGCGGCTTGTTCAAAAGCCTTCACAGCCTCCCCCAGGCGGAACTGCGCGGCGATCAACACCGTCGGATCCACTTCGCGGCTTTCCATCAATCGCAACGCGGGTTCAAAGGGGCCGCAACGCGAGCCGAGCAAGGTGATCTCGTCCACCACAATGGAAGAAAGGTTGACCTGGATATCGCCCTTGTAGGTGGACTTCAAAACCAGCCTCCCGCGCGGACGAATGGCCTGCCGCGCCAGTTCGAAGCCCAGCGGCGACCCGGTCGCTTCCACCACCACGTCCCAGCGGCGGCGCGGCAGTTCATCCTCGGCGATCAAGCGGATGCCGCGCGCCGTGAGCAGGTTCTGCTGCGACGCGTGGCGGGCGACGACGCGCAGGTCACAGCCGGTCAGCGCCAGCGTCTGCGCGATCAACTGTCCCAGCCGCCCCGCGCCGATCAGCAGGACGCGGTCGCTGGGCTTGATTTGGATCTGCGTTTGAATTTCCAGCGCGGCGGCCAAAGGTTCCGTGAAGACCGCGGCTTCGTCCGGGACGGAGTCTGGCACGCGGTGCAAATTCGCGAGCGGCAAAGTCGTGTATTCCGCGAAGACGCCATCCCGATTGACAATGCCCAGCACGGTGCGGTTCTCGCAATGCGTGGGACGTCCGCTCAAACAGGCCTCGCATTTGCCGCAGACGGCATTGATCTCCCCCACCACGCGCTGGCCGACCCAGGATGCGTCCGGCGCGTCCATCACCTCGCCCACAAATTCATGGCCGAGGACGCCGGTGTAGGGATAGTATCCCCTCACCAATTCAAGGTCGGTGCTGCAAATGCCGGCCTTGCGAATACGGATGAGGGCTTCGCCGGGCTTGCGCGGCGCGGGGATGTCGCGCACGGAGATTTGTTGCCGAAGGTCCAGCCAGACGGCTTGCATGGGTTTTCCTCCAATGCGATAGGACAAAATGAATTTTGTCCTACGGCTCTATCCCATCGCGACCGCCAGCACATCGTAATACGTCCCAGCGCCGAAGCCGTCGAACAGCACGTGGTCGCCGGGTTTCAGTTTGGGCAGCTGGCGCAGAAAGGCGATCATGTTGGAGGCCGCGCTGACGTTGCCAAAGTCGCTGATCAGCCAGGGCATGGGGAACTGGATGCCCAGGTTTTTCAAGTGTTTCTCCTTGAGTTGGTTGATCTTGTAATTGGCGTGATGGACGATGGCCACCGCGATGGAGCGGTCGGGCGTCCCCAGTTTTTCCATCAAGCGGCGATAGGCCTGATAGACCTCGGAGACGATCTCCACGCCGGTTCGCACAAACAGTTTGACCATGCCCATCGGGCCGGCCATGTCTATCGACGATTCGCCCTGCGGCTCGTGCATCAACCCGGCCACGCGCACAGACTGTCCGCTTTGGGTCACTTCGAGCAGGCCCTGGTGGGAGTGCGGGTAGTACATGCGCACGGCCAGCACGCCGCGTTCATCGAAGGCCTCGCGCTTGGCCCCCACCAGGAATTTCATGGTCTGGCCGGGGATCAGGCCGATGACGCCCGCGCCGTTGCCGAACAACTGCAGGGCATTCTTGTCGCGCGTGCTGCGCGTGAAGCGGCTCAAGCCTTCGATGCCGCCCACCAGCGTCTTTTTGCCGTACAGTTCCTCGGCGATATTCATCTGGCCGGGAGCCGCCAGGCCGGGGTTCAAGGCCAGGTTGAGGCCGCCCATCGAACTGTCGCAGGCTTTGTGGACGCTGACTTTCAACGCTCCTGGCGGGACTCCGGCCCGCGCCGCGATGCGCTCGACGTAATCCGGCGCGACCGGCCCGCTCATGCCAATCAGCACCGCCTGGACCTCGGAGGGCAACCAGCCATTGGCAAGCGCCGCCTCGCGCAACAGGCGCGCTCCGACCTCCACCTCCACTTCCAGGTGATCTTCGGCGGACAGGTCGCGGATGTGGTGGCGGCGGACGAATCCCAACTCAGCCAGGTTCATCACCTCCTGCGGCTCCAACGGCTCGCCCAGCCGCTGTTCGACCAGTTCCTTCAGATGCGCGTTATCGTAACTTTCCCCCCAGGCGCCGTACACGCCGCCAATGCCCAACTCGGGATTGGCAACGCGCTCGAAGCCAAACGGGACGCCGCCGCCGACCGGAAGCGTTTCCTGCTGGACGGAAGGACGCTCGAAGAAGGATGGGGCGGACGCGTGGTTTGCAGATGTATTTTCACTCATAGTACTCACTCCTTTGCAGTTTATAACCCGTCCAGGCCGATAAAGCCTCTCGATTTGTGGCATCCGCCTTCGGTGGCGCGTTCTTCACGTACTGATCGAAAAAGCGGACGGTCGCTTCCACCTTCGGCTGGTACCAGGCCTCGCCGATGAAGGAATGGCGCTGGCCTTCGTAGGCAACCAGTTTGACGGGCTTCTCCGCTTCGAGAAACGCGTTGAACAATTTGATGGACCATTCGGGCGGCGTGCCGGATCGTTCCGCGCCGTCCCATGTGCCGTAGTGGATCTGCACGGGGGCGGTCACGTAATTGAGATGATCAATGGGCGAGATCAGCCGCAGGGTTTCGGGGTCGCCGGCGGCTGTGGAGAACGCACGCAGCAATTCGGCGGGCAGGCCGGGCGGGAGGATGTCCGAGGAGTTGCAGTCGGCGCGGCTTTCGCCCGCGATCACATCGCCGAAACAGCCCAGTCCCCAGCGCGCCAGCGCATCGGCCTGGTCCGCGCTGACGGTGGAGTATAGCACGGCAGCGCGGACCAACGGCTGCCCTTCGGCTGCGCCTGTTCCCGGTACGCTCCCTTCGGCCGCTGCTCGACCACCGGCTCCGCTCAAGGCGGTGTTATTTCCGACGATGGTGAGCGCTTTCATCGTCACCGCGCCGTCCATGCTGTGGCCCCACATGCCGACGCGCGCCGGGTCGGCTTCGGGGATGGACGGGATGGCGGCCAGCAGGTTGACCACGTTAATGGCGAGGCCGCTGGTGATTACCCACAAGTTCAGGTGGCAGTTGGACTGCCGCCTGAACTTGTGGGTGATCATCGCACGATTAGATCGCACGATTAGATGGCGGCGAAAGTCGAATTGTGCTATAGTTGATTATCCAAACCCGAGAGGAGCATCGTATGACCATCCAATTGATCTATCCCGTGAACGGACCGATTACCCAGAAGTTTGGGGAAAATCCCGGTTTATATTCGCAGTGGGGTTTCCCCGGGCATAACGGCGTGGATTTTGGCATCTCGAACGGAACGCCGGTGTTGGCCGCGGCCAAAGGAACGGTGGACAAGGTTTCCTTTGAAAACGGCGGTTATGGCAACTACGTGAAGATCAGGCATACGGACGGCGCGACGGCCTATTACACTTACTACGCCCACTTGATGCAGGCCAGCGTGGCGGCGGGGCAAAACCTGGAGGTCGGCGCGGTGATCGGCTACAGCAATAACACCGGCGCCAGCAGCGGGCCGCACTTGCATTTTGGATTGCGGAAAGCGGACACGAGCGGCGCCTACAAGGGTTACATTGACGCCCTGCCCTACCTGACGGGACAGGCGGGTTCGGGCGAAGACATGCCGGGCGCGGTGGCGCTGCCGGATATGAAGTTCGAGGTGACCGTGGCCGAATTGAACGTGCGAAGCGGCCCGGGCATCAACTTTAACATTGTGGAGAAGTTGAAGATGGGCAAGTCGGTGACGACCAAGCGCATGGTTTCGGAAGGCGCGTGGGTCGAGATCGAACCCGGCAAGTGGTGCGCGGTGACGTTTGGCGGTGTGCAGAATTTGAAGGTGAAGTAGGGGTAATTCGGGAAGCGGAAGGCGGAAAGCGGAAGGCGGAAAGCGGTAAGCAGATGAGGAATCGGGAAGTTCTACTTCCTGATTCCTTTTTGTAAAGGCTATGAAGGCGGACGGCGAAAAAGGAGGGTTGGCAACAATCCGCACAGGGCGTAGCCGAAGAACATGCTGGGCATGTGCCAGATGATGGCGGTGGTGAAGGGGTGGTAATAGGCGTGCGCCTTGAAGACAACCAACCAGGCGAGCGGAGATGCGAAGGAAATCCACAGCGTGGCGAGCAGGGCGCGGACGGCGGAGGTTTCTCCCAGTTTGCCGCGGCGCAGCCAGAAAGCCGGGTTGGGGAAGATGCTCACCACACATGCCCGACGGCGTGGGGGAGGCTTCAGCCAAGAAGTCACTGTAACCACTTAATTGTCCTGATGACCAGCCCCCGAAAACCAACGGGCGGGGCTGGCTTTTTTATTTGATGTAAAGATGACTTAGGTAATTGGAAAGAATAAATCATCCGAAAAACGACCCGTTTTGCGCTCAGGGAATACCTGATTTCGGACAATTATTTTTTTCCTGTTCCCTTATTCGTTTTATTGAGGTATGCGACGAAATGCAATCCCGATCCAAACAGCCAAGAAGCCCACCAAGGATATATTGGTACGTCCGTGATCCATGCTTCCAGATTCAAGTTCATACGCTTGAACTCACCCATCCATTTACTTTGCGCCCAATAGTTATAAGGCAGGTTCACACTATAACGAGCATTCCCAGCCTGATCCATGATACGCAGCAACTTCTCTGCGAAGATCCGATTCATAATATGATCTTTGATGATAATACCGCGGCGAGATACCCGTTTTGCCTCATCCAAAAGAGAGGATGGACTGGCTGTATGATGCAATATATCAACAAACATCGTCAGATCAAAACTCTTATTCTCAAAAGGTAACTCATTTCCATTGAGTTCCAATACAGGAATGTGGGTAAAATTTCGTATCAAAACATCGCAGCCGGTAATCGTGATGCCTGGACGCTGGCTTAAAATCAATTTATCTATCAATCCATCCCCACACCCAACGTCAAGAATTGTGGTCGAAGGGGGCAATAACTTAGCAATTGTTCCAGCCAGAACATTCACCCTTCTTTGAATGTTGGCTTGTTGCGTTTTTTCCAAGATGTTCATGAAATATCCTTTATGATGTGTGATTGAATATTTTGCATCGTGTAATTCCCATAAGCTTAACCCAGGGGAAAATCCTTAGAACCGAAAAGCGAAAAAATAATAGCACATTCCATATTGGTAATGGATCTGGCCAATTAACGGTGTTTCAATCCTAAAATACTAAAGAAGAAAGACGCCAGGATGATTTGAGAACCAAGGGTGAGCAGGGTCACGCCTAGAATAATGAAACGGAGAGAGATTGATGGCGCCAGGGGACCAAATTTTGCTTTCTGCCAATATGCGAGGGCAAAAATTGAGATAGCCAAACCCAAAACAATAAGCACCACACCTGTAAGCAATCCTGTTTCGAGGTTAAATTTTTTAAAAAGAAGATCCATCCTTTTATCCTCTGGAAGAAGCCCCTGACTGATGCCAAATATCTTCGTAAAAAACGAAAAGATTATTGACTGCAAGCCTACAATGATAAACAATGTCGCGTAAAGCAGTGTCCCGATATCAAAATTGATGTTCCCAATTCGAACCGGCGTAACCAACAGAATAGCGGAAAAAATAACGCCCACAGTCACCAGGAGGATGCCGGGGTATAAGAACAGCCACCTGGGGCTATAGAGCAATAAAAAACACAAATGACGCCAACCATCCCTCCAGGTGCGAAGATGGGACGGACGGCTACGTCCATCCGGGTATAGAATGGTCGGCACTTCGGTCATGCGCAATTTCTGCAGAGATGCCTTTACCACCATCTCGCTGGCAAATTCCATACCGGTCGTCCGTAAATTCAACTCAAGTATGGGATCGCGGCGGAATCCACGTAATCCACAATGAAAATCGCTGACCGGACTTTTGAAAAACAATCGGCCTATAAAACTCAGAACCGGGTTCCCTAAATATTGATGCAGGAAAGGCATGGCACCTGGGCGAATGCCGCCCTGAAAACGATTGCCCATGACAAGATCGAAGCCCTGGCGGAGTTTTTCGACAAAAGGAGCCACCTCGCGAAAATCATAACTATCATCTGCATCCCCCATGATAATATATTCACCCTGAGCTGCCTGAATCCCGGCCATCAGGGCGGCTCCATACCCCCTGACCGGCACATTCACCAGCCGAGCATTTTCCCAGCGGGCAATCTCCTGCGAGCCGTCAGTGCTGCCATTATCAGCAACGATCACCTCATAATTTCCCGCACCGCAGGTCTTTTGCGCGCCGACATGGGCATTTTGAATACAGACCGTCAGCGTCTCAGCTTCGTTCAAACAAGGAATGACAATAGAAAGTTCCATAGCTAATTGCTTCTTTCCTTCTGACGGGAAAATATCAAGCGGGAAATTTGAGACTGGGGAAGATAGCGATGATTGCCTTCCAAGCGCTAAACAAGGCCAAGATAGCAGTCAGGATGAATAAAGGATAAGCTGGAGACAGGTATAAAGAATTGAAGGCCGGAAAAGAGGTTACATTAATGATTGACAACAACCCGATCCTGCTTACAATCATTATCAGTCCCGCCACTAAAATTGCCCAGTCATCAAGAAAATTTTTGGCCAATATTGTAATCATGATAAAGGCAACGACAGCCAATCCAGCCAGAAGAGGGAAAATGCTCTGATAAAGTTGCCCTACCTTTTCCAGAATATCCATTTTTATATGATTATACTTGTTTTGATATACCAAATCCTCAGCATAGATTTCTACACTTTCGATCGCTCCTATCGTGGATTTATCATTCCATGCTATCAAATGAGAAAACCCGTCCAAATTAATACTTTTGGTAACCTTACCATTGTCCCTTAATTCAAAAAAGCATTTGCTTTCACAAGGAGAGGTAATCGTAAACCGGGTAGTTTGGGCAGAGGGTGTTACTTTTCTCATGGAAAGAAGGTAATTATAAATATCGGGGCTTTGCATATCTTGTGAAATTACGGCCTTAATCTTATCATCATGGGCAATCACCGCCTCTGGTGTGCCTTGCAGTCCCACAAACCAGCCTGAGACCTTGTATATAGCAACTGGCGGTTTGGATATTTCCGATTGGGTTAAATCCCTAAAGAGCATCTCACCTGGTCCAGAATCGGTCAGACTGTAAATCGGATAAGGGCTAAAGTTCTTGAATGAAACCATATCTGAAATTCCTGTTTTGAACGAATCGAGAACCGGAATTATGTATCCCTGATTCCATGCCGGAGCCAACGAAGCAGGCTTCAAACTACAGACGAGTTTGCCAGTGTCACAGGCGGAATTTACCTCATTCGCCAAGGCGCGATAATAGTCTACTGGATATTTCCCGGATGAGTAATGCCCGGCGGCAGCTACCGCGTCTCGAAATGCCCACATAAACCAGCCGCCCGGTATCTCGTTCGATGGCGCATTTACCACCCCCAAAGAACTGACCATAGCCGCCCATCCTTTTCCCAAATCCCCATCCAAATAAGGTTCCAACTCTTTAAAAGCAGGGCTTATGGCGTAAATTTTCACCCTGGCGTCATGGGACACAGGAACCATTGGAATCACCTTATCCGGTTTTACCCGATTTAGGGCACTAAATGCAGCTACAAAATCGGCATTGTCCATTTCAGTAACATTGAAAATTGAGTAATACCTATAGTTAATGAATGATATGGTCCCAATGGCAAGCAGATATATGATCGGGACGATAGACCATGTAGCGAGCCTTAAAGGCCAATCACCTTTTATGCCCAATGATGAGGCCAGAAAACCAACCAGGATCAGCGGAAAGAACCAAACTGTTTCCTCGCGAGTCAGTGCAGCGGCAGAAAGGGACAATCCTAGGCCGATGACCCACACCAGGTTTTGTCGCGGGGGGGGCCTCCTCAAAAAGATCGCGACCATGCACGTAAAAACCAGAAGAGACAAAGACTCATATAAGGCATCGCGAGTTACCCTGGTGAAAAGACCCGCGTCGTACGTGAAGGGGTTAAACAATAAAGTGCAAAATAAAATCAGCGCATATCTCCTGCGGTGCAGGATGGGACGTAAAGCGACTATGAGCACCAAACAGGAAAGGATATAAAGCAGCTGTTCAGAAAGCAAAAGCGGCATCCCCAACAGGAAAGTAAATACGATCCATAGTGGAAAGAAAGGCCCCTTGATCAAGGTCAATTGGTTATAATCTCCCAACCAATCCCCGGCCAGAATGGATCTCGCCTGCGTCAGAAAATGATAATCGTCGTAGGGCGAACTTACGATGGCAAAAACTGGCTGGTTCCTGACCAAAAATATCTTTAGCGCGATCAAAAAGATTATTAGAAATATGTATAGTTTCTGTTTCATAGCGCGGCCTCCAGCCGCAACCAAAAAGGTACTACCGCAAAAGTCACTTTTTAGCTTGACAAAGGGGGTTCTCATGGCAAATTGCAACTTGATTCTGAAACAAGGAGTAGCCAACGACATGAGAACCCCCAGCGAATTATACCGGACAACGCCGAGGATTTACCCAAGCGAATGGAAGAACTGTCCGCAATGTGGACATGAGTTGGTCGAAATGCACTATCTGAGCGGTCTCAAGACAGTCCAAACGATGGCGCA
>Ga0210023_1002300_pt1 | contig 12699 bp, 11 predicted proteins | sample CryGeymeta201524_FD_183987 | JGI IMG/M metagenome (GOLD analysis project Ga0210023, IMG submission 183987) | Groundwater microbial communities from Crystal Geyser aquifers in Utah, USA - Crystal Geyser metaG 2015-24 (SPAdes) (version 2) | ecosystem: Environmental > Aquatic > Deep subsurface >... | reverse complement strand
GGACAGTAACTTTGAAGTTACCGACCGTATTAACTTAACAATTGTTAAAGGCGAAGAATTTAATAAAGCAATTTTAAATTATAAAGATTATATTTGCGCGCAAACTTTGGCAAATCAATTAGAACTGGTTGATAGTCTGAACGATAATGATTCCAGAGATGTTGAAATTGACAAAGATTTATTCGCCCGGATATTAGTTCAACGGGCGGAAAACTGAAATGATGAATAACCTGATTATAGTATTAAAAATTTACTAATTTAGGTCGCTTTAAAAAATGTGTTAAAATTTTAAACCCTTTTATTATGGGAACAAAAAACAGATATTCTGACGAGGAATTAAAAGAATTCAAAGAACTGATTTTGGAAAAGCTCAGAATCGCCCAGGGTGATTACGAAATGTACAAAACCTCGCTGACACAAAGTGACGGTAATGATACACAGGATACTTCCCCAACATTTAAGGTTCTTGAAGAAGGCGCTGCCACACTTTCGAAAGAAGAAGCCGGAAAACTGGCCCAGCGTCAGTTGAAATTTATCCAGTATTTGCAGGCAGCACTGGTACGGGTGGAAAATAAAACTTATGGTATTTGTCGCGAAACCGGAAAGTTAATCAGCAAGGAAAGACTGCGTGCAGTGCCACATGCAACGCTTTCGATGGATGCTAAAATGAATCAAAAGTAAGTTGAAGAATAATTGAAAATGCTCCGCGGATGATTCATAAAGATGATTTTCCGGGAGCATTTTTATTTAATAAGGCAGACATGACGCGCACCATCAAATCGCTGATAATCATTTTTCTTATTCTGATTGCCGACCAGGTTTTAAAAATCTGGATAAAAACTACCATGTCGATTGGCGATGAATTTGTGGTTTTTAACGATTGGTTTATTCTTCATTTTGTGGAGAATAACGGGATGGCTTTCGGGTTCGAATTTGCTGGTGAATACGGTAAAATGTTTTTAAGTATTTTCCGTATTATTGCTGTGATTGCTATTGGTTGGTATCTTTTCAAACTAACAAAACGCAAGGAAATTCCATTTGGATTTATCGCCAGTATTTCGCTCATTTTTGCCGGTGCAATTGGCAACATCATCGACAGTTTGTTTTACGGGCTGATTTTCGAACACAGCTACGGACAGGTTTCTGTAATTTTCCCCGAAGGCGGAGGTTATGCAGGTTTTCTGCACGGTAAAGTTGTCGATATGTTCTATTTCCCTTTAATTACCGGGCGTTATCCGGGCTGGGTGCCTTTTTTCGGTGGAAATGAATTTATTTTCTTTCGTCCGGTTTTCAATATTGCCGATTCAGCCATTACGGTTGGTATTTTTTCGATTTTAATTTTCTACCGTACATATTTTAATAAAATCGAAGAGAAAGAGAAAGAAATAACTGAACAAACTCCTGATACGATTTAATCTAAATTCATTTTAGAAATGAATACCGATTTTGTAATCTACAACACTTTAACTCGTAAAAAAGAGGACTTTAAACCGCTGGTAGAAGGTAAAGTTGGATTATATGTATGCGGGCCAACCGTTTACAGCGATTCACATCTGGGTCATGCCCGCCCGAATATTACTTTCGATTTACTTTTTCGATACCTTACATTTTTAGGTTACAAAGTGCGGTATGTTCGAAATATAACCGATGTCGGCCATTTAGAGGATGAGGTGGAAGAAACCGGCGAAGATAAAATTTCGAAAAAAGCCCGGCTCGAACAATTGGAACCCATGGAAGTGGTGCAGAAATACATGAACACCTTTCATCACAACATGGAACAACTGAATGTGTTGCCACCCAGCATCGAGCCAAGGGCATCGGGGCATATCATTGAGCAGCAACTGATGATTGAATCGATACTGAAAAACGGGTTTGGCTACGAAAACAACGGTTCGGTGTATTTCGACGTTGAAAAGTACAACAAGGAATATAAATATGGAAAACTTTCGGGGAGAAATCTCGACGACATAAAAGCAAATACCCGCCAGTTGGATGGTCAAAGTGAAAAGACCAATTCGTTTGATTTTGCGCTTTGGAAAAAGGCATCGCCTGAACATATTATGCGCTGGCCATCGAAGTGGGGCGAAGGTTTTCCGGGCTGGCACCTCGAATGTTCGGCAATGAGTACCAAATATTTAGGTGAGCAATTTGATATTCACGGCGGGGGAATGGATTTGACTTTTCCACACCACGAATGTGAAATTGCACAATCAACTGCAAGTCTGGGCCACGAAACAGTCCGATATTGGATGCACAACAACATGATTACCATCGATGGTCAAAAAATGGCACGATCGCTCGGTAATTTTATCACTTTACAAGAACTTTTTACAGGCAAACATAAGCTGCTTAAGCAGGCTTATTCGCCAATGACTATTCGGTTTTTTATTTTACAGGCACACTACCGCAGCACCATCGATTTTTCAAACGAAGCTTTGCAGGCAGCCGAAAAAGGACTGGAACGATTGATGAATGCGGTAAAAACTTTAGATGAACTCTCACCTTCTGAGAAATCGTCGATGGATATTTCAACACTGAAAGAAAAATGTTTTGCAGCGTTAAATGACGATCTGAACAGCCCGATAGCAATTGCCCATTTATTTGATGGAGTGCGAATGATTAATTCAGTTAAAGCTGGTAATGAAAAAATATCAAAAGCGAATTTAGCAGAACTGAAATCGTTTTATCATTCAGTCGTATTTGATATTTTAGGATTGAAACAGGAACAAGCTACAGATTCGGGTGAAAGCGAAATTTTGAAAGGAACAGTTGAACTGCTTATCAAAATCAGAAATGAAGCAAAAGCAAATAAAGATTGGTCAACTTCCGACAAAATCAGGAATGAGCTGAATGAAATAGGTATCGAATTGAAAGATACAAAAGATGGGGTAGAGTGGAAAGCCTCTCCCCGGCCTTCTCCAAAAGAGAGGGAGTAAGAAAAGAATGACGAATTAGATATTAATAAAAAATTTGGTTCCTAACCCTCCCCCTTCGGGGGAGTTGGAGGGAGCTTCTAAATATAATAACATGTTTTCAGGAATAGTAGAAGGATTTGGCACCGTAACTGCCATCGAAAAAGATAAGGAAAATGTACATTTTACATTAACCTGCGCGTTTGCCAACGAATTAAAAGTCGATCAAAGCCTGTCGCACAACGGTGTTTGTTTAACCGTGGTTAATGTTGACAAGGAGGCAAAAACATACAAAGTAACTGCCATAAAAGAGACTTTGCTGAAATCAAATCTGGGTTTGCTCGACGTGGGCTCAAAAGTAAACCTCGAACGCAGCATGATGATGAACGGCCGTTTGGACGGGCATATTGTTCAGGGCCATGTTGACCAAACCGCAATCTGCACTAAAGTGGATGAAGCAGACGGAAGCTGGTATTATACTTTTGAATATGCATTCGATTTGGAAAAAGCTAAACAGGGTTACATGACTGTTGAAAAGGGTTCGGTAACTGTTAATGGGGTCAGCCTCACCGTGGTTAACTCAAAAGATAACTCATTCCAGGTGGCAATTATTCCATTTACGTACGAGGTTACCAACTTTCACACATTTAAAGTAGGTTCGGCGGTAAATATCGAGTTCGATATTATTGGTAAATATTTGAGCAAACTGAATTCATACAAATAAATGAAATATACTGCTTTAATAACAGGTGCGTCAAAAAGAGTGGGCAAAGCAATTGCCGAACATCTTGCTGAAAAAGGTTGGAACATTGCGATTCATTTCAACTCATCGGAGAATCCAGCGGAGGTTTTGGTTAGTGAATTAACTGCAAAATATCCCCAACAAAAATTTATGGCTTTTAAAGCTAATCTAAATGATAATGAAGAAGTTTTGACACTGATTCCAATAGTTTTGGAGGCTTTTGGCCGGATTCATCTGTTGGTCAATAATGCTTCTGTTTTCGACCCTGGGTATTTAAAATCAACCACACCCGAATTTTTCGATGAACAGATGAACGTGAATTTAAAAGCCCCCTTTTTTTTAACACGCGATTTTGCAAATCTTTGTAAAACAGGCATCATCATTAATTTTGTCGATACAAGGGTTACGTCAAACAAATCAAATTTTGCAGCGTACTCCCTTTCAAAAAAAGGACTTTGGGACTTAACCAAAATGGCAGCGCTCGAACTTGCCCCCGATATCAGGGTGAATGCAATTGCACCGGGAGTTACTTTGGCTCCCGAAGAAAAAGACGAAACGTACCTTTTAAACCTGGCCCAAAATACACCCATGAAAAAACCGGGAGGACTTGAGCCCATCATAAAAAGTGTGGATTATATTCTTGAAAATGATCATTTAACAGGCCAACTTCTATTTGCCGATGGAGGCGAAAATTTAGGCCGAAACGCATAAAATATGGCAAAAATACGTGTTAAAAACCTGCTCATCAGAACGTACATCGGTTTTAATCCCGATGAGTTAGTCAACAAACAGGATGTAATCATTAATCTCGAAATCGAAACTGATATTCCTGCTCATGCGATGGAAAAAGATGAACCGGTTGACATTTTCGATTATAAAAAGATTACAAAAAAAATCATCGCGCTGGTCCAGGATGGGCAGTTTAAACTGCTCGAGGTTTTAACCCAAAAAATTCTCGATTTAATTATGGCCGACGATAAAGTAAAATGGGCCCGGGTAGAAGTGGATAAACCCCATGCTTTGCGTTTTGCCGAATCGGTCTCTATGGAAATGGAAGCCAGAAGATAAATTCATGCTATGACTTCCCGTCATAGTATGAATTAACAAAAACAAATGAATTTAGAACCAGGATATTATTACCATATTTTCAATAGGGGAAATAATTCTCAAAAGATATTTTATACAAGAGAGAATTACTTGTTTTTTCTAAAAAAGATGAAAGAGCATATTCCCCAATTTGCATCCTTTGTTGCCTGGTGCTTAATGCCAAACCATTTTCACTGGATTGTTTTTGTTCATAAAGACAGAATTGAAGTTGAAAATAGTCATAGTATGACTTCAAGTCATGCTATGACTAATCCGCAATACCCTACCAAATCCCGAACATTTAATTGCGAAATTGGAATACTTTTACGTTCTTATATGCGTGCAATTCAAAAACAAGAAAAAATTACCGGTTCTATTTTTCAACAACATACGGGAATAAAACCACTTGTTGACGAAATAAAAATAGAACCATCATACTGGAATACAGCTTTTGGAACATTAATAAATATTCCGGCTGGTAAAAGTTATTTACAGACTTGTATTGAGTATGTTCATCAAAATCCGGTGTATTCAGGACTGGTAAAAGATGCCAGTGATTGGGAATATTCTTCGTACAGGGATTTTGTTGGTTTGAGGGACGAAAAACTGTTAGATTATGAATTATTAAAAAAAGAGGGACTTTTTCCGGTTACTGCTATTGATAGTATGACTAATTCAGAAATAAATAATGTAATTATCGGAATCGGTTCCAACATCGATGCAGAAAAAAACATACATGAAATGCTGGAGATTCTTAAAAGTCAGGTTGAAGTTGTAAGGGTTTCCTCATTCATAAAAACCAAACCAATTGGGATAGAAGATCAATCGGATTTTACAAATGGAGCAGTTAAAATCAAAACCAGGCTGAACAGGGAAGAGTTAAACATTCTTTTAAAAAAAATTGAAGATAAAATGGGGCGCGACCGTACCGCTCCAAAATTTGGCCCGAGAAATATCGATCTCGATATTGTGGTATGGAATGGGGAAATTGTTGATGATGATTATTATACCCGCGACTTTTTGCAGAAGAGTGTCCGCGAAATCAGTTAAACAAATCCTTTTTCGAAGTGCTGGTTAAATTGTGAGAAGTTCATCGGGTAGGGTTCGCCAAAGCTGCTTTCATATTTTTTTGTGAACGAACTAAAATTAAACCGGGCCAGATTGATGTTGTTTGTTTTTTGTAACGCCCACACCTGCAAATAAATGGCTTCCTCGTTTAAATCATCGTAATCCAAAATTCGCTGGGCAATTTTTTCAATCTCAGGTAAATTCAGTTCCTTTTGGTAAATCGTTGCCAGGTTCAGTAAATTATCAATAACCTGGTTACCGGTGAATCCTCGTATTTCATCAAGCCAGGGCCAGGTGATGCCTTTTAGGAAACGTCCTCTTCGCACAAAATCAAAAAACGAAATGATTTGCTGTTTTGATAACCCTTCCGGAATCTGGCATAATTTGTGAGCGCTGACATAATCGCAATAAAATGGGTCTTTAATTTTTGCCTGCAAATACCCTCCGGATGAAACAATTTCAACCCCATCGAACCGGAGTAGTAATTTTCGAAGTTTGTTTAGTGTTACCGAACGGTTGTTGGCCACTTTTGCCGATGATATTCCTTTCCATAAAATATCGTTAATATCTCTGACACTCGCTCCGATTCCACTTTTTAACGAATAAATCAAAACAAAAAGAAACAGCTCTTTTACTTTTGGTGTAAACCACTCGGTAATTTCCGCTCCATTATTGTCAACGGCCTTAAATTCGCCAAAAAGTAAAATCTGGTTTTTTGTTATATCAACAGGCTTTCCAAATCCTGTAATTGTATTTTTCTTTTTACGCAGCTTATAAAAAACAAGAAAAAAAAGTCCTGAGACAGCAAAAATAGCGAATAATAAAAGCCATTTATTGGCGCTAAGTCCGGCATTTAGTGATGTGTTTTTTGGATTAATCTGAATTTCTTCATCGAGCGACAAACGATTAATTTCATCGTTCCCGAGAGGCCTGTTCCAGATATATAAATTGTCGATATACCCGCGCAAACTGGCACCCGATGAAAGCGCACTTCCCAAATGAATGTCACCGGTTCCTGAGAAAGGTGGGTGACCATCAGAGCCGCCAATGTACTGGCCATTTAAAAAGATTGATTGTTCGCCGGTTTCAATGATGTAGCGCCACGATAAGTGATACCAGATATTTGGCGATAAAGTCCTGTTTGCTACATAATCGTTGGCCCACAATCCAAAATAGGGATGGCCTGAACGCAAAATCAGGTGGAGTCCCCGGCGGTAACCCGATTCATAGTTGCCTAAAATTGCATTGTCGCCAAATTCAAGTATTTCGGTAAATTTTACAAAACAGCTCACTGTAAAACTGCTGTTTCGTAACCCATAGTTTTCGGGTTTCCCCAAATTGATACTTGCATTTTCTGGCAACCGTAAAACATTTCCCCGTGTAATGTCCTGAATGAAAGAAAAATTCTCCCCTTCAAAATTTTGCGATGAATTTACAGCATTCATAATAATTTCTTCAAAACTAAAACTGCCCGTCATATCCTCGTTTAATTTTAAAGGCGCACCCAAAACCGTATAGCTTTCAGGTACAGTCATTTCTCCGGTTACTACCATTTGTTCTGGCGTCATCTTAAACCCTGGTACAAAAGGGCTTAAAATGAGTTCCTCGCCCCCCCTGTATGGAAAACTGAATTTGCCACCTGTAAATAAAATGTCTGGATTTTTCCAGAAAACTTTGTCGAAATTTTTATCCGCATTTTTAACAACTCCTTTAATCCAGGTGAAGGAGTTTAATTGGTCAACAATAAAATCGAAGTTTAAAATTTCATTTCCCACAAAAATAAAGTTGGGTCTTTTCCCATATTTTTTCCAGTTTTCAAGCAGAAAATTGATATAGTCGGGTACCAGGTTTCGGCTTAATTGGTTGGGTGGTACCTGGGTTGGTAATTGTTCGAAATTTTTTATAATGAACAATTCCTGGTTCACTTTCTCCTTGTTTTCACCGGTAAGTATGTTGCCCGAAATTGGTGTGGCTGAAATTTCGAATGAATAATTTTTCATCTGGTGCAAAACCCTGCTTTCACCTGAATAATTACCGTCGATAAAAAAAATAACCCTGCGATTAGCCTGGACAAGATATTCCTGCGATGGCCAGGTTTCTCCCTGCGGAAGATAAAACAGGTAAGGTGATATTTTTGAAGCGCCAATTAATGAATCGAGCAGAAGAATATTGTGGTCAAAATGGATAAAAACAGGAATAATCTTCGATGGGTTTTCCTGAATAATCGGTTGAAGTTTATCTAAAACTGTTTCCAGAAGTTCGTATGAATTCTGTAGCAATATTTTTTTATTTTTTACAATTAGTTCAATTTCAATACCAGTAGAACCATTTCTTTGTAAAAGATTCCAAATTTGCTGGTTGTTTATATTTTGAGAAGTGATTTTGGTAATCAGAAATGAATTGTCTGAAATGTCGGTAGCATAAGTTGCAATGTTTGTGCAAAAAAGGAGGATGAAAGTATATATTGGATAATAAAAAACTCTGTTTTTCACGCTTTATGATTTAACGAAAACACATCCCTTCTTTCTTAATTTCGAATTATTTTTTTGCCAAATGTATTAAAATAGATGGAATCTAAAAATATTTTAAACTTTTTTTAGATTCCATAAAATAAACTATTTCAGGTAGTTAAAATTATAATTAAGATGAAATTAAGTGTTGGTTAACCAGGAAATGGGTTGTTGGTTAAGTTTTTAATAACACTGCGCGTTTAAATTGTAAACAAATTATATTTTGGAATGACTGATAAATCAATCAAAAGAAGACATTACTTGTTGTTTATTGCCGGAGGTTTAAGTGTAATCCTTTTTCTGGCTTTGTCGAACAAAACAATTCATTACACGTCAACCAATGAATTTTGTGCCAGTTGCCATGTGCATCCACATGCCGATGTAACCTGGAAACTTTCAGCCCATCACAATACCCGCAGCGGTGTTTCGGTTAATTGTGTTGATTGCCATTTGCCGCCTCAAGACCAGCAGTTTCGATTCCTCACACGCAAGGCTTATCATGGAATGCATGATTTTTATGTTTACATGACGAAAGATTCATCAGAAATTGACTGGACCGAAAAACGGTCGATCGATGCTGCAAAAAGATTTGTTTATGAAGATGGTTGCAAGAAATGCCATACCAATCTGTTCCCTTCAACATTGAATTCACTCGGCGCAGAATCACACCTGAAATACATTCGCAATCCTGAGAATTCATCGTGTTTGCAATGTCATTTAAATGTAGGGCATTATCGTGGTAAAACCGGGTTAACAAGCGCTGAGGAGTTAATCTCGGGTTCAAAAGAGATTTTTACAGGGCCTGCGGTTATTGAAAAATTTGCCACGTTCGATGAAAAAATCCCCGGAACTTCGGTTTCATTTAAAATGGTAGCCATTCCCGGGGGTGAATTTAAAATGGGTACTCCCGATGATGAGGCATTCAGAAGAGGCGATGAAGGACCTGTAATTCAAGTTGCAGTTGACAGCTTTTGGATGGGAGAAATTGAAGTTTCATGGAACGAGTATCTCGCTTTCTTTAATGCAACCAGCTCGCAGGGACGAAAAGAAGCGGTGGAAACCGATGAAGAAACCGATGGTATATCAGGTGCAACTCCGCCTTGGGGAGCGCCCGACCAGGGATGGGGTAAAGGTTCCCGGCCGGCTATTACTATGAGCCACCTGGGCGCTGTGACTTATTGCCGGTGGTTGAGCAGTGTAACCGGTAAAAAATACAGACTTCCAACCGAAGCAGAGTGGGAATATGCTGCAAGAGCGGGAACAAACACTCCATATTTCTTCGAAGGCTCTCCAAACGATTACGAAACACTGGGTTTTTGGAGAAAACTTTTTGGCGCCGATACAACGGTTATCAACTCGTATGTAATCTACCAGGAAAACAGCGGAAACAGGACCCGACAACCCGAAATTGTATGGGCAAATCAGTTTGGGTTAAAGAATATGATAGGAAATGTTGCTGAATTTTGTCTGGATTTTTATGATCCGGCAGTTTATTCAAAATATCCAAAAACTGTGGTCAGAAATCCCCGCGGGCCGCGTGATGGAATGGAACGCGTTGTAAGGGGCGGGGCTTACAATTACTCTGCAAAAGATTTAAGGGTTGGCCGGCGCGGTTTCACCCGCACCAAGGACTGGCTGGTAACCGATCCGCAGATTCCAAAAAGTATATGGTGGTATTCCGATTGTAAAAATGTTGGCTTCAGGGTGATATGCGAATACGATAAATCAGAAATAAATTCAAACCAAAACATTAACTAAGATATTATGGAAAACAGTCAATTTTCACGCAGAAATTTTCTCGGTAAATCGGCGCTCATTGGTGCAGCCGGTGTTATCGGGATGAATGTGCTGACTTCCTGTAGTTCAAAAACAAAAAATGTGGATTACGTATTTCCTCCTGTATTGGATAAAGCCCCTGACGGGGTAAAACTTCGGGCAGGACTTGTAGGATGCGGAAACCGGGGAACTGGCGCCGCCCTAAATTTCCTGTCTGCCGGAAACGGTTTGGAACTGGTTGCATTAGCCGATGTTTTTGAAGATAAAGTATGGGACTGTAGAAGTAAACTAAGTAAGCAACGCGTTGAAGTACCGGAAAAGAATTGTTTCTGGGGTTTCGACAGCTACAAAAGTTTGCTCGATGTTGATTTGGATATTGTTATCCTTGCAACACCGCCGCATTTCAGGCCAGCTTATTTTGATGCCTGTGTTCAGGCTAAAAAACATGTTTTTATGGAAAAACCGGTTTGTGTTGATCCAGTAGGGGCGCGCCAGATTATTGCCACATCAAAAAAGGCCGAAAATATGGGATTGACCGTGATTACCGGAACTCAGCGCCGCCATCAGCGCGATTATCTCGAAACTTACAGGCAGGTGGCTTCGGGCGCCATTGGCGAAATTGTGTCGGCAAAAGCCTGGTGGCTGCAAAGCCATGTCTGGTTCCGCACCCGCGAAGAGGGCTGGAGCGATATGGAATATATGATTCGTAACTGGAACAACTTCTGCTGGTTATGTGGCGATCATATTCTGGATACTCATGTTCACAATATTGATATCATTAACTGGTTTTTAGGCAAAAATCCGGTTGAAGCTGTTGGTTTTGGAGGCCGCGCCCGCAGGTTAACCGGCGACCAGTATGACTTTTTCAGTATTGATTTTAATTACGGAAACGGGGTTTTTTCACATAGCATGTCACGTCAGATTGATGACTGCGCCAATACTTTGGGCGAACATATTGTTGGGACCAACGGATACACCAATTGTAAAAACACTGTTTATAATTTAGACGGTTCGGAAAAATGGAAATACGAATATCCTAAAAATAAGGATGGCAAATCGACAGAGATTGTTGCAGTTTCGCCTTACGTGCAGGAACATATCAGCCTGGTAACCTCAATCAGAACAAACAAACCGGTGGTTGAAGCCGAACGTACAGCCATTTCAACATTAACCGCTATCATGGGCCGCACTGCCGCATACACCGGGCAATTGGTAACCTGGGAAGAAATGATGGGCTCAACCATGAAACTGGGGCCTGAAAAATACGAAATGGGACCTGTAAGTGCGGAATTTCCAGTTCCAATACCAGGAACCCAGCATAAAACATAAAGATTTTCAATATGATTTCTGTTGTAATACCACTGTTAAACGAAACTAATCTTGTTTCGCAACTGATGGATGAGATTTTTGAAAGTCTTCAATCCACAGGCGAAATATTTGAGGTTATTTGTGTTGACGATGGAAGCACGGATTCGACGCTTGAAAAACTGTTGCGGTTCAGAAATAAAGACAACCGGTTAAAAGTTATTTCATTTTCCAGAAATTTCGGGTTGCAGGCAGCGCTTACGGGAGGTTTGGATTTTGCCAAAGGCGATTATGTAATAATTATGGATGGCGATTTTCAGGATCCACCAGAATTAATTCCGGTACTGTACAGTAAAATCATTGAAACAAATGCCGACGTTGTAACGGCTGTCCGTGAGCAGCGGAATGAGAAATTATCGCGTAAAATTTATACCAATATTTTCCACCATGTTTTTAGCAGCATATCCGAAAGTAAGCAGATTGCAAATGCCGGTAATTTTTGCATCATGAACAAAAAAGCTCAGCAGGCCATTTTGCGGTTTACCGAGCGGAATCGTTATTTCCCGGGAATACGGAATTTTATCGGGTTTAAACATCATTTTATTTTATTCGACCGCCCCGAAAGGTTAAAAGGTGAGGCAAAAATGAGCCGTAGAAAACTGTTCGAAATGGCTGCCGATGCCATTTACTCTTTTTCGAAATGGCCGATAAAAGCCTGTCTTTACTTTGGATTACTGGGAATATTGATTTTTTTGGGAGCTATTGTTTACACTTTGGTTTCAAAATTTGCCGGTTATGCACCCATTGGCTGGTCGTCCACTTTTCTGGCGGTATGTTTCTTTGGTTCGGTTCAGTTAACATTTTTAGGGTTGATTGGCGAATACATTTACCGCATTTTTAAGGAAGTTCAAAACCGTCCGATTTACATTGTTAAAGATATTTATGTATAATGCTGTCAATATAATTACTGCACGAAATGCTTTTGTGGCGAGCTTGGTTTTTGCCGCTATTTTGCTTGTATTTCTGGCCCCAAAAGCTGCGGTAAATGTTGATGAGCAGTTGCATTACCCACACGCAAAAAAAGTGATAAACTGGTATTTTACAGGAGGTAAAGATCAATCGTGCCTTGATACGCCGGTCACAAATTTGAAATACTACGGACAGTCGGTAGATAATTTTACTGCGTTGGTTAACCGTGTTTTCAATATTGAAAACGAATTTTTAACCCGGCATTTTACAGGTGCATTTTTTTTCTGGGTGTTGCTCCTGTTTTCAGGGTTAGTTGGTTTTCAGGTTTCCG
>Ga0210023_1002275_pt1 | contig 12770 bp, 14 predicted proteins | sample CryGeymeta201524_FD_183987 | JGI IMG/M metagenome (GOLD analysis project Ga0210023, IMG submission 183987) | Groundwater microbial communities from Crystal Geyser aquifers in Utah, USA - Crystal Geyser metaG 2015-24 (SPAdes) (version 2) | ecosystem: Environmental > Aquatic > Deep subsurface >... | reverse complement strand
ATAATATAAGAAGTTAGAAACAGGATAAAAACTAAACAAGTAATTCGGCTTGCCAGATATCTCTTTTCGAAAAAATTAATTTTTAGAATTTTTAATGCCAGTAGATTCATTGTATTAAAATTTAGTTTTAAAGCAAACGTAAATCTTATAACTTTTATTATTAAAGGCTTACGGACATTAATCCTTTAAATAACTTTCGGTTAAGAACTTACTATTTCGTTACTAACAGCTGTCTGCCGCACCTTGCTTCCCGGATAAACTTTCAACGCTTCTTCCAGAATTTTCAGACAGAATGCCAAATCTTCCTTCTTCAAAACATAAGCAATTCGAACCTGGTCGATACCGTTTTTAGGATCGGTATAAAAACCGGTAGCGGGCGCCATAAATAAGGTCTGGTTTTCATAGTCAAAGTCGGATAACAGCCAGGCACAGAATTTATCGGCATCGTCAACCGGAAGTTTAGCAACGGTATAAAAAGCGCCCATGGGGATTGGCGAGTAAACGCCATTAATACGGTTTAACCCGTCAATCAGAAACTTTCGGCGATTAACGTATTCGTTGTAATTGTGCAGCATGTATTTCGGGTCGGCGTCTATGGATGCTTCGGCTGCAATCTGGCCAATCAGTGGCGGACTTAAACGGGCCTGACAAAACTTAATCACATTTTTCCGTACTTCAGCATTTTTAGTAATTAAAGCTCCTATGCGTAAGCCACATTCGCTGTACCGTTTCGAAACCGAATCGATTAACACCACATTTTGCTCAATCCCTTCGAGGTGAAATGCCGAAATATACGGAGCGCCGGTGTAGCAAAATTCACGATAAACCTCATCTGAAAAAAGATACAAATCGTATTTCTTTACCAGGTCACGAATGGCGTCCATCTCTTCCTGCGTGTACAAATAGCCTGTCGGGTTATTCGGGTTGCAAATTAAAATTCCCTTAGTTTTAGGTGTAATCAGTTTTTCAAATTCCTCAACCGGAGGCAAAGCAAAACCATCCTCAATGCGGGCAACAATGGGTTTTATTTTTGCACCGGCCACAATGGCAAAAGCTTCATAATTGGCGTAAGCCGGTTCGGGAACAATAATTTCGTCGCCCGGATCCAGACAACTCATAAACGCAAAAGTAACCGCTTCGCTTCCGCCGGTGGTAATAATAATATCCTCGATACTTACATCAATATCAAACCTTTTGTAATAACCAACCAGTTTGCTTCTGAGCGAACGAATTCCTTCGCTCGGAGAATATTCAAGAATCTTTCTGTCGATATTTCTAATCGCGTCCATCGCAACCTGCGGGGTTGGCAAATCGGGCTGGCCGATATTTAAATGATATACTTTTCTTCCTTTCTCCTTGGCTTTATCGGCCAGGGGAGCTAATTTGCGGATTGGCGAGTCGGGCATTATTTTGCCCCTGTCGGATACTGATGGCATATTATCAATTAATTTTAAAGAAAATGCAAATATATAAGTATCAAATTGAAATAAAATTTTTATCATGTTTTTATAATCGTTGCCTGCCTACTTTTGACGATCGAAATAAATTAAAATTTACGAAAATGATTATTGGGGTCCCAAAAGAAATTAAGAATAACGAGAATCGCATTGCGCTTACACCTGCGGGTGCAGCAGAGTTGGTAAAACGTGGCCACGAAGTTTATATTCAGGCTGGTGGTGGTAATGGCAGTGGTTTTAAAGATGAAGATTATATTGCCGCCGGTGCAATTATGTTGCCAACAATTGAGGACGTTTATGGAATTGCGGAAATGATTATGAAAGTAAAAGAACCCATTCAATCGGAATATAAACTGATTAGAAAGGGACAAATTCTTTATACCTATTTTCATTTTGCATCATCACAAACCCTGACCATGGAAATGTTAGGTAACGGTTCTGTATGTCTGGCTTATGAAACCGTTGAACTAGATGACCGCTCGCTGCCGTTGCTGGTTCCGATGAGCGAGGTTGCAGGACGTATGTCGGTGCAGGAAGGCGCCAAATACCTCGAAAAAACTTACGGTGGTTACGGTGTTTTGCTGGGCGGAGTGCCAGGGGTGCTTCCGGCAAAAGTGTTGATAATTGGAGGAGGAATTGTGGGTACTGAAGCCGCAAAAATGGCTGCCGGATTGGGCGCTGATGTTACTATTATGGATGTGTCGTTAAAACGCCTGCGTTACCTCGACGACATTATGCCGGCCAATGTAAAAACCATGATGAGCAACGAATACAACATCCGAGAAATGGTTAAAACCCATGATTTGGTCATTGGGGCCGTTTTAATTCCGGGTACAAAAGCGCCTCATTTAGTTACTATTGATATGCTGAAAACCATGCGCCCGGGAACAGTTTTAGTTGACGTGGCTGTTGACCAGGGAGGTTGTTTCGAAACTACAACTGCTACAACCCACGCTGAACCGGTTTTTATTATCGATGAAATTATTCATTATTGCGTTGCAAATATGCCGGGCGCAGTGCCTCGCACGTCAACCATGGCACTAACAAACGCCACTCTGCCGTATGCAATCCAAATTGCTGAAAAAGGATGGAAAAAAGCATGCATCGACAGCATTCCGTTGCGCAAGGGATTGAATGTTGTGGATGGGAAAGTAGTTTACAAAGGAGTTGCAGAAGCTTTCAATTTACCTTTTCAGAAAGTTGAATCTGTACTTTAATAAAATCAAGTGGTTTTAATATATTTTTGAAGATTTACAAACCTTGAGAAAAAAGCTTTTCGTCAACTAACGAAAGGCTTTTTGTTTTACAGCTTAATTGGTATATTTAAGCGTCTAAAAATCGAATATGAAAAGCTCACGAGAACGACTTTACGAAATCATTTTTGAAGCCGACACGCCCGCCGGAAAACTGTTTGATATTGTATTGCTGATTGTTATCTTAATCAGCATTGTGTTGGTTATGCTTGAAAGTATCTGTTCGGTTAACAACAAATATCACCACATATTAATTGTATTGGAGTGGACAATAACCGTAATTTTTTCTATTGAATATTTGTTACGCATTTTAATAGTTAAAAAGCCATTCCGTTATATTTTTAGTTTTTACGGAATTATCGATTTTCTTTCAGTAATCCCCACTTACATGAGTTTATTTATAGTTGGATCTCAAAGTCTTATTGTAATTCGCATTCTCAGGTTGCTTCGGGTTTTCAGAATTCTGAAACTCACACGCTATACATCCGCCGGACGATTTCTTGCCAAATCAATGTGGGCAAGTCGAGAAAAGATTTCAATATTTATCTTTTTTGTATTAGCCATTGTAGTTATAATGGGTACAGTTATGTACTTAATTGAAGGCGAAGCAAATGGATTTACCAGCATACCAACCAGCATATACTGGGCAATTGTAACATTAACCACAGTTGGTTATGGAGATATCAGTCCGCAAACGCCGGTCGGACAGTTTATTGCCAGCCTGGTAATGATAATGGGTTATGCCATAATCGCGGTTCCTACCGGAATTGTTACTGCCGAAATGATGAAACCTTCTACTGTTCATGCAAATACACAGGTTTGCCCAAAATGTTTGTTCGACAAACATGATGATGATGCTGAATTTTGCAAAAAGTGCGGGACAAGAATTATTGAGACCGAACAAATTCAGGATTAAAGCTGAAAAGCCTATTTAATTAATTCAATATCAATAATTTTATAAAAATCGAAATTTGTAAATCGGGTAGAGCAATCTTCCTCTTTTTCGCCCAAAACAATTAAAACAGCAACAGGCTTTTCAATTTCATATCCGACAACACTGCCAACAATTCCACTTTCAGTTCTTATAATTTTGTCTCCAATTTTAATATCCCAACCCCAGCAACACATGCATTTTTCGGGGTGAAATGCAACAACATCTGCTTTCATTTGGCTTTCCGGATTATCATACGAACAATTAGTTATCAATAAGAAAACCAGCATCGTTAAAAAAAAAATTCTCTTCTTCATGATTTCGGATATGTAATATTTTTAAAGATATTGAGAACACAAAAAAAGTTGCTTTTAAATCAAAAATACATACAGTTGACAACATCTAAACATTTGTGGATATTTAAACGTCTCATTTTTGATTCTGATTTTCCCAAAAAACTATTTTTGCAGCAAACTGAAAAAGAAATGAAACAGTATTTACATCTTTTGGAAACCATCTTAAAAGAAGGCTCGGATAAACCCGACCGCACCGGAACCGGCACAATCAGCAGGTTTGGCCACCAAATGCGATTCGATTTAAGCGAAGGGTTCCCGGTGGTTACCACAAAAAAGTTGCACCTGAAATCAATCATCCACGAATTGCTGTGGTTTCTGGCCGGCGATACAAACATAAAATACCTGACTGATAACGGAGTTCGAATCTGGAACGAGTGGGCTAATGAAGATGGTAATCTTGGCCACATTTACGGCTACCAGTGGCGCAGTTGGCCAACGCCAGAGGGTAACCATATCGACCAGATTAACAAGGTAGTTGATTCGATAATAAATAATCCCGATTCGCGCCGCCACATTGTCAGCGCATGGAATGTGGGCGAGTTGGACAAAATGAACCTCCCTCCCTGCCACGTGCTTTTTCAGTTTTATGTGGCCGGCGGGAAACTCTCGTGCCAGTTGTACCAGCGCAGCGCCGATGTTTTTCTCGGAGTTCCGTTTAATATTGCATCTTACGCACTGCTCACTTTAATGGTGGCACAGGTTACCGGTTTACAACCCGGTGATTTTGTGCACACTTTTGGCGATGTCCATATTTATTCAAACCACATTGAACAGGTAAAACTGCAACTCACCCGCGAACCTTTTCCACTGCCAACAATGAAAATCAATCCGGCAGTAAAAAACATTTTCCATTTTAAATTTGAAGATTTTGAGTTAATTAATTACCAGGCACATCCGCATATTAAGGGAGAAGTGGCAGTATAAACAAAACAACAATATTCACTTGAGATTTGAAATTTTTAACATTATGATTCACAAAAACATCTCAATCATAGTAGCCATAGCCGAGAATTTCGCGATTGGCAAAAACAATGAATTGCTTTTTCACCTGCCCACCGACCTGAAAAGGTTTAAGGAAATTACCACCGGGCACAGCCTGATTATGGGCCGCAATACGCTGCTTTCGCTGCCTAAATGGCCACTGCCCAACCGCCGGCACATTGTAATTACCGACAAAAAAGACGATATTTTCCCCGGTTGCGAAGTGGTTTTTTCGATTGATGAAGCCATTGAAAAAGTGAAAGACGAACCTGAAAGTTTTGTAATTGGCGGAGGAATGATTTACCGCCAGTTTTACCCGCTGGCCGGAAAACTGTATTTAACGGTCGTACATCAACCTTTTGATGCTGATATTTTCTTTCCGGAAATCAATTATTCGGAATGGATTGAAACTACACGCGAAGATTTTTATGATGAAAAGAATGGGTTCAGCTATTCAAATATTAATCTGAAAAGAAGATATTTATCAGAAAATTAGAGGCTGAAGCCATTTATTGAGACACTATTTTACACAGGGCTTAAGCCCTGTGCAAAACCATAAAACCAAAATCGGCTTTAGCCATTAACTTGTAAACAATGAATAAACTGCTTTTTGTAATCCTGTTTTTTTGTTTTTCACTCACAGGATTTGCTCAAAACAAACCGCTTCTGCATTTAAAATACGAACAAAATTACACCCCAACCTACGCTGAAGTAATTGAAATGTTCCAACTTCTCGATAAAAACTACGAAAATGCTGTTTTGTTCGAGAAAGGATTGACCGACTGTGGCAAACCTCTCCATTTATTTGTCATCAACAGCGAATCGGAATTTAATCCTGAAAAAATCCGCCGGCAGGGAAAATCCATTTTACTCATCAATAATGGAATTCATCCCGGCGAACCCGAAGGAATTGATGCCAGCCTTATGTTTGCCGATGACATTCTGCGGAACAAGGACGGCATGGCAAAACTTCTCAAAAAAACTGTGATAATCATTATTCCCGTGTACAACATTGGCGGCCACCTGAACCGCAGCGCCTTCAACCGCTCGGGACAAACTACCCCGTATGAAACCGGGTTCCGCGGAAATTATGCCAACTATGACCTGAACCGTGATTTCACCAAATGCGACTCCGAAAATGCACGTAGTTTCAGTAAAATATTTACCGAATGGAACCCCGATGTTTTTCTCGACACCCACACCACCAACGGCAGTGACCACCAGTACAGCATCACACTCATTCAACCGTCACCTGCATTATTTCCGCCGGTTATGGAAAAATTTATCCGCAACAAACTTGTACCTGATTTATACAGCGGGATGAAAAAAGGAGATTATGAACTCATTCCGTACGTGGACTATTTTTATGATGACCCAAAAAATGGCATTGCTGCTTCACTTGGCGGACCGAGGTTTTCATCGGGATTTGCCGGCCTTTTTCACAGTTTTGGCATGATGACCGAAAACCAGATTTACCGTAACTTTCCCGACCGTGTAAAATCGTGTTACCAATTTATTTGGGTACTTGCTGAATTTACGTCAGAAAACAGTGAAGCCATAAAAAAATCGAGATTGGATGGAATGAAAGAATCACTGGCAATGAAAAAATACCCGGTGAGTTTTGTGCTCGATACCACCCAATTCCGCATGATTGAATTTAAAGGCTTCGAAGTAGCAAAAGAGCAAATCAGCCCGGTGACGGGCCTGCCACGTTTTGGCTACGACACTGCAAAACCTTACACCGCGCAGGTTAAATATTTCGATGAGTTTAAAAAAGCTGAATTTGTGGATGTGCCTGAATTTTATATCCTGCCACAGAGTTATCACGAAATAGTTGAAAAACTCGATATGCTGAACATCAGCTATTCGCGTTTAAAATCCGATTCTCTTATTTCCGTAACAGTAGATTATTTTGATGATTTCAGCAGTCCGGTCAAACCTTACAACGGCCACTTTTATCACGACAAAGTGGTTACGCACAGCGAAAAACAACAGATGCAGTTTTATGCCGGCGACCTCATGATTCCTATCCGCCAGGTAAAAATAAAGTATTTACTCGAAATGTTTGAACCAAAAGCTTCCGATTCCTTTTTCCGATGGAACTTTTTCGACAATATTCTCGATCAGCGCGAATATTTTTCATCGTATGGATTTGAAGAAAATACACTGAAATATCTGAATGAACATCCTGAATTCAAGGCTGAGTTTATGAAAGTCCGCACACAGGATTCAATCCTGGTTGGAAATCACCGCGCACAGCTTGCCTGGATTTATAACAACTCGGAGTGGCTCGAAAAAACCTGGAAACGTTACCCAGTCGGGAAAATATTTCAATAGACTCCTACGCAAGTAATTTTCCCAGATTATCGAACTTGTTGTTGTAATCCTCCATCGAACGTTTTATAACCTCGTAGGCTTCTTCGGTTCCGTAAGTTGTTGGTATTTCGGTGTAACGGTCTTCGCCGGGCATATCTTTGTAAGTGAGAAAGTAATGTTCGAGCCGCTGAATTACAATTTTCGGCACTTCGGTAATATTTTTGAAATGCCCGTAAACCGTATCATTTCTGAGAACTGCAATAATTTTGTCATCAGCCTGGTTACCGTCAATCATCCTGAAACCGCCAATTGGCCGTGCATTTACCAGCAGGTCACCATGAGCCAGTGTTTTTTCTGTTAAAACGCAAATATCAATGGGGTCGCCATCGCCTTTAATATCTTTTCTGCCGGTTTTTTCGTTGCACAAATCTCCAACACCATCGCCGCAATAGGTTTGCGGAATAAAACCATACAATGCCGGTATAACATTGGAGAATTTCTGTGGACGGTCAACCCTGAGGTAACCACTTTCCTTGTCGATTTCGTATTTCACCGTGTCGGTTGAAACCACTTCGATAAAAGCTGTTACCTCAACCGGAGCTTCTTTGCCGATAAAAACCCCGTGCCAGGGATGTGATTTATAACGAAGTCCCATTAATCTTCCGATGGGATCGGATAGCCTGTCTGCCATTTTGTAAATTTTTTGTTTACCAGATGAACCAATATCTTTCGATTTGGTTCACCTGTTTTGTTAAATGAAACAAATTTTTAATCACGCCAAAACAGCTTCCGACCTGTTTCCTGCTTTGTCAACCGCCACAACTGCAATTCCGGCTTTCGCATCGGTTTCAAAAACAAAAGGTTTGCTTCTTAAAAGCTGAGGTTTATGTTCAACTTTTGCGGCTAACTGACCTCCTATCATCACTTCGTAATGAGAAATAGGCGCTTCGTCTGCAAAAGCAGAGTTCCAGATAATTTTGTTTTCAGTGATTTGCAGATTATGCGGCGCCGAAAGACCCTGTTTTTCTATAGCCTGAAAATAGTTGGTTTTACCTTCCTTCACATTGGCCGCGTATTGTTCAATTTTCAACCGTTCATCTGCAGCTAACCCGTTAGGTTCAATTTGGGCTGCGTAAAAATTCTGCACCAGTTGGCATTTCATCGGGTCTTCATCGATATGACCAATTCCGATAATTAAAGTATGCACTCCGGGTGTGGTCAGCGCGTATTCAATCAGCGGGCGGCTGGGCAATTCGGGCGAACCTACATTCATATAAACATCTTCAGGAGCACGCGACCAATCCGGTTTTTTGTGATACATGGCTGCATCGGCAAAAACCTTCATGCCGATTATTCCCATTCCCTTGGCTTCAGCAACCGGAATCACATTGTACTGCATGTTCATTTTCTGTTTGTCGTTGGCATTGATGGCAACCAACATTCCGTCTAAAATTCCCCACTCATCACGCTGAATCATATCCATCATTGCCGGTGGATTGGCATGACCTGAGAAACCAATGTGCCGGATGAGCTTTTCATTTTTCGGGTTCATTCCAGTGAGATTGGTTCCATCGCGCAAATCGCGCAGGGCAACCAGTGCGCCAAAATTACCTTCGGGGTCGAGCGGTGTTTCAAGACCTTCATATAAAACATCAATTTCTTCGGTTTTGTGCAAAGTGTGAATCAATACCATATTTAAATATGAACCTTCGGGATAGTTGCCTTCGCCATCTCCAAAAAGCTGTGTTAGAGAACGTTTTACATCGTCAACCGCGCATTTCACGTTTTCACCATTCGACCAGTTTACAACACCTTCGCGTTCGGGCCAGCCGGGTTTTCCCCAACGCATGGCGGTTTTGCTGGTGAGCCAGATGGATTTTCGCAATGTTTCGTTATAGCCTTCTTCCCCCGGAATCAGTTTTAACTTTTTGAATGCCTCGTGATAATGCAACTGGCTTTTGGCATACAGGTTCGACGTGTCAAAATAGTTGATTCCCAAATCGAAAGCTTTCAGAATGATTGGCACAGGATCAACACCTTCGGGAGTCCACTGTATTGAGGCCTGTCCGCCCAGCGCGATTGTGGTAACATCGAAACCGAGGTTGCCAAACTTGCGTTTCATCGGTGCCGGTACTTTTTCAACATTGCAGCCGCCGAGAGACATAGCTGAAACGGCGGCAGTGGTTGCAGCAGAAACTTTAATAAAATTCCTGCGCGAAATCGGGTACTTTTTGTTCGTTGACATAATTAGATTTTTTTGATTTTGGTTTAAAAGTACTGAATATTTACCACTTAGCCAATATCGTTATAGTTCTTGCCGGTGAACTTTTCCAAAGTTCAAAACTTTGGAAAAGTTGAAAAACCGGAACGTTTAATTTATGCCAGCAAAATCTCCGCCGGTATTTTTAATCCTTTGTATAATAACTTTACCATTTTAAGAGTCATTTTTCTTTTTCTGTTTAAAATCTCACTGACCCTGCTTTGGCTTCCCAAATATTTTACCTTATCCTCTTTACTCATACCCATTTGTTCCATTCTGAATTTTATCGCATCTATGGGGTCAGGCGGGGCAATTGGATAATGTTTCATTTCGAAGGATTCAACCAAAGTAACCAGTAAATCCAATTCATCACCATTACGTGTATCTCTTTTTGACCCCCATAATTCTTCAATCTTTTTGATTGCTAAGGTATAATCCTGTTCTGTTTTTATTGGTCTTATATCCATAATCAAATTGTTTTTGCATCAATTGCAGGATTTTTCTCTTATTTTGAAACAGGGGCAGTTTTCTTCCTGGTTCCGGGATGTTGTTTACCTGTCAGTGATGCCAGGGTTCGATGCAATGGATTGAGGATAGTAACACCAATAATTTCCTTTGTATCAGCCTGTACCCTGATAATTGTACCTTCACCAATATCAACTCCTTCTGCTTTCTGTGGATTACCGAATGAGATATAAAGCACATCTACTTCTGCATCGTAATCCCATTTTATTTTGTCTTTTCTTTCCGATATATTTAAGGTTTCCATATCACCCGTCTTTTTTTATTTATACTTCTGCTAAAATATGCAGTTAAAATGGATCCATCAAGTTTGCTGGTTTCCTTATACACTACAAAGCCAATGGCAAACGAAATGTCGTTATAAACAATCAGCAGCTTATCCCTTCCCGATCTGCGGGCGCAGGACAGGCAGTTGCAAACGATAAAAAATATACTCCTTCCGGATTCCGAAATTTATATTTTCTGCTCACATTATTTTAGTTTTGTCTGCCGATGAACTTTTCCAAAGTTAAAAACTTTGGAAAAGTTATCTTGGAAAAGATGAAAAACCGGAAGAAACCAAAATCAAATTCCGTTTTTTTTTGGACTGGAAATTTGTTTTTAAGTATTGGCAAGGATTGTTTATCAACGAAAGTAGCAAAGTCAAAATTTTGTTTTAGTCTAACTTTTGTCATATTGTTGTATTCTGATTGTAAAGATATCTGCTCTAATCGTAACATCTTTAGTTTTTAAGTTGAAGTAAAAAGATAACGACAAAAACGAACTGCCCGAATTTTTAAATCCCAAAAAATCGCCTAAAAAATAACTTTTCCCGTTTCACTCTGTTATATTGTAGCATTAAAATAGATTACAACATGATAGAAAACAAATTAATTATTCCAGGTAAAATTGGGGCTTTTGAAACAAAAAACCGGATTGTGATGTCGCCAATGACTCGGTGCCGGGCGCTGGGAAATATTCCCAACGAACTAATGGCAACTTATTACAAACAACGGGCAGGGGCAGGATTAATAATTACAGAAGGAACTTCACCATCGCCAAATGGATTGGGTTATGCACGGATTCCCGGAATTTTCAGTAACGAACAGGTTCAGGGTTGGAAAAAAGTTACTGCTGCGGTGCACGAAAATGGCGGTAAAATCGTTGTGCAACTTATGCACACCGGTCGAATCAGTCATGCGCTAAACCTGCCGGCCGATGCAAAAATTCTGGCTCCTTCGGCAGTTAAACCCGCAGGACAAATGTGGACCGATTCGCAGCAAATGCAGGATTTTTCCATACCAAACGCAATGACAGCGGAAGAGTTGAAACAAACAAAAAATGAATTTATTACTGCTGCAAAAAATGCAATGGAGGCAGGTTTCGACGGAGTGGAACTGCACGGTGCAAACGGTTATTTGCTCGAACAGTTCCTTTCGCCAATCAGCAATATCCGCACTGATAATTACGGCGGGACAATTGAAAACCGATGCCGGTTTGTGTTGGAAGTTACCGCTTTGGTTGCAGGTTCAATCGGGAAAGAAAAAACCGGGATTCGTTTATCTCCATACGGTGTGGCCAGCGATATGCCGCATTATGATGAAATAGACGAAACTTATGATTATCTGTCGAAGCAACTGAATGATTTGGGAATTGCGTACATTCATCTGGTTGATCATTCCGCAATGGGAGCTCCCGAAGTACCGTTAAAAATTAAAAAAATTATTCGTCAGAATTTTAAAAACACAATCATCCTTGCAGGAGGTTACGAAGCAGAAAAAGCAGAATCTGACCTTCAGGAAAAACTTGGTGATTTTATCGCTTTTGGACGGCCTTTTATAAATAATCCCGATCTTGTTACAAGGTTGAAAAATAATCTGCCATTATCGCAGGATTTGAAAATGGATTTGTTTTATTCCGCCGATGAAAATGGATACACCGATTACCCGTTTTATTCTGAATAAAAAAGAATCTAAAATTAATGTCGTTTAGTTAACGCTGTCAAGTCTATCGACGTTGACAGGTTAAGCATCGCAGACTTGTCAGCGTGCGAAGCTCCTGACAACGTCAATAATGTTTATTAAACTAAACGGCATTTCATTAAAAATTCCATCTCGTTTTATAATTGGGGTGGAATTCTTTTTTTATCGGTTTATATCCATAATCAAATTGTTTTTTAGCATCTATTTTATCGCAATGGTTACTGAACTTTTCCAAAGTTTTAAACTTTGGAAAAGTTGAATTTCAGGATACCCGTCGCCATATAAAGTCAGATCCGACATGCCAAGATCATCTGCCATAATCAAAAGAATGTTAGGCAGTTCATGCTCAGTAGTATTACCATTTTTGGTTAAAAATGCTGTTTTAAACTCCGCCGCCGATGCATCGGTTTCAATTTTGAATTTTTCTGACGATAACGGCCAAAACAGATAGGATACAGTTGAAAGCAGGATAAACAGTACGGATGCGAATTTGGCTTTTTTCATAGGTATGTCATGTTCTCTTTTTCATTTGCAATTGTTTCATTCGAAATTATATCGTATTGGTCATTAATCTTTTTCAAAGTAATGAACTTTGGAAAAGCTGAAAAATCGGTTGTCTGCAAAAAATGTCTTTTACTGAAAAAATCGCTTAAATTGCTGAAGTAATTGGAAAGCCCAAAAAAGATCTTCCTAATTAAAGATTTATCTGATTTTTTCAGTTTGGTAACCGTTA